>Ga0207814_100589_pt1 | contig 17677 bp, 12 predicted proteins | sample TtaePargueraPR_7_FD_187755 | JGI IMG/M metagenome (GOLD analysis project Ga0207814, IMG submission 187755) | Aerobic enrichment media microbial communities from Bioluminiscent Bay, La Parguera, Puerto Rico - Tt and P1 (2) (SPAdes) | ecosystem: Environmental > Aquatic > Marine > Unclassified ... | reverse complement strand
TCATGGGGTATGGCCCGGTACCGTCCACTCAGAAAGCCCTGAAAAGCGCCGGCCTGACCATCGAAGACATCGATAAGGTCGAACTGAACGAGGCGTTTGCCGCGCAGGCGCTGCCGGTGCTGAAGGACCTCAATCTGCTGGACGCGATGGACGAGAAGGTCAACCTTTACGGTGGTGCTATCGCTCTGGGGCATCCGTTTGGCTGCTCCGGTGTGCGTATCACCGGCACGCTGCTTTCTGTCATGCAGAACGAGGGCGGCGATCTGGGGATCTCCACCATGTGTATCGGTCTGGGGCAGGGGATTACCACCATCGTGGAGCGGGTGTAATACCCGGTCAATCTCACTGTGTTGGACCAAAACGGGGCGCCCGAAAGGGCGCCCCGTTGTTTTTGTGGCTCGCAGTGCCGATACCGGTGCGGTTTTGTTGAAGCCCTGTGTCCACTGTGGCACAATCTGCTCCCCTCGTTGCGGGCCTGCCTGGTTTTTGCGTAAAAAATCAAGCAAATCAACGGCTTAGCGCAGTGAGGTCGCGGGGACGTGGTGGAATTGGTAGACACGCCAGATTTAGGTTCTGGTGCCGCAAGGTGTGGGAGTTCAAGTCTCCCCGTCCCCACCAAACAGGTTTTTGCAGTCCGTGCCCAGATGCGCATTCTCCCCTGGGGAGCTTGTGTGGCGCGGGCTGTTTGTATTTGGCGGCCGGCTAGTGATTGCCGGCGCAACGCAAGCCGCTGGTGCTGGGGCTTCCCATAGCCCGGCATCTGTGAAGAGAAAAGTCTCACGAGGATTATCATGCAGGTTTCCATTGAAACAACTTCCGGTCTGGAACGTCGCTTAACGGTCAATTTGCCGGCAGAAGTCGTCGATAAGGAAGTTGACAAGCGTCTTCAGCAGGCGTCCAAAACCGTGCGCATCAACGGCTTCCGCAAGGGCAAAGTGCCGATGAAAGTCGTGCGTCAGCGTTTTGGTGCCGGTGTACGTCAGGAAGTCCTGGGTGAAGTTATGAGCCGCTCTTTCTATGAGGCGGTACAGAAAGAACAGGTCAAGCCGGCTGGCCAGCCGAGCATCGAAGCGAAAAACGTCACCCCGGGCGAGAACCTGGAGTATGTTGCGACCTTCGAGGTCTACCCGGAAGTCACTCTGGCAGACCTGAGTGAAGTGGCGATTGAGCGTCCGAAAGCGGAAGTGACCGATGCCGACGTCGACAACATGATCGACGTGCTGCGTAAGCAGCAGTCCGGCTGGAAAGAGACCAAGCGCAAGGCCCAGAAAGGCGATCGCGTAACCATCGACTTCGTTGGCCGCAAAGACGGTGAAGAGTTTGAAGGTGGCAAGGGCGAAGGCCACAAGCTGGTTCTGGGTTCCGGCAGCATGATTCCCGGCTTCGAAGACGGCATCATCGGCATGAAGCCCGGCGAAGAAAAGGAAGTGGAAGTCACTTTCCCGGAAGATTACCAGGCGGAAAACCTGGCCGGTGCCGAGGCCGTATTCACCATCACGGTAACCGCTTCCGAGAAGCCGGAACTGCCTGAGCTGAACGACGAATTCTTCGCCGCTTACGGTGTTGAAGCGGGTGGTGAAGAGAAATTCCGTGAAGAAGTTCGTGGCAACATGGAGCGCGAACTGAAAAACGCGGCACTGAACAAGGTCAAGACCCAGGTCATGGACCAGCTGTTTGAAAAGCACGAAGTGGAAATTCCCGCTGCGCTGGTGAAAGGCGAAGTTCAGACCCTGCGTGGCCAGATGGTTCAGCAGTTCGGCGGTCAGATCAAGCCGGAAGACGCGGCCAGAATGCTGCCCGACACCATGTTCGAAGATCAGGCCAAGCGCCGTGTGGTTCTCGGGCTCGTGGTTGGCGAGATCGTTAAAGAGAACAAGCTGGCTGTAGACAGCGATCGTGTGAAGGCGAAGGTTGAAGAGCTGGCCTCCACCTACCAGCAACCGGAAGAAGTGGTTGAATACTATTTCAACAACCGTGAACTGCTGGCTGGTGTTGAATCTGTAGTGCTAGAAGACCAGGTAGTGGACTTTGTTCTGGACAAGGCCAAGGTCACCGAAGTGGAAAGCACCTACGACGACGTCATCAAGCCGCAAAAACAGGCTTGATCGTTCGCAAAACGGCCACCATCAGGTGGCCGTTTTTTCTTCGGGTGCAGGCTGCGTAAATCAGCGATTATTTCTTCGCGCAGCGCCAGTGTGAGTTGCCCGTCTTTGCTCACTCATCCCTTTCCTCTGCCTCGTTATTTTCCCTTTGAACCCAACTGGCTTTATGGTCCTTGAGCGGTTAAGCTCAGATTGACCGTATATTTCAGTGTTGTGCCTTTTTTGAGCACACATGTTCTGTAGTCGCCTAATACGCCGAAAAAGGAAGCATCGTATCCATGGCATATATTGATAATTCCGCGAACGCCAAAGAAATTCTCGCCACTGGCGGGCTGGTACCCATGGTGGTTGAACAGACCGCTAGGGGGGAGCGTTCTTTTGATATCTATTCCCGTCTTCTCAAAGAGCGGGTAATTTTTCTCGTGGGTCCGGTGGAAGACCATATGGCCAACCTGGTGGTTGCTCAGCTGCTTTTCCTGGAAGCGGAGAATCCCGACAAGGATATTCATCTGTATATCAATTCACCGGGTGGTTCGGTAACGGCCGGTATGTCCATTTATGACACCATGCAGTTCATCAAGCCGGATGTCAGTACCATGTGTATCGGGCAGGCCTGTAGCATGGGCGCGTTCCTGCTGACTGCCGGTGCCGAAGGCAAGCGCTTTGCCACACCCAACTCGCGGGTGATGATTCACCAGCCCAGTGGTGGCGCACAGGGGCAGGCATCGGATATCCATATCCACGCCCAGGAAATCCTCAAGATCCGCGCCCGCCTGAACGAACTGATGGCCCACCACACGGGTCGCAGCGTCGCGGATATCGAGCGCGATACCGACCGCGACCGCTTCCTGAGTGCCGATGAGGCCAAGGAATACGGTCTGGTGGATGAGGTATTGGCCCGTCGTCAGACCGTGGGCAAGTGATACCCGAATTGTGACTGAGCGGCATTAATTGCCTAATATGCCGGCGCGAGCCGGTGTACTGTTCTGAAAAGGCGGGGGCTGCGAGCACCACATCCAGGCCCGCTTCTCCCCGCCTTCTGTCGGGACGGATAAAAAAGCTTGAAAAACCTGCCAAAAGGCCGCATCTTGCTTATGAACCCTATTTGCCGCCGCATTTCGGCTGGCTGCCAGACCACGGAGTACATAGATGACTGATCAGAACAGCGGAGAAGATAACGGCAAACTCCTTTACTGTTCCTTCTGTGGCAAAAGCCAGCAGGAAGTACGCAAGTTGATCGCGGGTCCATCTGTCTACATCTGCGATGAGTGTGTCGAACTCTGCACAGATATCATCCGCGAAGAAGTCCAGGAATCTGTCGATGGCGACGATTCCCGCCTGCCTACGCCGCAGGAAATTACTGAAATCCTCGACCAGTACGTGATTGGCCAGTCCCGCGCCAAAAAGGTGCTGGCGGTAGCGGTTTATAACCACTACAAGCGCCTCCGCACCAGCAAAGGTGTCAAGGGCAAAGATGACGTTGAACTGGGTAAGTCGAACATTCTGCTCGTCGGCCCCACCGGTAGCGGTAAAACCCTGCTGGCCGAAACCCTGGCGCGCCTGCTGAACGTGCCGTTCACCATCGCCGATGCCACGACGCTGACCGAAGCCGGTTACGTGGGTGAAGACGTTGAAAACATCATTCAGAAGTTGCTGCAGAAGTGCGACTACGATGTGGACAAGGCCCAGCAGGGCATTGTGTATATCGATGAGATTGACAAGATTTCACGCAAGTCCGACAACCCCTCCATCACCCGCGACGTGTCCGGGGAAGGTGTACAGCAGGCCTTGCTGAAGCTGATCGAGGGTACGGTGGCGTCTGTACCTCCGCAAGGCGGGCGCAAGCATCCCCAGCAGGAGTTCCTGCAGGTGGATACGTCCAATATCCTGTTTATCTGTGGCGGCGCGTTTGCCGGACTGGATAAAGTGATCCGCGATCGCTCCGAGAAGGGCGGTATCGGTTTCTCGGCAGAAGTGAAGTCCAAAGATGGCAACAGCAACTTCGGTGAGGTGTTGCTGGATCTGGAGCCGGAAGATCTGGTGCGTTATGGCCTGATCCCCGAGTTTGTCGGTCGTCTTCCCGTAACCGCAACCCTCGAGGAGCTGGATCGCGAGGCTCTGGTGCAGATTCTGACCGCGCCGCGCAATGCGCTGACCAAGCAGTACGCCAAGTTGTTCGAAATGGAAGATGTCGAGCTGGACTTCCGTCCGGATGCGCTGGATGCCGTGGCCGCCAAGGCCATGGAGCGCAAGACCGGTGCCCGCGGCCTGCGCTCGATCATGGAGTCGGTGTTGCTGGAAACCATGTACGATATCCCCTCCATGGATAACGTCGCCAAAGTGGTGATTGACGAGGCTGTCATCAAGGGTGAGTCTGCACCTCTGCTGGTTTACGAGCAGGCAGAACAGCCCCAGAAGGCGGCACCTGAAGAGTGAGTGTGTGAGGGTGTCCGAGCGCACCCGGTGCCAACTCTGCACCCCTAAGCAACACTGCCAAAGCCCCGTTTCGGGGCTTTTTTGTGCCTGTTGGAAACCGGGTCCGGGCGGTGATCGAGAATCCACCCTGTGGCGTAGATTTCTGTGCTAATACATAGTGTTGCCCGGGAATTTGCATCTTCCATGACCATCAATCAATGCGCTGAATTAAACTAATTTTGCTGCGCCAGTCGGGGCGGGCTTGTTATTCTGTCGCTTGCCCCCAACTTAGGTACTGAACTGGCGCATACCGGTGGCCGGCACAGGTTGTTTCTGAGACCAACGCTACCGATGACGAATAAGTCGCCAAACTGGTGGTGGAGCGCCACCTGAAGGCCGAGAGGAGTTTTATGGACCAGCCAGCCGAGACCTTGAACGAATACCCCCTGCTGCCACTGCGTGACGTGGTGGTGTATCCCCACATGGTGATTCCGCTATTCGTGGGGCGAGAGAAGTCCATCGATGCGCTGGAAGAGGCCATGCGCAGCGACAAACAGGTACTGCTGGTTGCCCAACGTCAGGCGTCGGAAGATGACCCGGGCGCAGACGATGTGTATCGAGTGGGTACCGTCGCCAGCGTGCTGCAATTGCTGAAGCTTCCCGACGGCACGGTCAAGGTGCTGGTGGAGGGCGGCCATCGGGTGAAAGTCGAGGAGATCCAGGAGGGTGACGGGCACTACCGTGCGACGGTTTCCCCGCTGGCTTCCGAAGAGCTGCCTGAGGCCGAGGCGGAGGCGCTGGTGCGCTCCGCCATGTCGCAGTTTGAACAGTACGTAAGCGTCAGCAAGAAGGTGCCGAACGAGGTGATGACCTCGCTGTCCGGTATCGATGAGCCCGGTCGCCTGGCTGACACCATCGCCGCGCATATGTCACTGGATCTCCCGCAGAAGCAGGAATTGCTGGAAACCGTGAGCGTGAAAGAGCGCCTCGAGCACCTGTTGGGCCTGATGGATTCCGAGATCGACCTGATCCAGGTGGAAAAGCGTATCCGCGGCCGCGTCAAAAAACAGATGGAAAAGAGTCAGCGCGAGTACTACCTGAATGAGCAGATGAAGGCCATTCAGAAAGAGTTGGGTGAGATCACAGAAGAGCCCAACGAGATCGAAGAGCTCGAAAGAAAAATCGCGGATTCCGGCATGTCCACCGAAGCGGAGAAGAAAACCCGCGCGGAACTGGGCAAGCTGAAAATGATGTCGCCCATGTCCGCCGAGGCGTCGGTGCTCCGCAGTTACATCGATTGGATGCTCAGTGTCCCCTGGAAGAAAGCCAGCCGGGTCCGTCACGATCTGATCAAGGCCGAGGAAATCCTCAACAAGGACCATTACGGACTGGAAGAGGTAAAAGAGCGCATTCTCGAGTACCTCGCGGTGCAGAAGCGGGTGAAGAAGGTCAAGGGCCCAATCCTGTGTCTGGTTGGCCCTCCCGGTGTGGGCAAGACTTCCCTGGGGGAATCCATTGCCCGTGCGACCAACCGGAAGTACGTGCGCATGGCACTGGGCGGCGTACGCGATGAAGCGGAAATCCGCGGCCATCGTCGTACTTACATTGGTTCCCTGCCAGGCAAGCTGGTGCAGAAAATTTCCAAGGTGGGGGTTAAAAACCCGCTGTTCCTGCTCGACGAAGTCGACAAGATGGGTATGGATCACCGCGGCGATCCCGCGTCTGCACTGTTGGAAGTATTGGATCCGGAGCAGAACAAGTCATTTAACGATCATTACCTCGAGGTGGACTACGACCTGTCCGATGTCATGTTTGTTTGTACCTCAAACTCCATGAACATCCCCGGTCCGCTGCTTGACCGTATGGAGGTGATTCGCATCCCGGGTTACACCGAGGATGAAAAACTCAACATCGCCCAGCGCTACCTGATTCCCAAGCAGCGCAAGGCCGCAGGGCTCAAACCGGACGAGCTGGAACTGTCCGATGACACCGTGCGCGATGTAGTCCGCTACTACACGCGCGAGGCTGGCGTGCGTGGTCTGGACCGTGAAATGGCCAAGATCTGCCGCAAGGTTGTCACCGAGCATGTGCGCAAGTCCACAACTCACAAGGTTGTGGTGCAGCCGGATCAGCTGGAAGAGTTGCTCGGCGTACGCAAGTTCGATTACGGCCGCGCTGAGGAAGAAAACAAGATCGGTCAGGTTACCGGCCTGGCCTGGACCGAGGTGGGGGGCGAGCTCCTTACTATCGAGTCTTCCGCGGTATCCGGCAAGGGAAGGGTGATAAAGACCGGTTCCCTCGGGGACGTGATGCAGGAGTCAATCCAGGCAGCACTGACGGTGGTTCGTGCGCGGGCACAGGCGCTGGGGATAGCCCCGGACTTTCACGAGACCCGGGACATTCATATCCACGTGCCGGAGGGGGCGACCCCCAAAGATGGCCCCTCCGCAGGTATCGCGATGTGCACGGTGCTGGCGTCGGTACTGACCAATATCCCGGTGCGTTCCGACGTTGCCATGACCGGTGAAATTACCCTGCGTGGCGAAGTCCTGCGGATTGGTGGTCTCAAGGAGAAGCTGCTCGCGGCCCACCGGGGCGGGATCAAGACGGTCCTGATTCCGGCGGACAATGAGCGCGACCTGAAAGATATCCCTGACAATATCCAGCAGGACCTGGTAATCAAACCAGTCAAGTGGATCGATCAGGTGCTGGAATACGCGCTGGAAAAAATGCCGAGCCCGTTGAGTGACGAGGAATATTCCGCGCTGAAAAAACAGGCGGAAGAGCGTTCGCAGAGATCGATTCAGACGCACTGATTCCAGGCTGCCAATTACACGACATTACACTTTATTACACTGGCCACTCCGGGATAGAGGTTATCCTGCAGTGGCCGTTTTAACGCGTGAAAAAAAGCGTTGAACAGTGTGTGTAAAGTCGCGTAGAGTACGCAGCCTGCTTGACCGCAGGTTAAAAAATGATCTCGCCGGACATTGCCTGAGCAAGTGTGGTTCAAAAATGTCCAACTCCCCGCAAAGCCGCATGGTTCCTTGACCCACCAACAGGCAGTTGGTATAAAACGGGGCTTGTTGCGCTGCGGGGAACCGCAGGCGATCAAAATTTAACTGCAAAAAATTGCATGTGTGCGCCTTGTTAAGACGAGGCTGCAGCAGACCAAACATACACACCTAGAAACCTAGATAAAGAAACAGAGGGATATAGCGTGAATAAGTCCGAACTGATTGAAGCCATTGCCGCATCTGCCGACATTCCGAAGGCAGCCGCTGGCCGTGCTCTGGACGCCATGGTAGACAGCATCACCGACGCACTGAAAAAAGGCGATCAGGTAGCACTGGTTGGCTTTGGCACCTTCGCCGTTAAAGAGCGTGCTGCGCGCACCGGCCGCAACCCGCGCACCGGCGACCCGATCGAAATCGCCGCCGCTAAAATCCCTAACTTCAAAGCCGGCAAAGCTTTGAAAGACGCGGTAAATTAAGAGGCTTTGTAACCTGCAATGCTTCAAGGAGGCGTATCACATGGATGCGCCTTTTTTGTTTCTGAAAATTGAATTTTTATCTGGATCAACGGGTTTAGGCCGTACCCGGTGAGCGCCGTAGCAAGCAACGGGCACTCTCGGGTAACAACAATAAGCAACAATCCAGATGTGTATCGATAGCGTTAATATTCGGAGCTGAATATGCTTCAGTCCATGCGTGACAACTTGAAAGGAACTGCTGCAATTATTGTGGCGGCTTTCTTTGGATTTATTATGGTGATCGGTGGGATTGATTTCTTTACCGGTGCCAGTGGTGGCTCTGCCGATCAGGTGGCGGAAGTCAACGGAGAGAAAATTTCCAATCTCGACCTTCAGCGGGCGATTCAGAATCGCCGCTCGATGATCGAAAGCCAGTACGGTGAAAATGTCCCCGCAGACCTGTTGACCGACGAACAGTTGCGCGGCCCGGTGCTGCAGCAGCTGGTCAATAGCTCCGTCATGCGTCAGGCGGCACAGGAGCGCGGGATGGTCATGAGCGCGTCCTCTGTCGATAAGGAAATCGTGCAGATGCCGGGCTTCCAGGTAAACGGCCAGTTCGACCAGCAAATGTTTCGCGATGGCCTGCGCCGCATGGGGTATAGCCCGTCAGGTTTCCGCCAGCTGCTCGAGCAGGAAATGGTGATGCAGCAGTATATTGGCAGCGTTGCCGACAGCGCGTTTGCCACGCGCGCGGAAGCGGAAGATGTGGTGTCCGTTTCCATGGAAGAGCGTGACTTCGATTACCTGACACTCTCTGCGGCTCCGCTCCTGGATGATATTCAGGTGGGTGACGAAGAGATCCAGGCGTACTACGAAGAAAACCAGCAGAGTTTCCAGCGTCCCGAGCAGGTGGCCATCGAGTACATCGAGCTGACGCCTGAGCAGTTTGCCGCAAATATTGACGTCTCTGAGCAGGATCTGCGCGCACAATACGAGCAGGAAGTGAAAAACTTTCAGGCCAGTATTCGCCGTCATGCGGCGCATATCCTGATTGAAGGGGACGACGAAGCCGCGCAAAGCAAAGTCGAAGAAGTTCAGGCCAAACTGAACGAGGGTGGTGACTTCGCTGTGCTGGCTAAAGAGTACTCCGACGATATCGTTTCCCGCGAGGAAGGTGGTGATGTCGGCTTTACCAGTGGTGATGTGTTCCCGGAGCCTTTTGAAGAGGCGCTGGCCAATTTGGAAGTCGGCGAGGTTTCCGGGGCGGTCAGCACCGATGCCGGGACCCACTTTATTAAGCTGATTGAAGTCGCAGACGCAGAGCCGCCGAGCTTTGAGGAGCGCAAGGCCGCGATCGCAGCCCGGCTGCGCAATGCAGAAGCCGAGCGCGAATTCGTTGGTGCGGTCAGCCGCCTGGGCGATCTGGCTTACAACGCCGAGACGCTTTCCGGTCCCGCTGAAGAGCTGGGTGTTTCTGTGCAGAAATCATCCCTGTTTTCCCGTCAGGGCGGTGCCGGTATAACGGCAGAAGGGAAAGTGGTCGAGGCTGCGTTCGCGCCGGAAGTTCTGGAGGACGGCAACACTTCTGATGTCCTCAATCTGTCCGAGAATCACGCGGTGGTGCTCAAAGTGATCGAGCACAAGCCGGCAGGTGTGAAGCCTCTGGAAGAGGTCAAGGAGCAGATTACCCAGCGACTCAAGCGGAACAAGGCCGGTGAACAACTGGCAAGCAAGGCTGCGAATATCCAGTCCCAGGTCCGGTCCGGTGAGCCGCTGGCTGACGTGGCTGCTACCGAGGGGCTTACCCTGGAAACCAGCGACAAGACCCGTCGTGGTGGCTTTGGCGCCCGTGGTGAAGTGGTCGAGCGCGCTTTCTCGATGCAAGCGCCTGCGCCCGGTGCGAAAAATATTGAGCACTTTACCCTGGGTACTGGTGATGTCGTGGTCGTGCAGTTGCGCGATGTGCGTGCCGGTGACCTGTCGCGTCAGAGCAAGGAGCAGCGCGAAGCGCTGATGCAGCAGTTGGCCTCCATGCAGGGGACCTCCGAGCTGGCGGCAGTGCAGAAGTTCCTGGCGAGCAAGGCAGACATTGAAGTGACGTCCGCGGGGGAGTGATATCCCCCGTTCATCGTCCACGGTACGGACACAAAAAAACCGGCGAATTCGCCGGTTTTTTGTGTCCGTCAATTGCTTCCGTTCAAGCCGCGCGTTCAGCCACTGGAGGCAGTGTCCACAAACAGTGTGAGTCGCTGTCCGGGCTGCAGGTAGCCATTTTTGCTGATCTTGTTCCAGCGCACGATATCACTGATGTCGATGCGGAACTTGCGTGCGATACGGTACAGGGAGTCGCCGCTGCGGACCCGATACGACAGTTTGCGGGTGGTGCGGCTGTTGTCATTACTGCTGCTGCCCGTGGCGTAGGCAACCAGTTTGCGGCCCGGGCGCAGGGTGTCCCCCGGGGCCATGCTGTTCCAGCTCGCCAGGTCGCGTACTTTGACATCCAGGGAGCGGGCAATGCCCCAGAGGGTATCGCCGGGGCGCACGGTGTAGCTGGACTTCTTGCCTCTGCCCGAAGACTGCTTGCGCTGCACACGCTGATCAATGGAGTAGGCGTACTGGGCGCTGGGGCCCGAGGCGCTCGGGATTAGTAGAGTCTGCCCGGCCCGGATACGACTGCCGCGCAACTTGTTGGTCTGCTGGATAGCGGAAACCGTGGTTTCGTAGCGACGTGCGATGACCGAGAGGGAGTCACCGCGGGCGACCGTATAGCGCTGCCAGCTGACACGCTGGTCTTCAGGGAGCTGCTCCAGGGCTTCAATGAACTGCGTACTTTTTTCGGTTGGAATCAGCAGTCGGTGGCTGCCATTGGGGTCGGTTGCCCAGCGGTTATAACCGGGATTCAGCAGGTAGAGCTCCTCGATTTCCACGTCCGCCAGTTCCGCGGCCTGGGCCAGGTCGATCTGGCTGCCAACGTTGACCGCGGTGTAGTAAGGAGCGTTGCCCACATCGTGGAGGGGAACGCGGTAGTGATCCGAGAGGGCCACCACCTCAGCCAGGGCGAGCAGCTGGGGCACATAGCGCTGTGTCTCGCGCGGCAGTTTCAGATCCCAGAAGCTGGTGCCCTTGCCGTTGCGGCGGTTGCGCTCCATGGCGCGACGCACCGTGCCTTCTCCTGCGTTGTAGGCGGCCAGGACCAGCAGCCAGTCCCCGTCGAATTTGGCGGACAGATAATTGAAGTATTCGCTCGCTGCACGGGTGGATTCCACCACGTCGCGTCGGCCGTCGTACCACCAGTTCTGGTTCAGTCCAAACGAGCGCCCGGTGGCGGGGATGAACTGCCACATGCCGGACGCCTGGGCGTGGGAATAGGCAAAGGGATCGTAGGCGCTCTCGACGATGGGAAGCAGGGCAAATTCCATCGGAATGTTGGACTGCTCGAGCTGCTCCGCGACGTGGAAGATATAGCGGCGCGAACGTTCGGTCACCCGGGCCATATAGCCCTGGTTGGAAGAAAAGTAGGAGATGTAATCTTTGACTTTGGGGCGGTGGGTCTCGCGATCCAGGGAGAAGCCCTGGCGCAGCCGCTGCCAGATGTCCTGGGGCGGAAGGGCCGGCTCGGACACTTCCATGATGTTCTGGCTGATGGCGCTCAGGTCGCTGTGTTGGGTATCCGCTTCCGAGTTCGCCGGGGAGGCACTGGTGGTGTTTGGCGCATGATCAATTTGTGCGCAGGCCCCCACTGCCGCTGCCAGTAGCGCAACGGCAAATTTCTTATAAACCATTCTGGTGTCCGCAGTCTGTTGTTATCTGTCTGCTCTTGTTATGTGCATTCTCACCGGTGGGCGCTGCTGGCGGGATCGTGCCACATCAGTCACACCTGTCGTCGAGGAATACGCTTGAGCTTTGATTTGTAATTGTCTGATTCTAAAGAGGGAGCTTGGTTCCGGTCAATGCAAATTGGTCAAAAAGTATCCTTCCAGTGCCGTAAAGTGGCGAATATTTCGACAGGGCTTGCCTCGGGGGCGGCTCCCTGCTCAATGGCACTTGCACGCACCGCAGGGGATTCGGTGCGCAGGAAAGGGTTCGTCTCGCATTCAAGCGCGATGGTGGAGGGCAGGGTAGGCCGATCCTTTCGCCGACACTCGCGCGCTTCGGTGATACGCTTTTCGATGGCGGGGTTGCCTGGCTCGGCAACGGTGGCGAAAGCGAGGTTGGCCAGTGTGTATTCGTGCGCGCAATACACCCTGGTGTCCTGCGGCAGGGAAGTCAGGCGGGAAAGCGAGTGATACATCTGTTCTGGCGTGCCTTCGAACAGCCTGCCGCAGCCAGCGGCGAATAGGGTGTCACCGCAGAACAGGTGTGTGCCATCCTCTGCCTCGAGCACCAGGGCCAGGTGGTCGAGGGTGTGGCCGGGTACCGAGAGCACCCGCCATGCACCACCCATCAAGGAGAAGTGGTCTCCGTCAGCCAGTGGGTGGGTCACACCTTCAATGGAGCCGGGGCCGTAGACTTTGCAGTCATATTTTTCCTTGAGGGTTTTCACGCCGCCGGTGTGGTCGAAGTGATGGTGGGTAAGGAGGATACCGTGCAGCCGGGCGCTGCCCAGCGCCTCCATGACCGGGTTGGCATCTCCGGGATCTACCACCCAGTGTTCGCGATCCTGCTGCAAATGCCAGATATAGTTGTCACTAAATGCCGGTATCGGGCGGATTGTGATCATTGGCGCTCCCCGCTAACCTACCGGTGTCCGGGACCCGGTTTTGTTTCGATAACCTTAACATAACCTTTAAAGAAGCCTTACAGATCCAGGAGCTGCAGATGGGCAGAGATGCGGGTCGCAAACCCCTGTTCTACCGAGGAAAGGATCCGGTGCCTCCGCTGGCGCAGTCTTGCGCCGGTCTCGGCGACTGGTTTGACAGTCCGCTGGGTCAGGAGATCCTCACCCAGCAGCTTGCCCTCGCCCAGCCGCTAGTGGAGGGCTTGTTTGGCTATCACCTGATGCAGGCAAGTGTGGCGCGCCAGGTGGATTTCGCGGCATGCAGTCGAATCAATCACCGGTTCCGCCTCAGTCCTTGCGCTGATGCCGGAGGCGCAGCGCTGGTGGAGTTCGAGCAGCTTCCGCTGCCGTCGGAATCCATCGATGTGGCTGTGCTCCACCATCTACTGGACTTCTCGCCTCATCCGCATCAGGTGCTACGGGAGGCCGGGCGGGTACTTATACCCGGCGGTCACATGGTACTGATCGGATTCAACCCCTTCTCCCTGCTGGGTCTATCGCGGATATTCCGCTCTTCCAGTTCGTATCAGGTGGGCAACCAGTTGCGCGCAGCGCGTGTAGCAGACTGGATGAACCTGCTGGACCTGCAGGCGGGGACGGTGGAGCGCGGCTTTTTCAGGCTGCCACTTCAGCACGCTGATCTACTGGCGAAGACGGCCTGGATGGAACGTATGGGCAACCGCTGGCACTTGCCCTGTGGTGGCTTTTACATCATAGTCGCGCGCAAAGAAGTGGCGCGGATGCGCACGATCAAGCTCCACTGGAACGGGGATAAAAAACCCGCTCTGAGCGCCGTGCCCAGTAGTCCCCGCGTTGCCGCCAAACACCGGCACGAGAACGGCGGTCACAAGCGTTAGCCGTTTTTTGCGGCCTTTTTGCGGCCCTTCCGGTGACGCTCAGGGTTTCTGCCGGGCTGTCGCTGAATCCAATTCGAATGACAAGAGTCTGACTTGAAACAGGTTACGATTTATACCGATGGCGCCTGCCGGGGTAATCCCGGCCCGGGCGGCTGGGGGGCATTGCTGATGAGTGGCGGTGCGGAAAAGGAGCTGTGCGGTGGCGAGACCATGACCACCAACAATCGCATGGAGCTGATGGCCGCAATCAAGGCGCTCGATGCGCTCAACCAGCGCTGCCATGTCGACCTGCATACCGACTCCCAGTATGTGCGCCAGGGTATCACCGGCTGGATCCACAACTGGAAGCGGAACGGCTGGAAAACAGCGAATAAAAAACCGGTCAAGAATGCGGACCTGTGGCAGGCCCTGGACTCGGCCATTGCCAATCACGAAGTGCAGTGGCACTGGGTGAAGGGGCATGCGGGGAATCCGGGCAATGAGCGCGCGGATGCGCTTGCAAACCGCGGCATTGACGAGTTGGGGGAATAATTCTATGCGTCAGATTGTGCTCGATACAGAGACGACAGGCCTGGATCCAAAATCCGGCCACCGCATCATCGAGATTGGCTGTGTGGAACTGGTCAATCGCAAGCTCACAGGCAAACACTACCACCAGTACATCAACCCCGAACGCGAAGTGGATGACGGCGCGATCGAGGTTCATGGTATTACCAACGAGTTTCTCGCCGACAAGCCGGTCTTTTCGCAGATTGCCGATGACTTCATGAGCTTCTGCGATGGTGCGGAACTGGTCATTCACAATGCGCCCTTTGACGTTGGCTTTATCGATGCAGAGCTCAGGCGTCTCGGCAGTCCGCGCTGGCAATCGGTGGCGGTGCACTGCGGTGTACTGGATACGCTCACGCTGGCGCGAGAAAAGCATCCGGGGCAAAAAAATAATCTGGACGCGCTCTGTAAACGGTATTTTGTCGACAACTCCCAGCGGGATCTGCACGGCGCACTGCTGGATGCGGAAATTCTGGCCGATGTCTACCTGCTGATGACCGGTGGGCAGACGGACCTGGCACTCGCCGGCGCCGGCAGTAGTAATGACGAGAGCGAAGACGGTGAGTCGCAGCAGATGGAGGTGGGCTCCATTCGCCGGCTAAGCGCTGATCGCGCGCCGCTCTCGGTGATCCGCGCGAGTGCTGAGGAGCAGCAGGCGCATGTGGAGTTTCTCGCGCTTCTGGAAAAAGCGGCGGGCAAGCACTACTGGTAAATATTCTGGTGTGCAGGTGCAATAAAAAACGGGGCCTGGAGCCCCGTTTTTTTGGTCGTAATGGTTGTGGCGAGCTCGTCAGAGTGCGTAGACCACACAGAAAAAAGCGACGATGGTCAGAACGATAGTATACGGCAGTGCCATGATCACCATGCGTCCGTAGGACAGTCGAATCAGCGGTGCCAGCGCCGAGGTGAGCAGGAATAGAAACGCTGCCTGGCCGTTCGGGGTCGCGACGCTGGGCAGGTTGGTGCCAGTGTTGATCGCGATCGCCAGCTTGTCGAAGTGCTCGCGGGTGATATCGCCAGCGTTCAGAGCGGTTTTTACTTCGTTAATGTAGACGGTCGCCACGAAGACATTGTCGCTGATCATGGACAGCACGCCGTTGGCCAGGAACAGCATGCCAGGCTGTTGCTCCGGCTCGAGGCTCAGTACAAAGTGGGTCACGGGCTCGAACAGGTGTTGCTCGTGGATGACGGCCACAATCGCGAAAAACACGACCAGCAGCGCGGTGAAGGGGAGCGCTTCCTCGAAGGCGTGACCGATGCGGGCTTCCTGGATGATGCCGTTGAATGACGTCAGCAACACGATCACCATCAGGCCGATAATACCCACCTCGGCGACATGGAACGCGAGCGAAAGCACCAGGATGACAGCGACCACGCCCTGTACCCACAGCTCGACGACGTCGCGTCGGGTGCGCTTTCTTTCCTGTTCGCTGGCGAAGTGTGCCAGCTCCTTGCGCACGGCGTCCGGCAACTTGGCGCCGTAGCCGCAGATCTTGATTTTCTCCAGCAGGAAGCAGGTCATCAGGCCGGCCACAAACGCGGGCATGGTGACCGGGGTCATGTTGATGAAAAATTGCACGAAGTCCCAGCCCGCTTTTTCCGCAATCAGCAGGTTTTGCGGTTCGCCGACCAGGGTGCAGACGCCGCCGAGCGCGGTTCCGACGGCGCCGTGCATGATCAGGCTGCGAAGAAACGCCCGGAACTGGTCGAGGTCGGAGCGGTGGTATTCCACTACATGGTCGTCTTTCGAGTGATCGTGCTCCGGGTGGGCCTGACGATTCGAAGCGACTTTGTGGTACACCGCGTAAAAGCCCACCGCAACAGCAATCAGCACGGCGGTGACTGTCAATGCATCGAGAAAGGCGGACAGGATCGCGGATACACCACAAAAGAGTAACGACAGAGTGGTTTTGGATCTTACGTTAATGAGTAATTTGGTGAATACATACAGCAGCAGGCTTTTCATAAAGTAGATGCCTGCCACCATGAACATCAACAGCAGGATAACCTGGATGTTTTCATTCACTTCGTGAAAAACGGATTCGCTGCTGGTCATGCCGAGCAGTACCGCCTCGATGGCGAGCAGGCCGCCAGGCTGCAGCGGGTAGCACTTCAGGGCCATGGCCAGAGTAAAAATAAACTGGCCAATAAGCACCCATCCGGTGACGAATGGTGAGGTGGCGTACAGGAGGATCGGGTTTGCGATCAAAAAAGCAGCAATTGTCAGTTTGTACCAGTCGGGCGCCTCGCCGAGAAAGTTGGCACTGAAGGCCCGATGGAAACTGCCACCGGGGCTGGAATGGGGGGGAGTGGTGGATTTCATTCTGCTGCTACTTCCTTAGGTTACCATTGGCCACGGCCGGCGCCGGCTGGGGCGCGCGGGAAACTACCCATTTCCTGCGCAAAATTCAATGGATTTTCCGTGAAGCAAGTACTGCTGTCCTAATTTGTCGATTGTTCGGTGGAAATTGGAGGAGGAAAGGTGGACTATCGCCAGGTTTGGTATAAATTGCTCTCTGCCCCTCGGGATCCTGCTGAATTCCTGCCCGCACCCTGTTCTGTGTCGGGGGAAAGTCGGGGGCAAGGTACTTGTGGTTGCCGGATACAGGGAGTGTGGCTTGGGCCGGAATAATATAAAGAAAATTGCAGTGGTGTAGGCAATGAGTGAATTGCGCGAAATCAACCTGACTTCAGTTAGCCTGGTAAAAGAAGAGCTGGTTGCGAGTATCGAGGGCGCTACTGGCTATCTGGATCAATACGCAGCCGATCACGCGAACAAGGCGGCCCTTGAAAAGTGCATCCAGGGGCTACGCCAGGTGACCGGTGTGCTGCAGATGGTGCAGCTGAGCGCGGCCGAACTGCTGGCCCAGGAGATGCTGGTTGCCATGGGTGACCTGCTGCAAGACCGCCAGCAGTCGCCGGAAGAGCTGCTGGAAGGTGTGGGTACGGCGTTTTACGTACTGACCCGGTACATGGACTTTGTCCAGAATCGGGCCACCGCACGTCCGGAGCTACTGGTTCCCTATATCAATAACTTGCGCCTGGTCCGGGCCCAGGCGCCGGTTCCTGAAAGTCATTTTCTCCGCTGTCGGCTGGATGCGAGTGTACCGGGAGCGGTCTCTTCCGCCGTGATGTCGGAGGACCTCAAGACCTTCGTGCGCCGTTTCCGGCACATGTATCAGGTGGGATTGCTGGCGCTCCTCAAAGGCAAACCACGAGGGCCCGCCTATACCATGATGGCCCGCGCTTTACAGCGTATTGCCAGTGTTTGCGCGGGGCGTCCGAATGGAAAATTGTGGACGGTTGCCGGAACCGCGATCAGCGCCATGGCATCCCGGGAAATGCTGGTCAACCGGCAGCGGGTAATGGTGTTCAGCATGCTGGACCGTCGACTGCGTACGATCTGTCGCGAGGGTGATGCGGCCCTCGATCAGCCGGCACCGCCGGTGCTCATCAAAGAGTGCCTGTACTGGCTCGCTCTGGCCGGGCCGGCGGAGAAGGGGGA
>Ga0207814_100587_pt1 | contig 17790 bp, 16 predicted proteins | sample TtaePargueraPR_7_FD_187755 | JGI IMG/M metagenome (GOLD analysis project Ga0207814, IMG submission 187755) | Aerobic enrichment media microbial communities from Bioluminiscent Bay, La Parguera, Puerto Rico - Tt and P1 (2) (SPAdes) | ecosystem: Environmental > Aquatic > Marine > Unclassified ... | reverse complement strand
GCATCCATTCAGGTTGGCGTGGTCATCGCGCGCGAAGACCTCGACAGCAAGTGGGAGGACCACACGTGGCGCCCGGTCGGGGTGTTGCATGGCGAACCGGAAATCGAGCCCTGGCAGGAATTACGGCGCGGGGATGGGTGGGTTCATTTCTATGCCGGAACCTATACGATCGAACTGTTCCGCAAGGAGACGGATGCCTACAAGTTCAACCTGGAGGGCCGTGAGCCCGTCATTTATGTTGTCTTGAGCGATCCCGACGACAGCGGTGACGAAGACGACGATGCGCAATGTCCGTACGCGGTCCACGTCGTTACCGCTTCGCCCTACGAGGCGGCGGACTATCTCGACTCCGGGGACCAGATCATCGAACCCGTGGCGATGCCGGAATCGCTGTTTGCGGCGATCAGCGCATATGTGGACGAGCATCACGTCGAAGAGAAGTTCAAGAAGCGCAAACGGGATGAAGTGAAGCTCGAGGAACACAAGTTCGGGCAGGAACCGCTCGTCGAATTGCGTAAACGCATGAGGCAGGAGAACTAGGATGAGCGAGCGCGAAGGTGATTTTCTCGGCCGCTGGTCCAGGCGCAAGGTAGAGGCCCGCACCGGCGGACTGCGCAAGACGTCCGAGACGCCCGAAGAGCCTGTGCACAAGCCGGGCCGGATGAGAACCGACCCGATCCCGCCCAAGACGGAAGAGGCGGCTCCATCCGAAGACACTGTCGAGAGCGACCCTGCTTTGCGGGAAGCCACGCTGCGCGAGTCACAGGAAGATGACAAGAGGCCTGCCCTTGCAGACGAAGGCCCGGCTTCGGGAGAGACGGCCCGCGATGCCGATACGCAGGATGTCGAGGACTTCGAGAATTTCGATTTCGACAGCCTGGATTACGATTCGGACTACACGCGCTTCATGGGCAAAGGTGTTCCCGAAGCCGTGCGCAAGCGCGCCCTGCGCATGCTCTGGGGCTCGAACCCCATTCTCGCCAATGTCGATGGCCTGAACGACTATGACGAAGATTTTACCGATGCAGCGCTGGCGGTGAAGGGGCTTCTGAAGACATCCTACAAGGTGGGTTCCGGCTATCTCACCGAGGAGGAGCGGCAGGCCGGTTACAGCGACGAAGCGCGCGCCGCCGGTCCCAAGCCCGTGGAAGGCGAGGGCGAGGCCCAGGTGGCCGAAGCCGGCGAGACCGGCGACGAAGCCGATGCCGCCGGGTCTTCCGCGAAAGATGCCGGGGGACCGGAAGCGGAAGAGCATAAGCCGGGCGCCTCCGCGCAGAGCGGTGATGACGGTCCCGAAATTGCGGATGCCGGTGACAGTGATGAAGACGACGATGACGACGATGACGATCTGGGCGAAGCGGATGACATGGCCTAGGGGCCGCCTGGCCGCTCTCGTGCTGTGCTTCCTTGCCCTGCTCGCAGCGTCACCTCCTTCTGTTCATTCGCAAGACAATGAGGAATCGCAGGCTCGTGTTCTGAGTAACGCCGAGATGCTTCTGGCTGCGGCGGAAGCGAATCGGTTCGATGTCGTTGTCTATCTCCTCAACAAGAAGACCGACCCGAACGCCACGGCGCAAAACGGCTACACAGCGCTGATGGTCGCTGCCGCGAAGGGCCATGACCAGATCATCGAGTTGTTGCTGGCGCGCGGCGCGGACGTGAACAAGGCAAGCGATTCCGGCCTGACACCTCTGATGGAAGCGGCGCTGCGGGACCAGGACGGGACGGTTAGAAAATTGCTCAAGGCCGGAGCGAAGCCCGGCATGAAGGAAAAGGAGCATGGCCGCACCGCCCTGTTCTTCGCTTCCAAGAGCGACAGGATTGACAGCGTTACGGCTCTTGCCGAAGCCGGCGCCGACGTCAATGCGAGGGATGACAAGGCGGGCCTCACGTCGCTCCATATTGCGCTTGGCAGCGGAAAGGGAGCGTCGGCCGAGATTGCGGCTGAACTTATCGTACTTGGCGCGGACCCTACCCAGGCGGCAAAGGATGGTTACACGCCACTGATGTCGGCGGTCGATTCCGGGCAGTTGGCCAAGGTTTCGCTGCTCCTGTCGGAATCCGTCGATGTTGACGCGCAAACGGCTGACGGGCGCACGGCCCTGACCATCGCCGCCGGGATCGGGCATGCCGGAAGCGTCAAGAAGTTGCTGAAGGCCGGGGCCAAACCCGACACCGGTCAGGACGCCGTTACCGCCCTGACCGAGGCCGCGCGCGCGGGCTGCGCCGACTGCGTTGCCGCCCTGCTGGAAGCGGGCGCCGATCCGAACCGGCCCGCAAAAGACGGCCGCAAGCCGCTCATGCTCGCCGTACGCAGCGGCAGCGACGAGGCGGTCAAGGTGATGCTCGACAAGGGGGCGGAGATCAACGGTCGCAATATCAAGGATGGATCGACGGCGCTCATGTGGGCCGCGAACAACGGCTTCAGGAGCATAGTCGAACTGCTGATCGAACGCGGAGCCGATCCGGCGATCGCGGCCGCCGATGGATGGACGGCGGGCGAGGCGGCGCGGATGGCCGGACATACGGAGATAGCCAGGAAGCTGGAAAGGCGTATCTGAGCAGAACGAGGGCGGGATCTCCGCCGTTGTCTTACTGGCTCTGGTCCAGGGTTTCGTCGGCGAGATGCTGGCGCAGCATTTCCCGGTATTGCCCGACCATATGGGTGACGAATTTTTCATGTTCCTCGGCGTTCGTCACTGTCTTGGCCACGAAGGCGCTGTAGCGTGCGGCCGCGTAGAGGAACGCCATATGGAGCTGGGTTGCCTTCACGGTTCGATTTTCCCGGTTAGCGAGATCAATGAACTTATCCGCCACTTTGAGAAATGCCGTCGTATCCAGTTCGCCCTCCTTGCGGGCGGCGCGGCGTTCCTTCCGGTTTTTCGTGTCTGTTTTCGGTTCGTCCAACTTGCCTGTTCCTCGGATGGATAAACGTTGCAACGATCATAACGCTTCACGCCGCCGGCTGTCACGGCGCGGTTCAGGGTCGGGTTTTCAACTTGCGGCAGCTTTTCTTGTCTTGTTTGCGCCTCGGGTCTCGGCGCAGGCGGTTTGTGAGGCGCCAAAACCCGTCTGCGATGCGCGCAGCGCCGTGTTCGGCATTGCAGGCTTTGACCCTGTCGGCAGCGCCGTGCGCATCGGGCCAGACCTGCTGGTGACGAACCGCCATATCGTGGCGGACGAGAAAACGGTCGAGATCAGACTCGAGGGAGGCAAGAAAATCGAGGGCACGGTTGTGCCGACATCGTTCCCAGGAGACCTCGTACTGGTGCGCGCCGACCTACCCGAAGGCCCGGCGCTCGAGATCGGCAGCGATACGGAAGGCGCGCTGTGGACGCTTGGTGAGGATCTTTCCGCGCGCAAGGTCAAGGTCTATCCCAAGGGTGAGCTGCTGCGCGCGCCGGCAGCGGGCAAGCCGTATGCGCGCCTGCACCACACCGCCTATTCGCAGCCCGGCAACAGCGGTGGTGCGCTTGTGAACGACCACGGCCAACTTGTCGGTATCACCGCGTCGGGCGGCGCGGGCCGCTTCGAGGCGGTGCCCTCGGGCCAGATTGCCGACCTGAAGTCAGTCAGCGGCCCGGATTACGAGGAAAAAAGCGCACTCATGGGCAAGAATTTGCGCGAATGCACGTTGATCCTTGAAAAAGCCCAGAGACTTGGCAGCGAGGTGCCCGACAGGCTGGTGGAGGTAGTCAAGACGTCCTGCGGCGCGAGCGAAAACCGCCAGTTGTACGATCTGACCGGCCAGATGCTGGGCCGCCAGCGCAAGTTCGACGACGCGATCGCTTTTTTCAAAAAGGGCCTCGAAAAAGATCCGAACGCCATCAACACGCGGTTGAGCCTGGTCATCACGCTGCGTTTCGCCCGCCGGTTGGGCGAGGCCGCGGAACATGTACGATGGCTCATGGACGTGGTGCCGGAAGAGCGGACCGTCCACCCAATCGCGCTGGCCGTCGGCAAGGCTGCGAAAGACCAGGCCCTGATCGACGAGGCTCTCGCGCTGATCGAGAAATACGCCCCGAACCAGCTCGAGGCTGCCAAGAACTTCCTGAAATCGCCGGTGGTACGCTAAGGCACTAACGCACTGCCGGACCGGCCAGCACCGGGTTCGGAATCCAGCCGTAACGTGTGCGCTGCGTGCGGTCTCCCGGCGAGGGGCCTGCCAAGGCAACAATGGCTTTCTTGATATCCTGTGCCGCCCAACCCGGGTTTTTCGCCTTGAGCCGTGCGGCGAGGGCCGCGATCCGCGGCACGGCGAAACTGGAGCCCGACACGTAGGTTTTCGAGCCGGTATGATCGAAGGTCTCGATGCCTTCCGCTGGTGTTGAGATGTCGACGGTCATCGGACCCCAGTTCGATGACAGGGGCAGACGCCCGAAGTCGTCGGTGGAGCCGACCACGAGCGTATTATCCAGGCGGTAACCGGAGGGGTAAATTGGGTTCTCGTCGACGTTGCGGCCATCGTTACCGGCGGAAATGATGAAGAGGATTTCCGGGTGCAACTGGGCTGCCTGGCGGAACTTCTCCCAGTCCTGCTTCTGGTACCCGCCAAGCGACATGATGACGATGCGCGCCGGGCACCCGGCTATATGTTGGACGATCTCGGCAAAGGTATCGAACGAGTGCGCGCGGTAGCGGTAGGGTATCAGACGCGCACCCGGCGCCTCGCGCAGAAAGATGCCGGCAACCCGCGTCCCGTGATGACGCCCGGATCCCGGTTTCTGGCCCGGCACCACGTCGAACGGGCGCTTGTCGTTATCCTGGAAATCGTAGCCCAGGATCTCGCCCTTTTCATTCCGTGCGAGACGCTTGGCAATGGCGGGCAGCGTGTAGTTGACCCCGGAATCGATAATGGCCACGGCAACGCCTCCGGGGTCTTTTCCAGTCGGGACTTCCGGTTCGCCAGTTGCCGCCCACACGGCCGGGACGAGGAATGCAGCGGCAAGAAAAGCTAATAGCGTTTTACGCAACATCTGGCTGACCGATACCCGTAATTGTCCCGTTATTCCCTGCCGGGAGTGCAACGTTGCAATCGTTCTTTGCCGGTCTTAACGTCCGGCTGACGACTCTTTTGTTATTGGGTTTAATTTTAGTCCCCGAACGGGCCTTACGGAAGGCTGAGTTTATGCAAGACAACGCGATCTGGCCGAGCGAAATCCGGCTGAATCCGGAAAAGAATGAGCTAACAGTGTCTTTCGGGGACGAGGGAAGTTATGCGTTCAGCGCGGAATTTTTACGTGTCCTCAGCCCCAGTGCCGAAGTGCAGGGACACAGTCCCGACCAGCGCGTCACCGTGCCCGGGAAGATCGGTGTGCTGGTGAAGGCTATCGAGCCCATCGGTAACTACGCCATCCGTATCGTTTTCGACGATGGCCACGATACGGGACTGTATTCATGGGAGTATCTCCACGAACTGGGGACCGAGCAGGACGAGCGCTGGCAGCAGTATCTCGATGAGTTGAAAGAGAAGGGCCTGACGCGCGAGCGCTGACCGGCGGTGCTTCCCTGACCTTGCTTACGAAGCCGAAGCCGTAACGGCCGCGATGCTGTTCGCCAGCTTGTCGGCCAGTTCGTCTATCTCGCTTTCGGAGATGATGAAAGGCGGCGCCAGCAGCACGTGGTCGCCGCGCTCTCCATCGGCGCTGGCGGCATTGGGATAGCAGATCAGGCCGTTTTCGAAGGCTGTCTGCTTGATACGCGCGGCTACTCTCTTGTCGGGCTCAAAGGGTTCCCTGGTTTCGCGGTCGGCGACCAGTTCCACGCCTATGAACAGACCCCGGCCGCGGATATCGCCCACATGCGCGTGCTGTTCCAGCCTGTCGCGAAGAGCGTTCATGGCATACGCTCCACGGTCCCTGACCCGCTCAAGCAGACCTTCTTCCTCGACCACTTTCTGCACGGCCAGTGCGGCGGCGCAGGCGGTCGCATGGGCCATGTATGTATGGGTATGCATCAGCGTGCCGCTGCCCGAGGTGATCGCGTCGGCCACCCTGGACGACACGATCGATGCGCCGATGGGCTGATATCCGCCACCAAGTCCTTTGGCGACGGCCACGATGTCGGGCTCCACGCCGTCCTGTTCGCATGCGAACAGCGTGCCCGTGCGGCCCATGCCCGACATCACTTCGTCGAGGATCAGCGTCACGCCGTATTGGTCGCAGATACGGCGGATTTCACGAAAATAACCTGCCGGGGGCGGCGCCACGCCAATGCTCGATCCGACCACGGTTTCGGCGACGAAGGCGGCAACGGTCTCGGGGCCGAGGCGAAGGATTTCCTGCTCGAGTTCGCCGGCCGCTCGCAAACCGTACTCCTCTTCGCTCTCGCCGGGTTCCTTGAGTCGGTAAGCGTAGGCGGGCGAGATATGGCTGGTGTTCGGTGTCAGCATCTCCGCATAAGGCTTTCGCCGCTGGGCGTGATAGCCGACGCTCATCGCACCCATCGTGGCGCCGTGATAGGACTGGCGGCGGGCGATGAAACGGGTGCGCCTGTCCTCGCCATTTTCAAGATGGGCCTGCCGGCAGATCTTGAGGGAAGCCTCGACGGCCTCCGACCCCCCGGCGACGAAGGCCACGCGCCCGAAGTCCCCGGGCGCCCTTGCCACCAGCCAGTCGGCCAGTTCTTCCGATGGCTCGTTGGCAAAAAAGGAAGTGTGGGCAAAAGCCACCTTGCCGATCTGCTCCCTGATAGCTTCGATAACCTTTGGATGGTTGTGGCCGAGGCAGGAGACGGCGGCACCTCCCGATCCGTCGAGATACCGCTTGCCCGTCGTGTCTATGAGGTAGACGCCTTCACCGCCGGCCACGGTCGGCATTTCCTTCTTCGTCTGCCGGTGCAGAATCTGCGACGTCATCGCAGGCCTTCCTTACGTTTCGTTGGCGATATCCACAAGCAGGTCGGCAATGATCTGTGAGGCGGCGGCAATATGCTCGGGCTCGGCCCGTTCGGCCTCATTGTGGCTGATCCCTTTCCAGCAGGGAATGAAAATCATGCCCGCCGGGCACAGTTTCAGGGCGTGGCGGGCATCGTGGCCGGCACCTGAATAGATCGCCTGGTGGGGGTAACCGCGCCGCTCTGCGGCAGCCGTAAAGCGTTCGCGTATTTCGGCGGGAAACTCGAGCGGCGGCTGCTTGATGAATTCGTCGGTGACGACCGTGCAAGGTCCGGCGTTTTCCCTGCATATTTCCGGTATGCGGTTGCCGAGTTTTTCCAGGGTTTCCGGAACGGGGTTGCGAAGATCGATCGTGAAGGCGATGCGTCCCGGCACCACGGAGATGCCGCCCGGCTCGACGCTGAACCGTCCAATGGTGAACCGCACGGTGTCGGCTTCGTCTTCCAGTTCCGCCCGTAGCGCCTGAACCATGTCATTGGCCGCCATGAAGGCATCCTTGCGCCGCGCCCGCGGGGTTGTTCCGGAGTGAGCGTCTTCCCCGGTAACCTCGACGGTAAAGCGACGATAACCCTGCATGCCCGTGACGATGCCGATGATATTTTCGTTCGCCTCCAGTTCCGGACCCTGCTCGATATGCGCCTCGAGAAAGGCGGTCATGGGGGCGCCGAGTTCACGGTGTGTGGCGCCAGGCAGGGCGGCTTTCAGCCGGTCGACGCAGCTGCCCATGGTTTCGCCATTTGCATCCGTCGCAGCGCGCATGTCGTCCAGCGGTTCGTTGCCGGCATAGACGGCCGATCCCATGCATGCCGGGATGAAACGCGACCCTTCCTCGTTGTTCCAGGCGATGGTCTCCAGCGGGGCGCGGCTCTCGATGCCGGCATCTTCCAGGGCTTCCAGCGCCTCGAACGCGACAAGGACCCCGGTGATGCCGTCGAACCGCCCGCCAAAAGGCTGGGTATCGATGTGTGAGCCGCTTGCCACAGGGGGGAGAGAGGAATCGGCACCTTCCCGCCGGACGAACATATTGCCGATATCATCGAGCGCGATTGCAAACCCGCGCGCCTCGGCCCAGTCGGCTAGCAGGCGGTGGGCGGCGATGTCTTCACTTGTCAGGGCGAGCCGGTGAACGCCGCCGCCCTTCGTCGCTCCGATCTTCGCCATCTCGACATGGCGCTGCCACAGCCGTTCTGAATTGATCTCGGGATACATGGTGTTGTCCTGAAGGTTAGAGGAGGCTTGCGATTACGCCTGGGAGAAGAAATCGTCGTCGGCACCGGCGATCCTGGGGTCCGGCCTGGAAACGACAGCCTTGTCTTTCTGGCCGTAGTCGATGGACGACAGGACATGGCGGATGGCATTCAGGCGCGCGCGCCGCTTGTCGTTGGCGCGGATGATCGTCCATGGGGCGGTTTTGGTGTGGGTGCGATCGAACATGTCGTCGCGGGCGAGGGAATAGTCGTCCCACTTGTCCAGCGCCGCGAGGTCGATCGGCGACAGTTTCCAGGATTTCAGCGGATCGTGCCTGCGAGCGTGGAAGCGCTTGATCTGCATGGCCTGGCCGATCGTTAGCCACAGCTTGAACAGGCGGATGCCGTCGCGCACGAGCGCGGCTTCGAACTCGGGCGCTTCATGCAGGAACGTGTCGACTTCCTCGTGGGTGCAGAACCCCATGACCCGCTCGACGCCTGCCCGATTATACCAGGAGCGGTCGAACAGCGCCATGTCGCCGGCTGTCGGGAGGTGGGCCACATAGCGCTGGAAATACCACTGGCCGCGCTCGGTCTCGGTGGGTTTCGAAAGGGCGACGACATGGGCATGGCGCGGGTTCATGTGCTGCATGAACCGCTTGATCGTGCCGCCCTTGCCTGCCGCGTCGCGGCCCTCGAACAGGATAACGATACGCTCGCCTTTTTCGCGCGCCCAGGTTTGCAGTTTGAGCAGTTCTATCTGGAGCAGGCGCAGATCGGATTCATAGGCTTTATCGGGCATTTTCTCGGTATATGGGTAACCGCCGCTTGAGAAAGACTCTTCGTCGATTTTTTCCGGAAGTTCGGGGCTTTCGAGGTCGAAGCCGGCATATTCTCCATTGGAGACGACTGCATCCTGCATGACTTGAGTGCCTTCCTCCGCGTTCTGCTGGCGCCGGTACCTTTGCCTTAACGCAGCGGAACGATTTTGGCCCAGCGCAGCCGCATAATACAATGGTGTCAAGATTGCCGTGCTAATCTGGCCGGAGGGCGATTCGTAGTTGATTTGAGTTACTCCGGCAAACGGACCATTGACGTGAGTCACGATACACAAGCTAACAGGCAACAGCGCGTTGACGACACGGTGGCGCTAGGCGGCTTCCACAGGGCGGCGGAACGGTTGCGTTTGCGCTGGTGGCAGGTTGCCGGCGTGGCCGCGGTCCTCGCCGGGTTCGTGCTGTTGGGAGGGCTCTACTGGCAAGCAGGCGTGGCCGGGTTTGTGCTCGCCATTCTGGCGGCGACGCTGGTGCCGCTTTCGGGCGGGGAGGCGCGAGATGCGGTCAAGGGCTCCAAGGGAGCCGCACGCAGAAGCAGCACGCCGTTCGACGACATTCTCCAGGCCTTGCCGCATCCGGCAATCCTGCTCGCTAGCGGAGGTGTTGTCGTCGGGTACAATGCGAAGGCGCGGGAATACTGGGACAACCTGCGGCGCGGCAACCACCTGTCCTCGGCCATTCGCCAGCCATTGCTGCTTGATGCCGTAAGCGCGGTCAGCGCCGGGGCAAAGCCCGCAACAGTGAACTATACCGAGCGGGTGCCTGTGGAGCGGCGGATCGAGGGGACGGTGGCGAGCCTGCCAGCGGCGCGCCAGGCCGACCCGGAGGGGCCGGCGATACTGGTTTCGCTACGAGACCTTTCGGAGCAGGAGCGGTTGAACCAGATGCGGGCGGATTTCGTCGCCAATGCCAGCCACGAACTGCGCACGCCACTTGCCTCGCTGCTCGGTTTCATCGAAACCCTGCAAGGGCCGGCGCGCGACGACAAGGAAGCGACCGAACGGTTCCTCGGCATCATGGCGGCCCAGGCGCAGCGCATGACGCGGCTGATCGACGATCTGCTGTCCCTGTCGCGCGTGGAGATGAACGTGCACCTGCATCCGACCGAGATTGTCGATCTCGGCGACGTCGTGCGCCATGTAACGGAGTCGATGACACCGGTGGCGAAAGTTTCGGGTATAAAGTTGCACGTGAAACTGTCGCCCGGGAAAATCCCGGTTCGGGGCGAGCGTGACGAGCTTGTGCAATTGACCCAGAACCTGGTGCAGAACGCGATCAAGTATGGACGCAAGAAAGGCCGGATCGACGTATCCGTCACGCGCATTCCGGGCAGCAGCGCGCGGCGCGACCGCGTGAGCCTGGCGGTCGAAGACGATGGTCCGGGGATCGCGCCGGAACACCTGCCGCGCCTCACGGAGCGGTTTTACCGCGTGGACGTGGCGTCGAGCCGCGAAAAAGGCGGAACGGGCCTGGGGCTGGCTATCGTGAAGCATATCGTGATGCGCCACCGCGGCGATCTGCAGATTACCTCGGAGCCCGGCAAGGGCTCGACGTTCACGGTCACTTTCGACGAGGCCGGCAACGATGCCTACGAAACGGCCGAGCCGCCGACGAAAGACCTGATCCTCGAAACAACAGAATCCTGATAATTTAATAAATTCAGTTATTTATACTGTCACAAAACAGTATTCAAACTGTCATAAACTCATTGTCAAGGCTGATTAGAGTCCGCGCTCAAAGGTGGCATTAAAGCCGCCTTTTCGAGCGGGCTTACGGGCCCGGAAACTGAATCACTCATCTCAGGGAGAGCATCAGTGAAACATAAACTTGTGGCCCTTTCCGCAGTTGCGGGCATCGCGGGCGCGGTTGCGGCCAGCCCGGCGCTGGCGCGCGATCACATCAAGATCGTCGGTTCGTCGACGGTTTTCCCCTACACGCAGGCAGTGGCTGAAGAGTTCGCCAAGAAGACAGGCAAGAAACCCCCGGTCGTGGAGTCCACCGGTACCGGCGGTGGTATGAAGATTTTCTGCCAGGGCGTTGGCGCTGATAACCCGGACATTACCGGTGCCTCGCGTGCAATGAAAAAATCCGAGTTCGAGCTTTGCACGAAGAACGGCGTCACGAATATCACTGAAATCCAGGTCGGTTTCGACGGGCTGTCCATCGCCAACTCCAAGAAGGGCAAGGCCATGGACCTGACGCTCGAGCAGGCCTACCTCGCACTTGCCGCGGAAGTTCCCGTTGACGGAAAGCTGACGAAAAACCCTTACAAGAAGTGGAGCGACATCGACAAATCGCTGCCGTCGGTCGATATCGTGGCTTATGGCCCGCCGCCCACGTCCGGCACACGCGATGCGTTTGTCGAACTTGCGATGCACGCCGGCTGCAAGAAGACCGACTACTTCAAGGATCAAAAGAAGTCGCTGGACAAGAAGGCTTTCAAGAAGCTGGTCAAGTCGAAGTGCACGGCCATGCGCCAGGACGGCCCCTTCATCGAGGCCGGCGAGAACGATAACCTGATCGTACAGCGCCTTGAGGCAGACCCGAATGCCGTCGGCATCTTCGGCTACTCGTTCCTCTACGAGAATCTCGACAAGCTGCAGGCTGTCAAGATCAAGGGTGTGGAGCCGAGCTTCGAGACGATCGGCGACAAGTCGTACCCGATTTCGCGTCCGTTGTTCTTCTACGTCAAGAACGACCACCGCAAGGTGATCCCGGGCATGAACGACTTCCTGGCCGAGTACACGAGCTCGGAGTCGATGGGTAAGGGCGGCTACCTGACCGAGCGCGGTCTCGTGGTCCTATCCGACGACCGGCTCAAAGAGATGCAGGCTCGTGCCAAGGAAGGCAAGAAGATGGAGCAGCCGACCTCGTAGGGCGGCTACCCTCAAGTCTTATCGGGAGGCCGCACCGGCGTGTGATTGCGGCGCGGCCTCCCGTTCGTACTGAAATCAAACAAAGGTTCGGACAAGAAAGCCGCCGGTTGAGACCGGTACTTGTCCAAATCCAACGGGCGCGTCATGACCGGGTATGTATTCGCAATCCTGCTAGTGCTCGCCTTAACCGGCTTTTTTGCAGGCCGGGGCAGGGCGAAAGCCGCAAGCGCGGGCCAGCTTTCCAGCCTGCATTCGCGTCCCGGTTATCACGGCGCCTTTGTTGCTGCATGGGCTGGAATCCCGGCCTTTATCCTTGTTCTTCTATGGCTGCTATTCCAGCCGCTGGCCGTTGACGGGCTTCTTCTGGGCAGCCTCCCGGATACTGTCACGCAGGGCAAATCTGCCGGCGAACTGAACCTCATACTCAGCGAAATAAAGTCGATTGCCGCCGGTAACGTCTTCGGCGAGCCAACCGCCGAGATTCGCGAGGCGGCGGCCCGTTATGACCGGTGGGAGAATATCGCCAACTGGGCCATGCTCGTCGTTGCCCTGTGCGTGGCGCTGGCCGGGCTGGCCGTGGCGCGGTCGCGGCTGTCCACCAAGTTCCGTGCCCGTCAGGGCGTTGAGCGCATCATGACAATCCTGATGATAACCTGTGCGCTGATCGCAATCCTGACGACGCTCGGCATCATCATATCGCTGTTGATCGAATCCATGCGGTTCTTCGACCGGGCTCCGCTCCTGCAGTTTTTCATAGGCCTGAACTGGGAGCCCCAGATCGCCATACGCGCAGACCAGGTTACAGCCGGCGGAGCATTCGGGGCCGTACCGGTGTTCGCGGGCACACTTCTGATCGCTATTATCGCCATGGCCGTGGCGACGCCGGTCGGGCTGTATTCCGCAATTTACCTCACTGAGTATTCAGGCCCTCGCTTCCGCGCCATTATCAAGCCAATCCTGGAAATTCTCGCAGGCATTCCGACCGTCGTGTACGGCTTCTTCGCGGTTCTGACGGTCGCGCCAGCCATGCGCGCCTTCGGAGAAATGATTGGCCTGCCAATCGCACCGAACAGCGCTCTTGCCGCCGGCGCCGTGATGGGGATCATGATTATCCCGTTCATCTCGTCGCTGTCCGATGACGCTATTGCCGCGGTGCCCCAGTCGTTGCGGGACGGGTCTTACGGTCTCGGGGCGACCAAGAGCGAAACGATCATCAAGGTTTTGCTTCCGGCGGCGCTGCCGGGGATCATGGGCGGCGTCCTGCTGGCTCTGAGCCGCGCCATCGGCGAAACCATGATTGTGGTCATGGCCGCGGGCATCATCGCCAACCTGACGATGAACCCGCTCGAACCCGTCACCACGGTCACGGTGCAGATCGTAACGCTGCTGATCGGCGATACAGAGTTCGACAATCCCAAGACACTGGCGGCCTTCGCGCTCGGACTGGTGTTGTTCCTCGTCACGCTGGCGCTCAACGTCGTCGCGTTGCGCATCGTGCGGAAATACAGAGAGCAGTATGACTGATACCACGCCGACAGAAATTGCCTCAGCGTCCTACTGGGGATCGGATGCGGAGAAGAAGCGGGTAAAGGCGCGTTATGCGGCCGACCGAAGGCTGCAGTTCTACGGCCTCGGGGCAATCGCCCTTGCCATCGTTCTGCTTGGGATTCTTGTCGTTTCCCTGATCACGGCGGGTTACCAAGCCTTCGTCCAGACCAAGGTGAATTTGCCGGTCTATGTCGACCCGCAATATGTCAACGCCGACGACATCCGGGGTGGCAACTTCAGACTTATTGCCCGCAACGCATTCCAGAAGCTGTTTCCGGAAGTCACGAACCGCGGGGAAGTCCGCGAGCTCAACAAGCTGATGACATCGAATGCACCGTATATCGTGCGCGATTACGTGGCTGCGAATCCGGAGTCGATCGGCAAGACCGTTACCTTGCAAATCGCCCTGTCTGATCCTTACGATCAGCTGCACAAAGGCGTGATGCCTCCTTATCTGGACGCTCTTCCGCGCGGAAGACTCCAGGATTTCGATTCGCTCAAACGGCGCGGGGTCATTTTCACCGATGGTACAATGCCCACGGTCGAAATCGATGCATTCCTGGACCCGAAACGCATCGACAAGAATGACCTCGCAAACGGCGAATACAAAGAGATCGCGGAAGAGGGCATTGCCAGTTACTTCGAGCGTCAGCGTGGAGACGAATATCTTGCCATGCTTGGGGGCGGCGCACCGGATGCGATCAAGTCGTTCGTCGAGGCAAACCCTGACAGGATCGGCAAGACCGTGCGCATCAAGGTGCCGCTCTCTAAACACTATGCAGTGCTTGCTGAGGGTGACGTTCCCAAAATTGTCAATCCGCGCTTCGGCAGCGCGAAACCGCTCGAATGGTACGACTCCCTGGAAAAGAGAGGCTTGCTGGAGACGGTATTCGCCAGGGAGCTGTTCGTGAATGCAGACAGCCGTTTCCCAGAGCAGGCCGGTCTTGCAGGCGCCATCGCGGGCTCATTTTTCGCGTTGCTGGTGTGCTTCCTGCTGAGCTTCCCGATTGCCATCTCGGCGGCGGTTTACCTGGAGGAATTCGCGCCCAAGAACAGGGTTACCGACCTCATCGAGGTCAACATCAACAATCTTGCCGCGGTTCCCTCGGTGGTGTTCGGCCTGCTTGGACTTGCCGTTTTCCTGGGTACGTTCGGATTGCCGCGCTCCGCCCCGCTCGTCGGCGGTATGGTTCTGTCGCTCATGACGCTGCCGACGATCATTATCGCGACCCGTGCGGCCCTCAAGGCCGTGCCGCCGTCGATCCGCGAGGCAGCGCTCGGCGTTGGCGCATCGAAGCACCAGGTGATGCTCCATCACGTGCTGCCGCTGGCTATGCCCGGCATCCTGACCGGCACGATCATCGGGCTGGCGCAGGCGCTGGGCGAGACAGCGCCGTTGCTGCTGATCGGGATGAACGCCTTTATCCCGAGCGTGGAGAACATCGGCGTACTGGAGCCGGCGACGGCCTTGCCGACACAGATATTCAGTTGGGCCGACAGCCCGGAACGCGGCTTCGTGGCGCGTACGTCCGCCGCGATTCTCGTACTCCTCGGCTTTCTGCTCGTTATGAACGCAATCGCGATTTTCCTTCGGCAGAAGTTCGAACGAAAATGGTAGCCTGGAGGTGAAGTGATATGGAGGCGAGTGTGCAGGCGCGGGCAACCGGCGCGGAGACGGCTTTGGCGAACAAGACGAGAAAGAAAGCGGGCCCGAGGATCAAGAGCAAGGATGTCAACGTCTTTTACGGCGAAAAGCAGGCCTTGTTCGACGTTAGCCTGGATATTCCGGACAACGCTGTTACCGCGTTGATCGGGCCTTCGGGTTGCGGCAAGTCGACATATCTTCGGTGCCTCAACCGTATGAACGACGTTATCGAGATTTGCCGGGTAACCGGCATGATCGAGATCGACGGTCGCAATATATACGACCCCGACGTTGACCCGGTCCAGTTGCGTGCCCGCGTCGGCATGGTGTTCCAGAAGCCGAATCCATTCCCGAAGTCCATCTTCGACAACATCGCCTACGGGCCGCGCATTCACGGGCTGGTCTCGTCCAAGAGCGAGACTGAGGAGATCGTCGTCAACAGCCTCAAGCGCGCCGGTCTGTACGAGGAAGTGAAAGATCGCCTCGATGCCCCGGGAACAGGCCTCTCCGGCGGGCAGCAGCAGCGTTTGTGCATCGCGCGGGCCATTGCCGTGAACCCGGAAGTGATCCTGATGGACGAACCCTGCTCGGCGCTGGACCCGATCGCGACGGCGCGCATCGAGGAGTTGATTGACGAGTTGAAAGAGAATTACTGCATCGTGATCGTGACGCATTCGATGCAGCAGGCCGCCCGCGTATCGCAGCGCACCGCGTTCTTCCACCTCGGTATCCTGGTGGAGGAAGGCGAAACGGGGCAGATGTTCACCAACCCGGAAGACGAACGCACGCAGGACTACATTACAGGCCGTTTCGGTTGATTTTTGAGCATGATGCCAAAAAGTGGAGCCCAGTTTTGGAGAACGGCATGCTCAACTTATTAGAATCGATCAACTTTTCTGCGTTGGGCAGTCTGGCCCAATTGCAGGTTGATCTGGAGGAGGTGGCCCGATGGCCGAGCACGAACATATCGTAACGTCCTACGAAGAAGAACTGGCGGAACTCGACAGCAAGATCGCGAAGATGGGCGGGCTGGCCGAGGACCTGCTCGGGCATTCCATGGAGTCGGTCGAGCGCCGCGACCCCAGGCTCGCCGAAACCACGATCCGCGAGGACGAAACGATCGACCGGCTGGAGCGCGAGGTCGAGGAACAGGCGATCAACATGATCGCGCGCCGGCAGCCCATGGCCCTCGACTTGCGCCAGATCATGACCGCGATCCGCGTCTCTTCCGACCTCGAGCGCATCGGCGACTTGGCCAAGAATATCGCCAAGCGCTCGCTTGCCGTCTCGGGGGAGAAGCATCCCAAGGGCCTGATCCTCGGCCTTACGCACACGGCCGAACTCGCGATGGTCCAGCTCAAGGACGTTCTCGATGCTTATATCGAACGCGATGCCGACAAGGCGATGAAGGTCTGGTACCGGGACGAAGAACTGGATGCCATGTACAACTCGCTGTTCCGCGAGTTCCTCACCTACATGATGGAAGACCCCCGGAATATCGGCATGTGCACGCATTTCCTGTTTTGCGCCAAGAACCTTGAGCGCATAGGCGACCATGCGACAAACATCGCGGAGATGGTGCACTATCTCGTGCACGGCGAGCCGCTGGTCGACGAGCGTCCCAAGGGCGATGAAACCAGCATGTCCAAGATCAAGTTGAAGAAAAAAGCGTAATTGCCGAACCAGCGAACTGGAGGAGAACGAAGACAATGACTGCGAAGGTACTCGTTGTAGAAGACGAGGAGCCGTTGGCGTTATTGCTCCGCTACAACCTCGAATCCGACGGGTTCAACGTCGATGTCGCCAGTAACGGCGAGGAGGCCGAGCTCTCCATCGAGGAGAACCCGCCGGATCTTATCGTGCTGGACTGGATGCTGCCTGGCATTTCGGGCCTGGAGTTGTGCCGCCGCCTGCGCGCCGGGCGCGAGACCCGCAACATCCCGATTCTGATGCTGACGGCACGTGGCGAGGAAACCGACAAGCTTCGGGGCCTGTCCACCGGCGCCGACGACTACATGGTGAAACCGTTTTCCGTGCCGGAGCTGATGGCGCGCATCCGCGCGATCCTGCGCCGGGCGAAACCGGAGCGCGTGACCGACGAGCTTACCGTTGCCGACATCCACCTGGATCGCGTCGGGCACCGGGTCAAGCGCGGCGGGCGCGAGATACGTCTGGGACCTACCGAGTTCCGCCTGCTCGAGTTTCTGATGCAGAGCCCGGGGCGGGTGTTCAGCCGCGCCCAGCTGCTGGACGGTGTATGGGGCCGAGACGTCTATGTCGATGAAAGAACGGTCGACGTGCACATCGGCCGGTTGCGCAAGGCGATCAACCGCGGTGGGAAGAAGGATCTTGTGCGCACGGTCCGGGGCGCGGGGTATTCCCTCAACGCGGAATCAGTCGTGGCGGCCTGAGTTTACCGGGTCGCCACGAATTCTCACCACAAATTTTACGATAGGCAGCTAGCGTGACGCCCGGCGTGAATCCCTGCGCCGGGACTGCGCCGGCTGATAGGCGACCTGCGCGTGATACTCGCAATAAGAGTCGCTGATCTCACAGTCGCGCCCGCAAAAGTGGAATTCCTCGTCCCCCGGATCACCGATCGGCCAGCGGCAGCGGGTCTCTGTCAGCGTCAGGATGCTTGCCCGTTCCTCGACGGGGATGACCAGTTCGCGGACGGGTGAAGGCACGAGTTCGAGTTCTTCATCCGCATCTGTTTCATAGACAGGCTTCAGTGCGGCGTTGCCGTGGGTCCGCAACTGCGGCCGCGCCGCCCGCGACGGGGCATGCGCCGTCCTGCGGCGGG
>Ga0207814_100586_pt1 | contig 17802 bp, 13 predicted proteins | sample TtaePargueraPR_7_FD_187755 | JGI IMG/M metagenome (GOLD analysis project Ga0207814, IMG submission 187755) | Aerobic enrichment media microbial communities from Bioluminiscent Bay, La Parguera, Puerto Rico - Tt and P1 (2) (SPAdes) | ecosystem: Environmental > Aquatic > Marine > Unclassified ... | reverse complement strand
GCCATTGCCGAGGCCGACCTTGTCACCATTCGCGGCGCCCACCGCAAGGCGCAGGCCGCGGAAACCGCCGCCCTCGCCGCCGTCGCGGAGGACGAGGCCAACCTCAAGGCCCACGAATCCCGCCTCCGCGTCCTCGAAACCAAGGTTGCCGCCGCCGAGGTCGCCCTTGTAGAAGGTCACGCTGTCGAGGGTGTAGCTGGAGGCTGCCGTGAAGATGCTGGAATCGAGGCGGATCTCTTGCCCGTAGTCGGCAACCCCGCTGTCGTTGGTGACATTGGTCTGGCTGATGGTGGCCGCTCCGGCGGTGGCGGAGGCGAGGGCGATGCAGGCGGGGGCGAGGATTCGAGGAGTCATGAGGAACAAGGGGTTGGGATTGGGCGGAGCATCGGAGGAACCGACGAGTCTCCGGTGGAGGAGGTTGGATTGGTTGGATTATCGGAGACCCCTTCATCGCGAGCAGGCACCCGCTTTCGGTCTCGTCCCGAATGAAGCGACTTTCCGTCGCGGGACGAGGACCGGACCGCCTGTTCGACCGGACCTTGGAAGGGTCCGGTTACCGATCCGGGGGAATGTTCCGGACGCATCCCGGGCGGAAGATCGGACGAGACCGCGGCCGGGGCAGTCGGCAGACTGGCCCGGCGAGGCTCGCGGAAGTGTCGGCGGTGGGGACGAGCGGCTTCGGTGTTCGCCGCCGCGGCCACCACCGGCGTTCCAAGGAGCACACCGATTCGCGCCACGAAATCACGCTGGGAGGCCCCCGGTGAGGGAAAGGCTGTTGCAATCCAATCCGGACCCCGGATGGGTCCGGTTTTACCTCGACGGAACCGGAATCCCACGGGATCGTCCGCAACATGGACGAGAGGGTCGAGCGGAGGTCGCTGGCGGTTCAGGTGGCGGACCGGATCGAGGAGGCGGTTCGCTCCGGCGAGTGGGTCGATCTCCTGCCCGGCAACCGGACGCTGGCCGAGCGCTTCGGCGTCAACCGCAAGACCTGCGTCGCGGCGATGGACGTCCTCGAGCAGCGCAAGCTGATCGAGCCGGCCGAGGTCGGGAAGCGGCGCCGGATCCGCCCCTCGGCGCGTTCCACGCCGAAGGTGGAATCGCGCACCGCCCGCTTGCTGATCCTGCGGCCCGCCGCCTCGCCGCTGAACCTCGAGGACGAGTCGCTGCTTCGGAGCTTTCAGGAAGCATGGGAGAGCTCACGAGGCGGCGTGGCATGGGAGCGCGTGGACTACGAGAGAAACCGTAGTCCCGGCCCGGTGCTGGAGAAGTTGATCGCGCGCCACCATGCCTCGGCGCTGGCGCTCTACATCCCCCTGCACGACTGGGGCGAGGTGGCGAGCGAGCGACTTCCGAGTTTCCAGGTGGGAGGCACCCACGGACACGGCCCGAAGTTCAGCATGTGCTCCTTCTCGATCAACAGCGGCATCGAGGCGGTCGCGAGGCACCTCGCGAGTCTGGGCCACCGGAGGATCCTCATCCCCATCGACTCGATCTGCGGGGGGTTCCGCCACGCCTTCGTGCAGGGGCTCGAGCGCGGGCTCGGCGAGCCCCCGGAGTCGGGAACCGTCGACGACCTGTGCCCCAGCTTTCCGGAACCGGTGCCGGAGGTCTGGCGGTCCTACTGGGACAAGGCGTTCCGACGGATCCGCCCCACCGCGGTGGTGGTCACCGAAGACGTCCACCTGCTCTCGCTCTACGGCTTCTGCGCCCACCACGGCATCCGCATTCCGCAGGACCTGTCGGTGATCAGCATCAACTACGAGCGGCACTTCGAATGGTGCCAGCCGCGGCCGACCATGCTGCGCTTTCCGAACCGCAAGGCCCTGGCCCACTTCAAGGAGTGGATGGCCGGCGGACTGAGGCCGATCGGCAAGCACTTCCTCGACATGGACCTCATCGAGGGAGAGAGCGTCGGGCCGGCACGGTAGGTGCGGCCGGTCAATCGGCCGCGGGGCCCGCGATGAAGCGGACGATCTCCGCGCAGTGGCAGGCAAGGGAGTCGACCAGCGGCAGACCGGCGTCGAGGCCCTCGAGCAGCAGCGGGAACTCGGTGCAGCCGAGCACGACCGCCTCGGCGCCCGCGTCGGCGAGGCGCCGGATCTGCTCGAGCAGGAGCTGGCGGGAGGGGTCGTCGAACGCCCCCATGGAGAGCTTCTCGAGGATGCACCGATGGATCTCGGCGCGCGCCGGCTCCGGGGGCACCGCGGTATCCAGGCCGTGCCTCTCGCGCAGCCGGCCGCGGAGAAAGTCCTCCTCCATGGTGAAGCGGGTGCCCAGCAGGCCGAGCTGCTCCCAGCCCTGGCGCTTGCACTCGCGGGCGACTCCGTCGGCGATGTGGACGATGGGCACGCGGAGCTCGGACTGGATCGAATCCCAGACCTTGTGGGGGGTGTTCGCACACAGGGCAATGCCCTCGACACCGGTCGACTGGAGCTCGATCGCCGCCGCTTCGAAACGGTCGAGCACGGCCTCCCAGTCGTCCTTGCTCTGGGCTGCGTGAATGAGGCTCTGGTCGAGGCTCGCGAGGTTGATCCTCGGGTTGGTGTTGTCCCCGTGGCGGCGGTTGATCGCCTCGTTGATCGTCGCGTAGTAGGAAACCGTGGAGCGCCACGAGGTGCCCCCGATCAGGCCGAACTTCCGCAGCACCGGCGGCTCCGGCCGGGACGCCGCGGGGTCCGCCGTGGTAATCGATCCAAACATCACCGAATCACCCCTTTCGCCGCCCGGTCCAGCACTTCGAAGTAGCCGAGGAACCCCCCGTCGCTGCCGCTGAACGCCCAGACCGACCCGGGCCGGCCTTCGAGTTCGCGCTGCTTCCCCCCGCCGATCTCCCCCACCTCGACGGGCTCACCCTGCGCGTCGACCCGGTGCAGCCGCACCGCCTCATCGCGCCGGTTGACGAAGACGAGCCGCATCGTTCCGCCGTCGGGCTTCGAGGGGGGAAGGCCGGCGGGATCCCTGCAGTCCCTCCACTCGAGGGCCGGGAGGTCCCTCGCCTTCACGACCGCCGCTTCGGCGAAGTGGCTCGGAACGAGCGCGCGGAAGCGCTCGATCCGGGCGGCGTGCGCGGGGTCGCCGGCGAGGTTGTCCCACTCGTGCGGATCGTCCCGCGTGTGATAGAGTTCCTCGGCTCCTCCCGAGTAGCGGATGTAGCGCCAGTCCTTCCCGCTCGCGCCGACGCTCTTGCCGTCGTGGAGAAAGGTGAGCGCCGCGGGTTCGAGCGAGGCCGACGGATCCCCGAGTAGCGGCACGATGCTCCGTCCGTCGATTTCCTCGCCCGCCGGCAGGCCGCAGAGCTCGGTGAGCGTCGGGTAGAGACCGAGCAGGCTGACCGGCGCGTCGCAGCGAGTTCCCGCCGCGGTACCCGCCGGCAGCGCCTCGGAGAGTCCGGCCGGGACCTTGACCATCAGCGGCACGCGCGTGCAGGCGCGCCAGGCGGTGTACTTCTGCCAGTGCTCCTTCTCGCCGAGATGCCAGCCGTGGTCGGACCACAGGACGACGATGGTGCGGTCCCGGTTCGGCCCGTTCTCAAGGGCGTCGAGCACGCGACCAAGCATGGCGTCGGCAAAGTGGATCGAGGCCAGGTAGCCCTGCACGCCCTGCTTCCACTGGCCGTGCTCGAGGATGTGCGGGAAATAGCGGTTGCGGGCGAGACGCTTCGCCTCGTCCGACAGGTCGTCGAGGTCGTCCTCGCGATAGCCGGGCGGCAGCTCGATCGATTCGAGCGGGAACTTCTCGAAGTACTTCGCCGGCACGAACCACGGCTCATGCGGACGGTAGATGCCGCAGGCGAGGAAGAAGGGCCGCTCGTGCTCTTGGGAAAGCTGCTTCCCGACCCACTCGCTGACCGAATAGTCGCCGCCGAACTCCTCGTCGCCGACGTCGAGCGGGCCCCAGTCGGTTTCCTCGTACTGCCACGGTCCCGCGCGGGGCAGCGAGAGCGGTCGCTTGTCCGGATACCGGGTATCGGGGATCGGCATCTCGGTGGACTTTTCCGGGAAGTAGTCGTCCCACGACCGGGCATCGATGATGTAGTGGAGCATCTTGCCGGAGCCGGACGCGCGGTATCCGTGCTTCGCGAAGTGCCTTGGCAGGAGGGTGACGTCCGGCAACACGTCACGGAGCTTCTGGGCGTTGGTGTAGATGCCGGTCCTGTGGGGCGAGCGGCCGGAGAAGACGGAGATCCGCGAGGGATTGCAGGCCGGTGCGGCGCAGTGGGCGTTGGTGAACAGCGTTCCCTCCGAGGCGAGCCGGTCGAGGTTCGGCGTGACGGTCTGCGGGTGCCCCCCCATGCAGCCGATCCAGTCGTTGAGGTCGTCGACCGCGATGAAGAGGACGTTCGGCCGGGCGCTCGCCAACGGGGCCGCGAGGCACAGCGCCGCGAACCCGCGGAGCAGGGGCAGCAAGTTCGTTCGGAGGCTCATGGGATGCATCGGTCGCGGGGGCGATCCTCGCCAAGACCCTTCGCCCCGTCGACCCGCGGTTACCGACCTTGAACCGGACCCCCGAAGGGCCCGGGCTGCCGACGGCTTCCCCCACCTGGCAACTGAGCCCTTTCCTCGGCCTCCACGGGCGCTATGGTGGGACCGGTGTCGGATCCGATCCATGCCCTGCGCAGTTTCCTGGTGATCGCCGTGCTGGTCGCGTGGCCGGTGGCCCTGCTGCTGGTGTGGCTCCTCAAGCGCCACTGGGGCCGCAAGTATGAGCGGCTCGGCGAGTCGACCTCCGAGGAAATGCTCGCCGAGCTCGAGCGCGAGTACGTGCCGCGGCGGCGGACCGTGATCCGCACCCAGACGGAATACCTTCCCTATGTCTTCGAGTGCATCCGCGAGAACATCGAGAGCGGTTTCGAGGACCCGCAGGTGCAGTCGCTGCTGCGGCGCATCGACTTCCACCGGCCCGACGAGGAACGGAACGCGGTGTTCGTGGTGGACGTCGGCGGACGCCCCTCCGACCTCCGCCTCCGCTGGACCCGCGATGCCAGCGACCGCATCGAGCTTCACGTCCAGGCCGCGCCGCCGGTGATCGAGGCGCTCCGCGAGCACAAGAAGCGGATCCCCAGGGCGGTGGTGAACTGAGCCTCAGACGTTGAAGCGGAACTCGATCACGTCGCCGTCCTTGACCAGGTAGTCCTTGCCCTCGATCCGCAGCTTGCCCGCCTCGCGCGCCGCCGCCTTCGAGCCGGCGGCCACCAGGTCGCCGTAGTGGACGACTTCCGCGGCGATGAAGCCGCGCTCGAAGTCGGTGTGGATCACGCCGGCCGCCGCCGGGGCCTTGGCGCCCTCGGGGATGGTCCAGGCCCGCGTCTCCTGCTCGCCGGTGGTCAGGTAGGTGCGCAGGCCGAGCAGGTGGTAGACCGCCTTGATCAGCGCCGACACGCCGGAGTCCTCGACGCCCATGTCGGCAAGGAACTCGGCGGCCTCCTCGGGCTCCAGCTCGATCAGCTCCTCCTCGATGTTCGCCGAGATCACCACCGCCTCCGCGCCGTGGGCGTCGCGAGCGTAGGCGCGCACCCTGGCCACCAGCGGGTGACCGTAGGGATCCTTCTGGGTCGCGGCCAGGTCGCCCTCGTTGACGTTGCAGGCGAAGATCGTGCGCTTCGACGACAACAGGAAGAAGTCCCGCAGCAGCTTGCGCTCCTTGTCGTCGAGCTCGAGGGTGAGGGCCGGCTTGCCCTCGTTGAGGTGCGGCAGGAGCTTGTCGATCAGCTCGACCTCCGCCTTCGACTCCTTGTCGCCGCCCTTGGCCTTCTTCTCCCGCGACTGCCGTCGCTTGTCGAGCGCCGCGATGTCGGCGAGGATCAGCTCGGCATTGATGATCTCGATGTCGCGGACCGGGTCCACCGAGCCGAGCTCGTGGATGATGTCGTCGTTCTCGAAGCAGCGGACCACCTGCACGATGGCGTCGGTCTCGCGGATGTTGGCGAGGAACTTGTTGCCCAGTCCGGCCCCCTCCGAGGCACCCTCGACCAGCCCGGCGATGTCGACGAACTCGATCGCGGTCGGCACCAGCTTCTTCGAGCCCGAGAGCTTCGACAGCACCGCGAGGCGCTCGTCGGGCACGGTGACGACGCCGACGTTGGGGTCGATGGTGCAGAACGGGTAGTTGGCCGCCTCCGCGTTGCGGGTGCGGGTCACGGCGTTGAAAAGGGTGGACTTGCCCACGTTGGGCATCCCGACGATTCCGGCCTTCAGCATGGCGGCGCGAGGCTTAGGGAAGCACCGCGCGGGGAGCGAGGAAAATTCCGGGCACCTTCCCGATCCACCAAGACGGGGCGATTTCGCCCGGATCGCCCCCGGCCACCGCGACCGTCACGAGTTTCGGTCCGCGGTCACTCCAGCGCCGGCGGCAGCAGGCTGCCGTCGGCGAAGCCGTCGTCGTCCGGGAGCTCCGGCTCGGTGAAGTCGACCGGGCCTCGGAACAGGTCGAAGAATCCCCGGCGACGGCGCTCGAAGGCCAAGGCCTGGTCATGTCCGGAGGGCGTCTCCCGAAGGTCGTCCTCACGCGCCTCGACAACCGCGATCTTCGGGCCGAAGGGATCGGTGGCCACCTCGGCAACCCGGTCGAATCCCTTGCCGATTCCCTCCCCCATCTTGCCCAGTCCCTCGGTGGTCGCCGAGGACAGGTCCTTCATCGTGCCACAGGAGGCAAGGGCCACTGCCAGTGCCGGCACGGCCACGGGGAAAAGCCATCGGGAGGACTTCATGAAAAGGGGGAAAAACGGGGAGCGTGTCGGCAAGAGCATGAAACGCGGAGCGCCCCTGCGAAAGCCTTTATTCGCCAAGCCCCGAAAAGTCAGCGTGTTGCAAGGCACTGATAGTTAACAAATCTTAATTAATCTTCGTCGACGCCGATTCAACGTGGTTTCAGGACCAGGAAGTTCCGGACCGGCTTGTTCCAGAACGGCCGCGAGCTCGCCGGCCCGCCGGCCACACGATCCGAGACCCACAGGTCCGAGGAACGGCCTCCGTCAAGGTTGAGCGCGTGCGCGACCCGCACCCCGGCGAGCGTTTCGCCGGCCAGCGCCCGGGCCAGTTCGGCAAGCGAACAGGCGCCGCTGCGGGCGAGGATCCAGCCCGAGCGGCCGTCGGTGGCGAGAAAGGTGCGGGCCGAGGAGCGGCGCTCGCTGAGGCCGCCGACCGCCCGCCCGGCCTCGACCAGAAACGGGCCGCTCTGGAGCGCCTGGTCGCCGCCCCCGAAGCGTTCCCGCCGGGCCAGGTCCATGCCTCCGTTCCGTTCGACGTAGAAGCCGGCACCCAGCGACGACGCCCGATTGACCGCCCCCTCGCGCCGGCCATCGACCACCACCAGTCCCAGCGGTTTCCCCTCCGGGGTGAAGAAGCCGGCATTCGCCGACGCCAGTCCTCCCATCGCCCGTCCGGCGGCCGCGGCGTCGGCCCATCTCGAGCCGGGGCCTCCCGGCTGGTCCGCGATCACCAGTCGGTGGCTTCGCGCGTCGAAGGCCACGGCTTCGATCTCGATGCCATGCCGCTGCGTCCGCACCAAGCGCGGCTCGCGGCGGGGCGAGGCGTCGACCGCTTCGATCGCCGCCGGAGCGATCGCCGGGCCCTGGTCCCCCGCCACCGGCCGGACCGGAGCCCCGGCCGTCGCCGGATCCGTGGCCACCGGTGCCTGCGGCGAGCAGCCCGCGACCAGCAATCCGGCAAGGAGGAGTCGCATCCGCATGGGCCGAGCAAAGCGCCGGCCCGCCCGGTCGACAATCCCGATCCCGGGCCGGCTACCCCGCCTTGCGCGCCACCGCCAGCAGGGTCTGGAAGTGGGGCGGTTCCGGCTCGCGATCCACCACCGCCGTATCGACCTCGCCAAAGCCCGCCTGCTCGAGCATCGAGGCCAGCTCCCCTTCCCCGAAGCCCAGCCAGAGATCGGCATACAGCTCGCGGGCCTGGTCGAACTGGTGCTGGACCAAGTCGAGCACCACCAGGCGCCCGCCCGGCTTGAGCGCCCGGAAGGCCGCCTCCAGCGCGCGCGGCGGATGCTCGGCATGGTGCAGTGCCTGGCTCAGGAAGGCCATGTCCAGCGAGCCGGGCTCGAGCGGCGGGTCCTCGATGTCCCCCACGCGGAACTCCAGGTTCTCCAGGCCATGCCGACGGGCCAGCCCGGCTCCGAACTCCACCATCTTCGGCGACAGGTCCACCGCGATCACCTTGTCCGCCCGCTGCGCCAGCAGCTGCGACAGGGTGCCTTCCCCCGCCCCGAGATCGGCCACCGTCCCGCTGACCATCACCTTGAGCAGCGCCTCGGCGAGCCCCTTCCACGAGCGGCCCGGCACGTAGTCCTTGCCGAAGCGCCCGGCCAGCTCGTCGAAGTAGGCCCGGGTCCGGTCCCGCCGCTTGCGCTGCAGGTGCCTCAGCGCGGTCGCGTCCTTGCCCGCCTCCTCGAGCTCCGTCCCCGCCCGACGCGCCAGCTCGGCGAGGCCGGGGTCCATCGCCGAGCGGTAGATGTTGTTCTTCCCGCTGCGCTCGTCGTGCACCAGCCCACCCGCCTTCAGCTGGGAAAGCTGCGTCGAGATCCGGCTCTGCCCCATGCCCAGGAGCTCCTGCAGGTCGGCCACGCTCAGCTCCTCCCCATCCAGCAGCAGCAGGATCCGCAGTCGCGTCGGGTCGGCCAGAAGCTTCAAGGATTTCAGCATTGACGGCATGGCGAAACGAATACATCAACACATCGCGATTTGACGATACGAAAAAAGAAACGCGCATGAGTTCCTACATTTTCTCCTCCGAGTCGGTGACCGAGGGTCACCCGGACAAGGTCTCCGACACGATCAGCGACACGATTCTCGACGCCTGCTTCGAGCAGGACCCGGCGTCACGCGTCGCCTGCGAGACGATGGTGAAGGACAACCTGGTGGTGGTCGGCGGCGAGATCACCACCAAGGCCGACCTCGACATGCACGCCCTGATCAAGGGCGCCATCACCGAGATCGGCTACGTTCACAACGACTGCAAGTTCAACGCCGACAACTTCTTCTTCCTCAACCTGATCGGCCAGCAGTCGCCGGACATCGCCCAGGGCGTCGACGCCCGCGAGGCGGAGAACAAGACCACCGGCGAGCAGGGCGCCGGCGACCAGGGGATCATGTTCGGCTACGCGGTCGACGAGACCCCCGAGCTGATGCCCGCGCCGGTCCTCTACTCGCACCAGCTCGGTCGCGAGCTGACCCGGCTGCGCAAGGACGGCGAGTTCCACTGGCTGCGGCCCGACTCGAAGACCCAGGTCAGCGTCGAGTACGTCGACGGCAAGCCCTCGCGCATCACGGCGGTGGTCGTCTCGACGATGCACGCCGCCTCGGTCAGCACGCCCGAGATCCGCGAGGCCCTGCGAACCAAGCTCATCGAGACGGTGCTGCCGGCCGAGCTGCTCACCCCGGAAACCGAGATCCTGATCAACCCGACCGGCCTCTTCGTCATCGGCGGACCCGAGGGCGACTGCGGGCTGACCGGCCGCAAGATCATCGTCGACACCTACGGCGGCATGGGCCGCCACGGCGGCGGCGCCTTCTCCGGCAAGGACCCGTCGAAAGTCGACCGCTCGGCCGCCTACTACTGCCGCTACGCCGCCAAGAACGTGGTCGCCGCCGGCCTCGCCAAGCGCTGCGAGCTGCAGGTCGCCTACGCCATCGGCCACCCGCACCCGGTCAGCGTGCACGTCGACACCTTCGGCACCGGGACCGTGGCCCCCGAGAAGATCGAGAAGGCGATCAAGGAGGTCTTCTCCTTCAAGCCGGCCGACCTGGTCCGCGAGCTCGACCTGCTGCGCCCGATCTACAAGCACACCACCAACTACGGCCACTTCGGCCGCGAGGACAACACCGCCGCCCTGACCTGGGAGAAGACCGACCGCGCGGAAGCCCTGCGGGCGGCGGTCGGGTGAAGATGGTCAGACCGTCAGACTTCAGACACCAGACTCGACCCAGGATACCTCGTAGCAGACATGGCGACGCATCGGTTCGAGGAGATGGAGATCTGGAAGCGCAGCTCGCGATTGTCCGTGGCTGTTCTGGAGTTGGTCGATCCGATCAAGCTGTACGCACTGCGCGACCAGATGGCGCGATGCTCCATCTCGATTCCCTCCAACATCGCCGAGGGATCGGAGCGCGACAGCAATCGGGAATTCCGCAGGTTTCTCTCGATCGCAAAAGGATCCGCCGCCGAACTCAGAACCCAGCTCTACATCGGGATTCGCGCCCGTGTCCTCACCGAAGAAGCGGCCCGCCCCCTGATCGAGGAAGCCCGACAGGTCTGTTCGATGATCGAGGGATTCCGGAGGTCCCTGCGGGGCCCGGGCCTCCTCGGACTGCTCCTCTCCATCTTCTAGTCTGAAATCTGGTGTCTGATTGTCTGACATCTTCCACCTTTCGAAAAGCGAACCCCAACCATTGAACGAATACTATGACTGCCGTAGCTGAACCACCCGTAGCCGACTACAAGGTCCGAGACATCGGCCTCGCCGAGTTCGGAAGGAAGGAAATCGAGATCGCCGAGCACGAGATGCCCGGCCTGATGGCCACCCGCGCCAAGTACGGGCCCGAGAAGCCGCTCCAGGGCGTGCGCATCATGGGCTCGCTCCACATGACCATCCAGACCGCGGTGCTGATCGAGACGCTGGTCGAGCTCGGCGCCGAGGTCCGCTGGGTGTCGTGCAACATCTTCTCGACCCAGGACCACGCCGCCGCCGCGATCGCCAAGGCCGGCATCCCGGTCTTCGCCTGGAAGGGCGAGACCCTCGAGGAATACTGGTGGTGCACCTGGAAGGCGCTGCAGTTCCCCTGCGGCTCCGGCCCGCAGCTGATCGTCGACGACGGCGGCGACGCCACCCTCCTGCTCCACAAGGGCTACGAGATGGAGAACGGCTCGGACTGGGTCAACACCCCGTCCGGCAGCCAGGAGGAGCAGGTCATCAAGGACCTGCTCAAGAAGATCGGCGCCGAGCAGCCGGGGATCTTCGCCACGATGATCGCCGACTGGAAGGGCGTCTCCGAGGAGACCACCACCGGCGTCCACCGCCTCTACCAGATGGCCAAGAACGGCACCCTGCTGGTTCCCGCCATCAACGTGAACGACTCGGTCACCAAGTCGAAGTTCGACAACCTCTACGGCTGCCGCGAGTCGCTGGTCGACGGCATCAAGCGCGCCACCGACGTGATGATCTCCGGCAAGGTGGCCGTGGTCTGCGGCTACGGCGACGTCGGCAAGGGCTGCGCCCAGGCGCTGCGCGGGCAGGGTGCCCAGGTGGTGGTCACCGAGGTCGACCCGATCTGCGCGCTGCAGGCGGCGATGGAGGGCTACCGCGTGCTGACCGTCGAGGACACCCTCGGCTGGGGCGACATCTACGTCACCACCACCGGCAACTACGACATCATCCGGCTCGAGCACATGGAGCGGATGAAGGACCAGGCGATCGTCTGCAACATCGGCCACTTCGACAACGAGATCCAGATCGACGCCCTCAACAAGGCCGACGGCGTGACGAGGACCAACATCAAGCCGCAGGTCGACAAGTACGAGTTCCCCGGTGGCAACAGCCTCTACATGCTGGCCGAGGGACGCCTGGTGAACCTCGGCTGCGCCACCGGCCACCCGAGCTTCGTGATGTCGAACAGCTTCACCAACCAGACGCTGGCGCAGATCGACCTCTGGAAGAACAAGGACAGCTACAAGCCCGGCGAGGTGAAGGTGCTGCCGAAGCACCTCGACGAGGAGGTCGCCCGGCTCCACCTCGAGAAGATCGGCGCCAAGCTGACCAAGCTCACCCCCGCGCAGGCCGACTACATCGGCGTGCCCCAGGAGGGTCCGTTCAAGCCGGAGCACTACCGCTACTGAGCCATTCCCGGTTTACCGAAGGCCCCGCCGGAGTACCGGCGGGGCTTTTTCGTGGCGCGGCGACGCCCCCTTCGCACGGACCATGGCGGTCCGAACCGGCGGTGCCGGGCCTTTCCGCAAGAGGCGCGGGGGCGAGACGCCTCGAGGACTACTCCAGCATCTTGCGCCACTTCCGCTGGCTCGATCCCAGCGCGCCGCTCGGGCGGGTCGAGTAGTAGTCGTAGCCGAGCTCGTTGCGCGCCGCCATCTCCCGGAACGAGTCGTAGATCACCCCGTCACGCCCGGGAAACAGCGGGCGGTTGTCGGCGAGGTCGTAGAAACGCGCCCAGTAGGTCTCGGTCGACGCCGGGTCCTCGACGTAGACCGTCTTGCCGTCGCGCTTGGCCTTGCGCAGGCCGGCGATCTCGACCCGCTCGAGCCAGGCGAGGCCACCCTCGATGCTCGCCCGCAGCTCGGGCTTCGGCTCGCGGATGCGCATCAGGATCTTCAGCAGGTTGCCGGTCTCGACGCTCACCAGGGCGGTCGGCTCCATCTTGCGGGCCTCCGCCGGCTCGAGCGTCAGCGGGTCGTACTGGGCGCACCATCCCGCCGGCTCGCCGTCCTGCCGCACCTGGATCCGCATCAGGCAGGCGACCCCCTGCTGCAGCGCGACCTCCGCCCGACGGCGCTGCGCGGCCTCGAGGAAGCCGAACTGCGGCTTCCCGGAGGCGATCGCCTGGAGCAGCTCGAGGATGCGGGTCATGGCATCGTCGTTGAGGGTGACGTTGTCGTGGTAGTCGCCCTCGAGCGGGAACACCTGGGGCCAGCCACCGTGCGGGTACTGGGCGGCGAGGATGTAGTCGAGGCCTCGCCCGAAGGCGGCCGCACAGTCCTCGCGGCGGGTCGCCTGCCAGACCCCGGCGAGGAACTGCAGCTGCTCGGTGGTCGAGCGGTTGTCGAAGGTGCCGAGGTAGTGCGGGCTGCTGCCGGGGTCGTACTGCGAACTCCACAGCATGCCCGGCCGGCGCGGGCCCTTGCTGTAGCCGGTCTTTTTCGCCCAGCCACCGGCGGGGGTCTGGTAGGAGAGCACGATGTCGGCGAGCTCGCCGGCCTGCTCGCGCCCGAACCACGGATCCCCGGGGTCGGCCGACAGCTTGAAATCGCCCCCGTCCGGCGCGGGCAGCGGCTCGTCGATGCCATGGGCGGAAAGCTCGGCCTCGAGCGCCGCCCGGTCGGCCCGGGCGAGCGACTCCGAGCGTTCGAGGTAGGCCTCCCAGGCCTGCCGCCGGTCCCCCGGAAGCCGCTCGATCCGCTCGGCATCGACCGGGGCCGCCACGAGGAAGGCGCTGGTTGGCACGAGAAGGGCGATCGATCGGACGAGCTGATGAATGGAGGCGTGCATCATGGGAGTCGACGGGCGGTTCACGGGTCTTGCTACTTCGCTCCGGGCGGTCACGGCTCGGCCAGCACCCGCAGTCTCAGGAAACGACGCGGCCCCCCGGCGCCGCCGGTGTCGACCACCTGCACCGGCCCGCCCACCACACCGGGGTCGGTCGCCAGCACGGCCCAGTCGACGAGGTTGTCGGAGGCCTCGACCTGGTAGACCAGCTCGGCGCGCAGCCGCTTGAAGCTCAGGACGGGATCCCCCCCGGCGAAGCCCAGCACCGGCAGGTCGATCTGGGTCTCCGCGGCGTCGCGGTAGCCGAGGGCGTAGCCGAGCAGCTCGTCGCCGTCGACGGGGGGCGACACGAGGTAGGTCTCGACGACCCCGATGTCGGGCTCGTCCTCGTGGTAGGCCTCGACGTCGTAGACGAGCTCGTCCCAGATCCCGACCGGCGGCATGCTGCCGGCATTGACCAGCGGGCTGCCCTCGACCGGGCGGCCGAAGTCGCCGAGGTCGAGGCTGCCGTCGGCGCGCCGGGCGAAGCCGCCGGACGGCCGCACCAGCGAGCGGAAGCTGGCCGCAGAGACCTCGAGGCCCTGGTCGTTGATCGACGGCCCGCGCGACGACGAGCCGGTGAACCAGAACAGGTTGCTGGGGCCGGTGGCGATGCCGCTGTTGCCGCCGTAGCGGTCGTTCTCGCCCTCGCCGCTGGTGTAGAGCGAGACGTTGTTGAGGAAGATCGGCGCCGGGTCGTCGAACTTGAAGTTCCCGCGCTCGTTGTCGAACGCGAGGTTGTTGGCGATCAGCATGGCCGCCGGGTTGCTGTTCCAGGTGAAGCCGTTCTTGCCGTTGTCGAAGGCGATACTACGCGTGACGTAGTGGACCACCGCGATGCCGGATCCGCCGAGCTTGAAGCCGTTGCGGTCGCCCGAGCTGTTGGTGGTGCCGTCGCTGAGGGTGCCGTTCCCGTAGGCGACGCACTGGTCGATCACGACCGGGAAGATCGTCCCGGTGTCGCTCTTGGTGAAGAGGTCCCAGCCGTCGTCGATGTTGTTGTGGCCGACGCAGCCGCGGAACACGTTCCCCGGGCCGCTGGTCAGCTTGGCGGCGAAGCCGTCGGCGTTCTCGCCCTGGTTCGGGTCGTGGTCGTGGTTGTCGTAGGAGTCGCAGTTGAGCACCAGGTTGTGGGCCGGCCACTCGGCCTTGTCGTCGGCGTCGGAGCTGTAGCGCGAGATCTGCACGCCGGTGTCGCGGTTGGCGAAGGTCGTGCAGCGCTCGATGATGTTGTGGTTGCCGCCGACGAAGATGCCGTTGTCGGCCGCGCGGTAGATCCGCAGGCCGTAGAGGTGCCACCAGTGGCCGTCGATCTTGATCCCCCGCGGGTTGCTCACCTGCGAGGTCTTGCCGTAGGGCTGTGAGGAGAAGTCGAGCAGCGGCTCCTCGAGCACGCCCTCCGGCGTGGTGTAGGCGAAGATCCCCTTGCGGTGGGCCTCGTCGAGGCCGGTATTGTCGCGGGCGATCGTGATCTGCGCGCTGAACGAGTAGGTGCCGCCGCGCATGTAGATCCGGAAGCCGGGCTCGACCAGGGTGATGGCGACCGGCAGGGTGGTCGGGTCGGCAAGGGTGCCGGCGGCGTCGGGCTGGCCGTCGGGGGCGACGTAGTAGTCGCGCTGGGTCGAGGCGGTCACGGTGAGGGTCGCGATGGCCGAGGTGGCGGAGCCGGCGGCGTTGCTGACGGTGACCTGGTAGTCGCCCGCGTCCGCCTCGCTGAGCGGGTCGAGCATGAGCACCGGTCCGCTGGCCGCGATCGGCGCGCCGTCCCTGGTCCAGGCGTAGCTGAAGGGCGCGGTGCCGGAGACGCCGACGGTGAAGTTCGCCGCGGTTTCCGCCGGGGCGCTGAAGCTGGCCAGGTCGGTGGTGATGGCCGGGGCGACGGCGGTCGCGCTGACCTGCAGCTGGGCCGCGCTGCTGGTCGCGCTGCCGACCGAGTTGCTGACCCGCACGGCGTAGTCGCCGGCGTCGGCCAGGGCGGCGCTGTCGATGGTCAGGGTCGCCGCGGTCTCGCCGCTCAGGTCGCCGCCGTCCTTGGTCCACTGGTATTCCAGCGGCGCCGAGCCGGTGGCCCCGACGGTGAAGCTGTGGCTGCCGCCGACCACGAGGTGGTTGCCGGCCGGCTGTGTGGTGATCGCCGGGGCCTGCAGCACGGTGAGCGCCACGCTGTTGCTGGCGGTGGTGCCGGCGAGGTTGGTGGCATCGACGCGGTAGCTCCCCTCGTCGGCCCCGCTGACCGCGGAAAGCGTGAGGCTTGCGCCGCTTTCCTCCTCCAGCGGGCTGCCGTTTTTGAACCACTGGTAGCCGATGTCTCCCTCGCCGGTGGCGACGGCCTCGAAGGTGGCCTCGCCACCCTCGGCCACCGCTTGGGCGGTCGGCTGGGTCGAGAAGCTCGGCGGCAGGGTCACCTCCACCAGCACCGGGGTGCTGGTCTCCTCGCCGGCGACGTTGCTCACCGTGACGGTGTAGCTGCCGAGGTCGCCTGCCTGCAGCGGGTCGAGGGACAGGACGTTCATCTCGGCACCCGGAATCAACACACTGTCGCGGAACCACTGGTATCCCAGCGTCCCCGAACCGGTGGCGGTGACCTCGAGGGTCACGCTGCCGCCGAGGATGTCGCTGCCGCCCTCGGGCTGGGCCAGGATCTGCGGTGGCAGCGGGGTGGTCGACACGGTGAGCAGCGCGGGGGCACTGGTGGCCGAGCCCTCGCTGTTGGTCGCGGTCACCGTGTAGTTGCCGGCCTGCGAGAGTTGCACGTTGTCGAGGACCAGGGTGGCCGAGGTCGCCCCCGAGACAGGCGAGCCGTCGAGGAACCACTGGAGGCCGGGCTCGGGTGTGCCCGAGACCTCGACGGTGAAGCTTGCCGTGTCGCCGACCGCCACCAGCTGCGGCAGCGGCTGCGCGTCGATCGACGGCGCCAGGTCCGCCGGTGCCTCGAAGTCGACGGTGATGTCGTCGATCGCGAGGATGTCGTTCGAGTTGGTCGTCGAGTCGGCGTCGTTGGCCAGCTTCCAGCGCAGCCAGAAGCTCGAGCCGGCCGGGATCGCGTCGAGCACCAGGCCGCTGGTCATGGGGGTCGCCGCTCCTCCCGAGCCGCCGCTGGTGTCGACCGCCAGGCCGGCGATCTCGGTCCAGCCGGCGGCGTCGTCAAGCTCGTCGGCGGTCGCGCCGATGCGGTACTCGACGGTGTAGGTCAGCGTGCGGTTGTCGGTGTTCTCGCGCCACTGCTCGCCGGTGTAGCCGACCGTGAAGCCGGCGATCTCGCCGCCGGTCTGGTTGCTGAAGGCGAGGCCGAGGTAGGTCGGCATGTCGGCGGAGATCGTGTGGTAGCTCAGAGCCCGCTCGGTGCTGCCGCTGTTGCCCAGGCTGTAGAGCGTCAGGGCGCTGGCATTCGACGAGCCCGACGAGATCTGGACGTTGGCGTTGAGATTCCCGCCCGCCGTCACGGCATACCAGCCGGTCAGGGTGGTGTCGTTGACCCAGTTGAACGAGCTGGAGAAGCCGAGCGTGTCGAAGTCCTGGGAGTAGTCGGCCGCCAGCAGCGAGGGATCGACCGCCACGCTGGCGTGGACCGGGACGCACGACAGGAGGCCCAGGCAGGCCAGCAGGCGGGTGGCGCGAAGACGGGATGGTTCCATGGAGAAATCAGGGTTGGGGATAGACGAGGCGGAGGCGGAGGAAGCGGCGGGGCTCGCCGGGATCGGCGAGGTCGGCGACCTCGACCCAATCGCCGGGGAGGCCGGGGTTGGTGACGACGGGGTCCCAGCCGGTGAAGTCATCGGTGGCCTCGACGAGGTAGTCGACGTCGACGCGCAGCCGCTGGAAACGGATGCTGGCCACGCCGCCGCTGACCGAAACGGTCGGCAGCAGGGTCTGGCCGCTGGCCGGGTCGCTGCCGAGCGCGTAGCGCAGCAGCTCCTCATCGTTTGGGTCCGCCACGCTGAGCAGGGCGCTGCTCTGGTCGCTGCCCGACGCGTTGCTCACCGTCACGCTGATGGTGCCGGCGTCGGCGGGAGTGGCGGCGGCGATGACCAGGCTCGCGCCCGCCTCGTCCTCGATGGTGACGCCATCCCGCTTCCAGACGTAGCTGAACGGCGGGTCGCCGGTGACGCCGACCGAGAAGCTGACCTCCTCGCCGAAGGCCGCGCTGACCGGGGAGAGTCCGCCGACGATGCCGGGGGGCTGCGCGGCGTAGCTGGTCTTGAGCCAGTTCTCCTTGTCCCAGGTCAGCTTGCCCGCGCCGGCGCCGGCGGCGAGGATGTCGGGCAGGTCGGCCGGGTCGTCCATCGTGTAGCTGTAGGGCAGCACGCCGCCCGGCAGGTTCCACGAGAAGGGCTTCACCGGCGCCTGGACGGGGCCCATCGGGTTGCCCGGGTCGGTGCTGTCGCCCCGCACCGTGGTCGAGACGCCGGCGTCGTCGGTCATCCGGGTGATGCAGTCGAGACCGAGGATCTTGCCGGTGAAGACCGGGTCGGAGGGGTCGGTCTGGTTGTTGCGCAGCGGGGTCAGGCAGTCCTTGTAGTAGGACTTCTCGACCAGCACCGC
>Ga0207814_100585_pt1 | contig 17804 bp, 15 predicted proteins | sample TtaePargueraPR_7_FD_187755 | JGI IMG/M metagenome (GOLD analysis project Ga0207814, IMG submission 187755) | Aerobic enrichment media microbial communities from Bioluminiscent Bay, La Parguera, Puerto Rico - Tt and P1 (2) (SPAdes) | ecosystem: Environmental > Aquatic > Marine > Unclassified ... | reverse complement strand
AGGCGGTCGGAGAAGTGGGCGATGGCAGTGACGCAACTCACCGCCAGGATCAGGGCGGTGGCGATCAGGGCCAGTTCGCCGCCGCGCCAGTCGCGGCTCAATAGTCGCAGTGGCAGCATCAGGCGGACACCTCCGCCTGGTCACCGAAATAGCCGTCGGGAATGTCGGCGGTAGTGATTTCGCCGGCGGCCATGCGCAGGTGGGCGCCGCAGCGCTCGGCGAGGCGCTGTTCGTGGGTGACCAGTACCAGGGTGGTACCGGTCTCGGCATTCAGATTGAACAGCAGGTCGATGACTTTTTCGCCATTGTGGGCGTCGAGGCTGCCGGTGGGCTCGTCGGCGAACAGAATGCCATTGCCGCTGTCTTTATCATTGCTGGCGATACTGCAGAACGCCCGTGCAATCGCCACCCGCTGCTGCTCACCACCGGACAGCTGGCGCGGGTAGTGGTGCAGGCGGTGGCCGAGGCCGACGCGCTCAAGGAACTCCTCGGCGCGCTTGCCGGCATTGCGCTCGCCGCGCAGTTCGCTCGGCAGCATCACGTTTTCCCGCGCGGTGAGGCCGGGCAGCAGCTGGAAGGTCTGGAACACAAAGCCGACACAGCGGGCGCGCAGGGCGGCACGCTGCTCCTCATCCATGGCGGTGATGTCTTCGCCGGCGAGCCAGATTTTACCCTCGGTGGGGCGGTCGAGGCCGGCGAGCAGGCCCAGCAGGGTGGATTTGCCGGAGCCGGAGGCGCCGGTAATGGCGAGGCTCTGGCCGGCAGGGAGTTGCAGGGAGATGTCGCTCAGCAGGGTGAGCGGGCCTTCACTGGTGCTGACGCGGTGGTGGAGGTGTTCGGCTTTGAGCATTACTGACATGGCAAGTCCCTGAAAATTCGGCAAAATGCGCTTTAGATTTGTAGTGGAGAGTATGACATGGCGGCAGTTTTTTTCCGGGCTTTTGGGGGCGATTTTGTCCCGCGTTGGCTGCTTTTCGTCGCGCTGGTCACGTCTTTGTACGCGGGTTCGCTGCGCGCGGATGCCCCCGAGAGTGCGGCTGATACGAAGACGCTGGTGATTCTGGGGGACAGTATCAGTGCGGCCTATGGCCTGGATGAGCGCGAGGGCTGGGTGCAGCTGTTGCGCAAGCGCCTGGCGGATCAGAGCCTGGCGGTGAATGTGGTGAATGCGAGTATCAGCGGGGAGACCTCCGCTGGTGGGCTGGCGCGCTTGCCGCGCTTGCTGTCTGAACATTCACCGGACTGGCTGGTGGTGGAGCTGGGCGGCAACGACGGGCTGCGGGGCTATCCGCCGCGGGCGTTGCAGAACAATCTCCAGCAGATGGTGAAGCTGGCCCGGGAGGGCGGCGCTGAGGTGCTGCTGCTGGGTATGCAGATGCCGCCGAATTACGGCAAGGCGTATACCAAGGCGTTTGCGGCGGTGTACCCGAAGGTGGCAGCGGCGGAGCAGGTGCCGCTGATTCCGTTCTTTCTGGAGCCGGTGGCGCTGGTGGAGGGGGCGATGCAGACGGACGGGATTCACCCGACGGCGAAGGCGCAGGCGGCGCTGCTGGAGCATGTGTGGCCCTGTTTGGAGACCATTTTGAAAGGCAATGAGGACGTCCGGTCCGATAGCCTGTGCACTTCTTGATCGGAAAGCGTACAATCGCGGCCTGATTTTCGCCGGGCCTGCTGTGACCTCGTAGCTGGTTCGGTGGCGGCGCTGCCGCCGGGGGTACCTTTGCGAAACACGCCGTGAACCCATCCCTGGGGGCTCTTCCGCGAGGTCCCTCTCGCGGAAGGTTTCGCAAAGGTACCCCCGGCGCCAGCGCCTTCGCTTCTTAGATTTTTACTTCGTAGCTGGCAACGGGTCTCTGTTGTCTGTGAGTTTGAGATTTACCTAATGTCTGATCTGGAAAACCGCCGCGAGCGGCTGGAATTCAACAAGCTGCAAAAGCGCCTGCGCCGCAATGTGGGCAAGGCGATCGCCGACTTCAATATGATTGAAGAGGGCGACAAGGTGATGGTGTGCCTGTCCGGTGGCAAGGATTCCTATGCGATGCTGGAAATCCTGATGAACCTGCAGAAGACGGCACCGGTGCACTTTGAGCTGGTGGCGGTGAATATGGATCAGAAGCAGCCGGGCTTTCCGGAGCACATTCTGCCGGAGTACCTGCAGTCCATCGGGGTGCCCTATCACATTGTGAATAAGGACACCTACAGTGTGGTGAAAGAGGTGGTGCCGGAAGGGAAGACCACCTGTGGCCTGTGCTCGCGTCTGCGTCGCGGTACCCTGTACGGTTTTGCCGAGGAGATCGGGGCGACCAAGGTGGCGCTGGGGCACCACAAGGACGATATTGTCGAGACGCTGTTTCTGAACATGTTTTACGGTGGCCGTCTGAAGGCGATGCCGCCGAAGCTGCGCGCGGATGACGGCCGCAATATTGTGATTCGTCCGCTGGCCTACTGCCGCGAGTCGGATCTGATCGCGTTCGCGGATCACAAGCAGTTCCCGATCATCCCGTGCAACCTGTGTGGCAGTCAGGAAAATCTGCAGCGGCAGATGATCAAGGGGATGCTGAATGAGTGGGACAGGAAGTTTCCCGGACGCAGTGACAATATCTTTGCGGCACTGACCCGGGTATCGCCGTCACAGCTGGCGGACCGGGATCTGTACGATTTCGAGAGTCTGGAGCTGGACCGCTCTACACCCGCGCCTGAGGTGGACGGGCGTTCGATCGAGCAGTCTGTGGACTCGTGGATTCCTGAAGATGCCCGCGACGAGGATCCGCAGGCTGAGCAGAAGCCGGTCGAGCCGGAACAGCCGCTGTATATCGAGGCGCGCAATCTCTAGGGGCTGTGGCCTCCTCCTCGTCTTCTTCGATCAGCAGCGTATCATTGTTTGCAGCCGTGGCATTTGCCGCGGCTGTTTCGTTTTGTGGTGCGGTGTTTTTTTCCGGGTTGATCAGCTTGCTGTAGCTGTTGACGAAATCCCGCAGACTGGCGCTGGGGCCGTGGTGGAAGTGTTTTTTCCACAGCTTGGCCATCTTGGGCAGATCGCTGCTTTCCACGTTATCCACCCCCGCGGCGCGATAGATCAGCCAGGCGATGGCGGTGGCGTAGCGCAGGTTGGTGGCGAGTTCGGCGTGGGGGTGCTGGAGGAAGTCGCGCTGGCTGGCGAGTCCGCGCACTTTCGAGGCGAGGGCGGGGAAGTTGATCAGGTATTTATCCCAGATCTGTCGATGGGTACTGGGCAGTATCTGGAAAATGCCCATGCCGTGGCGGCCGCCGAGCTTGAGGTGAAACCCGAGTTCGGACTCCTGCGCTGCAGTGCCCAGCAGTAGGGCTTCCATACCCGGCGACCAGGCGCGCAACTGTTTTAGTGTGGGACGAACGACGAACATACGCAGTTCGTTCAGACAAATACCCATAATGCGTTTGATATTCCCTTACTGCCTCTTCTGAAAACCCCGTTCCCTGGCGGTTTTCATACATTGCCGCTGCGCTTCCACTGGTAAGCTTTCACGCAACTTACACCCATGGTTTAGTTTGTGGATTGAGCAAACGCCAGCAAATGGGTAGATTTACGCGCAATAAAGACTAATAACGCCGGATTCAGCCTATTCTTCAGCGAAGCGTGGCTTTATCTGCCAATTCTCATGGGGAACCTTCATGTCCGGACAGTGGCTTGTCGCCTTAACGTTTATTGCCTACCTGGCCCTGATAGTCGTCATTGGCATCTATGCCTACCAGCGAACCAAGAATGCCAGCGATTACTTTCTCGGCGGCCGCTCCCTGCCGCCGGCGGTGGCGGCGCTCAGTGCAGGCGCTTCGGACATGAGTGGCTGGCTGCTGCTGGGGCTGCCCGGCGCGGCCTATGCGAGCGGTCTGTCCTCCGGCTGGATCGCCATTGGTCTGTTCAGCGGCATTCTGTTGAGCTGGGTCACCATGGCGAGGCGCCTGCGGATCTACACCTTTGCCCTGGACGATGCGTTGACGGTACCGGCCTACCTGCATCGCCGCTTCAATATGGGACACCCCTACCTGCGCACAATCTGCGCTTTTTTTATCCTGTTGTTTTTCCTGTTTTATGTGGCGTCCGGACTGATCGCCGGCGGCAAGCTGTTTGAAACTGTGTTTGGGTGGGATTACCAGTGGGCGGTGGTGATCGGCGCCATCGCGGTGATTTCTTACACCCTGTTCGGCGGTTTTCTGGCGGTGAGCTGGACCGATGTGTTCCAGGGTTTGTTGATGAGCCTGGCGCTGGTCATTGTCCCGGTGATGGTGATTTCGGATGAGGGCGGCCTGGGCAGCGCGGTGGCATCCATGCGTCAGCAGCACCCGGAGCTGATGCACTGGATGACCGACAGCACCGGCACGGCGCTGAGTGTCGCCGCCATTCTGAGTTCGCTGGCGTGGGGCCTGGGTTACTTCGGGCAGCCGCATATCCTCGCGCGCTTCAAGGCGCTGCGCCATCCGGACGATATGCCGGTCGCCGCGACGGTGGCGGCGGTTTGGTCCCTGGCGGGGTTTCTCGGCGCCATGTGTGTCGGCCTGTTCGGTCACCTGGAGCTGGCGCAGACGCTGCCGGACGGCGAGCGTATTTTCATGGCGTTGGTGGAGTCCCTGTTCCACCCGCTGGTGGCGGGTATTTTGCTGGCGGCGATCCTGTCGGCGATCATGAGTACGGCGGACTCCCAGTTGCTGGTATCGTCGGCCGCGCTGGCGGAAGATATCTACCACGTGTGGTTCGGTAAAAAGGCCACCTCGGAAAGCATCGTGCAAGTGGGCCGCTGGGCGGTGGTGGCGCTGTCGCTGATTGCGGTCGGCGTGGCCATGGATCCGGATTCCAAGGTGCTCGACGTGGTGGCCTATGCCTGGGCCGGACTGGGGGCCGCATTCGGCCCAACCATACTGATCAGCCTTTTCTGGTCGCGAATGACCGGGGCCGGTGCGATTGCCGGGGTGCTTGTCGGGGGTATAACCGTTGTGATCTGGAAACAGCTTTCTGGTGGATTATTCGATATATACGAGCTGTTACCGGGCTTTGTGCTCTCTGCAGCTGCTATTGTTTTAGTAAGTGCTTTGACGCATTGCCCCGACGAAATATCAACGCGCCACCGTCAGTTGCTGGGGCAAACGCAGTAATCGATCATTGCACATGCGCAGGAGTGCGCGTCTGACCGGTGGTGCCTGTGGTTGGAGTATAGGGAGTGATCGAAGTACACCTCGGTGATATCACTCGGTTGCACGTGGATGTAATCGTCAATGCAGCCAACCAGAGGCTCCTCGGCGGCGCGGGTGTCGATGGAGCCATTCATCGTGCGGCGGGCCCGGAGTTACTCGAAGCCTGCCGCCAGATCGGCGGTTGCCCGGTTGGAGAGGTCCGGGCCACCCAGGGTTACCGCCTGCCGGTCAAGCGCATTTACCACACGGTTGGCCCGGTGTGGCGCGGTGGAAATCTGGGCGAGCCGGAATTGCTCGCAAGCTGTTACCGTCAATGCCTGGCGCTGGCGCGCCGCGAAAATATTCACTCCATTGCCTTCCCCGCCATCAGTTGCGGTGTTTACGACTACCCCCCGGAACTCGCGGTCGAAATTGCTGTGGAGCAGGTGCAGAATCACCTCGACCGCGACGATGGTCCGCGCCATGTCATTTTCTGCTGTATCGATGACGATATGGCGGAGCTCTATCGGATGCAGCTGGACGCCTGCGTAAGGCGCTGACGTCTCGGCGAAATTATTCCACTTTGTCCGGCCACTGCGGTTAAGGTGGAGGTAACTGGTACGACCGTAACAGTCAGTGTGGTTTGCAAAAAAAATTTTCTCAAATTCCGCGAATAATCGCGATTGATTCCGGTGCCCGGCTTTGCCGGGCTGTGCACTTCTTTTAGAATTCTTCCCTTACGGATTGACGCAGACATTAATTCTTCCGCTCTGCGTATTGAAAGGGAACATTCATGCAGATCTACGTTGAGAGCCAGCGCGGCATTCGCTACCTGGTAAGCGAAGGCTGGTCCACCGCACCTACCCATTTTGATAACGAATACTTTGCAGACCTGCTCGCCACTTTTCCGCGTGCGGCACTCGATCAGATTTACGATCGCTTCCTGGCGCATCAGATGCTCCTTCCTGTCGGTGCGGCGTTGTCGGCGCACGCGGATATTCCGGTCGCTGATTCCTTTCCCGGCGTTCCCACGCACTTTACCGACGAGCACCGCGCGGTATATACAGCGGTACGTCAGTACCGGATTCTGATCGAAGAGGCACCGCTTTCCGAAAGCACGCTGGACGACAAGCAATCTGGACTGCGCCACAAGATCCGCATGGGGTTGCAGAAAATTATTGCCGAGGAGCGCGCAGAAGCAGCGCGCATCCAGGTCGAGCACGACAAACGCTCGGAGCTTGGCAAGCTGGCAGTAGAAGCAGCGCATGTCGCCAAAGGTTTGGGGCAGGCGGCCTGGGGCCTGGGCGTCTGGGCGAAGGACATTGCCGAAGTGGCCATGCTGGTCAGCCCTGTACGGATGCAATCCCGGCTGGCGAGTGCCACCTACGACTATTACGCCAACGACAAGAGCTTCGAAGCATCGTCCAGTGAGTATCTCGGGCGTGTGAAAAAGGAAATTGTCGATGTGCTCGGGTTTGACCCGAGTACCATCACCGCGCAGCAACTGGAGCAGGCATTCGAAGTCGCGCACCTGGTGTACGACGACGATACACTGCGCAGTGATATCGGGCGCTTCGCCAAAGATTACATGAGCGCCCAGCACCGTTTGGAAATTGCCGAATTCGCCGGTGCCGGTGTTTTCGAAATTATTCTCACCCTGGTACTCGCCGCATTCACCGGCGGTGTTGGCGGGGTTGCCGCCATGGCCAAAAATGGCCGCCTGATGTTCCGTTTCAGGGAGGTGGGGGACCTGGTTCTCGACTTTGCCCGGTTGCAGAGGCAGCGTATGCGGTTGAAGAACCGGCGCGGGACGGTTTCATCCGCGGCAAATTTTTCGGATCTTGATGCCGATGAAGTTTCGGTTCCAAAATACTCAGATGAAATTGTCGGGAATAGTGAAGCTAAACGACCTCGCTTGCCAGTTAGTGATGCCGAGTTGGCAAAGATGTCAGGGAATACACCTGCTCAGGTTCGTGCCAGACGCTCACTGGCAAGAGACTATATGGAAAATAATGGATTTACCGAAGATCAAATTAAGGATGCCTTGGGTACTGTTGATGGCGTGGCGGAAGGTGGTGTTGACTTCGATCAGCCCTTAGAGGTTATATCATTTCCGCCTCCAGAGTATATGTACCAATACGTAAATAGCCATGGTTATCCCGGCAACTGGTTTGATCCGGTAGGTGGCCAGTCCGCTGATCAGTTAGGAATTAGTGGTGAGGGAAGGATGTTGAAACAATTTAAAATGCCAAAGGGAACTGGTCTAAAGTCACATTCTCGGCCAATATTGGATCGCTGGACAAACCCGGAGAAGCCAATTCAAACAAATGGTGGCGGGATTCAATTGATAGTTAATGATGATTCTAAATCATTGGTCAATACTTTAAATGGACTGGACTAAATATGAATTATTCTGATGTTGAAGATTGTGCGGATCGTGCTCTGGGCGCCGTTGTAATGTTGGAAAGAAAATACGGCGCAAGTCCCGTTTTAGAATCGATTAAGAACCAGATGATATTTGTACGGGACAACGCGCGGGCAGGAAAAAATCCGGTTGATGAGCTCCCTAGTGGGCAGTCTTTTACCTTTGGGATTCTGTCTTCAAGAGAGTTTTCAAGCCCCGAGGAGCTATTGGTAAAGGAAGAATTGAACCGCGTGGCCAGGTTGCTTTATTGAGGCCTCATCCAGAAAACGGATCACGTAGATCCCCTTTATACTCCCTATGTCTTCTCATTGATCTTGTGTCAGCCGGGTGAGCTGCAGCTCACGTCCAGATGGGATCGAGTTGCGGTCATGGCTGTATCCACTCTGTATACACAGGCTATTGAAGAAAGATATCGTCCCAATATTGTGACCGCTTGGTCTATTTTAGTTCTGCTGTACCATTCCCCAAAGCCAATCCAATAACAATCAGGGCGAGGATTTACCATGCGTACAGCAGAGCAGTGGTTCAGTGAATACGGTGAGAGCCACCAGAATGCCACCAACAAGGCGATACACTGGGTGGCGGTGCCGATGATCTATTTGACGGTTGTGGGGCTGTTCTGGTCCATTCCGCAGCCGGAGTGGATGGCGGGGTTGCCCTGGCTGAACTGGGCGGTGGTGGCGCTGATTCCGACGATCCTGTTCTACATGGTGATGTCATTCCCGCTGTCGCTGGGGATGATCGCGTTATCCCTGTTGTGCCTCGGCGCCTGCAGTGCGCTGGAGCGGGCCGGCCAGAGTGTGCTCTGGTGGTCTGTGGGCGTGTTTGTGGTGATGTGGGTGTTCCAGTTCGTCGGCCACCATATCGAGGGCAAGAAGCCTTCTTTCTTCAAGGACCTGCAGTTCTTGCTGATCGGCCCGGCCTGGGTGATCGGTTTTCTCTACCGCAAGCTTGGTATCTCCTACTAAGCAATGACTGTGAGCAGCGGCGCGCCGCTGCTCACTCTGACTTTTCTTACAAGTTTCTAATGCTGCGGGGGCTGTTCAGGTTCTCCCGTGGACCCCGCCTGCCTTTCCCGCTCCCCGCCGTGAACCTTTTCCCGAACCCCCTGTACGATCTTGAAGAAAATGGGCACCAGCAGGGTCCCGGCGATACAGGCCATGATGGTCCCCCCCATCACGGCGGTGCCGAGGGAGATCCGGCTGGCGGCGCCGGCGCCGGAGGCGATGACCAGTGGAATGGTGCCTACCACAAATGAAAGCGTGGTCATGATGACCGGGCGGAAGCGCAATTTGGCGGCGGTGATGGTCGAGTCGTGCAGCGACAACTTTTCCACTTCCCGCTGTGACTTGCCGAATTCCACGATCAGGATTGCGGTCTTCGCGGCCAGGGCGACCAGCAGCACCAGGCCGATCTGGCCGTAGAGACTGAGCGGTTCCCCTGTGATCAGCAGCGCGGCGATCGCACCGACAATGGCGATGGGTACCGACAGGATGATCGCAAAGGGGGTGAGGAAAGATTCATAGAGGGCGGCCAGGAACAGAAAGGTAAAGATCAACGAGAGCACCAGCGCGATGGTTGACGCATTGCCGGCCTTGCGTTCTTCGAAGCTGGAATCCGACCAGTCGTATTTGAAGCCGGCGGGCAGTGTTTCTATGGCCACGCGCTCGAGCGCATCCATGGCATCACCGGAACTGTAGCCGCCGGCCACATTCGGACCGCCGCTGATTTTTGCTGCGTCGTAAGTGTTGTAGCGTTTAAGGGTAACCGCGCCGAGGACGGGTTCGGTACTCAGAATCGCGGGCAGTGGTACAGGTTCTCCACTTTTGTTGTTGATATAGATTTTTTCCAGGTCTCTCTCCTGTTGCCGGAACCGGGAGTCGGCCTGCACCATGACCTTGAAGGTTTTGTTGTACAGGTTGAAGTCGTTGACGTAGAGGGCGCCCAGCTGGGTTTGGAGGGTCAGGAAGATGTCGCTGATATTTATCCCGAGTGTCTTGGCTTTTACGCGGTCTATGTCGAGGCGAATCTGGGGTGACCCGGCTTTGAAGATAGAGAAGGCGCGGGCGATTTCCGGTTGTTCGGTGGCCGCGGCAGAGAAATCCTGGACAACCTTGTACAGCTCCTGCGCACCGACCCCCTGTGTGTCTTCGAGCATAAAGGAGAAGCCAGCCATGGCGCCGAGTCCCGGAATCGCGGGGGCACCAAATACCAGGACCTCGGCCTCGGGCAGCTGGGCAAATTGCGCCTGATATTTTTTCTGCAGTGCCTGCTGGGATACTTCTGCAGAGGTGCGCTCATGCCAGGGTTTCAATTTGGCGATCACCATGCCCGAATTTGACGCCAGCATGGCATTCAGCAGGCTGAAGCCGTTCACCGACAGTACTTTATCGATGGCCGGGTCCTGCATGAGTGTTTCATTGATTTCGTCGATGACCGCCGCCGTGCGCTCGAGGGCGGCGGCTTCCGGCAGTTGCACATCGACCATGAAGAAACCCTTGTCCTCGTCGGGAATAAAGCTTTTCGGCACGGACTGGAACAGCAGGAACAGGCAGGCAAACAGCCCGGCAATAAGGAGAAGGCTCAGTGCGATGTGGCGCGCTAACCAGTCGACAATCTTGAGATAGCCAGCGGCGATTTTTTCGAATCCGCGATTGAAGCCGCGGATTACGAAGTTTGGCTTGTGATGCCCCTCCTTTAGCACCGTTGAGCACAGTGCCGGGCTCAGGGTCAGTGCATTGATCATGGAGATCAGCACGGAAACGGTAATGGTGGTGCCGAACTGGCCAAACATCCGTCCGGTCATCCCTGGCAGCAACATGGTCGGTCCGAACACCGCGAGCAGAACCATGGACGTGGCCACGATGGGCCCCGATACCTCTTTCATGGCTTTCGCGGTGGCCGCGCGTTTGTCGAGGCCCTCTTCGTGCATGATGCGCTCGACATCTTCGACCACGATGATGGCATCGTCGACCACCACGCCGATGGCAAGGATAAGGCCGAACAGGGTTACCGTGTTGATGGTCATGCCCAGTGCATACAGGACGCCGAGTGTGCCAATGATGGAGACCGGTACGGCCAGGGTCGGCACTAGTGCCGCGCGCACATTACCGAGGAACAGGTAGGTCACGATGATGACGAGGATGACCGTCATGATCAGGGTCATGACGGTTTCTTCCAGAGACACGGCAATGAACTCGGTGGTGTCATGGCCGATGACGGCCTCAACACCCTCCGGGAAATACTGTGAGAGTTCCTCGACCTTGGCTTTTACGTTCTCTGCCACCTCCAGGGCATTGGCGTCCGAGAGTTTGTAAATGGCCAGCAGCACACCGGGGCCGTTGTTGTATTCCCCATACCCCTTGTATACCTGGGCGCCGAGCTCCACGCGCGCGATATCCCTGACCCTTACCACGCCACCTTTCTCATCGGCGCGCAGCACTATGTCCCCGAACTCTTCTTCCGAATTCAGCCGGCCTTTGGTAGTGAGCACATATTGAAACTGGGTGGACTCTGGTGAGGGCGGTGTGCCGAGCTGGCCCACCGCAGCCTGGATATTCTGTTCGCGAATCGCGCCGAGCACTTCCGGAACGGAAATTTCCAGGCTCGCCATCTTCACCGGGTCCAGCCAGATGCGCATGCCGTAATCCAGCGGGCCGATGATTTTTGCCTCCCCCACACCCGGTACCCGCGCCAACTCATTGAGCAGGTTTAGAGAGGCGAAGTTGGACAGAAAGACGCCGTCAAACCGCTCGTCGGGGGAAAACAGGTTGACCACCATCAGCATGTCGGAGGAGCGCTTGCGGACCTTGATCCCGCGCTTCAGGACTTCTGGTGGCAGGGAGGGCTCCGCGAGCGCGACCCGGTTCTGCACATCCACCTGTGCCATATCGGCATCGGTGTTCATGTCGAAGGTCATGAACAGGGTGTAGGTGCCATCACTTCCGGAGTTGGAGGTCATGTAGACCATGCCCTCAGCCCCGTTTACCTGCTCCTCGATGGGGATTGCGACGGCGTTTTTCACCGTTTCGGCATCGGCACCGGGATAAACCGCAACCACTGAAATCTTTGGAGCGGCGATGTCCGGGTACTGATCGACCGGCATCACGATCGCAGCGAGCGCACCCATGAAAGTGATCAGAATGGCGATCACGAAGGCGAAGCGCGGTCGTTTGATAAACAGGTGGGTATTCTCGCTCACAGATCACTGTCCCACGCTATTTGCCGGTTTCGTACGGGGTGTAGACATCGCCCGGCTGGTTGCGCTGCCGCGCCTCCATGGTCGACCTCTGGTACTCCCGGAATGCCTCGCGTTCCTTGCGCAGCTGCTCGCGCAGGGAATAGGGCGGCGGTCGCAGGTTGGGCGGCATCGGGTCCTCGAGCTGCTTGATGTCCACCGGCGTCACCTCGACCACGTCGCCGGGGCTGACTTTCTGCAGTCCCTCGATAAGTACCAGATCGCCCACCTTGAGCCCCTTGCGTACCGCCCAGTTGGGGCCTATACGCAGGCCCACTTCGATGTTCGCGCGTTTGACCTTCTTTTCCCGGTCCAGCAGGTAGACATAGTGGCCCTGCTGATCCTGAGAAACGGCCTTCTGGGGGATGACGATGCGCTCCACCTCCTCCAGCAGCTTGCCGTGCAAGGTCACATTTTCTTCCGGGAGCAGCAGGCCGTCGGGGTTGTGAAAAAGGATCCGTGCGGCGACGGTGCCGCGGGTGGCGGCGGCGGTCGCATCCCAGGAGAAAAACTCCCCTTTGAATGGGTATACGGTGCCTCCCGGCAACACGATGTAGAGCTCCATGTTGGGAATGGCGCGGCCCTGCTGCTTCAGCTTCTCCACCGCCGCGTAAAATTCGTTGTAGGCCTTTTGTCCCACATGGGCGAGTACATAGACCGGGTCGATCTTGACCATCTGGGTAATCGGCACGGAGTTGGGGAGAATGAAGAAGTCGCCTACGGCGTAGTTGGGGTGCCCCACGCGTCCGGAAAATGGGGCGACGATGGAGGTGTGGGAGAGGTCCTGTTGCGCCTGCTCCAACGCGGTCTGGGCGGTATTGAGCTGGGCTTCCGCTGCCTGTACAGCAGCTTTGGCGGTATCAAAATCTTTCGCTGAGATGTACCCTTGCGGTCGCAGGTTGCGTGCGCGGTCGAAGTTGGCCCTCGCTTCCTCATAGTTGGACATCGCTTCGGCGATGCTCGCCTGCGCGGTGGCAACCGCTGTCTCGAAGGGGTAAGGGTCGAGCCGCACCAGCTCTTCGCCCTGCTCGAAGTATTTACCCGGCTCGATGTTCTGGTAGAGGATTCTCGAGGCAACAATGGGAAAAATCTGTGCCGTCTCCACCGCCTCAACAACCGCCGGCACCTCAAAGCTGGGGCGGAAGCTCGCGCGTTTGGCTTCGACCACTTCCACTTTCTTTGGTGGGGGCGTGGGTTTGGCGGCCTCTTTTTCCCCACAGCCAATCGGCAGCAGGCAGGCGGCCAAAACAAGATTCCGCCAGTGGCAGTTGTTACGTAGAGATTGGTACATCATTTCCCGCAACTTGAGTGAATAGATCTATCTCTATTTATCCTAGTGGGCGGGGCGTTGGGTGGTGGGCGTTTGTCCAATAGTTGGCGCGATATTGATGTATCTGTCAGCGGTTGTAGTGCACCGGGACTTCCAGCGTCTCCTTCACCTGTTCCATGACCACGTAGCTGGTGCACTCCTGCACCTCCGGCAGGGTCAGCAGGGTCTCGCCGTAAAACTTCCGGTAGGCGGTCATGTCTGCCACCCGGGCCTTGATCAGGTAGTCAAAGCTGCCCGACACGAGATAGCACTCCTGCACTTCCGGTAACTCGGATACGGCACTGCGGAACGCCTCGAAGGCGTCCTGTGCGGACCGGTTGAGGCGGATCTGCACGAACACCACCAGCGCCGCGTCCAGGTATTCCGGGTTGATCAGGGCGGTGTAGCCCTGGATGACACCGTCCGACTCCATCTTCTTTACCCGCTCCACACAAGGGGTCGCGGTGAGGCCCACCTGGCGCGCCAGCTCGGCATAGCTGGTGCGACCGTTTTTCTGCAGTACGCGGAGAATATTGCGGTCGATGGTGCTGAGTTCGCTGGCGCGGCGTTTCATGGGTTCGGTTCCCTATTGGTTGACCGGTGGGTTTTGTTCCCTGTTGTACGGAGCCGGAGGGGATATCACCTCCGCGGGATCTGCGGCTTGACTTGTCTGCCGCGCAATTTTCAGTTCTGGATGGCTAAAAAGTGGCCTTAGGCGACACTTAACCAGTGGATTCCACTAATGATATTTAAAAATGTACAGAAATCCACTCAAAAGAGAGCCCTATACTGCGGAAATCCAACAAAAGAAGGGGCGCACCAGGGTACGTTCACTGGTTGCGTTCACTGCAGAGTATCGAGGAGAAACGTTATGTTGATCGGTGTCCCAAAAGAGATCAAAAACCACGAATACCGCATCGGCCTGACTCCGGCCAGCGTGCGTGAGCTGATCGGCCACGGCCATGAGGTAATCGTGCAGAAAGACGGCGGTTCAGCCATCGGCTTTACCGACGAAATGTATGAACAGGCCGGTGCCAAGATCATTGATACCCCGGAAGAGATCTTCGCTACCGCGGATATGATCGTGAAGGTAAAAGAGCCGCAGCCCCACGAGTGCGAAATGCTGCGCCCGGGCCAGCTGCTGTACACCTACCTTCACCTGGCGCCCGATCCCAAGCAGACCGAGCTGCTGGTGAAGTCCGGTGCTACCTGTATCGCCTACGAAACCGTCACCGACCGCTTCGGCGGCCTGCCGCTGCTGGCGCCGATGTCGGAAGTAGCCGGCCGTATGTCCGTGCAGTGTGGCGCGCACCACCTGGAAAAAGCCCAGGGTGGTCTTGGCGTACTGCTGGGCGGTGTGCCCGGTGTAGCCCCGGCCAAAGTGCTGATTATCGGTGGTGGTGTGGTTGGTACCAACGCCGCCAAGATGGCGCTGGGTATGGGTGCCGACGTGACCATTCTGGATCGCTCCCTGCCGCGTCTGCGTCAGCTGGACGATATCTTCGGCGGCGCCGTGCGCACTGAGTACTCCACCAACGATGCGATCGAATCCCACGCACTGGAAGCGGACCTGGTTATCGGCGCTGTGCTGATTCCGGGCGCGGCGGCACCGAAGCTGCTGACCCGCGACATCATCAGCCGCATGAAGAAAGGCGCGGTGGTTGTGGATGTGGCGATCGACCAAGGTGGTTGTTTCGAAACCTCCAAGGCGACCACGCACCAGGAGCCGACTTACGTGGTCGACGGCGTGGTGCACTACTGTGTGGCGAACATGCCCGGCGGTGTTGCCCGTACTTCCACCATGGCCCTGAATAACGCCACCCTGCCGTTCGCGGTTGCGCTGGCCAACAAGGGTGCCAAACAGGCGCTGCTGGACGACGCCAACCTGCTGGAAGGCCTGAACGTGCACGCCGGTATGGTGACCTACAAGGCAGTGGCGGATGTACTGGGCTACGAATACGTAGATCCGAAACTCGCCCTGCAGAAGTCAGCAGTGGAATCTGGTGTGGCCGCGTAAGGCGGCACATGACCTGAACAGGATTTTCTCTGTTCTCTTCGGGGCGTCCCCACGCCCCGGCTCTGTGAGACCCGGCAGTGTCTTGACTGCCATTGCAGCCGCGCTTTTTAGCGCGGCTTTTTTGTGCCTGATTGTTTGTGCCTGATTGTTTGTGCCTGATTGTTTGTGCCTGATTGTTATTGGTATCGGGCACTGTTCGCGTCGTCAGTGGCCGGGATACAGCCGGCTCAGCAACACCGGCAGTGCGGTCTCCACCCGCAGGATTCTCGGCCCCAGATGCACGGATTCGAATCCGGCCTCCTGGAGCTTTTCGACCTCGTAGGGAATAAAGCCACCTTCCGGCCCCACGGCCAGTGTGGTCCGCCCGGAAACATCCACCGGGCAGGGCGTATCGGTCACCGGGTGTGCCACCAGCTTGCGGGAGTCCGCGGCAATTGCGGGGAGCTCGTCTTCGACAAAGGGTTTGAAGCGCTTGCGCAGATGGATCGCCGGCATCGCGGTATCCACCGCCTGCTCCAGCCCCAGGACACACTGCTCGCGGAGTTTGTCGGCGGACAGCCAGGGGCTCTGCCAATAGGACTTTTCCACCCGGTAGGCATTGATCAGGTACAGTTTTTTTACCCCGAGCGCGGTCGCGTGCTGGATGGTGCGCTTGAGCATCTTGGGGCGGGGCAGGGCGAGGATCAGGGCCAGCGGCAGTGGTGGCGGGGGCGGGCGGTGCAGGGATACGGCGAGCGCGATGTGATCGCCCGCGTGTTCCAGCACCTTGCCATCGCCGATCAGTCCGTCGCGCAGCCCGACCTTCAATACGTCGCCCACCTCTGCACGATGAACCTCGGCAATGTGCTGAAAGCGGCGCCCGCGCAGTATGGCGATGGCCGGTGTGTCCGCTTGCGCGAGGCTATCCGGCTCGGGGAAGTCGCCGGGCTCGAGAAGAATCAGGTTCACGCTGGTTTATCGCCTGGCAGAGGCCACGGCGCCTTTGCCGATACCCTCGTAAGCGCGCACACGGATGTCGCGACCCGGGTGGGCGGTGGCGAGCTGGTCGGCCATGTACTGCGCGAGTTGCTCCACGGTGGTATCGCAATCGAGAATTTCGCAACGGTTTGCGGGTATGGCCAGGGTGAATTCACCCTGACGGGCGCTGTAAGCAAAGTGCAGCAGCTTGTCGGATTCCTTCTGCAGATCCTCGCGGGTGCCGAGGTAGATATCGGCCCAGCGCTCTGCCCACTGGGCTTCCAGTTGCGGGTCGCGCGCGCCGTCCACCTCGATGCGGATTCGGGAACGGTGGCCGTGCGCGATACGCTGGCAATTGCCGTCGTGTTTTTTCAGGCCGTGGCTGTAGTGGTAGTAGGGGGTGTCGATGGCCTCGCTGGTAAAATCCAGTCGCAGCTGGTCGACACTGGTGGGGAAGACCCCATCGAGTTCGCCGACACACCAGCCCGCTACCGATTCCGGGGTAATGGACTCCACCGCGACCAGGGCAAACGCCTGTGCCGGGCCGCTCACGGAAATCGTTTCTCCGCTGTCGAGTTGCCAGTCCAGGTGGATGCCGTCTTCACTCTGTTCCAGTGTCAGCTGCGGTGCGCGGGTGGGCACCAGCAGGCGGTGATCCAGCTCCGTATCCAGCCAGTTGCGCAGGGTCTTCTTGACGATGCCGAAGTCGCACACCATGCCCTGCTCATCCAGTGCGCCATCGAGCGCTGCATTGGCCAGCCAGGTTTCGCCAACAATGCCGCGGCTGCGGTGGAGATAACTGAAATCCACGTTGGTGAGGCTGTCGACAAACAGGTGCATAGATTTTCCGGGTAGAAAGTGGCTGAACAGGTGACTGAAGGGCCCGGATCCGGGCGCGGCACAGTATAGCTTTTTGCCGTGGCAAATTGGCGCTTTGCACGGAGGATTTTCTCGCTTCGAAGCACGCCGCGAGAATGCGGCTGGCCGTCGAGGGAAAATCGGAGGCAAATTGGGGCTGGAACCTGGCGCCTGGAGTCTCTATAATCGCGCCCTCTTCGAGCGCAGGTCCCCCTGTTGGCGACCGCATCTCACAGATGCTAGCCTGATTGCTCGAGCGTGATGGCGGCCCTTCCGGTCTCCTCGCAATGATCAGCTGTGAACCCCGCCAGGCCCGGAAGGGAGCAACGGTAGCAGTGACATCATGTGCCGGGGGTGTGCTGGTTGGGCTGCCTCCAATTCTCTCCCGGGTCGTGCCCCAAGACCTTCTAATTTCCCCGATTATCCACCTGCCAGCAGCTGTTTGTTTTCTGTGCATTCCCGGTCGTGGCAGATCTGCCGTTTGGCGCACTTTGCGAAATTTTTCTCCAAAAAGCCGGTGATAAGGGGAATTTTGTGCCGATGTGTTGTCGTGGCTTGTGGCTGCGTCCCGTCGCTCAAACCCCCTGTGCTATAAACCGCGACAGACAAAGATTTTCTCTTCGCCCGTTTCCGGGCCCGTCCCAGCACATAATTCGAAGAACCGACCAGAGGATGCCGATGAAAAAACTAGCCTTGGTTATCGCCGTTGCCGCCGTGGCTGTGGCGGGGGGCGACAGTGGAAACGACAAGCCGGCCGCACAGGCGCCGGCACCGTCTTCCAATGCGGAAGTCTCCTACGCAGCCGATACCAACGATGCAGGTACCGTGGCCCGGGCTGAGACGAGCAATGATGCGC
>Ga0207814_100584_pt1 | contig 17848 bp, 9 predicted proteins | sample TtaePargueraPR_7_FD_187755 | JGI IMG/M metagenome (GOLD analysis project Ga0207814, IMG submission 187755) | Aerobic enrichment media microbial communities from Bioluminiscent Bay, La Parguera, Puerto Rico - Tt and P1 (2) (SPAdes) | ecosystem: Environmental > Aquatic > Marine > Unclassified ... | reverse complement strand
CCGTCGAGGCTGTGGCAGGCGATGCAGCCGTAGGTGGCGAACAGGTCCTGCCCGGCGGCGAGGCTGGCGACCCGGATCCGGTGGTTGCGGCGGAAGCCCTCGAACTTGCCAAGTTCGGAGCCGCTGAGGGTGAACTCGAGCGACCCGTCTCGTCCCTTCGCCTCGATCCCGCGCCAGCCCAGGGCGGCGGGGGGCTGGCAGCGGACGGAGGCGGTGAGGGAAAGGGGCGTCTCCGACGGCGTGAGCGACAGGCTCAGGGTGCGGCCGCCGGCCCGGAACTCGAAGCGCGGCACGCCCTTTTCCAGCCGGTAGCCGATGAACTCCCGCGCTCCGAGCTCATCGAGGGGGCGGCCGTCGATCTCGACCGGGTGCCTGCCCGAGGCCTGGTGGAACAGCGTGCCGACCAGCCGGGGCACGTAGTCGAAGGAGCGGCGATTGCCGCGCTGGGGGTCTCCCCAGTAGGGCGTCATGTCGAGGAATCCGCCCTGCCACGCGTAGAGCAGCCGGCACTCGGTGGTGTCGAAGGCGAAGGACAGCGCGGGGCCGAAGTTCACCGCGATGGCGGCCGGGATGCCGGCGATCGGCTGCTCCTTGCCGGGGACGTCGCGGCCCCTTCCGGGGTTGTATTTCGACACCTCGAGGCCGCGGTCGTGCTGCGAGAAGACGGCCTCGTCGAGCCCCGGGTCGGGCAGGTAGGTCCGCAGGACCAGCGGGGCCTCGGGGGATCCGAGCGGGTGGTTGTCGTAGGTGATCGGCCCGGCCGGGTCCGCGGCCAGCTGCGCGGCCACCAGCGGGAGAAGGAGCAGTCTCATGGAATCGTGGAGGGGTTCAACGAGGCGGGGCGGGCGAATCTTACCGGGGCCGGCTCACCCGGAAAGGGAATATCCCCGCTGGCGTCCGGGGCTTTCCGGCTAAACCTTGGCGAATCCGGAGGCGTAGTGTGCCCGTGCGGCGTGGACCCGTGGTCCGCACGCCTCCCAACCCTGTCGCCCATGTTTTCCAAGCCCGTCGCCCGTGCCGCCCTCGTTCCGGTCCTCACGCTGGTCACGCTCACCGATCCCGCCCCGGCCCAGTCCTACGGCCTGACCGGGCGGCCCGACGTCGGGGCCTACTTCGACGGCGTGTTCCCGCCCGAGCCGCCGGTGATCTCGTCGGACTGGACGACGGTGCTGGCCTTCCCGAACCTGGTCTTCGACAACCCGGTCGGCCTGACCGCGGTGCCGGGGACCGACCAGCTGATCGTGTGGGAGCGCGAGGGGAGGATCTGGAGCTTCGACAACGACCCGGCGACCGCCACCAAGTCGCTGGTGCTCGATCTCTCGGGCCAGTGCCAGGGCTGGGACGACTCGGGCCTGCTCGGGCTCGCCCTGCACCCGGACTTCGAGAGCAATCGCCAGATGTGGGTCTACTACAACTGGCGCGGCGGCGACCCGGGCGGCTCCGGCGACCTCGGGCCGATCCTCGGCGACCCGAACACCCGGCCCCCGACCGGCACGCCGACCCGCGACCGCCTGTCGCGCTTCGTCCTCGACGGAAACCTCCAGACCACCCTCGGCAGCGAGTACGTGGTGATCGACCAGAAGGACCAGAGCGTCTGGCACAACGGTGGCGGAATGTTCTTCCACCCGGACGACGGCTTTCTCTACCTGACCAACGGCGACGACGCCAACCCGGGGCTCAACACCCAGCGCGTCGACCGCGGCCTGTTCTCCTGCGTGATCCGGATCGACGTCGACAGGGTCGGCGGCGCCGTCAGCCACCCGCCGACGAGGCGCGCGGTCGACGAGGTCAGCCCCGGATGGCCGCGCTACTACGTGCCCAACGACAATCCCTTCGTCGGGCAGCCCGATGCGCTCGAGGAGATCTACGCCCTCGGGCTGCGCAGCCCGCACCGGATGACGGTCGACCCGGTCACCGGCCGGATCTTCATCGGCGACGTCGGTGGCGGGTCGCGCGAGGAAATCAGCGTGATCGAGCCGAGCGACCCGCCCGGGCTGAACTTCCAGTGGAGCCGGATCGAGGGCAACACCGGCGACCTGACCGCGCCCTACGTGGGCGTCAACAAGCGCCCGATCCTCGACTACTCGCACTCGGCGGGCGAGGGCAGCTGCGTGGTGGGCGGCTACGTCTACCGCGGCGCCGAGTTCCCGGAACTCAACGGCAAGTACCTCTTCGGCGACAACATGAGCGGCCGGATCTGGTACCTCGACGAGTCGACCACGCCGGCCAGCAAGGTGCTGCTCGCGACGCTGCCGGACGGTCCCGGCCCGAACTCGGGCAACGACTATCGCGGCTTGGGGTCCTTCGGCCTGGACGCCGACGGCGAGCTCTACATCTGCCGCCTGAGCACCACCGAGGGACGGATCTACAAGCTCGAGCGGGGCGGGCCCGATCCGGGCACGCCGCTGCCCGCGACCCTCGGCGCCACCGGCTTCTTCGACGACCTGGCGAGCCTCACCCCGAGCGAGCGCCTGATCCCCTACGAGCTCAACGCCCCGTTCTGGTCCGACGGGGCGATCAAGACCCGCTTCGCCGCGGTGCCCAACGGCAGCACCGTCGGCTTCAGCGAGACCGGCGAGTGGGAGTTCCCCGAGGGCAGCGTGCTGGTGAAGCACTTCGAGCTGCCGGTGGACGACACCGACCCCTCGGTCACGCGCCGGCTCGAGACGCGCTTCCTGGTTCGCAAGGACGACGGCTCGGTCTACGGCGCGACCTACAAATGGCGGGCCGACCAGAGCGACGCCGACCTGCTGGATGCGGCGCTGACCGAGAGCGTGCCGGTCGCCACCGAGCCGATCGGCACCCTGAGCGGAGAGGACATCGGGAATCCGGCGCTCGCGGGCTCGACCCAGCGTGACGGCGACCGGATCACGATCACCGCCGGCGGCACCGACATCTGGGGTGCCAGCGACCAGTTCCACTTCGCCCACCAGCAGCGGACGGGAGACTTCGACGTGGCGGTGCGGATCGAGTCGGTCACCCAAGCCGACCTCTACACCAAGACCGGGCTGATGGTGCGCGAGTCGCTCGCGGCCGACGCCAGGCACGTGATGGCACTGGTCTTCCCGAGCAACGCCCCGCGCAACAACAACGTCGGCGGCTACGAGTTCCAGTACCGCGCGAGCGCCGGCGGCAACGCCACCGCGCTCTACCCGCCGCAACCGCAGCCGCTGGTCGCCTTTCCCGACACCTGGCTGCGGCTGACCCGCGAGGGCGACCGGTTCACCGCCTACTCGAGCTCGGACGGCTACACCTGGACGCCGTATGCCAGCACCACGCTGTCGTTTCCGGCGCAGGTCCACTTCGGGCTGGCGGTGACGGCCCACACGAGCTCGCCGACGACCACCGCGATCTTCGAGGTCGACCAGCGCCGCCAGCCCTGGTTCTACCCGAGCCGCCAGGACTGCGTGACCTGTCACAACACCCAGGCCGGGGGGGTGCTCGGCCCGAACACCCGGCAGCTCAACCGCGACCTGCTGTTTCCCGGCGGGGTGACCGACAACCAGCTGCGGGCCTGGAACCACGTTGGGCTCTTCGACGAGGGCCCGTCCGAGGCGGCGATCCCGGGGATGGACCAGCTGGCCCACCACGATGACGGCAGCGCGACGCTCGAGCACCGGGCCCGCTCCTACCTCGACTCGAACTGCGCCTACTGCCACCGGCCCGGGGGCGTGCAGGCGCTGTGGGATGCGCGCTACGACACGCCCTTCCTGCTGCAGGGGATCTACTATGGCCCGCTGATCAACGACCTCGGGAATCCCGACGCCCGGGTGGTCGTGCCGCAGAGCCTCGAAGACTCGATCCTCCACCACCGCGTCAGCATCACCGGCGAGGGCCAGATGCCGCCGCTGGCGAGAAACGAGGTCGACGAGGAGGGCATCGCGATGCTCGCCGAGTGGATCCAGTCGCTGCCCGAGGAGAGCGTCGCCGCGCCCACCGGCCTGGTCGCCACCGCCCAGTCGCACACCGAGGTCGAGCTGGCGTGGGTCGACGCGTCGGACAACGAGGGCGGGTTCCTCGTCGAGCGCTCGCTCGACGGGGTGAACTTCAGCTCGGTGGGCGTGACCGCGGCGGGGGCCACCGGCTTCACCGACACCGGGGCCGAGCCGTTCCAGACCCAGTACTACCGGGTCAGCGCCTTCGGGACCTACGTCTACTCCGCTCCCTCGAACCTGGCCGAGGCGCTGACCGACGTCGGCCCGCCGGCGCCCGAGATCCGCATCACCGGCAACGGCCTGCTGATCGCCAGCGGCGACCTCGAGCCGGAGCTGGCCGACGGCACCGACTTCGGCGCGGTGAACCCTCCGTCCGGCGAGGCCACCCACACCTTCGTCATCGAGAATCTCGGCAATGCCGCGCTGGCCCTCAGCGGCTCGCCGAGGGTTTCCATCGAGGGCCCCGATGCGGCGTTGTTCAGCGTCGTCGCCCAGCCGCCGTCGTCGGTGGCGGGGCCCGGCAGCATCCCCTTCGAGCTGCGCTTCAGCCCGGACAGCACCGGGGTGAAGTCGGCCCATGTGGTGATCGGGTCGGACGACCCCGACGAGCCGGTCTCGATCTTCGCGGTCACCGGGCTCGGACTCGACACGGGGCTGGTCGCGTGGTGGCGCTTCGAGGACGGCGCGGGCACGACGGTGACCGATGCCACCGGCAACGGCCATCACGGGACCCTCACCGCCCCGCTGCCGACCTGGGATGCCGCGGGTTTCGACGGCGGGGCGCTGCGCTTCACCGGCGAGCTCAACCAGAGCGTGACCGTGCCGAACGACGGGGCACTGAACCCGGGCGAGGGCATCACCGTCGCGTCGTGGGTCCGGGTGCTCGACTGGAACGGCAACCGTCGCGTGCTGCAGAAGGGCAACGGCGACAACCAGTACCGCCTGCTGGCGGAGAACGGCGACCTGGTGTGGGAGATCGCCGGCGTGGGGCGGCTCGAGCTTCCCCTGCCTCCGGCCAACCAGTGGTTCCACGTCGCCGGCACCTACGACCGGAACCGGATGCGGCTCTATATCGACGGCCTGCTGGCCGGCAGCCTGGCCGATGGCGGCGCGATGCCGGTGACCGGCGACGACCTCTATCTCGGGACCAAGACCCCGGGGTCGATCGATGGCGACCACCTCAACGGCTGGCTCGACGAGGTGAGGCTCTACAACCGGGGGCTGAGCGCCTCGGAGGTCGCCGAGCTCGCGGGGCTCGACCTCGCCGACGGCCTGCTCGCCTGGTGGCGGCTGGATGACGGAAGCGGCACCGCGGCCGTCGACTCCTCGGGCAATGGCCACCACGGCACCCTGACGGCGCCGCTTCCCGGCTGGACCGAGGACGGCCGGCTCGGCGGTGCCCTGGACTTCGACGGGCAGGTCGGGCAGAGCGTGACGGTCCCCGATGCCCCCGGGCTGAACCCGACCGCGGCGATCTCGGTGGCGGCGTGGGTCCGGGCCGATGCCTGGGACGGCAACAACCGCGTGCTCCAGAAGGGGGCGGGGGACAACCAGTACCGGCTGATGGCGGAGTTCGGCAACTTCGCCTGGGACATCAGCGGGGTCGGCCGGGTCGAGGTCGCCCAGCCGGCGGCGGGCCAGTGGGTCCACCTGGCCGCGACCTACGACGGCGAGCGGATGCGGCTGTACTTTGACGGAGTCCTGGTGGGCAGCGAGCTCGCGAACGATCCGGTTCCCGTCACCGGCGACGACCTTTCCCTCGGGACCAAGTACCCGGCGTCGGGGGCGATGAACCACCTCGACGGCAGCCTCGACGACGTGCGTCTCTACGGCCGCGCGCTGACCGCCGATGAGGTGGCCTTCCTGGCTGCCCAGGTGGGGGGGCTCTCGATCGCCGCGACGGATCCGACCGCCCGCAAGGGCACCGCGGACACCGGCGTGTTCACGCTCACCCGGACCGGTTCCTCGGCTTCGGCGCTTCCGGTCCCGCTGACCCTCTCCAGCGGTCCCGGGCAGGGGGTGCCGGGCTCGGACTTCACGCTGAGCCCGGGACTCGCCGGGTTCGCGATCCCGGCGGGGCAGGCCTCGACCGAGATCGTCGTGAACCCGCTCGAAACCGTCGGCGTGACCGGCCCGCGCGGCGTCACCCTCACCCTGGGCCCGGTCGACGGCTACCAGACCGGCGTGGCGAGCGCCCAGGTGGTGGTCGAGGACTCCCCGCTCAACCAGTGGAAGATCGACGCCTTCGGCGGACTGGCCGCAGCCCAGGGGGCGGAGGCCGAGGACGGGGCGGACGCCGACGGCGACGGGCTGATGACCCTGCTCGAGGCGGGGCTCGGCGGCGATCCGCTGGTGCCCGACACCTCGATCCTGCCGGTGCCGGAAGTCGAGATGGTCGAGGGCCAGCTCTACCTGACCTCGACCTACCTGCGGCCCAAGCCGGCGATCGTGGGCCTCGGCTACCTTCACGAGGCGACCCTCGACCCGAGGCTTGCCTGGGGGGCGGCGGTGATGGTCGACGGCTACCCGGTCGACAACCTCGACGGCACCGAGACGGTGAAATTCCGGACCCCGGCGCCGATCAGCGGGGAACCGCACGGATTCCTGCGCCTGGGTGTCCTGCGGCCGTGATCGCCGGTATTTTCGGTAATTCCCTTGATTTTCGCCGCCGCGACTAAACCCTCGCGGAACCGAGTACGTAGGAACCCGAGGATCCTTATGCCGCCGGAGGAAGAAAGTCTCGATGAGTTCGTGCAGGAGCTGACCAACTGTCAGAGCGACCTGTTCTTCTTCATCCGTGCCCTATGCGGCGATCCGCACGCGGCGGCGGACATCCGCCAGGCGGTCAACGTGATCCTGTGGCGGAAGCGGGCGAAGTACCGCCCGGGCTCGAGTTTCAAGAGCTGGGCCTTCCGGGTCGCCCAGCTCGAGGTGAAGTCGTACCTCCGCAAGGCGCGGCGCGAGAAGGTCATGACCTTCGACGAGGACCTTCTCGAGTGCGTCGCCTCCGAGCTGCCGGAGGTCATCGACGAATTGCCCGAGCGGCGGGTCGCGCTGAGCGACTGCCTGAGCAAGCTGACCCCGAAGGACGACGAGCTGATCCGCCACCACTACTGGTCTTCCGGCTCGTTGGACATGCTCGCCCGGGCGACCGACCGCAGCGTCGGCACCCTGAAGGCCCGCCTGTTCCAGCTCCGGGCCTCGCTGCGCCGCTGCATCCAGAAGAAGCTCCGACCGACGGAAGCGTGATGGAAGAACCCCGTGCCAGACGCCTGATCAACGAGTACCTCGACGGCAGCATCGCCGCCGGGGATTTCGCGGAGCTTCAGGATGCCCTCCGCGCCTCGGACGAGCTTCGCCGGGACCTCTACGACCTGATGGCGGTCGACCGCCTGCTCGGCGAGCGCTACGAGCTGCCCGACTACATCTCGGTCCAGGCCCAGACGATGAACGACACCTGGGTGGCGCGCCGGGGCCGGACCCGCAAGTTCTTCTCCTCGATCGGAGCCGCCGCCGCGGTGCTGATGTTGTCGGCGATCGTGTTCTTCTTCGTCCGCGGGGGTCCCGATCCCATCGTCGTCGAGGCCTCGGTGGACGGCCGCTTCCATGTCGAGGGTCGTGCCGGCGGGCCCGCGGGACCCAAGCCGGGCGAGGTCCTGCGGATCGAGCGCGGGGTGGTTTCGGCGAAGTTGAGTCCGTACATCGAGGCCTGCTTCGAGGGCCCGGCCCGGGTGAAGGTGCGGGATGCGAAGGGCAACGTGGAATTGCTCGAGGGCCGCGGCTACTTCGAGATCTCGCCCGGCGGAAAGGGCTTCGAGGTGCACTGCAACGGCAGCGTGGTCCGCGACATCGGCACCAAGTTCGGCGTCGCCCTGGAGCCCGGCGGCTTCATCGAGGTCCACGTGGAGACCGGCGAGGTGGAGATCACCGACGCGAAGGGCGGCGTGCATCCGGTCGAGTCGGGGCGCGCGGTGCGCTACGGAACCGTGGGCCCGATGCGGCCGGCCCGGCTGGACATGGACGACTTCGTCCAGGCGCTGCCCTGGCACCGGGTGCTCTTCCACGACGACTTCGAGGCGGTCGACGGCACCCCGCTCTCCGGGCGCAAGCCGCCGACCGGCGGCAAGTGGCTGGTGTTCAGCGAGGGCTCCAAGACGATGATCCGCGACGGCCGGCTCGACACCTCGTACGGCTACCGCACGCTCAGCGCCAGTTGCCAGTCGGTCGAGGGCCAGCCCGGCTCCCACGCCTACCTGCTGACCTTCTCGACCGCCGTGCCGGAGAACATGGGCGACAAGCCGGGATCGGCCGACGCTCTCGAGCGGGTGACGCTGCTGACCCGCGAGGGCACCCGGTTGTGCAGCCTGGTCGGCCGCTCGGCCGACGGCCACCATTGGCGCCTCGTCGACGAGCGGTCCGGCGTGCAGTCGGAGCCCACCGGGGCCTCGGCGCTCGCGTCCCACGAGCTGACCCTTCTCTACGAGTCCTGGAGCGGCCGGGTGGTGCTCTACGAGGGCGATTCCCCCCAGGGCAGGATGCTCGCCTCGCTCGAGGGCGAGCGAGGCCATCGGGTGGGTGCGGTGTCGATCGCCAACGAAGGCCAGGGCGACGTGGCGATCGACGACCTCGCGGTCAAGGTGGCGGTCTACGCTGGAAAATCCGCCGGCAGGGACTAAACCTTCCCTCTGCGGGTCGCGTTTCTCCAGACAGGCCCACCGGCAGGAATCCTCACTTCGCGTCCGCCCACCGAACGGTGCACGGACCCGGAATGCCGGCGGGTTTGAAATCCCAACAAACCCAAGCAATGAACCCATTCAGAATGGCACGCCGAGGCGTGCCCTCGTCGCCGGCATGGCTCGGCGCGGCGCTTGCCCTGGTCCTCGCCGCCGACGCGGGTGCCGCGAGCCACACCTACACCCATTTCCGCTTCACCCCGACGCTGCTCCGCGATGGCGGGAGCGCGCTGTGCCAGCTGTCCGAGTTCGTGTTCAAGAACGGCGGTGCGGTGGTCGACAATTCAGGGGTCATCGTGACCAACCCCGACGGGGAGAGTCCCGGCAACGAGGGTCCCGCGAACCTGATCGACGAGAACACCGCGACCAAGTGGCTGGGAGGCTTCAACGCCGCCCCGATCGGCGGGCTGGTGTTCGAGTTCCCCTCGGCGGTGACGATCGACGCCTACAGCTTCGCCACCGCCAACGATGCCGACGGTCGGGACCCGGTGAGCTGGACTCTCGAGGGCAGCGAGAACGGCGCCGACTGGACCCTCATCGACACCGTCGACACCTTCTCGACGACCCCTGCCCGCTTCACCCAGCAGATCGACTTTCTCAAGCCGGTGATCTTGTCCTTCACGACGGATTCCGGGATCCTCATCAACGGGGACTTCGCGGTGGTCGACTGGGACGCCCTGTACCTCGACAGCGCCACCATCACGCCGGGACCGGGGGCGGTGACGCCGACCGACTTCGGCTCGGCGAACCTCACCCCGCCCGACGACTCGGAGACGGTCTACACCTTCACCGGCAGCGCCGCGGACGCCGATGACGTGACCGCCTCGGTGACGGTCCGGACCGTCGATCAGGCGACCAAGAACTACCAGTTCTTCCGCTTCAGCCCGCTGAAGCTCCGGGGCAACGGCACCGAGAACAGCATCCAGATCGCCGAGTTCGAGTTTTCCCTCGGAGGCTCGCCGGTGGTTCCCACCTCGGTCACCGTCGAGGGCGGCGGCAACAGCCCCGCCGCGGAGGGCATCGACAAGCTCACCGACGGCGACACCGGCACCAAGTGGCTCAACTTCGACAAGTTCAACGCCGTCGTCTTCGACTTCGGGGCCCCGACCGACCTCGATGCCTACCAGTACGTGACCGCCAACGACGCGCCCCAGCGCGACCCGGTCCGGTGGTACATCGAGGGCAGCAACGACGGGGCGAGCTGGGAGCTGGTGGACAACGTCAACACCTTCGACTTCCCGGTGACGACCGACCGGCTGGCGCCGGCCCAGACGCTGGAGATCCCGTTCCCGGTCGCCACGCCGCCGGTGATCGTCTATTTCACCGGCGACGCCGCCAACCTCGTGGCGGGCGAACCGCTGGTCCTCTCGGCGAACGTCGTCGGGGCGACCACGGTGGAGATCGACAACGGGGTCGGCGCGATCGACCCGATGGGGTCGACCAGCCCCTTGTTCCCCGGGGCCGACACCAGCTACACGCTGTCGGCGACCAACGGCTCGTTCGTGGTGACCGAGACCTTCGACGTGACGATCGTCAATCCGACGCTCACCACCATCGCCTATGACGACTTCGGGATGGCGGGCGACGAGCTGGAGCTGATCGGCGACGCCGGGATCGTCAACGACTCCGCCAACATTCCGCTGCCGGGCGACGTCGACCGGCTGCGCCTGACCCCGGACGAGGGCAGCAAGAAGGGCACGGCGTGGTTCCGCAAGCGGATCGACACCAGCGCCGGCTTCGACATGACCTGCGGCATCCAGATGGCCTCACCCTCGGGCAGCGGCGGGGCCGACGGCATGTCCTTCATGGTGCAGAACACGGTGGAGGGAACCCAGGCCCACCCCCAGGCCAGCGAGGACGGGCTGGCCGAGAACTCGCTGAGCGTCTGCTTCGATGCCTACGACAACGACGGCGCCGAGACCGCCGAGCCCAACTCGGGCTTCATCGAGGTGCGGATGGGGAGCACGATCCTGGCGACGGCGACGCTCAGCGAGTTCGGCATCACGCTCCGGGGCACCGACCCGACCGACCTCACCGACGACACCGCGCAGGGCGCTCCCTACGCGGTGCGGGTGGCCTACACCGCGGGCTCCCCGGGGACGCTGGACGTCTTCTTCGAGGGGGTGCAGGTGGTGTCGGCACTCGAGGTCGACCTCGCCGCCGGCGGCGCGGTCGACGGCGACGGCAAGGCCTACGTCGGCTTCTCCGGACGCGCCGGAGGCGTGTGGCAGGCGCACGACGTCACCAGCTGGCACTTCACGGAGGGCGCCCCGGTGCTCCCGGTGGGCGACTTCCGGATCCTCGACTTCGACTTCGACTTCGGCACCGGGATGCTCTCGGTGACCTTCCGCTCGAGCGAGGAGCGGAGCTACCGGATCACCTCGTCGTCCGACCTGGGGAGCTTCACCACCGAACTGGGCACGGGCATTCCGGGCGCCGCGGGCATGACGCAGACCACCGCGGAGGTGCCCTTCACGCCGGCCACGGCGGACTTTATCCGGGTGGAGGAAGAGTAGCCCGCACCGGGCGACTTCCGAATCCCCGACTGGGAGGGCGGACGCCCCGGCAGCTGCCGGGGCGTCTTGCGTTGGGGGGAGGGTGCCCGGGGCTTGCCAGCGTGCCGAGGATGCGGAGAGTCGGGGCGTGGCGGAGGATTCCGGCAAATGGTCGCTCGCCGACCTGATCGACTTCGAGACACGGCTGGCCGGCTGGGAGGGTCGTGTCGACACCCGCCGGTCGGGCAAGCGAGGTCGGGCCGCGGTGATGCGGGCCTGGCTGGAGTCCCGGGGCGAGGGGGGCGCGGGGGCGCGCTGGGTGGCCTCGCTGGGACTCGCCGGCGTCCTGCTGGCCCTGTTGGCGGCGATCGCGGGGGTCGGGGCGTCCTGGGGCACGCTCGACCGTGAGCTCGAGGGAGTGCACGTGCTGTGGTTCCTTGGGGCGGCCCTGGTGCTGCCTTGGGGGCTGTTTCTGCTGGGGTTGATGGGCTGGCTGTTCCGCGGCCGGGTCAACCGATCGGGCCTGGTGGGCTGGGGGATCGAGCGCTTGTCGCTGCGGATCGCGGGCAAGCGGGCGCGCCAGCTGGTCGAGCGGGTGCGCCGCAGCGGCGAGCTCGCCAAGGTGACGGCCTGGCGGCTGGCCCGACTGAGCCAGTGGATCGCTGCGGCCTTCCACGGGGGAGCGCTGGCGGGCCTGGCGTCGATGGTCCTCTTCAAGCGCGTCGGCTTCTACTGGGAGACGACCACCGAGCGCGCGATGGAGGGCTTCCTCGAGCAGGCGGTGCGGGCGATGGCGCTGCCGTGGTCTTCCTTCGCGCCCTGGGCGCTGCCGGATGTCGCCGGAACCCGCCGCGGTCCGGAGTGGGACGGCGGCGGCGAGAGCTGGTGGCCGTTCCTGCTGCTTTCGCTGCTGGTCTGGGGCCTGCTGCCCCGGGCGCTGCTCGCCGGCTTTGCCGGGTGGAGGGAGCGCCGGGCGCTGGCCACGCTGACCTTCCAGGCGCCGCACCACCGCAGGCTGTGGCGGGCCCTGACCGAGGTGCGCCGGGGCGAGGAGCCGGAGGGCCCGGTCGATGGCGCGCTGGTCATCGCCCTCGACAGCGCCGAGCCCGACCGCGAGGTCCTGCGGCCCTTCCTGCTGCGGCAGCTGCGGATGAACCCGACCGGATGGGAGAGCCTCGGCGTCCTCGACGCCGGTCGCGAGGATGCCGCCCGCCGTGCCCTGGCGCGGGCCCCGGCCGGGATCGTGCTCTTCGCCGAGGGCTGGTCGCTGGCGCCGCGGCAGATGGAGAACGCGCTGCGCGAAGTCATGTCGCGGGCCGGCGAACGGCGGGTGGTGGTGCTGGTCGACGGGGCCGACGACGACCAACGGACGGCCTGGGGGCGGTTCATGGACGAGCGTTCCGGCGACGGGGTCGAGCTGGTCTTCCACGACGGGGAGGAGGAGGCATGAAGGACTGGTGGAATGAGGACGTGCCGTCCTTCGTGGTGGTGGGCCGGGTCAACGCCGGCAAGTCGGCCACCCTGGCAACCCTGCTCGAGGTGGACGACGACGAGATCCTGCGGGTCTCTCCGACGCCCGGCGAGACGACCGGCGTGCAGCCGCTGCCGGTGGTCTACGACGACGAGGAGTGGATCCGATTCTTCGACACCCCGGGATTCCAGCAACCGGTCGAGGCGATGCGCGAGATCGAGCGCCTCGCCGCGGGGGGGACCCCGGGACCGGAGGCGGTGAGGCGCTTCGTCGACGAGTGCGGCGACCGCTTTCCGGACGAGGTCCGGCTGCTCGCGCCGGTGGCGAAGGGGGCGGGGATCCTGTACGTGGTCGACCCCTGCAAGCCGCTGCGCGACTCCTTCCTGGCCGAGATCGAGATCCTTCGCTGGAGCGGTCGCCCGCGGCTCGCGCTGCTCAACCCGCAGGGCGGGGAGACCGGCCACGAGGAGGCCTGGCGCGAGCGGCTCGGGACCGCCTTCAACCTGGTGCGCACCTTCGATGCCCACGCCGCCAGGTACGAGGAACGTCGTAAACTGCTGAAGTCACTGCTGCAGGTCGAGGAGCGGCACGCGGGACACATCGAGCGGGTGCTCGAGGCGATGGAGGCCGAGTGGGGACAGCGGCGGGAGGACGCCGCGGAGGCGATCGTCGACTTCCTCGAGCAGTCGCTCACGCTCCGCACCACCGACGCCCTCGACGAGCGCGACCTCGGCGTGCCGGCGCGCCGCGAGCGCAAGCAGGCCGCGCTGGCCGAGGAGTACTTCGGCAAGCTGGCCAAGCTGGAGTCGCGCTGTCTCGGCCGGCTGCTGACGATCTACCGCCACCACCTGCTCGAGCCGGACGTCGACCCGAGGCGCCACCGCGGGCTCGACCTGGCGACCGAGGAGACCTGGCGCAAGTGGGGCCTCAACCGCTGGCAGCTCACCGCGGCCGGCGCGGTGGCGGGCGGCGCGGCCGGGGCCGTGTTCGACCTGGGCGTCGGGGTGCACTCGCTCGGCGCCGGCACGATCATCGGTGCGCTCGGCGGCGGCACCGCGGCCTTCTTCAAGGGCGGGCAGCTTCCCGAGCTGAAGGTCAAGCTGGGCGGCGGGCTCAAGCTCAAGGGGGGCGACGGCCGCTCGCTGGTGGTCGGGCCGCCGGCGAGCCCGAACTTCGCCTGGGTGCTGCTCGACTCGATGCTGCTTCGCTACCGCGGGATCCTCGCCCGTGCGCACGGGCGTCGTGACGAGGCCCGGCTCGACCCGGGCGGCGACGAGAGCATCGTGCGTCAGCTTCCCGGCGACCAGCGCTCGCTGCTGCAGAAGTGGTTCACTTCCTGTCTCAAGGGCTCGCCCGACCGCGGACGCGAGCCGGAGGTGTTCGCGACCCTGGTGGCGCTGCTGGAGGAGGTCGACGGGTGAGGAGGGCCGTTCGGTTCCCGGACCCGGGAGTTCCGAGGGGGTGGGCGGAGGCCCCGCGCGGTCCGGGCCCACCCGGTTGGGGACCGCTTGTGCGGTCGGGGGGCGCGACGTAGGCTCGCGTCCATGCCGCTGCGAGAGTCCCCATTCACCGCCTACCCCGGCGTGGAAGCGGTGCTCGCGCGGCAGGTTCGCGAGGCGGCGCTGGATCACGAGGCCTTCGAGTTGCCGCTGAGGGTCTGCGAGCTCTCCCGCTGCCGGGCGACCTGCTGCCATGACGGGGCGGTGCTCGATGCGGAGGAGCTCGAGGGCATCGGCGGGGCGCTGGCCCGCCACCGCGGGAGGCTCGACGCCTACGGCTGGCACCATCCCGAGCCCGTCGTCCGGGAACCGGGCCGGGGCCGGACCGCCACCGTGCCCGCCGCGGACCACGAGCTTGCCGAGGACTTCCCCAGCCACTTTCCGCGGACCCGCTGCGTGTTCCTCGACGGGGCGCATCGCTGCGTGCTCCAGCGCCTTGCGATCGACGCGGGGCGGCATCCGTGGTGGTGGAAGCCGGTCTCCTGCTGGATGCATCCCCTGCTGTTGCGGCCGCCGGCGGACGCGGGGCGACCCCTGTTGACGCTGGCCCGGCCCGGGCGCGACCCGGCCTCGGGGGAAGGTTATCCGGGCTTCGGTTCGTGCACGCCCTGCGGGGTCGCCCGGCCCGCCGGCCCGCCGGCCTGGCAGACGCTGCGCGGCGAGCTGGAGCTGCTGGGGAGGATCGGCCGGCGGGACCTCCTCGGCGAGCTCGGGGGATCGAGTACTTGAGCCCGCCGGCCGGCGGCGACAGCTTGGCGACGTGTTCAGCAGGAGGAAGAATCGCCCGCCGGTCGTCGAGCCGACGTTCCGCGAGCGGGTCGGCGAGTTCTGGCGGTGGTTCGGTGGCCGCGCGGAGGGGTTTCAGGCGACGATCGCCGACGGCCGCTGCGGCGAGCTCACCGAGGAGGTGGCCGGGCGCTGTAGCGAGTGGTTTCCCGGCTTCGGCTGGGTGTTCGGACCGGGTCAGCGGGAGGGGGAGCACTCGTTCACGCTGACCGGCGAAGGCTGCCCGCACCGCCGGCTGCTGGCGATGGAGTGGTGCCGCCGGGCCCCGGAGATCGATGGCTGGCAGTTTCATCCGGCGCGGCGGCGCGCCGCGGACGTGGGCGGACATTCGATTCGAATCGGTGGCAAGGACTACCGGCCCATCGAGTTCTGGGTGACCCCGACGCTCGACGAGGAGCGCGAGCGGATCGACCTGGTGGCCTGGAACCCGGTGTTCGAATCGATGCCCGAACCGGAGCGCTACCAGGTGCTGTTCCTGTGGCTCGACGAGGTGCTCGGCGAGGAGGCCGTCGCCGACCGGCTCGGCGCGATCGAGATCCGCGACGATGCCCTGGCCGACTCGTTCCCCGTTCCGGAGCTCGCGGAGTTCGTCGACCGGGCGGTCGCCGCGCGCGGGTGGAGGTCCCGTGCGCCGGGCGAACACTACGAACTCTACCAGCTGGGCGATTCGCTGCGGGGCTTCGTGCGCGACGACACGGTGGCCGGGACCAGCCGTCACATGAGCCTGATCCACGACTACCTCGGAGCCGGCGGCCGGATGGAGGACCCGCTGATCAAGCTCGGCGCGTCCTTCGTGTTCGTGAGCTTCGAGACGACGTTCCTCGGACGCGGGAAGGAGGTGGCCGACCGGGCGGAGATCGAGGACCTGGTCGGGAAGGCGCTCGCGGAATCCTCGAGCGGATACTGCCTCGGGGGAGCGCTGGGGCGCTCGCGGAGCTACATCGACCTCCTCGTCTACGACCGTCATCGTAGCTGGAACCGGGTGCTCGACGCACTCCGTGGTCGCGGACTCCCCGCGGGCACCCGGCTTCACCCCTTCGCCGAGGATCCGAGCCGGGTCCTGGCGGAGATCTGAGCGGGTCGGCCCGGCTACTCGTCGAGGAAGCGCCGGAGGGTCTCCCTCGCGTGCCGGGCGTCGTCGGAGTGGTCGGGGGAGATCTGCTGCTCGAGCTCTCCGGCCCGCGCGAAGTGCACCTGCCAGAGCTTCGCTCCCTCCACTTCCGGTCGGAGCCGCACCTGGTCGCGCGAACCCAGCAGCTCCGACCACGCCTCGCGGACCTGCTGCCAGTAGGGCGCGCTCTTCTGCCAGGACGCGGCGAGCGGGGTGGCGAGGTCGGGGGCCGAGATCGCCTCGTAGCGGTTGATGCCGACCTCGAGGCCGAGGTAGCGGCTCCCGTCCTCGTCGCGGGCAAGCTTGCGGTTGTGCTGGGTGTGCAGCCAGCCGGTGGGCGAGAGGGTGATCTCATGGACACCCTCGAGGATGTTGTAGTCGGCGCGGACCGAGAACTCGCGGCGGGGAAGCGGGCGCGGGCAGTTGTCGCTCCGCCAGGTCGACATGCCGCCCTCGTGGCGCCACTCGCCCATGACCTCGTAGCGCGGCGAGTCGTCGACCTGGAACACCGCCTGGGACCAGCGACCCTCGGGAGAGGCGGCGTCGACCTTCTGCCAGGTGCGGTCGCCGCGGAAGGTCCACAGCGTTTCGGGCTCGTAGGTCCAGTCCTGCCTCCAGTGCTTCATCAGCATCGGCTCGCCGGCGCTGCCGTCCTCGTTCTTGAAGAACATCACCAGCGTGTGCTGGAGGGAGATGAAGCGCTCCGAGGCCTCGAGTACCTCGACCCGCTCGGTGCCCCACGAGAAGTAGGGACGTGGCGGCTGGTAGTCGGGCGTGAAGCCGAGGGTCTCGAGGAAGTCGAAGCTCACCCGGTAGCTGCCGGCCATCGCGAGAATCGCCCGGCGGTCGCGCTCGAGCCGGCTCAGCTCGGCTTGCTGGAGCGCCTCCCAGGCGGGGCGCGGCTCGCTGGAGAGCGTGACGCTGGCGCCCTCGGTCGAACCGCCGCGCGGCCGCATCTGCTTCCAGTCGGCGAACGGCCAGCCGAACACGTGGGGGCGGGCCTCGGCGGCCGGTTCGGCGCCGTAGTCCTCGGCGAGCAGCGGCAGGGCGAGAAGGGCGAGGAGGAGCAGCTTCACGGCATCGACCGTAGCGCGGATGCGAACGATTGCCAGCGGAGTCCCGGGTGGCGCCCGCCTACGGGGGTCCGGAGACGATCACGCGGGCGAAGCGTCGGCTACCGAGCGCGGGCACGGTGTCGCGGAAGGTGACGGTTTCGGTGCCGTCGTCGTGGCTCTCGAACTCGACGAGCACGCCGTCGTCCGGCCAGTCGTCGAGGGCTCCGCCGAACTGGGCGGTGGCGGCGAGGCCGGGCACCGAGGGGTCCCGGGTGAAGGTCAGCGTGAGGTAGGAATCGGGGGTCCCGGAGACGTCGAACGCGGCGAGCCCGGCCCGCGGGAACCGCTCCGGGGACGGTGTGAGCGGGTCGCTTCGGAGGACGAGTTCCACCCGGTTGCAGAGCCCGTCGCCATCCGGGTCGGCCTCCGGGGCCGACACCGTGGGGTCGGCCAGGTCCGCGGGCGGGAAGATCGTGGCGGCCCAGAAGGGGTAGTAGTCGGCCGCGACTCCGGGATCGCCGCCGGATGCGTCACTCGCCCGCCAGTTGGTGCCGTCCCCGTGGTCGGGAAGGGAGAAGGGACTGGAGAGTGCCAGCGACGGCCCCCCGCCGTCCGGCGCGAGGGGCCAGCTGCCCTCGTCGTCGTAGGCGAAGTCCCGGATCACCGAGCCGTCGGCCGCGGTGACAAGGACCCGTTCGCCTCCGTTCGAGAGATTCGAGCCTCCGCCGGGAGCGTCGGGGTCGCCCCATTCGCCGGCGATCGG
>Ga0207814_100583_pt1 | contig 17863 bp, 17 predicted proteins | sample TtaePargueraPR_7_FD_187755 | JGI IMG/M metagenome (GOLD analysis project Ga0207814, IMG submission 187755) | Aerobic enrichment media microbial communities from Bioluminiscent Bay, La Parguera, Puerto Rico - Tt and P1 (2) (SPAdes) | ecosystem: Environmental > Aquatic > Marine > Unclassified ... | reverse complement strand
CGCTGCACCGCATGTCGTCGCACGAGGCGTCGCGCGCCGGGCTGGCGCTGGTTCCCGAGGACCGCCGGATCATTCCCGGCCTGACCGTCGAGGAAAACATCTTTCTCGCCCAGATCGCCCCGCCGGTCGGCTGGTCTGCAGAACGCATCTACGAACTCTTCCCGCGGCTCGGCGAGCGCCGTAAACAGGAAGGCGTGACGCTTTCGGGCGGCGAACAGCAAATGCTGGCGATCGGCCGCGCGCTGGCGCGCGACATCAAGGTGCTGCTTCTCGACGAACCCTATGAGGGCTTGGCGCCGGTCATCGTCGACGAGATCGAAAAGACGCTGAACGTCATCAAGCAGCAGGGCATCACCACCATCCTGGTCGAGCAGAACGCCGTTCGCGCCCTGCAACTCGCCGACCGCGCGGTTATCCTCGATACCGGCGAAGTGGTGTTCGACGGGACAGCGCAGGAGGTGCTCGACAACGAGCAGCTGCGCCACGACTACCTGGCGATCTGACCGCGATCCATATTCCGATCACAAGGCCCGCCAAGCGCGGGCCTTTTCCGTTTCGCGGCTCGAAATCATATCGCCGATGCAGTCGCGGTGCGCATGAAGCGGCCGGGCGGCATGCCGGCGTGACGGCTGAAGGCCGTGCTGAAGGTACTCGCGGAGCCGTATCCGACCCGACGGGCAACCTCGTCCATGGCGAGGACACCGTCTCTCAGCAGATCCTTCGCAATCGCCATGCGCCAGGTCAGCAGGTATTCCATCGGCCGGACGCCGACGATACGGGCGAAGCGCTCGAAAAAAGCCGACCGCGACATCCCCGCCTCGCGCGCAAGACCGTCGACGGTCCATGGACGTTCCGTGTCTCCGTGCATCTTCCGCAAGGCGGCTGCGATTCGCGGGTCGGCAAGCCCGCGCAGCAAGCCCGGTTCAGCGGCATCGCCCGGAACGGAGCGGAGCGCCTCGATCAGGAGGATCTCCACCAGCCTCGCAAGGATCAGGTCGCGGCCGGTGCGCCGGCCCGAGGCTTCCTCGCCGAGCATGCGCACCAGCTGTTCGAGGCGTGGTTCGCCGCGGACGTGGATCATTCGAGGCAAGAGTGAAACCAGCAGCCCCGCATCGGCCGCCTCGAAGGCAAAATAGCCGCCAAACTGGCGCATGTCCGAAGGGCCGTCGCGGCGCCCGTAGCGTACCTCCTCGCCTTCGCCCGACATGCGTTTCGGGTCGAGACGCACCGGCGTCGCCGGCTCGAAACCCGACATGGTGAAGGCGGGCGTCGCCGGCAACAGCACAAAATCCCCCTCCTCCAGCACGACCGGCTGCTCGCCATCGACGGCGAGCCGGCAGCGTCCCTCGGTCACGGCGCAAAATCCCGGATGACCGAATTCCGAATACCGGATCGCCCACGCACCAGCGCCGCTGATCCCTTTCGAAAACACGGCGCGGGGACGAAGGAGTTGGATTATCTGGTCGAGCGGATCGATCATTTCCGGACTATTGCAAATCAATCTTGGATTATTCATGGCAGATAGTCCTGATCATGCCAGCTATCCCTGCTTCTTCAACATCGAAAACAGGAGATCGACATGAACACCGTTCTTATCACCGGCTGCTCTTCCGGATACGGACTGGAGACCGCCCGCCATTTCCACGCCCAAGGCTGGCGCGTTGTCGCGACGATGCGCAAACCGCGGGAAGGCATCCTCCCGGCATCCGACCGCATCCGGGTCTTGCCTCTGGACGTCACGAGCCCGGAAAGCATCGCAGCCGCCATCGAGACGGCCGGGCCGATCGACGCACTCGTCAACAATGCCGGGATCGGCGTGGTCGGCGCTTTCGAGGCGACGCCGATGACACATGTGCGCAAAGTGTTCGAGACCAATACGTTCGGCACCATGGCCATGACGCAGGCTGTCATTCCGCAGATGCGGGCACGCCGCTCCGGCGCAATCGTCAACGTCACGTCGAGCGTCACGCTTGCCCCGCATCCACTGGCCGCCGCCTACACCGCCTCGAAACAGGCGATCGAAGGCTTTACGGGATCCCTCGCCCACGAACTCGCTCATTTCGGCGTCCGTGCAAGACTCGTCGAACCCGGCTATGCGCCGACGACCCGGTTTGCAGAAAATACCGACATTCCGGTCATGTACCTGATCCCCGAAGCCTATGCCGCCTATGCCGGCCCGATCTTCGAAGCGTTCGCCAATCCGCCGATGATCACCCGGGAAAGCGATGTGGCGGAGGCGGTCTGGCTGGCCGTTACCAAGACGACCGGAGAGTTGCGCTACCCGGCCGGTGCCGATGCCGTTGCCCTGGCGCAGGCCGGCTGACCCGAATCGTATTCCTTCCGAGTTGCGCGATGTGCACGGCAGTGCTTTTGTCGGCAACAAAGGGAGGAATTCGCATGGTCCATATCGTTGGATGGGGTCATACCCCCTTCGGCAAGCTCGGCGACATGTCGCTCGAAGATCTCATCCGCGATGCCGGGAGCGAGGCGTTAGCGCATGCCGGCATCGCCGCCGGGGATATCGACGGGATCTGGGTCGGGCATTTCAACGGTGGCATGGTGCCGGACGGCTTTCCGTCGTCGCTGGCGCTCTCGATCGATCCGGCGCTGCGCTTCTGCCCGGCCACACGGCTGGAAAATGCATGCGCATCCGGATCGGCCGCTATCTACGCGGCACGCAACGCCATCCTTGCCGGCGAGGCGCGGATCGCGCTGGTGATCGGGGTGGAGAAGATGACACACCTGCCAACGGCCGAGGTCGCGACGGCGCTCGGCCATGCCTCCTACCAGAAGGAGGAGGCCGGGATGTCCTTTCCGCAGGTCTTCGCCGAATTCGCCAAGGCCTATTTCGCGCGCTACGGCGATGCGACCGAGGCGCTGGCGATGATCGCCTCCAAGAACCATACGAACGGCGCCAGGAATCCGCTTGCACAGCTGCGAAAACCGCTCGACGTGGAATTCTGCGCGACCGAAAGCGAGCGCAATCCGGTGATCGCGCCACCACTCAAAAAAACCGATTGCTCCCTGGTCTCCGACGGTGCCGCGGCGATCGTATTGGTTGCCGACGACGTGGTTTCCTCCATGCCGCGGGCCGTCAGGATGCGTGCCGCCGAACAGGTCAACGATTTCCTGCCCATGTCTGCGCGAGATGTACTCGCCTTCGAGGGACCGCGCGAGGCCATGCACCGCGCAATACGCGCCGCGGGTCTCGAACTGCGCGATCTCGACGTCGCCGAGGTGCATGACTGTTTCACCATCGCGGAGTTGCTGATCTACGAAGCGATGGGGCTGGCAGAACCCGGCCGGGGCATCACGGCCCTGAAGGAGGGTACCGTCTATCCCGGCGGCGCACTGCCGGTGAACCTGTCCGGCGGGCTGAAGGCAAAAGGCCACCCGGTCGGCGCAACGGGTGTTTCCATGCATGTGCTGGTCTCGCGCCAGGTGACCGGCGATGCCGGCGAAATGCAGGCGCCGGGAGCACAGACCGGCCTCGTTTTCAACATGGGCGGATCCGGCGTCGCCAATTACTGTTCGATCCTGGAAGCGGTCAGATCCTGACAATGCGACGCCCGACTTCCCCGGCTCCAGGCTGAAGCGGACGTCTGCGAACGGGCGGGCTCAGGGAACAGACACCTGAAAATTACCTGCGTATAAAAAAGGCCCGCGAGACAGAACTCGCGGGCCATATTGCCTTACCCTGGTCAGCCTAGCGCGTTTCGCAGACCGGCTTGCCCAGCAGCAGGTTGATCAGCTGGCAATTGCCCGGGTTGAAGGTCGGGACATCGTGACCGCCTTCGCCGAAGTACGGAATGTTGAGTTCCGGCCGATGCTTCTTGTGGCCGTGCTTCTTCTTTCCGTGTCCCTTGTGATCCTTCTTGCCACGGTGATCGTGGTCTTTCTTGCCGTGGTGGTTATGGTCTTTTTTGCCGTGGTCCTTGCCACGGTGATCGTGGTCCTTCTTGCCACGGCTTCTCTCGCCACGGTTATCGTGGTCCTTCTTGCCATGGCTTCTCTCGCCGCGCTCGCCTCGGTTGTGCTCGCCGCGCTTGCCACGGTTGTTCTCGCCACGCTCGCCACGGTTGTTCTCGCCGCGTTCGCCACGGTTGTTCTCGCCGCGTTCGCCACGATTGTTCTCGCCGCGTTCGCCGCGATTGTTCTCGCCGCGTTCGCCACGGTTGTTCTCGCCACGTTCGCCGCGATTGTTCTCGCCACGCTCGCCACGGTTGTTCTCGCCGCGTTCGCCGCGATTGTTCTCGCCGTTATTCTGGTTATTGCGCTGGTTTTCCTTAGCGGAAGCCACGCTCGCTGTTGCGATCTGTGAAGCAGAAACCGTGCCCAGGACAAAAGTTGCCACGACGACGGAAGAAAGAAGCTTCTGTACTCGACTCGTCCTGCCGATCGACTTCGATTTATCTGTATTTTGAATCATACCCATCTCACACACTCCTCATACAGAGATATTTCCCAACCCAACGTTCGGGTAACGTAGAGTTATATCATGTGTATAAGTTTTCATATGTGGATTTTAACGTATGGTTAACCACTATGAATTAGTATAGTCATTATATTGATTGAGTTTATACATATTTTAATAAAATATTATCCATCGTTTACTTACTTCATGACAGGATTTTGGGATCGTGGAATACCGAAAACCGCATATGAAACAATGATTTGACAAAACGGCGTGCAACTGTCGGTTGGCCGACAGGCGTGATCAGCGATACCCCCGGCGATGCCGGATCAGGAGATTGAAGACGGATACGAGGCTGAAAAGCCGCGCCAACTTGACGCAGTCATTTCGTCGTTTGCAGGGAGATGAAGATGGCGCGCCCGAAAGGATTCGAACCTCTGACCCCCAGATTCGTAGTCTGGTGCTCTATCCAGCTGAGCTACGGGCGCGCAGTGCGACGGGATAAAGAGCCGGGTTCGGCGTCCCATCGCATCGAAGCGGCTTCGTAGTCCGTTGCGGATCGGATTTCAAGCCGTTTCGAGCGGAAAAATGAGAGATCGCAGCGAGGCCGACGTTTTGCCCGGCCGGCGCTTCAGGAGGATGCACCGGAAGTACTGCGGTCGCGGTTGCGCCGGACGCGCTCCTGCTCCAGCGACACTGGCGCATCCGGCAGCCTGATTTCGAAATGGGCACCGATGCCGCGATCCGCGCGCAGTTCCAGAGTGCCGCCATGCGCGCGCACCAGTTCCTGGGCGATCGCCAGGCCGAGGCCGGTGCCGCCGGCCCGCGCCGAGCCCTTGAAGGCGGAGAACAGGTTCTCGCGCGCCTTGGCCGGCAGGCCGGGGCCGGTGTCCTCGACTCCGATCAGGGCCGTCGTGCCCATGCGGGCGGCGGTGATCGACAGGCGCCTGACCGTCGCCGGGTCCTTGTCGGCACGCATGGCCTCGACGGAATTGCGGCACAGATTCATCAGCACGCGAAACAGTTGTTCGCTGTCGGCATCCAGTTCGAAGTCCTCGGGAATGCTGACCGAAAACTCGATTCCGGAGGCTGGATCGATACCGAGCAATTCCTCGACATCGCCGACGATGGGCGCGAGCTTGACCCGGCGCCGGTTGGGCGCGGCTTCACCGGCGCGCCCGTAGGACAGCACGTTCTCGGAATAGGAGACGGCGCGGTCCAGCGTGCGCACCAGTTTCGGCGCAAAGCGCTGCACGGCCGGGTCGCTGACCGACGACAGGCGGTCGGACATCAACTGGGCGGAGGCCAGAATATTGCGCATGTCATGGTTGATCTTCGAGACGGCAAGGCCGAGATCCGCCAGCCGCTTGCGGTTCTTCAGCGTCTCCTGCAACTGGCCCTGCATCGACGCCAGCTCGCGTTCGGCGATGCCGAGTTCGTCGTTGCGGCCGGACGGCACGATAACCGCATCGGGGTCTTCGGGCATCATCCTAAACGTCAGCATGGACCGGGTCATCCGCCGGATCGGGCGGATGGCGATGCGATTGATCGCCAGGAAGACAAGGCTCGCGGTGATCAGCGAAATGATCAGCGACAGGACCGCGACGTTGCGCGCATAGATCAGCATGGCGGCGCGCAGCGGCTGGTCGGGCAGGATCAGCTCGATCATGTTGTCGCTGTCGCCGATCGGACCGTAGGCGCGGATATAGCGGTCTCCGCCGAAAAGCAGCGTGTCGAACGTGTCGCGGATCGCGCTGAAGGCGCTGAACTCGGCGACATTCACCTCGGTGTAAATCTCCGGCATGGTGTCGCTGAGGCGGATGAAACGCGAGCGTTCGCCGAGCTTCAGGGCGATCGCCATCGCCCCCGTCGCCATCAGCACGTCGTCCTGCGCCTTGAGAGGCAGTGCCAGATCCGCATCGGATGCGATGAGGACGCTCGCGGCGGCGGCGGTGTTCACCTTGCCGGCGAGCCAGGTCATGCGGAAATTGGCGACCGACGGCACGAAGATCAGAACTTCCGCGATCATGACGAACAGGATCGTCAGCAGCAGGATCTTCGCCGATAGCCGCCGGCCGGGGCGGAATTCGACCCGTTCGGGCGTTGGCGCTGAATCCGTCGTCGTCATGATCGCCGCATTCTAGCCGAAGGACCTTAAGAAAGCGATCAGGCGGCGCACGGCGGGTTTGCGCGTCACGGGCGCGGAGAAGGAGGTCGCCGCGCGTTTGGCCATTTCCGTCATGGTCGGATAGGGCGGAACATAGGCGCGGATGTCCGAGACCTTCATCTTCTTGGCTACGGCGAGCGCGAACAGGTTGATCATCTCGCCTGCGCCGGCGCCAACGATGTCCGCGCCGAGAATACGGCCCTTGCGATCGGTGATCACCTTGACCATGCCGTCCGTCTTGCGTTCAGCCTGGGCGCGATCGTTTTCCGCGTAGGGCCAGCGCAAAACGCGAATGGTCCGGTGACACTTGCGGGCTTCCTTCTCGTCCAGCCCGACATGGGCGAGCTCCGGATCGGTGTAGGTCGCCCAGGGAATGATGTCGCGGTTTTCCTTGCCCGGGAAGCGAAACAGGATCGACTGGACGACAAGCGCGGCGTGATAGCCGGCGACATGGGTGAATTGCAGACCGCCGGCGACATCACCGATGGCATAGATCTTCCGGTTCGAGGTCAGCAAAGCGCGGTTGACCTTGATGCCCTTCCTGTCGTGTTTCACACCGGCCTTGTCGAGATCAAGCCTATCCAGGTTCGGTTTGCGGCCCGTCGCGACGAGAACATGCGAGCCCGTCACTTCGGCTTCTCCCCCGGAGGTTTCATAGCGCACCACGAGCGAAGAGCCCTCGCCGCGCGACACGCCGGCGACCTTTGCTTCCTCGTGAATGGCGATCCCCTCGCCGCGCAGCCGGTCAAGCACCAGGGTGGTCAATTCCGGGTCGTCCTTGCCGAGCGCCTTCAGGCCCTCGATCACGGTCACATCGGAGCCGAGGCGGCGATGCGCCTGCGCCATCTCCATGCCGATCGGTCCGCCGCCGATCACGATCAGATGATCCGGCTTCCTGACGTTCTCGAAGATCGTCTCGTTGGTGAAAAACGGAACCGCGTCGAGACCGGGAATCGGCGGCACGAAGGGCGACGAACCGGTGGCGATCACGAATCGGCGCGGCTTGATGACAAAATCGCCCGCGACAAGCGTTTCGCGGTCGAGAAAGCGGCCATACTCCTCGATGACCCGGACGCCCATCGCGGTGAACCGCTCGACGGAGTCATTCGGCGCGATCGCTGCGATGACGGAGCGGACATGCTCGATGACGCCCGGAAAATCGACCTTCGGCTCGACCGCCTCGATGCCGAAGTCACCGGCATGGCGCATGGTCGCCGCCGTCTTGCCCGCGGCAAGCAGAGCCTTTGACGGCACGCAGCCATAGTTGAGACAATCGCCGCCCATCTTGCCGCCCTCGACGAGAACGACCGGCACACCGAAGGCGGCGGCGGCCGCCGCGACGGTCAGTCCGCCCGATCCTCCGCCGATCACGCAGATGTCGGGTTTCAGCTCTTCGGGCATGCAAGTCTCCAGTCAGAGCGGCGCTCGGGCGCCCAGGAAAGATTTATCCGCGCCCGGCGCGAAAACGCTTGAGAACAGGCGGGATCGCCGCGACCGCCGCCAGCGCAAGGAAGGCCAGCGTGATCTCGGGCGTAACGAGGTCGGACACGCCGACATCCTCGCCCGCCTCTTTCGCGGCCACAAGCACGCTGTCGATACCCTGGCCGAGATAGGCATAGGCGAAGGTGCCGGGAAGGATGCCGAGAAAGGTGGCGGCAACATAGGTTCGCAGCGGCACGTTGAACAAGGCCGGCGCGATATTCATCACGAAGAAAGGGAAAATCGGGGCAAGGCGCAACACCAGCAGATAGGAGAAGGCGTCCTCCTCGAAACCGTCCGCAAGGCGCTTCACCCGGCCGCCGACACGTTCGCGCAGAAAGTCCTCGAAGGCGCTGCGCGCGGCCAGGAAAATGACGGTCGCGCCGGCTGTCGCTGCGAAGGCGACCACGATGCCTCCGACCAGCCAGCCGAACAGGAAGCCGGCGAAGATCGTCAGGATCGATGCCGCCGGAAAGGAAAAAGCGACCGCCAACGCATAGGTGAACGCGAAGCCGAGGATGGACAGGGCGAAATTCGCCTCGACGAAGCCCATCAGCATCTCGCGGCGATCGGCGAGGAAAGAGAGCGAGAAGAAGCGCTGCCATCCCATCGCATAGGCAAAGGCAAGCCCGGCAACAATGACCGCGATCGGGACAAAACGTTTCCAGGCGCCGGAGCGCCGGGCGGGCGATGCTGGTTCGGCCATATCTATCGTCTCGTCTGTCACGCTTTGATCCTCTTACCCGGAAACGCGCCGACGGGCACGTCCGAGACCCGCATTTGGCGTGCCGATCGGTAAAGAACAATTCACAAACCATTGATGCCGGAGAGCGTGATCCCCGGCGACATTCCGCTCACGGACGCGTGAAGGCATCGGAACGCCACGAGACATCGCCTCGGGCATTGACTTGGCGGCCGGTTTGAACCATAAGCCCGCAACGCTCGGGCGCGTCTCCGGCGGCGTATTGATGTTGCGCTTCGCCATGTGAGATCAGCTTCCCAACACGACAATTCAGACTAGGGCCGCCTTTACGGCGGAAAGAACGATGAAACGCACCTACCAGCCTTCGAAACTGGTCCGCAAGCGCCGCCACGGCTTCCGTTCGCGCATGGCGACGGTCGGTGGACGCAAAGTGCTCGCCGCACGCCGCGCCCGCGGTCGCAAGCGCCTTTCGGCCTGATCCGCTTAACGCCGCGACGATGCACGACCCGGCCCAGCATGCCGGCTCGGGCGGTTTTCGCGCGCGCAAGCCCTATGGCGTTTTACGCAAACGCTCCGAATTTCTGGCAGTGCGCCGTGGAACGAAGGTCCGCGGCGCTTTTGTGCTTGTCGAGGCGTTCGACCGCAGCGACGAAGCCGAACCGCGCCTCGGACTGACCGTTTCGAAGAAGAACGGCAACGCGGTCAAACGCAACCGGATCAAGCGCCGTTTGCGCGAAGCGGTGCGGCTCAGGGGCGCGGGTGACATGGCGGTTGGAAATGACTATGTGATCGTTTCAACCCCCAAGGCGCTCAGCGCGCCTTTCCAGGACCTTTGCTCCGATGTCGCGTCGGCTTTCGCAAAGGCAAACAAGAAACTCCTTCGCCGCCCCGACGGCGCGCAAGACGACCGGAAACCGCACGATGGAAAATAATCGCAACCTGTTCATCACGATCATCCTCTCTGTGGTGATCCTGGCGGCCTGGCAGATTTTCTATATCGGACCGAAAATCGAGGCCGAGAAACAGGCGCAGATCGAAACGCAGGCGCAGCAGGAAACAGTTGCGACCGAACCGTCGACGACCACTTCGGAAGGCACGTCTCTTCCGCAAGCCACCGCGGAAAACGGCGCCGGCGCTCCAAGCGAGGCTGCGAGCACGGAAGCCCAGCCGGAAGCGGGTCGCGTCACCATCGAAACGCCGACGCTGACGGGCTCGATCAATCTGCGCGGCGCGCGCTTCGACGATCTGAAGCTGAAGGAATATCGCGAGACGATCGACAAGAATTCAGACATCGTCACGCTCCTCAAGCCTTCCAGCGAGGCGGACGGCTATATCGGCGAGTTCGGCTATCTCGGCGTCGACGGCGCGCCGGCGTCCGACGCGGTCTGGCAGGCGCCCGAGGGGGCGACGCTGACCCCGTCCTCGCCGGTCGAACTGACCTATACGGCGCCCAACGGCATCGTCTTCACCCGGACTGTCTCGATCGACGACCACTACATGTTCAAGATCGACGATGCCGTGACGAACAATTCCGGCGGCGCGGTCGCGCTGCAGGAATATGGCCGCGTGACGCGCTATTCCAAGCCGGAGAAGCCTCCGATCTACGTTCTGCATGAGGGCTTGGTCGGCGTCACGGGCGAGGAAGGCCTCACCGAGATCAAGTACAACAAGATCGAGGATGAAGGGCAGGTCACGCAGGGCAAATCCACCGACGGATGGCTCGGCATCACCGACAAATACTGGGCGACTGCGCTGATCCCGACCGGCGGCGAGACTTTCCAGCCGCGCTATTCCTATTTCTCCCAGGGCCGCACCCGGTACCAGTCCGACTTCCTGTCGGATCCGGTGACTGTCAATGCCGGCGAGACCGTCTCGTTCGACAACCTGTTCTTCGCGGGGGCGAAGGTCTCCAGCCAGCTCAATGCCTACAAGGATCGGTACAATATCCGCCTTTTCGACCGCATGATCGACTGGGGCTGGTTCTTCTTCATCACCAAGCCGATGTTCCAGGTCATCGACTTCCTCTATCACCTGCTCGGCAATTTCGGCCTGGCGATCATGGCGACCACGGTCATCGTCAAGGCGATCTTCTTCCCGCTCGCCAACATGTCCTATGCCTCGATGGCGCGCATGAAGGTGATGCAGCCGAAGATGCAGGAACTGAAGGAAAAGTTCGGCGACGACCGCGAGAAAATGCAGAAGGCGATGATGGAGCTTTACCGCGAGGAAAAGATCAATCCGGTCGCCGGCTGCTGGCCGATGCTGATCCAGATCCCGGTCTTCTTCTCGCTGTACAAGGTGATCTACATCACGATCGAGATGCGTCACGCGCCGTTCTTCGGCTGGATCCAGGACCTGTCCGCGCCCGATCCCTCGCATGTCTTCAACCTGTTCGGCCTGCTGCCCTACGATCCGGCGTCGGTCCCGGTCATCGGCGCGTTCATCGCCATCGGCGTATGGCCGCTGATCATGGGCATCACTATGTTCCTGCAGATGCGCATGAACCCGACACCGCCCGACCCGACACAGGCCATGATCTTCAACTGGATGCCGCTCGTCTTCATGTTCATGCTGGCGCGGTTCCCGGCCGGCCTGGTGATCTACTGGGCGTGGAACAACACACTGTCGATCATCCAGCAGGGCGTGATCATGAAGCGCAACGGCGCCAAGATAGAGCTATGGGGCAATCTGCGAGGTTTATTCGGCGGAAAGAACAAGGCCGACGCGACCGAGTAGCGTATAAACCCATGAACTTCGAAAAGCGGGCCGCGAGGCCCGCTTTTTTATTGGCCGCCTCTTCTTTGGCCGGCCAACAAAGACGCCGCACTGAAACTCTTTTGCGAATTGTCTCGTCTTTGTGGTCGGAAGCTGACAACAGAGGAGGTTCTTCCAATGACCAGACAAATCGCCAAGGCACTGTTTCTATCGACCGCGCTGGCGTTTGCCGGCGCTTCGGCAACCGCGCTTGTCCCCGCAACCGCAATCGCGCAGGAAACCCCGATGGTCGGGGGTGCGCCGATGTACGCATCCAAGAACATCATCGAAAACGCGGTCAATTCCGCCGATCACACGACACTGGTCGCCGCGGTGAAAGCCGCAGGGCTCGTCGAGACCCTTTCGGGCGAAGGCCCGTTTACCGTCTTCGCGCCGACCAACGCGGCCTTCGAGAAGCTGCCGGCCGGCACGGTCGAGACGCTGCTCAAGCCGGAGAACAAGGATCAGTTGACCAAGGTCCTGACCTGCCACGTCGTCGCGGCAAACGCGATGTCGGACGCCATCATGGGCATGATCGCCGACGACAATGGCGAGCATCCCGTCAAGACCGTCGGCGGTTGTGTCTTCACCGCGAAGATGAGCGGCGACGACATCGTCATCGTCGACGGCCAGCGTAACGAGGCCACCGTCACGATCGCCGACGTCAAGCAGTCGAACGGCGTCATCCATGTGATCGACACCGTGCTCCTGCCGGCCGCCGATGACGGCATGAAGTCCGAAAGCGCCATGGATGAAAGCTCCGGCGGCGACGTCTACGCAACCGACGACAAGATGGCTGATACCGCCATGGCGGACGAAGACACGGTCATGGTCGGCGGTGCACCGATGTATCCGTCCAAGACCATCGTCGAGAATGCCGTGAATTCGAAGGACCACACGACACTCGTCGCAGCCGTGAAGGCAGCCGGCCTCGTCGAGACGCTTTCGGGCGATGGCCCCTTTACCGTCTTCGCACCGACCAATGCGGCCTTCGAGAAGCTGCCGGACGGCACGGTCGAAACGCTGCTGAAGCCCGAGAACAAGGATCAGCTGACCAAGGTGCTGACGGCCCATGTGGTGGCCGGCGATCTGTCGGCGGAAGAACTTCAGCGTCTCGCCCGCAAGCATGGCGGCCGCTACAATTTCAATGCCGTCAGCGGCGATGCGCTGACCGCAGTGGTCAAGGGGCGCAGCCTCTACATCTTCGACGAAGCCGGCGGCGCCGGGAAGATCACGATATCCGACGTCAACCAGTCGAACGGCGTCATCCATGTCGTCGACGACGTCCTGCTGCCGAAATAAGACGCGGCACTGCAGTCCAAGCGCCGTGACAACCGGCTCCCCTCCGGGGGAGCCGGTTTTTCTTTGGGCGTTTGCCGGCGATCACGTTTCCGGCTTTCATCGCGAAACGGAACACGGTAATTGCGCGGGATGACCAGCGAGCCCCCGATCCAGGACGACACAGAGAGCCTGACTGCTTTCCCTCTGCAATGGGACTTCATTCGCGGCGTGCCGGCGATGAAATTCCTGCCGCCGGAGGGTCCGCCCGAGGTGGCCTTTGCCGGGCGGTCGAATGTCGGGAAATCGTCGCTGATCAACGCCGTCGTCGCCAAGAAGGGCCTGGCGCGCACCTCCAATACGCCGGGCCGTACGCAGGAGCTCAATTTCTTCGTGCCGAGCGGCTATGCCGGGTCGGCCGAAGATCTGCCACCGCTCGCCATCGTCGACATGCCGGGCTACGGCTTCGCCCAGGCGCCCAAGGCCACCGTCGACAACTGGACGAAGCTGGTCTTCTCCTATCTGAGGGGACGTGTCACGCTGAAGCGCGTTTATCTGCTGATCGACGCGCGCCACGGCGTCAAGAAGAATGACGAGGAGGTGATGGACCTGCTCGACAAGGCGGCGGTCTCCTACCAAGTGGTGCTGACCAAGATCGACAAGATCAAGGAGGCGGGCGTGCCACGCATGCTGGCCGAGACCGCGGACCGTATCAAGAAAAGGCCGGCAGCCTTTCCGGAGGTGCTGACCACCTCGTCGGAAAAGAATGCCGGCCTAGAGGAACTGCGGGCGGCGATGCTCGTCGCTGCCCGGTCCTAGGGCTTTTTAAGCGGTCTCGCCCGGTTTGAAGGTGAGCGCCACGCCGTTGATGCAGTGACGCTTGCCGGTCGGCGGCGGACCGTCATTGAAGACGTGGCCAAGATGGCCTCCGCAGCGGCGGCAATGTTCTTCCTTGCGCGGGTAGATCAGCTTGAAATCGGTCTTGTTCTCCACCGCGTCAGGCAGCGCCTCGTAGAAGCTCGGCCAGCCGGTGCCGCTGTCGAACTTCGCCTCGGAAGAGTAGAGCGGCAGATCGCATGCGGCGCAGTGGAAGATCCCCGCGCGTTTCTCGTCATTGAGCGGGCTGGTAAAGGCCCGTTCGGTTCCTTCCTTGCGCATGACGGCGAACTGATCGTCCGTCAGAATCTTGCGCCATTCCTCTTCGCTTTTCATGATCTCGAACTCACCTTCAGAACCTGCTGCCAGAGCATAGACCGATGCGCCGCCGAGAAAAGCCGTTGCGGCGCCAAGGCCAATAAATGTACGTCGTTTCATAGCGGAATCCTCCTTGGCTTGTCCGTGATATATTCAGTGAAGAGGCGGTTCGCACTTCACGGTTCGGAACAATTTCGTGAAGACCCGGCGCCGGCCGAGAGGATTGCCGGCGCCGGTGAAGCTTCCGGCGGGATCAGGAAGCCGGAAGAAGAACGTGGTCGATGACGTGAATAACGCCGTTCGACTGCTTGACGTCGGCGATCGTCACGGTCGCCTCGTTGCCTTGGCCATCCTCGATTACGATGTTGTCGCCATCCATCTTGGCCGTGAAGGTGCAGCCGCCGACCGTCTTGACCGGATGTGCGCCATTATCGTCGGCGATCATGCCCATGATGGCGTCGGACATGGCGTCCGCGGCAACCACGTGGCAGGTCAGGATCTTGGTGAGCTGATCCTTGTTTTCCGGCTTCAGCAGCGTCTCGACGGTGCCTTCCGGAAGCTCGGCGAACGCCTCGTTGGTCGGCGCGAAGACGGTGAACGGACCTTCGCCCGAAAGCGTGTCGACGAGGCCGGCAGCCTTCACGGCGGCTACCAGGGTCGTGTGATCCTTGGAGTTTACGGCGTTCTCGACGATGTTCTTCGATTCATACATCGGTGCGCCGCCAACCATCGGGTTTTCGGCCAGTGCGGGTGCTGCTGCTGCGACTGTCAGCGCGGTCGAGACGGCAATCGTGCGGATAAGGGATTTCATATTGTAGCTCCTCTTGTTGTCACGCGCCTTTGGACGCGGATAAGCAAGAAGACGAGATGCGGCGCGAAAGAGTTTCGCGCCGCGATCAGATTCTTTTCAGATGTCCCGCGGCGATGACCGGTCCGGTCGGCTTGCCTTCGGGCGCGCCGCCTGCCGGTTCCAGCGTAACGGCCAGCGTGAGGGCATCATCCGGCATGCGGGCAATGTCTGAAGGAAGGATCGTGCTGGTCGTTCCTTCCGGCGTCACCAGCCCAAGCGATATCGGATCGCGGTCGGCAACGATCACCCACAATTCGTGCGAGCGGCCGGATGGCGGCTCCTCGCCGGTGCGGGTGATACGGATATTTCCGTCCGCGGCCTTGACCGCCAGGAAGGTTGCGCCGGAATCGTCAGCGGACAGGGATGCGACCAGTTCCTCGCGCGGCAGGCCGGTGCCAATGTCCCTCATTACCAGCGTTCCCGCGAGGATCGCGACCATTGCGAATGTTGCGACCGCCAGGCCGCGCCAGAAGGCAAGGCTCGTCCACAGTCCCGCGTTGGCTTTTTTCTGAACCGGATCGAGTGCGAAGAGCCGATCCTCGATCTTGGCAATTGCATCGCGCGGCGGACGTTCCTCGCCGAAGGCTTCGTTCATTCCGGCGAGACGCTCTTCCCACGCCGCCACGAGCATGGCGAACGCCCGGTCTTCGTCGGCGCGGCGCGCGACTTCCATGCGTTCGGCGCCCGACAGAACGCCAAGAACATATTCGGCCGCGACGACATCGTCGTCGCGCTCGCCGCCATCATGTTCGTTCACGTCCGTCATGCCTCAAGGCACTCTCTAAGCCTGATCAGGCTGCGCCGCAGCCAGGTTCGCATCGTGTTGAGCGGAACCGAATGCCGGTCCGCCAGTTCCTGGTACGAATAGCCGTCCAGATAGGCGGCGCGTACCGAGTTCGCCTTTGCTTCGTCCAACTGCTCGATGCAGCCGTCAAGACGGGAGCGCTCCGAGGCCGCGATGGCTTCGGATTCCGGCGAACGGGCCGGATCCGCGATATCGACATGTTGGTCGATGTCGCTATGGCCGCCCCGGCGAGCACGCAGGCGATCTATGGCATGATTACGGGCGATGGCAACCAGCCATCCCATCGGACTCGTTCCGCCTCCGGCGAACCGGTCCGCCCGGTTCCAGATCTTCACATAGATATCCTGCAGCGCATCTTCAGCCTCCGTCCTGTCCTTCAATATACGAAGCGCGACGGCAAAAAGTTTCGGCGCGGATGAGTCATAAAGACGTCGGAAGGCTGCCCGGTCGCGCAAGGCTGTGCGCGCAATCATGTCGGCGATGTCAGTAGCGTCGTCGATCACGCCCCCTCCCAAAAACAAAGGGCGCAATTGCCCTCCCGTAAGCAAAGAGATAGACGAAACTGAACAATTTCAAGTCACTGCCGGACTATGGATTTCATGAGCGACGAAAGTAACACGCAATCCCCCCAAACCGAAGCCCACATCCTTGCGCGGGCGCTGCCCTACATGCAGCGCTACGAAGACAAGACCGTGGTGGTCAAATATGGCGGCAACGCCATGGGCGACGCCTCGCTCGGGCACGCTTTCGCGCAGGATATCGCGCTGCTGAAACAGTCCGGCGTCAATCCGGTCGTCATCCATGGCGGCGGTCCGCAGATCGGCGCGATGCTGAAAAAGATGGGCATCGAATCGAAGTTCGAAGGCGGCCTGCGCGTGACGGACCGCGCCACCGTGGAGATCGTCGAGATGGTGCTCGCCGGTTCGATCAACAAGGAAATCGTCGCGATGATCAACGCGGCTGGCGAATGGGCGATCGGCCTGTGCGGCAAGGACGGCAACATGGTCTTCGCCGAAAAAGCCCGCAAGACGATGACCGATCCCGACAGCAATATCGAGCGCATCCTCGATCTGGGCTATGTCGGCGAACCGGTCGAGGTAGACCGCACCCTGCTCGATCTCCTGGCCCGGTCGGAGATGATCCCGGTGATCGCGCCGGTGGCGCCCGGCCGCGACGGCCACACCTACAATATCAATGCCGACACATTCGCAGGCGCCATCGCGGGCGCGCTGGCGGCGTCACGCCTGCTATTCCTCACCGACGTGCCCGGCGTCCTCGACAAAAACGGCGAACTGATCAAGCAGCTGACGATCTCGGAAGCCAAGGCGCTGATCAAGGACGGCACGATCTCGGGCGGCATGATCCCGAAGGTGGAGACCTGCATCGAGGCACTGCAGCGCGGCGTCAAGGGCGTCGTGATCGTCAACGGCAAGGTTGCCCATGCCGTTCTCCTTGAACTCTTCACCGAGCACGGCGCGGGCACGCTGATCGTCCACGACAAGGCGTAACGGGGCATTCACTCCATGGCGGGCTGCGGCGCGGCGTGCTGGCCGCCCGGCTTCGCGGCGACCGGCCGCGGGAGCAGCCGCACCATGACCGCGATGAGCACGAAACCGGCTGTGTTGAAATAGAGCGCCCGCAACAGCCCTTCGCCATAGGCGGCATGGGCCGGCAGGCCGGATTGCATGCCCACGGCGAGCTTCGAGAAGAACAGCTGCCCCATCAAGGCGACGCCCAGCGCGCCGCCTATTTGCTGAAACGACTGCAATGCACCGGACCCCGATCCGGCATCGCGCGGCGGCACGTTCGAGAGGACGGTCTGGAACATCGGCGCTATGGCGACGCCGAGGCCAAGCCCGCCGGCAAGCAACGGTATCGCAAAGGCGAGCCGGTTGAGCGGCGGCTCGACGCCGGCGACGACGAAATGGAGCCATACCATCGCGCCTGCGAGGAACAGCGCGCCCGCAGTAATTCGGCGGCGCGGCCAGCGCATACCGAGACGGCCGGAGACGAGCGACGCACACAGGACGCCAATCGAAAACGGCATGGTTGTCAAACCGGACTGCAATGGCGTCAGTCCGTTGCCGTTCTGAAGATAGAGCGCGAGGACGAGGAAGAAGCCCGGGATCCCGGCGAAGAGGATCGTCGCCATGGCCGTGCCGATCAGGAAGTTGCGGTTGGCCAGCAGGGCGAAGGGCAGAAGTTGCGGCCCGCCCCGG
>Ga0207814_100581_pt1 | contig 17929 bp, 8 predicted proteins | sample TtaePargueraPR_7_FD_187755 | JGI IMG/M metagenome (GOLD analysis project Ga0207814, IMG submission 187755) | Aerobic enrichment media microbial communities from Bioluminiscent Bay, La Parguera, Puerto Rico - Tt and P1 (2) (SPAdes) | ecosystem: Environmental > Aquatic > Marine > Unclassified ... | reverse complement strand
TCAAGAAGCTCTATTCGATGGCCTCCACGGACGTGCCCGTCGAACTGCGCCAGATGGCCGAGGACGAAAACCACCTGCGCCCGCAGTTCATCCAATTCAACCGCTGCCGCAACGTCCTGATCGAGGGCGTCACGCTCAACCGCTCGCCGATGTGGAACATCCACCCGGTACTCTGCGAGAACGTCACCGTCCGCGACGTCAAGGTGGTCACCCACGGCAGCAACAACGACGGCTGCAACCCGGAGTCGAGCCGCGACGTGCTGATCGAGGGCTGCCTATTCGACACCGGCGACGACTGCATCGCGATCAAGTCCGGGCGCAACAACGACGGCCGCCGGGTCGGCGTGCCCTCCGAGAACATCGTGGTCCGCAACTGCGTGATGAAGGACGGCCACGGCGGCGTGGTGCTCGGCTCGGAGTGCTCGGGCCACATCCGCAACGTCTTCGTCGAGAACTGCCGCATGGACAGCCCGAACCTCGACCGCGCGCTGCGCTTCAAGAACAATGCCGTGCGCGGCGGGATCCTCGAGAACGTGTTCATGCGCAAGGTCGCCATCGGCCGCGTCGGCGAGGCGGTGCTGACGATCGACCTGCTCTACGAGGAGGGGCCGAAGGGTGACCACCGTCCGGTCGTCCGCAACGTGCTGATGGAGGACATCACCAGCTCGGCCGCGCCGCGCGTGTTCTTCATCCGCGGCTTCGAGGGGGCGCTCGTCGACGACATCGTGGTCCGCGACTGCGACTTCAGCGGGATCACCGAGACCGAGGTGATCGAGCACGCCGGCGCGATCCGCATGGAGAACGTGACCGTCACTCCGGAAAAGCGCGCCGCGAGCCGCAACACGGTGCCCGAACAGTAAGCCCGCCATGATCCGCCCCCTGACCGCCATCCTGCTGCTCGTCGCGGCGCCGGGACCCGCCGCCGAGCCGATCGACCGCAAGGCACTCGTCGCCCGCCACCACCCGGTGATCCGCCAGGTCGATGTCGACGCCCCGGTCTTCGTCGGCAACGGCGGCTTCGGCTTCGGCGCCGACGTCACCGGCCTGCAGACTTTCGCCACCGAGTACCACCGCCACGGTGTCCCGGTCGAGACCCTCTGCCGCTGGGCCTGGTACTCGGAGCCGAACACCGAGGGTTACACGCTGGCCGATGCCTCGAGGCCCTTCACACGGGCCGACGGCTCGGTGGTGGACTACCCCACCCGGCAGTCCTCGGAACCCGGCCAGTGGCTGCGCCGCAACCCCCGCAACCACCCGCTCGCCCAGCTCGCCTTCGAGCGGGTCGGCGACGGCGCGATCGTCCCCGCGGACATCGGGTCGCCCGAGCAGACCCACGACCTGTGGCGCGGCGTGATCGACAGCCGCTTCACGCTCGACGACGCGCCGGTCCAGGTGACCACCACCTGCCACCCGGAGCTCGACCTGATCGCGGTGCGGGTCGAGAGCCCGTTGCTCGCGACGGGGAAGCTCGCCATCAAGCTCGCCTTTCCCCGCGGACACGACGCCTCGATCAAGAACACTCCGCCGCTCGACTGGTCGGAACCGGAGAGCCACACGACCCGGGTCACCGCCGAGTCGGACCAATCGGCCACCTTCCTGCGGCAGCGCGACGCGATGGAGTACCACGCCGCCGCCGCCTGGACCCCGGGCGCCCGCGGGACCCGGCTCGGCCCCCACGCCTTCCGGCTCGCAGGCGGCGGACCCGCGCTCGAGTTCGTGATCGCCTTCTCGCCGGAGCCCCTTCCCGCGGCCCTGCCGGACTTCGGCGAGACCGTCGAGGCCAGCGAGGCCCACTGGTCCGCCTTCTGGGAGTCGGGCGCGGCGGTCGATTTCTCCGGAAGCACCGACCCCCGGGCCGCCGAGATCGAGGAGCGGATCGTCCTTTCCCGCCACCTGATGGCCACCCAGTGCGCCGGGGACGTCCCGCCCCAGGAGAGCGGCCTGACCTGCAGCACCTGGTACGGCAAGCACCATACCGAGATGATCTGGTGGCACGCCGCCCACTTCCCGCTGTGGGGCGACGACCGCTTCCTCGAGAAGAACCTCGCCTGGTACCGCAAGCGCCTGCCGGCGGCGCGGGAACTCGCCCGCAGCCGCGGCCTCGAGGGCGCCCGCTGGCCCAAGATGGTCGGCCCCGGGGCCCGCGAGAGCCCGGGCGGCAACCCGCTCATCGTGTGGAACCAGCCGCACTGCGTCTACCTCTGCGAGCTGCTCTACCGGAACGACCCCTCGAGGAAGACCCTCGACGCCTACCGGGAGCTGGTCCTCGAAACCGCCGCGGGCGCCGCCTCGATGCTCCACTTCGACGAGGACCGCGGCACCTACGTGCTCGGCCCGCCCCTGTGGATCGCCCAGGAGATCTACGACCAGGCGAGCAGCCAGAACCCCTCCTTCGAGCTCGCCTACTGGCGCTGGGCACTGGAGACCGCCCAGGCCTGGCGCGAGCGCCTCGGGATGGAGCGGGAGGAGAAGTGGGACCACATCATCGCCCACCTCCCCCCGCTGCCCGAGAAGGACGGAAAGTACGTCGCCCTCGGATCCCATCCCGACACCTGGGACAACATCGACAGCCGTCACGACCACCCGACGATGCTGGCGCCGCTCGGGATCCTGCCGGGCGGCCCGATGGTCGACCGCGAGACCATGGAGCGCACGCTCGACGCGGTGCTCGAGCACTGGGACTGGGAGACCAAGATCTGGGGCTGGGACTATCCGATGATCGCGATGACCGCGGCCCGGCTCGGCCGCCCGGAGACCGCGGTCGAGATCCTGCTCCGCGAGGGCCCGAACAATCGCTACCTGCCGACCGGCCACTGCCCGCAGCGCAGCGACGAGAAGCTCCCGAAGAACCCGCCCCCCGGCGCCCGCAAGCGCGAGATCGCCGCCTATCTCCCGGCCAACGGCGCCTTCCTCTCCGCGGTGGCGCTGATGGTCGCCGGCTGGGACGGCTGCGAGGCCGAGCACCCGGGCATTCCCAAGGACGGCCGCTGGAAAGTCCGAGCCGAGGGCCTCAAGCCGCTGCCCTGAGCGGCGGTCGCCCGGTCATCCGGGTGCGACCCCTGTCGCCAGGCCGTGCAGCTCCCGGAAGTAGAATTCAGGACGGTGAAGCAGGTACTCCTCACCCTTCGGGTTGCCGACCTTCGCCCTCCACTGCTCGATCTCTCCCTCGGGCAGCTCGACTTGCTCGGCCAGTGACGAGTAGAGCTCGAGCGCCGAGGCCAGGAACTCCCTCTGCACCGGCGTCAGCGGGTGCTGGAAATCGCCCACGAAGCTCTCGAAGCGCACCTCGCGGAAACCCGCCTCGATCAGGTGGCTCTTCAGGTCGGCGGTGACCAGGGCCCCGGCACCGAGCAGCAACTCACTGTCCTTGAGGGCCTCGAGCAAGTGCCAGCGAAGCACCGGATCGAAGGGTCCGAAGTGAAGGCCGACGTTGTCGAACTCCTTCACGGCGAGCAGCCCCCCGGGCTTCAGCACCCGCCGGAACTCATCGAACAGCTCGCCCAGCTTCGCGGCCGGAAAATACTGAATCGTGTTGGCGCACCAGACTGCGTCGAAGCTCCCGTCCTCGAAGGGAAGCTCCAGCACCGAGCCCTGGATCACCTCCACCGGGCAGCCGAGACCCATGGTATCCAGCCGCTCCCTCATCGCCCGGACATTCTCCCCGGCGAGGTCGACGGCATGGATGGATCCCCGTTCCCCGACGATGCGGCCCAGCAGCGGCAGGTAGCTTCCGCTCCCGGCCCCGGCATCGAGCACTCTCCACCCCTCACGAAGCCCGGCCGCGAGCAGCAGTTGCTCGTACTGCTCGCGGGAGGCCTGATAGTGCAAGTCGAGCCAGCCCGACTCCACCATCTTCTGGCCGGTCGACTCGTTGGCGTGAAGATTCGGCGTCATCGGCCAAGGACGAGCGGCACTATGAGGCGACTCGTCACGCCAGGGAACCTCCAATTCCAGCAAGCCGACACCCCGAGCCCTCCGCCCATGGGCCGCCAGGCCGGGCCGCTCGGCGGCGAGGACTACGGGAACTCCGGATCGCACCTTCGGCTCCGGATCACTCGCCGGACTCCGGGGCTTCCTCCCGTGAGATCTCGTCGGAGAGGATCAGCTTCGGCACCGCACTCCCCGGCGGCTCGACCACCGTCGCCAGCCGTCTGCGATCCTCCCCGAGGAACCAGTTCGTGGTGACGAAGGGTCGCTTCCGCTCGCCCTGGAGGACGTGGAACTTCACCGCGTAGCGCTCCCCCGGCTCCCCCTCGGGAATCACCAGGGCGTGCCCCGACGGCTCGACCCGCAGGCTCTGCCCGCCGATTTCCGCGTGAACCTCCCGCTTCGCCAGATTGAGAATCATCACGCCGCCCTCGCCCAGGTCGTCGATCCCGAGCGCATGCGCGCCCAGCACCGGCGGAAGCTCCTCCACCGGCCCGGCAGCTTCGTCACCCTCCGGGTCGACGTCTCCCGCCTCACCCTGCCCCGGCGCCTCCGGCTGCACGTGGTGGAACACCAGCCAGATCCTCGAGTCGGCGGGCGGTGTGACCCGGCACTCCTCCTCGAAGGCCATCTCGCCGGCGACGTTGGTCCAGTATCCGAAGGCCCAGTGTTCCATCCGGGGAAGCTGGAACTCCGGGGAGAACCGCATCTCCCCGATCGGAATTGGCTGCGCGCGGTCGCCGCCCTCGAGATAGAGCGCGAGCGGTTTCCCGTCCTTCGCCCTCGACAGGAGGGTCGAGCGAACGGCGACCCCCTCACCCGCTTGGGCGGGGCCGGCCATCGCCAACATCAGCGATCCCATGGCAAGCGCCCTGCGGCGCGTCGGGGTGTGATTCATGATTCGTTCGGGTCTCGGTGGATGTTCTCGCCGGGCGCGCTCACGGATTCGCTTCCCCCTCCCTCGCGGCGATGTCGTCGACGGTCAGCAGCTTGGGCGGAGCCGCCTCGCCGCCCCCGACCGCGATCGCCAGGCGCTTGCGTCGCTCGCCGTGGAACCAGGTCGTCGCGACGAAGGGCCGCAGCTGCCCGTTGTGGGAGTAGTAGAACTTCACCGGATAGCTCTGCCCCCGCCGGGAGCCGGGCTCGATGACCGCCTGCTTCAGTTTCTCGATCTTCGCCTTCTTGTCCCCGATCTCGGCCCCGATCGGCCCGTTCGAGAGGTTCATGACCAGCGTCCCGCCTTCCTTCAGCGAGGCTTCGTCGACGTCGAAGGCCCTCACCTGCAGCGTGGCCTCGGGCCCGTCCTTCTCGCGGAAGAAGATCAGCCAGGCCCGCTGGCCGGCCGGCGGTTTCGCCCTGCCCTTTTCCCGGAAGACCCGGACGGTCTTCCCCTCGTCGTTGGTCTCGGTGTCCCAATGGCCGAACCTCCAGACGTCCAGGCGCGGCAGCTTGAACTCGGGGGAGAACTTGGCACCCCACACCGGCACCTCCAGTCCCTCCTTGGCCTCGCCCACGTAGAGCTCCAGGGGTTCCTCGATGCCGCTGCCCGGAAACATCGCCGAGCGGACGGTCACCTTGCCCGGCGCCTGGGCCAGGCACACGGGAGCGGACAGCAGAAGGGAAAGCCCCACCAGGGGGGCGGTCGTGATGAAGCGCATCATGGGTTCAGACTTCCTCGGGTGAGAGCCAGCGGAACGAGACCAGCCTCAGCGAACGGCCGAAACGCTGGTTGAGCGGACTTTCCAGTTCGGCGGCACGAAGCTCGGGCGCCTCGCTCTGGTCGAGATACTCCGGCATCCGCTGCACCACCGCCTCGCAGTAGGCACGCGCCACCACCTTGCCCGTGGCATCGGCCGACTCGCCGCAGCTGCGGACCACGAAGGTGTCGCCGCGCGGCACGAGTTGCGAATCGATCGCCCGCAGGACGTCCGCCTGGTCGATGTAGGCGGTCGATCCCTGGATCGTCGCCCCCTGGGCCGCCTCCGGGAACTGGATCGGGTCGGAGTCCCGCATCCCCACCGAGCGGAGGAAGTCCGAGCGCCGGCTCATGTCCGCGGTGCGGGACGAGTCGACCTCGCGGTTCAACCCGGCCTCGTCGATCGCCGCCTGGAGCGCCCCCTTGAGTGCCAGCTCGCGATCGCTGCCCAGCCGCCGGTTGACGAAGTCGGACAGCGAGAGGAAGGGGCCGCGCTTGCGGACCTCGTCGACCATCGCCTCGGCCAGTTCCCGGATCTGATCGTCGGTGAGGGTGAAGGACCCGACCCACTGCTCGGGGGCGTAGCCGTCCCCGCGAAGGTTGGAGTCCGCGGAGATCGACTCGGCGGTGTTGACCACGAACGAGGACACCGGCGTGACGCCGTCATGGGCCTCGAGCTCGAAGCGAAGGGCCTCGCTTTCCCCCGGCACGACCAGCGTGGGCTTGCCGCGGAGCGAGGCGAACAAGGTGGTCCAGGCCTCGACCGAGGTCGAGTTGACGTTGAAGCCCCCCTCGAGCAGGAGGTATCGGGCGATCACCTCGTAGGCGTTCTCGGCCGCCGTCGAGCCTCCCGAGAAGAGCAGCGGCTTGAGCTCGTCCCAGCCGAGCTCGGTCACGGGCAGCAGGCGCCGGTCGGGAAGCGGGGTCTGCTCCGGACCGAAGAACCGGGCGGCCATCTCGGCGGACGACTGGCCCGGGAACCCCGCGGAGACATGGAGGCCCCGGGTCTGGCTGGCGATCGACGACATGAAGTACTCGTCCCACAGCGCGTGGTTCGCGAGATAGGAGTGGTCGACGAATGGCTCGCTCCGGTCGACGTCGTGGTACTTGCGGCAATTCCAGGTGGTGAAGGCCTGGTTCATGGGGATCAGCGGATGGGCGTAGGAGTTGCCGATCGGCATGCTCACCGCCGGAAACAGGCCGCCCTGCCCGTGGGCGGTGGTGGTCTCGTGGGCATGGAGCCGCGAGGCACTGCCGTAGGCGTTGGTGTCGGTCGGGTGACGGCGGGCGATCGACCATCCGCCGAGCGCGGCGTGGCTGAACTGCGAGAGCGAGTGGAACGGCCGCTGGGGAATCTCGAACTGCACCACCCGGTCCTGGCCGTAGGCCGCCGACCAGCCGCCGCCGAAACGCCCGCGGACGCCGTCGACCACGATCTCGTTGCTGGCCTCCTCGCCATCCTCGATCCGCCAGGACCAGCCGAGATTGTAGAGCGAGGCGGTGGTCATGTCCTGGATCCACGGGGAGGCGACGGTCGGCAGGCTGTGAAGGAAGGGCCGCGAGGGAAACCGCGGCTCGCGCCCACGGCCCGATCCGAGCACCTCCTGCTCGCCCGCGACCCCGTAGGTGAACACCCCGACGATCTCACCCTCCGGGGATTCCAGGTTGCGGACGCTGTAGGGCTTGCGGATGAACTTCCCGCCCCCCTCTCGGAACGGGATCTCCTCGCCGTCGAGCAGGCTTCCCAGTTCGAAGACCCGTTGGTTGAACCCGTTCATCTCCTCGGCCGTGCGGGTGTCGGGCGCCTTGTCCGGCGAGCGACGCGAGTAGAGTGCCTGGGTTCGCCAGCTCGTCTCGTTCCCGGGGTAATCGGGCCGGACCTCGACCGACACTCCCTGGGAGAACTTGAGGTCGGTCACGGTGGAGTCCGCCGTGCCACCCGCGAAGCCGACCCCGATGATCTGGTTCGGGGTGAAGGTCACCGAGTCGCTGTCGAAGGTCGCGCCGACCGCCCCGCCCCGGCTGACCCGGATGTCGTAGTAGTCCACCTCGTTGCCGGAGACCGGCCAGTAGCCCGGCTTCAGCTCGCGCAGGTCCGTGAGGCTGTCGTAAGAGCGGTCGAGCGAGAACACCCGCACCTCGCCGGGCGCGAACTCGACCTGGTCGCGGATCACCATTCGCGCGAGCACCTCCGAGTTGCTCGCCTCGTCCCCGCTTCCCGTCGCCAGCCCGCCGAGCGAGGACGACTCCCGCCCCCGGTCCTGCCCGGGGATGTAGTCGGGCCACACCGCGATGTCCGCGGAGATCCCGAGGATGTCGACCCTCATGCCGTCGCCGCGGCCCTGGTTCACCCTCAGCGGAACGTTGTAGGGATTCCAGAGGGTGATGATCGGGCTGAAGCGGAACTTCAGGCGGTAGGGGCGCTTGGCATTGGTGCCGGAGCGCTCGGCCCGAGCCCAGATCGCCAACTGGGTCTTCACCAGCACCGGCTGGCGGTAGAGGTTCGTGCTGAGGCCGTCGGGCTCGGCCGACCATTCCTTGGTGGAGATGTGCGAGACGTACGGCTTGCTCCGCCCGTCGGCGACCAGGGCACCCCGCGAGCCGGCGGGTCGTGACTTGTAGAGCGAGTAGTAGGTCAGCAGGTCGTGCAGGGGCACGCGGTGCAGCTCGCCGAAGTCGTAGAGCATGAAGTCCTCGCGGACCGGGAGCCCGTTGCGATCGGTGAAGTCGGCCTCGTAGCGGTCCGCCAGCAGGTTGAGGTCCCGCTTCAGGCCGCCCTCCCGGACATCGGCGAGCACCGAGCGGGCGTCGACCGTCAGGTCGTGGAACTGGCCGCCGGTGCCGTCGACGCCATCGAGCATCTCGAGCGAGCGGCGGGACACCGCGGCGCGCCGCAACTGCTCGGCATCCACCGGATCGGAGATGCTCCGGAACAACTCCTCCGCGATCGAGGTCGCGCCCTCCGCCTCGGCCACCACGTCGGTCGGCTCCTGCAGCTCCGAGTCGCTCCTGCCCGCCCGGATCTGGCCCTTCTGGCTCTGGTCGCCGACCCACCACGCGAACGCTCCCCCCGCCGACCTCGCCGGGCCGTCCGCGAGCGCCACGCGGGGTGCGCGGACCTCCGCATGGTCGTCGGCCCCGCTCCCCAGCGTTCCCTCGCCGACCAGCACCAGCGAGTCACCCTCCGCCGCCGCCTTCGCATCGTCGAGCCCGAGCGGCTGGTCCGGCGAGGCGTTCGAGACGAGCCAGCCCCGGAACGAGTCCTTTCGGTGCTCGGAGCCGTCGGGCACCAGGTCCGAGGGGCCGTGCTCCGAGGACAGGTAGCGGTTGTCCCCGATCCACGCGTCCCACGCACCCACCCAGTGCGCGTTCGCGACCCCGTCGTCACCCGACCCGGGCGAGGCGAGGATCGACGCCGACGCACTGATCCGCTGGTCCGGGCCGAACTGCTGCTGCAGCTCGCCGATCGCCAGCGCGAGGGCCAGCCTCGCGTTCGCCCGCGCCTCGGCCATGGCCGCCGCCTGGGTGCTTCCCCGCAGCGCCACGGTCGACAGTGACAGCAGTCCGACCGCCATCAGGCTGAGGAGGACCATCATGGAGATCGTGACGATCAGGGCGAAGCCGCGCTTCCGGTGAATGCTGGGTTTTCTCATACCGCCGTGAGTTACATTGTCGATACGTGCGCCCCCCCGATTCCGACAATACCTACTCGGGGGTAGCACCCGCCGGGGCGCTTCCCCGAACTACTATGAACTCCATTTTTCGAGGGGACGGACGCCGGTTCCGCCCGTGACCGGACGTCCCCGGACTACCCATCCAAAGGTATGGCCAAGGGTCCCCTGCCCCCCCTAGGGTGTCCCCTACGCACGTTCCTGGAAGCCACCGCCCGCGCGCCTTTCCGCAGCCACAACGGATCCTCCCGACGACCGAGCCCCAAGCCATGAAACCGACTCCCCGATCCTGCCTCCAGCTCCTGCTCGCCATGGCCGCCCTCGCGACCGGCAGGTCCGAGACGATCCGCCACGAGTCGATCGAGGTCGAGGCCCCCTTCGAGATGCCCCCGATCCGCGTCCCCCTGTTCCCGGGGCGCGAGTTCGACGTGACCCAGTACGGAGCCGAGCAGGGCGCGGACATCAGCGAGCCGATCCACAAGGCCATCGCCGCGTGCCACGAGGCGGGCGGAGGAAGGGTGGTCATCCCCGACGGCAAGTGGTCCACCGGCGCGATCCACCTCAGGAGCAACGTCGCGCTCCACCTCGAGGACAAGGCCGAGCTCTACTTCAGCGACGACCCCGACGACTACCTGCCGGCCGTCCAGACGAGCTGGGAAGGCATGGAGTGCTACAACTACTCGCCACTGGTCTACGCCTTCGACTGCGAGAACGTCGCGATCACCGGCAAGGGCAAGCTCGAGGCGAAAATGGGAACCTGGAAGGCCTGGTCCGGTCGCCCGCCCGCCCACCTCGAGGCCTCCAAGCGCCTCTATGAGATGGCCTCGACGGACGTGCCCGTCGAGGAGCGTCAGATGGCCCGGGGAGAGGCCAACATGCGCCCGCAGTTCATCCAGTTCAACCGCTGCCGCAACGTTCTGGTCGAGGGCGTGCGCATCCGCCGCAGCCCCTTCTGGACCATCCACCTGCTGCTCTGCGAGTCGGTCGTGGTGCGCGGCGTCGATGTCTGGGCGCACGGGCACAACAATGACGGCGTCGATCCGGAGATGTCACGCAACGTGCTGATCGAGGACTGTGTCTTCGACCAAGGCGACGACGCCATCGCGATCAAGGCCGGTCGCAACCGCGACGCATGGCGCCTCGACACCCCCTGCGAGAACATCGTCATGCGCAACTGCCGCATCCGCGCCGGCCACCAGCTGGTCGCCATCGGCAGCGAGCTTTCCGGCGGCGTCCGCAACGTCTACGTCCACGATTGCCGCTTCGAGAAGGGCAACCCCTTCAACCTGCTGTTCATCAAGACCAACCGGCGGCGCGGCGGCTTCGTCGAGAACGTCCACGTCGAGAACATCAAGGCGGAGCGGACCCGCGAATCGGTCTTCGCGATCGAGACCGACGTGCTCTACCAGTGGAAGGACCTCGTCCCGACCCACGAGGAACGGCTGACGAAGATCCGCGGCATCCATGTCCGCAACATCGAGATCGGCGAGACCGACACTCCCTTCCGGATCCTCGGGGACAAGCGCGAGCCGGTGGAGGACGTCCTGCTCGAGAACATCACGGTTGAAAAGGCGGATCGTCTCGAGAGCAAGTTCGAGAACGTCCGCAGGATCACCCGCCGCAACCTGCGGATCTCGGGCCCGGAGGAGCGCTGACCGGCGCTCTCCGGCGGCCTAGAGCCCCGTCATGACCAGGCGGATGAAGTAGGCCGGGTAGTCGGGCAGGCTGATCGTCACCCTCATCAGGGTCAGCTCACCGGAGCCCTCGACCGATACCGGAACGACGTCCCACTCGCCCTGAGCCCGCCCGAGATCCTCGGTTCCGAGGACCACGTAGTCGAGTTCCGGACGCGGTGCGGGGTAGGCGACCGAGAGCCCTTGCCCCTGCCTCTCCGGCCGCGGCAAGAGGTGCATGGAATTCACCCACGGGTCGAAGCCCAACCCATACTCGACGCAGTTCTCCAGTCCGTCGAGGTCCGGGTCCGAATCGTCGGCCGCGTCGGGATCGCCTGCCCATGCCAACCCGAAATGGTCCACCCGCCAGGCATCCAGCGACGAGGTGCCTTCGTCGACCCGGACGATGGTATGGGTTCCCGAGCCGACCCAGGGGACGCGGACGTGGCTTCCCTCGACGGTGCCCGCGACCTCGACGCCGTCGACGAGAACCTTCGGGTTGGTCATCGTCCCCTTCGGCACGACGACCGTCGCCAGCACGTTCACGGGAATCGCCACCTCCAGGCGGAAGGCGTCGGGATCGCGTTCCCACTGCACGGAAATCTCACCCCGGTCGGTCGCGATCGACCCTCGGGCCCAGTCCAGGGATGCCCCGAAGTCGAGCGGCTTGATCTCGACCTCCCCGTATTGGGGCTGCAGCGGCTTCACGCCGAGCACGTAGCGCTGGTAGCCCTCCAGGCCCGCGGCGCCCCAGGCATGTGACCGGCTCTGGCCGGTCGTGTCGGCATCCCAGGACTCCCAGGTCGCGGTCGCTCCCCGCGACAGGCAACGGGCCCATCCCAGCCACGACTCGTTGGTGAAAAGCTCGAGCAGGTGTTCCCCTTCCCCGGCCTCGCCGATCGCGCGGACCAGCCACGGCAGCGTCACCATCCCAACGCTCATCTCCATCTCCTTCACCTTGGCGACGACGCTGGCCCGGCTGCCTTCCGGGACCGTGCCGAGCGCCAGCGGAAACATGTTCGCGTGCTGCGAGACATGGGCGCTCGGGGAACCCCCGGAGTCGAGGCCGTCGACATACACCCCGCTGCCATTGAGCAGCCGGGCGTTCATCGCGGCTTCGAGCGCGTCGGCGCGGCTCCAGAACGTGTTGCGGTCCGCCGCGTTCCCCAACTCGCCGGCAATCCGCGCCATCACCTGATAGTCGGCGTAGGCCCAGCCGTTGATCACCGTCCGCGCGGTGGTGCCCATGTCGTAGCCGAAGCGCATCGTCGCCGGCCAGTCGACAATACCGTGGAGGTAGGGTCCCGCGCCACCGCTGAGGTTGGTGATCAGCCCCGTGCCCCCGTTGCGGTGGTCATGCACATAGTCGGCGATCACCTTGAATCGGGCGTAGTTCTCCGCCAGGAACTCCCGATCGCCGGTCTCCATGTAGTAGGCCCACGCCCACGGCAGGAACGCCTGCGTGAAGTCCGGGATGTCCCGCGCGCCGTCGCCGTTCGGATAGACCGCGTTGATGCGGCCCTCCCTGCCCGGGCCGGACCAGTGCTGCTCCATCGACTGCAGGAACTCGTGCAGCGAGCGGCGCGTCAGCCGACGCTCGTTCAGGACCGGCATCGCGACGCTGCTTTGGATCGCCGCGTCGCCCAGGAAGCCCCCCTTCTCGCGCGTGGGAGTGTCGACGAAGGCCTCCTGGGCGCAGGTGAAGAGCGAGTGCTTCATCAGCTCCCACACCGCGTTCAGCGTCGCATCGGGCGAGTCGAAGGACGAGCGCGTCGGGTCCATCTCGCTGTGCCGCTTGACGAAGCGGAAGTTCTGCGGAGTCACCGGCATCGGCGAGTTGTCGATCTGGAAGTAGCGCATCCCGAGGTACTCCACGGGCTCGAAGGTGAAGCTGCCGCCGCTGAGGATCGCCCGGAACTCCATGTCGGTGCCCTGGCTCTGGGACGGGTCGATCTCGCCGTTCCCGTCGAGCGCATAGCCTCCACGCATGTCGACCGTCGCACCGGATGCCCCGCCCGTGAACGCGATACGGGGAACGCCGGCATGGAGCTTGCCGAGGTCGATGACGTACTTTCCGCCTCCGAGGTCGGCAATGGCCGCCGGTCCGATCTCCGTCTCGGCGATCCGCGTGAGGTCCGGAACCAGCGCGCCGGTCCATGGCGCAACCGGGTGCGCTCCGATCGCGGTGGCCGTGCTCCACGACGAGTCGTCGAAGTCGGTCTCGAACCAGCCCGGCTCGAGCATCCTCGCGTCGATCTCCTCGACGAAGCCCACACCCTCCCCGTTTCGCTGCGGCTGGCCGGTGACCCAGGCCCTGGCTCGCGACTGCAGCCAGGTCCCGTCGGTGCCGACCTCCGATCGCGAGCCGTCAACATGGTGGACCACCAGTTTCAGGATCACGCCGCGGGCACTGGCGGGACGCCCCTGCCCGCTTCCGAACCAGTGATGGAAAATCGCGACCTGATTGATGGCGTTGGCCTCCACCAGCGGCGTGACGTCATGGGCGTTGAAGTACTGGAACTGGGGATAGTGGTAGGCAGGGCCCTTCCCGACCGGCTCCCCATTGAGGAAGAGGGCGTACTTGTGGGCGCTGGACACGTAGACCGTGGCGCGCTCGACCGCCTTGTCGGGGAGGAGCCACTTCTTACGGAAGTAGCCGTAGTCGTCGTCGGCCGCGCTGTCGCGGCGGATCCATTCGGCGCCGGACCAGTCCGCGGCGGTTGCCGGTCCCACGACGAAGGACGCCGGCTCCGAGAAGGGTCCGACCCTGCCGTCGCGGTCCCAGGTCCGGACCTTCCAGTGAACCTGCTGGTCCCCCTCCAGCACGCTTCCGGCATAGGCCACATGGTTCTGGGAACGGCCGTCGACCTGGCCGCTGTCCCACAGGTCGCCGTCTCCTTCCGCAAGCTTGGCCGCGGAAGAGGCCACGAGAATCTGGTAGGCGGTCTGGATCTCGTTGGGGTCCGCGTCGTTCACCTGCCACCCGAAGTACGGCTCGGCCCCCGTGCCGACCGGCCCCGCGGCATCATCGACCCGAAGCTCGGTCGGGGCGCCGGGTGGAACCGCGCCCGGCGGGAAGTCGCCGGAAGCGGCGGGCCCGCTCACCCGGTGGAGGACCAGCACGTACGCCTCCTCTGCCGCCCCGCCGCCGGTCCCCGTGCCGGCCCCCCTGACCCGCACGGTGAAGGCCTGTCCGTCCACGTAGCCGGACCCCGAGAAGTCCGCCCCGACCTCAAGCCGGTCGCCATCGACCCGGAACAAGCCGTTGTCGTCGTCGCCCTCGCCGCTGACCAGCGAGAACTCCGCTTCCTCCGGCAGGCCGCCGAGCGTGGCCGAGAGCACCCCCACCGGAGTGCCCACCGGATCGTCCGAACCGAACGCCCGACCTCCGAGAGCGATGCCGAACTCCCCGCCGGCCGCGTAGGTCGAGACCGTCAGGTTGTCGATCCGGTGGCCGTGGATGTTGCACCCGATCTCGAAGCGCAACCCGCCGCCGTTGCCGCTCCATGTGAACTCATCGCTGGCCACCTCGGTGCCGTCGATCGTGGTGATCGCGGTCCCGCTGGACCCGTCGGCGAACGAGTCGAAGACCAGATCGATCGAGACCGGAACCGATGCGCCGTCCGACGTGGTCGCGCTGCCTCCGCCGCCCAGGTTGGAGCCACCGACGAAGCGCTGCGTTCCTCCGTTCTGCCGAATCAGGATCCCGTAATCGGTGTCGGCGTTGTTGACCCGGCTGGAGTCGCTTGAGTCGCCGTTGCCGGTCCCGAAACTCCAGGCGTGCCACTCGCTGTTGTTCGCGTCGGTGGGCATCCACTCGTAGGAGATCGTCAGCCCGCGCGCTTCGAGAATGGTCGCCGCCGCCGAGCCGGCCGCCCAGTCGTAGCGATCCGTGGGCCCCGACACCGGGTCGTTGTTCTTCCACTCGAAACGCAGACCGCCCCCGGGGGCGGTGCCCGGCGTCTCCAGGGCCAGCCGGTTGCCGACGATCTCCTGGCCGGCACCAAAGGAGCGGAGACAGGTTTCCCCGACCAGGGTGCCGGACCAGCGCCCGGCGGTGGCGGCACTGTCGATCGGGCCGTCCGGGGCATCGAAGTTGTCGGAAAAGAGGACGGTTCGGCTGAAGGACGAGAGGATCCTGAGGTTGTCCAGCGTCGCGCTGAAGTCGGCCGAGCGGACGTCGGACCAGACTCCGATGAATGCATCGGCGCTCGAGAAGCCGGGATTGGTGTAGGAACTCACCGGGTTCAGTCCGTCGTCCAGCCCGACCCAGCCGCCGACGAACCCGTCCGCCGAGATGCGGGTGATGTAGAAGCCCTTGACCGCGGCCAGGCTGGGGGCGCCATCGGCCTGTTGGCCGGCGTCGCCGGTCCCGACGAAGCGCTCCGAGAGGAAGTCGTCGGAAGCGGGTCGAAAGCCGGCCGTGAACAAGTCCTCGCGGACCCCCGAGGTCGAGGGGGCGCCGGGTGTCGCCGCCGGGGGCGTCCCACTCCGGGAGATCGCCAGCCCGATGCTCTCGTTGCCGTCCAGGCCCGCGACGGCAACCAGGTCGAGAATCGCCGTCTCCCCGATCCCCAGGCCCGCCGTCTGGTGCAGGAAGAGGGACTGGATCGCCCCACCTCCACCCGAGTAGCCCGCCCCGGAGACCGTCAGGCTATTGCTGTCGCTCACGTCGATCGCATGGGTGGGGGCTCCGCCGGTGTTGGCACTGTAGAGCACCTGCGTGTCGAGATAGCTGGCCGAGGAGTCGTCACTGAAGTCGTCCTGGAGAGCAGCCGCGGACAGGCACTGCGAAAGGACGGCTATCAGCGGAAGCCCCATCAGACGAAGACGGGTCGAGACTGGTGTTTTCATGGACGTTGGTTCCGAAGCCGCTCCCGGAGTTTCACCGCGGCGGGCGCAGTCGCCCTCCGCAGGCGGGCCCGGTGCCCCGGGGGGGTCCACCGGGAACGACCCGGCATGATAGAGAGGATCCTCTACCCGCCACAATACCCATCACGTACTAGCCGTCCCGGGGCCCGGGGATGGCAAGGCGCCCTCGCCTCGCCGCCACTACCCCCTTTGCACTATTGCAGGAAAATCCCGGTTCCCGCTACAACCCGCGATGACCCTTGCCACTTCTGGGCGGGGCACAACGCATATCGTATTCGCACCAACGAAACACCGTTCATCATCATGAAGAGAAAAACCCTGCTCTTGTTTCCGACAGCGCTGGCCCTGACGGGTGCTGCACCCGCCGCGATCTCGCTGACCAATCAGGACAGCGTCGACTTCCTCGGGGGCTCCACCGATTCGCACACCTTCTCGAGTTTCGACCTCACTGGTGGCAATGCCATCGCGGTAACCCTTGGCTTCGAGACGCCGGGAGGGCTGGCGGACTACTCCGTCACCTACGGCGCGGAGTCACTGACCGTCGCGGCGTCGGCTGTCGACACGGGTGCCGGAGCTCAGACGGCTGCGGTGTTCTACCTGATCAACCCGGCTAGTTCGGTTGCAGACCTGACGATCTCGGTGCCCCCGTTCGACCGATTCACCGCCTCGGTGGTTGCGCTGTCGAATGTCATCGGGATCGCCTCCACCGGAACCGATGGAAGCACGGACGGCACCGCCGACCTTACTCTGAACTACTCCGGGCTCGCCGGGGACTTCCTCGTCGCCGCATCGATGGACAACTCCTTCACCTTCAACGCCGACGTCGCCGTCGATCCGGCCATCTCGGGTGACAACACTCCCCTGACGGCCTTGCAGATCGTCAACGGAGGGACCAATCCCGAGGGCGGAAGTGGCGCCTGGGCCGGCCCCATCGGCTCGAGCGGCAGCTTCACGACCACCGTCGACGTCCACGACAACTCGAGTCGCAACGCCGGGGTGGCGGTGGTCTTCTCGGAGACCGTCCCGGAGCCCTCCGTGGCTCTTCTCGGTGGCCTCGGCCTCCTCGGCCTGCTGCGTCGCCGCCGTAGCTGAGGGAGTCTGTCTCGACCTCGATTCCATGCCACCTCGCCTCCGGCGGGGTGGCATTTTTGCGCTCGCTCGGAACGCCCAGAATCGGGCTTCTCCCAAGTCCTTTCGGCCACCCGGATCCCCACCGCGTCCCAAGCAGGGTCGATGGCCCCGGCCTTCGTCCTTCGGGCCGTCGAAGCGACGAGACTGGCTTCGCCGGAGGCCGATTCCGCTTCGAGAGCGAGGACCGGGACACCGGATTCGAGGCCTGAGCCGCCGGGCCCGACACGGCCCGCATTGATCCACGCTTGAAGATCCGCCCCGCCCCTCACTTGGACCCGGAGGGCCTAGCCCGATAGCGCGGCACCAAGGTCACCGACTCAAGCGAAAGCAGCGTCCCCGACGCGGGCTTCTCCGGCAGGAAGATCGGGGCGTCGGCCTGGAATGGCAGGATCTCGAGGGTCAACCCGCCCGCCTCGCGAAGCGCCTCGGCGTGGCGCCGCAGGCCAACCTCCAGGGGCCGGCCGTTGAAGAAATCGTCCATCACCAGCTGGTCGCCGATCCGCACCCGGGCGACGTCGCCCCGGTAGCGGATCCGCAGCAGCGCGTCGCTCGCGGCGGGATCGAAGCCCTCCGGCAGCTTGACCGTCCACGCGGCTGCGTCCGCGAAGTCCTCGTCGCTCGGGGCGACGGCCACCTTCTGTCTCCCGGTCCGGATCTCCCGGGGCTCGCCGGCGTCACGCAGCTTCTCGATCGCGACTTCGAGCGGGCGGGCTGAAGCGCTGCCAAGCGGCAGCCTGCCGAAGATCCCGTCCCGCTCCTCCGACTCCGGGAGCGGCGGATAGACCAGGGCCTCGAGCGACTCCGGATCCTCCGAACGCAGCTCGACCTCGCCCCGGTCGAAGGCCACATCGGCCCGGCTCAGCACCACCCGGGGACGGCCGGCCAGGTTTCCCTTCCACAGCGCGAGCGAGTCGGGCTCGCTGAGCAGGACCACGCGAAGCTCGCGACCCGCGCCCGCC
>Ga0207814_100580_pt1 | contig 18043 bp, 17 predicted proteins | sample TtaePargueraPR_7_FD_187755 | JGI IMG/M metagenome (GOLD analysis project Ga0207814, IMG submission 187755) | Aerobic enrichment media microbial communities from Bioluminiscent Bay, La Parguera, Puerto Rico - Tt and P1 (2) (SPAdes) | ecosystem: Environmental > Aquatic > Marine > Unclassified ... | reverse complement strand
CTCTCCCGGTGCGCTCCGCCCGCCCTGCACCCCGTGCCGCACGAGCGGCCCGAGAATGACGAGCGTGATGAAGAGAAGCGCGATTTCAAGGTGATAGACGGTGGAATAGCCGGTGGCGGGGGTGGCCAGCGCCTCGCCCCAGGTGCCCGCCAGCGCCAGGTGGTTGACGATGTCGCGCAGCCCGCCGCCGATGGCGATGGCGAGCCCCGCCGCGGTGGCCTGTGCCGCGCCCCATGCGCCGAGCGCCAGCCCGTTGCCCGCGCCGCCCGTGGCCAGCGTCATCGCGGCGGTGAGCGTGGCCACGGCAAACAGGCCCGCGCCCAGCCCGATGAGACCGGCCCCGGCAAAGAACAGCACCGGTGCCTGCATCGGCGCGGCGAAGATCACCGTGGCGAAGGCCGCGACCCCGACAAGCAGGCCCGTGCCCGCCATGCGGTAGGTGTTGGCCCCCTTGAGCAGCGCGCGCCCGGCATGGGCGAAGCCCAGAAGCGCACCCATCGCCCAGATCGCCGTCAGAAGCGTGGTGGCCGAGACCGTGAGGCCCAGCACCTCGCCGCCGTAGGGTTCTAGCAGCACGTCCTGCATGTTGAAGGCGAGCGTGCCGAGGAACACCACCGCGAGCAGCCGCCCCGCCGTGCCGCCCGCCATCAGGTCGGCCCAGGCCTCGGCAAAGCGGGGGCGGGGGGCGGCGCGCTCGGCGCGGGTCATCGCATCGCGGTGCGCGAGCCACCGCCGATGCGGTGCTGGATCGCCGTGTGCATCTGCCGGCAGTGCGAGTGATGGGTCCGCTTCGAAAGCAGCTCGGCGCTGCGCTCGTACGAGCCCCACTGCACGATCGAGATCTCCACGTTGCGCCGGCCCCAGGTGTTCATGTGGGACTTGGTCGGGGTGTAGATGTCGATGGTGCCGGTGCCGGTCAGCGCGGAGCCGTAGTCGTCGATCACGAAGAGCTGGTTCATGCCCTTGATCTTGAACACCGTGCCCACCGGGTAGACCGACCAGTCGGCGGCGGCGCTGCGCACCCGCGAGCCGTACTTCAGCGGCGTGCCCGTGGCGTTCTTCGACCCATACTGCAGGTGGTCGGCTTCCGAGCAGGTGTAGGCGGTGGTGCGCACGAAGCGGACCCGCTCGCTGTGGCCGTAGAGCGGCATGCCGTGCTTGTCCTTCGGCTTCGAGCGGCCGGCCGAGAAGACCCGCGACGAGGGCGCTGCCGTGGTGTAGTCGGCGCCTCCGCCGGACCACTTCATCGCGTGCCGGGCACGATCCTTCGAGACGAGGGCGATGTCGTTCCCGCAGCTCGCGAAGAGCACGGCGACCAGGGCGGACAGGGCGAATCGGAAATGCATGTGTCGGATGTTTAAGAGCCCCTGAAGATCAGGGGCTTCGAAAAGGGACCCGTGTGTTTTACGGATCGTGCCCGTGGGCGGCAAACCAAAAGTCGCCTGTTAGTTGGATTCCAGGGGCTTGTATTTACATGAGATACGAGGCGACGGCCTCCGGGATGAAGCGTTCGTCGGTGGCTTCCTCCTCGGCCAGCCGCATCTGCGCGCGGATCACCGCGGGATCGACCGGCGGTCGGTAGCCCTCGAGGCTGCGTCGCAGCGCGTCGACCGGATCCGGCGTGCCGGTGCGGGTCAGCCGGTAGCACTTCACCGCCAGGGCCTCGGCGGCACCGGGCGTGAGCCAGGCCGGGACCAGCGGCAGCAGCCCGGCCGCCTGCGCCGGGTCGAGCGACACGCCCCGGCGGCGGCACAGGGCGCACAGCAGCACCATGCCCTCCTCGGCGGTCGCCGCGGGAAAGATCGGCACCTTGACGTCGATCCGTCCCGGGCGCTTGAGGTCGACCTCGATCAGGTCCGGCCGGCTCGAGGCCAGCACCCACAGGATGCGTCCGCGGTTGTCGGTGTCGGACATCTCGGCGGCGAGCATCGAGTAGACCCGCGACGACACCCCGGAGTCCCCGCTTCCCGCGGCACGGCGGCCGAGCGACTGGTCGGCCTCGTCGATGAACACGATGCAGCGGCCGAGGGCGTGGAGCAGGGCGAAGATCTTCTCCAGGTTGGCCTCGGTCGAGCCGACCCAGCGGTCGCGGAAATTGCGCAGCGTGACCACCGGCACCCCGGCCTCCCCGGCCAGGCATTCGGCGAGGTAGGTCTTGCCGGTGCCGACCGGACCGCAGAACAGGTAGCCCATCGGCAGCGCGTCGAGGTCGTCCTGGCGCCACAGCGTCAGGTCCTCCCGGAGGCGGGCCTTGACGCCGTCGAGGCCGATCACGTCGTCGAGCGTGCGCTTCGGCTCGATGAAGTCGATCAGCTCGCCGGCGTCGCGCTCGACCAGCGCCTTGCGCAGCGAGCCGAGGTCGGAGCCGTCGAGCGGGTCGCCGGCGTGGTGGCGCTGCCGGAGGAAGGCCTCGAGCGAGGACACCGAGGTGCCGGCCAGCCGGGCGGCGGGACGCCCGAAGTCCTCGAGCCCGCCGAGCGCCGCCGGGCACTGGGGCTTGAGGAAGGCCATCACCCGCGCCAGCTCGGCGGGCGACGGCAGCGGGATCTCGATCGAGGCCGCGCGCGGGTTGTCGGCGACCAGCGGGTGGAGGTGGTTGAGCCGGTCGGCGAGCAGGAACGCGGCCTGCCGGTGCTCGCCGAGCTCGGCGTCGGCCGCCCACGAGCGGACGATCGACGCCAGCGCGTTGAGCTCATGGTTGAGCGCGCCGGGAAGCATCGGCAGGTAGAGCTGGGCGTCGCGGAGCACCACGGCGACCGACGGCGCCTTGCCGGAGATCGCCCGCAGGTTGCGGGCGTAGTGGAGGAAGCGCGCCATCACCCGCACGGCCGGCAGCGGCAGCGAGGGCAGCTCGCCGAGTTCCCGGGCCGTCGGCCACTCGGAGAAGACGTCCCGGCCCCGCTCGACCCGCAGCCCGAAGCCCGGGTCGAAGGCGAGCACCACGTCGAAGCCCGGCAGCAACACGTCCATCAGGTAGTCGCTCAGCCGGGCCAGCCGCGCGCCGCCCTCGGCCGGCACCAGCAGCCGGTCGTTGATGTTGCCGTGGAGGATGAACTCCCCCGCCGCGCCGCTCTCGTAGCGGGCGATCACGTCGCGGGCCCAGTCGGGGAGCGGTGGCGGCTCGGCAGGCATCGCCGGGGATTGAGAGGCTCCGGAGGGTCCCGTGTCCAACGCAAAGCCCCTTGGACTGCGGCAGCCCGCGGCCGCCCTGGGATCCGCAGCCTGCTGCGGATCGGCGGAGGTCCCCCCCACGCGGAGCGGGTCGCCCGCAGCCTGGCTCCGGAAAAGCGGCAGCCCGCGGCCGCAGTCCGGGTGCGCAAAAAAGGCTCTCCGTCAGTCTTGCAACGTTTTCAACGGGTTCGGCTTTCTTCAACCACTGAGGCGCAGAGATCGCAGGGGACACAGAGGGATGGATGAAGCTCATGGATTCCATCGATCTCGACCTTCATTCCGGAGCTCTCCGTGGCCTCCGTCTCCTCCGTCACTCCGTGTCCGAGGGACTGCCTGGACCGATCGAAGGGCTGTAAGCAAATCTGACGGAGACCCGCAAAAAAGGGGGCGCCCCTGCGGACGCCCCCGGAGAGTCGGCTTGGGAACCGGGTTTACTTCAGCTCGATCGTGACCTCCTCCTTGGTCTCGACCTTGACGCCGTCGATGCCCTTGAGCGCTTCCTGCATCTCGCCCGGGGTCTCGGGCTGGGCCGCGGCGAACTTCTTGAACTTCTCCGGATCGGACACCAGCTTGCCGAAGTCGATGTCCATGAAGGTCACGGTGTTGCCGTCGACGTGCGAGGCGTTGGTTTCCTTGATGCCCCCGGGCAGCTCGATCTTGAGCGACATCTTCATGTCGCCGAACATCTGCTGGGCCATCGCCATTTCCTGCTCGCCCATTTCCTGGGCCTCCGGCTTCTCGCCCTCGTCGCCGGCGCCGGCATCCTCCATGTCGTTCTTCAGGGTCAGCACCCCGTCCTTGTACGAGAAGGCCATCGGCTCATCCCCGGCCTCCTCCTCGCCCCCTTCATCCGGCGCCATGCCCTCGCCCATCTCCGACATCGCGTCGCCGAAGGAGAACTTCACCTTGTTGATGTCCTCGAAGGCGTAGACGATGCGGGCTCCCTTGCGGCCGCCCTCGTCGATCGCCTTGACCTCCTTGACGGTCACGCCCTCGCCCATCTGCTTGGCCTTCTCCTCGGCCTTGGCCTTGTCCGCCATGTCGGCGAAGGGGTTCCCGCCGCCACCTTCCTCGCCGCCCATGGCGGCCATGCCCTCCATCATCTCGACCGCCTGGGCGCCCATCACGGTCTCCTCGGTGATGGTGCCGCTGCCGTCCTTGTTGAGGGAAAGGGTGGCGTGATGTTCGATGCAGCTCGACGCGAGAAGTGCCAAGACGCCCGCTAGGGTAAACCAGAGTTTCTTCATGATGAGCCCTCAGGCTCGTCCAGCCCCGGCGGGTTGGCAAGCTCTCCTTTGCGACGGTTCCGGCGGCGGATTCGCCCGCCCCGTCCGCTGCCCCGCCGGCGCCTGCAACGGGAAACCCGTTGCCAGCCGCGAACAACCCTCCCTATCCTCCGCGCAACGCATGGCCGCCGCCGTAGAAATCACCGATCTCGTCAAGGTCTTCCCGGCCCAGTTCGGCGGCAAGCCGCTGCGGGCGGTCGACCGGGTCTCGATCACCATCCAGCCGGGCGAGGTCTACGGCCTGATCGGCCCGAACGGCTCCGGCAAGTCGACCACCATGAAGGCCCTGCTGGGGCTGGTCGCCCCGACCGCCGGCCGCTGCTCGATCTTCGGCGCCGACTCGCTCGCCGTCGACTCCCGCCGCCAGGTGGGCTTCCTGCCGGAGAACCCCTACTTCTACAAGCACCTGAGCGGCGCCGAGACGCTGCGCTTCTACGGCAAGCTCTGCGGGCTGCGCGGGAGCGGACTCGCCCGGCGGGTCGACGAGTTGCTCGAGCTGGTCGACCTGCAGGGCGCCCGCGACCGCCGGCTCGGCGGCTATTCGAAGGGCATGCTCCAGCGGATCGGCCTCGCCCAGGCGCTGGTCCAGGAGCCGCGGCTGGTGATCCTCGACGAGCCGACCGCCGGGGTCGACCCGATCGGCTCGCGCCAGATCCGCGACCTGGTCCTCGAGCTGAAGGGACGCGGCATCACGGTGTTCCTCTGCTCCCACCTGCTCGAGCAGGTCCAGGAGGTCTGCGACCGGGTGGGGATCATCTTCCGCGGCCGGATGGTGCGCGAGGGACGGCTCGAGGAAATGCTGGCGATCGAGGACCAGACCGAGATCGTCCTCAGCAACGCCTCGCCGGAGCTGATCGAGCGCATTCGCGCGCTGGTCACCGGGAGCGGCGAGGGACGCTTCGTCCACACCGGCAAGCCGCGGACCACCCTCGAGCGCCTCTTTCTCCAGGAAACCACCGACCGCCAGGAACCTTGAGCGCCGACCTCGTCCGCCCCCTCAATCCCCGCCGCATCACCGTGCTGGCGGTGAACACCTTCACCCAGCTGGTGCGGATGAAGGTGTTCTACTTCCTCGCCGTGTTCGCGGCGGTGCTGATCGCCGCCAACTTCCTCGACCTGCCGGTTCACGCCGCCCCGGAGTCGGCCGGCGTCGAGGTGCTCTACTCCATCAAGAGCTCGTGCACCGGCACCATGACGCTGTTCAGCCTGGTGATGGCGATCGTCGCCACCGCCCTGCTGATCCCCCGCGACGTCGAGGACCGCACGCTCTACACGATCCTCGCCAAGCCGGTGCCGCGCCTCGACTACCTGCTCGGCAAGCTGCTCGGGGTGGTCGCCCTGATCTTCGTCTCGCTGCTGGTCATGGACCTGCTGATGACCGCGGTGCTGGCGCTGCGGACCAATGCGGTGGTCGAGCAGCAGCTGCATGCCGCCGAGCACTTCGGCTACACCGCCGAAATGAAGGCCGCGCTGGAGGCCGAGACCCGCCAGCTCGGGCCGACCTGGAACCTGCAGGCCGCGGTGCTCGCGATCTTCCTGCGGGCGGTGGTCATGGCCTGCGTGGCGATGCTGCTGTCGACCTTCTCCACCTCCACGCTGTTCACCGCGGTGGTCGGCTTCCTGGTGCTGTTCGTCGGCTTCTTCCAGGCCGATGCGCGGGAGTTCTACTTCTCGGGCAGCGGCACGCTCGGGCGGATCGGCGCGCTGCTGCTCTCGCTGTTCCTGCCGGACCTGCAGAGCTTCAACGTCATCGACGCGATCATCGAGGGCAAGCTCATCGAGGCCGGCCAACTCGGGATGGTCGCCGGGGTGACCGCCTTCTACTTCCTCGTCTACACCTTCGCCTCCTGGCTGATCTTCGCCAAGAAGGAGATCTGATCCGATGAAGACCGCGACCCGCCGCCTGATCGCCGCCGTCGGCCTGCTGGCCGCCGCCGGCGCCGCGCGGATGCCCGTCGAGCAGGCAATGACCGAGCGCTTCCGCGAGGACGGCCTGCTGCGCGAGCCGGTCGACGTCGCCACCCAGAAGAAGCTCGGCCAGGGCTTCTTCGCGGTGAGCCTGGGTGGCCTGCGCACGCTGGTGGCCACCATCTGGAACCTCCGCGCCTTCGGCTACTTCGAGGGCAAGCAGTGGGTGAAGCTGGCCGACACCTACGAGACGATCGTCCTGCTGGCCCCGCACTCGGACTATTACTGGGACACCGGCTCCTGGCACATGGCCTACAACGCCTCGGTCGACTACCGCAACCGCGAGCACCTGCCCGAGCTGCGTCGCGAGGCCGAGTGGCGGCAGTGGGTCGAGCGGGGCACCGCCTTCCTCGAGGAGGGCGCCCGCCAGAACCCCGACAGCTGGCGGCTGTGGGCGGCGCTCGGGCGACTCTACGTCGACCCCTTCAAGCTGATCGACTACGAGAAGGCCGCCGAGGCCTACCACCGCTCGGCCGAGACCGGCAACGCGCTGCCCTACGTGCGGCGGGCCGAGGCGCTCTGCCGGGCGCGGATCCCGGGCCGCGAGGACGAGGCGCTGCCGCTGGTCCGCGAGCTGAACGACGGGCCGCGGGGCAAGGTGCCGACCCTCAACTGCGTGCGCTTCGTGCTCGAGCTGCGGGCCGACCCGGGGATCGACCGCGACCGGCTGGCCGCTGAGGTCTTCGGCACCCCGGAGCGGGCGTGGCGCGAGCTGGGCGACTTCTACCTGGGCAGCAAGGACTACCCCATGAACGGCGTGCGTACGATGCTGCGTAGGCTTGAAAGGGAGCTGCAAATCCCCGATGAGCAGAGCGTTCTCCGCAATCCCTAGCCTCCTTCCATCGTCCCCGACCTTCGCATGAGCGGCCCGCCTCCTCCGCCCACCGTGGCCCCAGCCTCCGCCCCGCCGTCCCAGGCGGCCCCGGCGGACGAGCCCGAATCCGGGGGCTCGGAGTCGCGACGGATCGCGCTCTTCGGCGACATCCACGCCAACCTCGAGGCACTCGAGGCGGTGCTCGCCGACGCCGCCGAGCAGGGCTGCAACGAGTACATCTGCATGGGCGACATCGTCGGCTACAACGCCGACCCCGTGGCCTGCCTCGAGCGGGTCCGCGCGATGGGCTGCCCGACGGTCAAGGGCAACCACGACGAGGACGCGTCCGGCAACCACTCGCTCGAGCAGATGAACCCGGTGGCGGCCACCGCGCTGGAGTGGACCCGCGCCCAGCTCGACGAGGACCAGCGCACCTGGCTGCGCCGCCTGCGGATGGTGCGGCAGGTCGCCGACTTCACGGTCGTCCACAGCACCCTCGACCAGCCCTCGAACTGGAACTACGTGACCAACCGTTTCGACGCGATGTCGAACTTCTCGTACCAGTTCACCCAGGTCTGCTTCCACGGCCACACCCACGTCCCCCGCGTCTACGTCAAGGGCGGCAAGGTCCAGGAGGTCCCCGCCGAGTCGGTGGTGATCGAGGAGGGCTCGAAGTACTTCATCAACTGCGGCTCGGTCGGCCAGCCGCGCGACGGCGACTGGCGCGCCTGCTACGCGATCTACGACCTCGCCCACAAGCTGGTGGTGTTCCGCCGGGTCGAGTATGACATCGAGACCACGCAGCGGAAGATCCGCGACGCCGAGCTTCCGCCGATGCTCGCCGACCGCCTCGCCGACGGCCGATGATCGAGGTCGTCGCCGGGCTCATCCAGGACGGCGCCGGGCGCCTGCTTGCCTGCCGCCGGCCGGAGGGCAAGCACCTCGGCGGCAAGTGGGAGTTTCCCGGCGGCAAGCTCGAGGCGGGTGAAAGCCCGGCCGAGGCGCTGGTCCGCGAGCTGCGCGAGGAGCTGGACGTCACCGTCGAGCCCGGCACCGCGCTGACGCCGGTCGTCCACGACTACGGACGCGGCCCGATCCGCCTGATCCCGCTCTGCTGCCGGATCGTCGACGGCGACCCCCACCCGCACGAGCACAGCGAGATCCGATGGGGCACCGCCGATGAGCTGCAGCAACTCGACCTTGCCGAGGCCGACCTGCCGATCCTCGCCGAGTGGCTCGGTCTCGAAGCGTCCCGCCAGCAGGCTACGTAGTCCCGTCTTCAGGCGGTGACCGGGATGCGTCCCCGCAGAAACCGTCCGTCTCGCCTTCGCCGCTGCCCGTTTTCCTCGAGGACGAGCACGAGGAAGATTCCTCGAACCGTCGCTCCATCCGGCACGACTCCCACCATGACCAGCAGTACGGGACCGGCTACAACACCGGCGTCCGGATCTTCACCGTCGCCCACTGGATCGTCGTGGTCGCCTACGCGGTGCTCGTCGCCCTGTGCGTCGCGTTTCGCCAACGACGCAAGCGACGAATCGCAGCGGCCCGGTGAATCCGCTGCTCGAGTTCATCGGCACCGGCACCTACCGCGCCGCGGAAGGAGCCCGGGGCCCGCGGCGTAGAGGACCGTTCCATGAAGTCGCTCGCCCTGCTCGTCGCCCTCCTTTCCGCCACCCCGATGCCCGCGAAGCCCCTCAAGGTCTTCGTGCTCGCCGGACAGTCCAACATGGAGGGCAAGGTCAAGCGCGGCCTGCTCGACCACCAGGCGACCGCGCCGGAGACCCGCGAGCTCTTCGCCCATCTCCGCGACCAGGACGAGTGGCTCGAGCGCGACGACGTGTTCGTCAAGTTCCTCGGGAAGAAGGGCCCGCTGACGGTCGGCTTCGGGTCCGGCGAGTGCAGCGGCGTCGAGCTCGAGTTCGGCCAGGTGCTCGGCGACCACTTCGAGGCGCCGGTGCTGCTGATCAAGACCGCCTGGGGCGGCCACTCGCTCTACAAGGACTTTCGCCCGCCCTCGGCGGGCATCCCCGAGCAGCGGATCCGCGCGGAACTCGAGCAGGCCACCCGGCGGGTCGAGGAGTCGAACCGGAAAAACGGCAAGTCCGACCCGATGCCCCGCGAGGAGGACATCCGCGCCGCCTACGGCCGCTCCTACCTCAAGCTCGTGAGCGAGGTCGCCACCACCCTCTCCGAGCTCGACACCTTGTTCCCCGAGCTCGCGGGCGCCGAGCCCGAGCTCGCCGGCCTGGTCTGGTTCCAGGGCTGGAACGACCAGTACCAGGGCGCCGAGGCGGAGTACGCGTCCAACCTCGGCCACCTGATCCGCGACCTGAGAAGGGACCTCGCGGCCCCGGACCTGCCGGTCGTCATCGGCGTGATGGGCCAGAACATGTCGCAGGAGGCGAAGGGCCCGATGCTCACAATCCAGGAGGCCCAGCTCTCGATGGAGCAGGTGCCGGAGTTCGCGGGCACGGTGAAGGCGGTGCGCACCGACCTGCTGGTCGACCAGGCCGCCGAGGCGCTCTACCCCGAGTGGCGCGAGCGCTTCGATGAGTGGGAGAAGGTCGGCTCCGACCGGCCCTACCACTACCTCGGCAGCGCGATCTGGCACCTGAGGATGGGTCGTGCCTTCGGCGAGGCGATGATCGGGATGCTCGGGACCCCGGCCGAGTAGCCGACTCCCCGGTATCAAGTGGCGGGGTTGGGAATGGGCCCAACGAAGCGCTCTATGGCCCGAAGGGTCATCACAACGAAGCCCGGGGCCAAGGAGCGCAGCGACGCGGCCCCGGGAACGGCAGCCGGAGGGCAAGGCGGCCCGCAGGGTCGCGACAAGCCTTCTCACGACCCTTCGGGCCGCCGGCTGGCGCGAATGCCTCGCGACCCTCAAGAACGCGGGGCTTCCCCGGTCCGCCGTCAGACCTTCATCTCCGGCACGGTCACCATCCAGCCGAGGCCGAACGGGTCCTGCACCATGCCGAAGCAGGGCGACCAGAAGGTCGGCCCGATCGGCATGAATACCTCGCCGCCGGCCGCAAGCGCCTCGAAGGTCGTCCGGGCCGCGGCCTCGTCGGCCAGCGTGAGGGAGAGCATGATGCCCTTGAACTCCGCCGGTTCGCCGCAGCCGTCGGAGGCCATGATCCGTGACTCGCCGACGACGAACTCGCAGTGCATCACCTTCTCCCCCCAGCCCTCGGGCAGCGGGTCGGGCGGCTGCTCCGGGCTCTCCTTGAAGCGCATCACCATGCCGATCTCGGCACCGAGGGTCGTGCGATAGAACTCCAGCGCCTCTTCGCAGCGGCCTCCGAACTGGAGGTAGGGTTGGATGAGCGGGGTCTTCATGGTCCTCAGTGCTTGCGGGTGTAGGTGCTGACCACGGCGGTGACCCAGCCGTCGTCGGTCTTCTTCTCGTCGGTGATCACGCGCCGGTCGTCCGACTCGAACCTCACCGTGGTGCGGAAGTCGCAGAGCTTGCCCTCCATCGGGCAGAAGCCCCGGGTCTTCAGCGTGAGCACCTTCCCGCTCTCGTCGACCTGGCCGGTGTAGTCCCATTTCGCCGAGCTCATCGAGTCGATCCAGCGGCCGACGTACTCCTCCTTCTGCGGGTCGTAGCCGAAGGTCAGGATCCACTTCGTGCTCATGCCTTCCATCTCGCCGCGGCCCTCGCCGACCACCCAGAAGCCACCCAGCATGCGGGCCGTCTCGGTGCCCGTCGCCTTCATCGGTTCCTTGCCGGGCTCCATGTGGATCTCGGTCTCGATCGTCCACTCGCCGACGAGTTTCTGCAGCCACTCGTGCTGCTCGGTCGGCTTCGGCATCTCGGGCATCGCCGGCGCTTCCTCGGCGCCCCTCAGGCCGCCGCACAGCATCAGGGCGCCCAGCGCCATCCATCTTGCGTTCATGTCGTTCTTCAGGTTCGGGGTTGGGGGGGGGAGAAAAAGTCCGTCCACGCAGTCGCGCGCGATCCTCAGGTTGGCACGGATCATCGCCGGGTCGCGATGGGTCTTCGAGACCAGCATCGAACCCTGCCACAGGCTGTTGAGGAACCACGCCACCTGCTGCGGGTCGAAATCGTCCGCCGGAGGATGCACCTCCTTGGCCTCCGCCAGCAGCCCGGCCACCTGTCCGGTCCAGTGCGCCAGCTCGCGGTCGGCCGCCTCGCGGAAGGCCTCGCTCACCCCCGCGCACTCCTGCGCCATCATCCCGACCACGCACACGCAGGGCTCCGGCCGCTCGGTGAAGCCCGCCATGATGTCGAACATCCGGTGCAGCCGCTCCAGGGGATCGCCCCCCTCGTCCCCCCAGGCCGGGGCGTAGGCCGAGCCGCCCATCCGCCCCCACCACGAGATCGCCGCCTCGCCGATCTCGTCCTTGGTGGTGAAGTGGTGGAAAAACGCCCCCTTCGTCACCCCGGCCTCGGCGCAGATCTCGTCGACCCGGGTCGCCGCGAAGCCCTGTCGCAGGATCAACCGCACCGCCGCCCGAACCAGATCCTCGCGGGTCTGCTCCGGACTGCGACGACGCGGGACGGGCTTTTGCATACCAGGCGGTATGTAGCTATCGAAGCTCGCGGCAACGGCCAAGCGCATTCTTGCCAGGCGGATCCTCCGGTCGCTCCGGCCTTCGGTGTTGGACCTTCGACGTTCGACGTTCATTCTCCCCCCGTGCTTCCCGCCCTCACCGGCCTCTCCCGCGACGAGCTCACCGCCCTGCTGGCGGACTGGGGCGAGCCCCCCTTTCGCGCCGGACAGGTGCTCGACTGGGTGTGGAAGAAGCAGGTCGGCTCCTTCGACGAGATGAGCAACCTGCCGGCCGCGCTGCGGGGGAAGCTCGCCGCCAGCCACCGGCTGCACGCGCTCGAGCACGCCCGCACCCAGGGCAGCGCCGACACCACCCGCAAGTTCCTCTTCAAGCTCCACGACGGACGCTACGTCGAGAGCGTGCTGATCCCCGCCAACCCGGCGCTCTACGGCGAGCGCTCCGACCGCCGCACCCTGTGCGTCTCGTCCCAGGTCGGCTGCGCCTACGGCTGCAAGTTCTGCGCCTCCGGCCTGGCCGGCTTTTCCCGCAACCTCGAGCCGGCCGAGATCGCGGGGCAGGTGCTCGCCGCCGAGCGGCTGTCCGGCGAACGGGTCGACAACCTGGTCTTCATGGGCATGGGCGAGCCCTTCGCCAACTTCGACCGGCTGATGACGGCGATCGGGCTCATCACCGCCGAGTGGGGCCTCCACCTCGGCGCCCGCCACCTGACGGTTTCGACCTCCGGACTGGTCCCCCAGATCCGAAGGCTGGCCGACCACCCGCAGCAGATCCGCCTGGCGATCTCGCTGCACGGCGCCACCGACGAGGTGCGCGACCGGATCATGCCGGTGAACCGCAGGTGGAACACCGGCCAGCTGTTCGACGCACTCGACTACTGGAACTCTCGTAAGAAGCAGCACCTGACGCTGGAGTACATCCTGATCGACGGGGTCAACGACGCGCTCGAGCAGGCCCGGATCCTCGCCGGCCACGCCCGTCGGCTGAAGGCCAAGGTCAACCTGATCCCCTACAACACCGTCGAGGGCCTCGACTGGGTGCGCCCGCCCGAGGACCGCTGCCGCGCCTTCCGCGACGTCCTCCGCAACGCCGGCGTCGCCGCCACCCTGCGCCTCGAGAAGGGGCACGACATCGACGCCGCCTGCGGCCAGCTCCGCCTCAAGCAGGAGACCGAGGAGGGCATCATCGAGGCGCCCGCCCGCTGAACGGCGCGTTCCATGCGCCATGCCCACCGCCCGGCGGTCACCCGACCGCGCCGTCCCCGCCCCGGCTTCGGCTCAGGACCCTCCCTCCTGCTCCAGTCCGGCTGCGATCCTCTCGATCTGCACCCGGTGGATGCCCATGTGCAGCGCCGCCAGGGCATGCCAGCCGGCCGCGTCGAGCGGACCGAACCACGGATGCGGATGCGCGGCCCGGGTCGCCAGCTCGGGCACCGACTCGACCGCCTCCAGCACTGCCTCGCAGGACGCTTCGAAGCCGTCCTCGACCTCCCCGCCGACCTCCGGCGACGGCTTGACGTCGGCCGTGCTCACCCTGCCCTCCGGCGTCTCGTCCCGCCCGAGGAGCGTGATGAAGCGCGCGAAAGCCTCGTTGCAGATCCGCAGGTGCTCGAGCGTCATCCACAGCGACCAGTTCCGGCTGCTGTCCTCGAGCCCCCGCAGGCGCCGGATCAGCACCCTGCGGCGGCGCAGCGAGGGCTCGCAGCCGTCGACCCGCCGCCGGATCGCCGCCCGCTCGACGCCGAACTGTTCGTTGAAGCGTTCCCGGCTCCACGACTTCCGCCGGCGGGCGAAGCTCATCCTCGCAATCGCAAGTTCCAGGGCCGGCAATCCCGCGCCGGGCGCGGCGAGCTTCGGTTCGGACGAGGAGGCCATGCCCCACCTCTCGCCACTTCGCTTGCTTTTTGCAAGTTTTTTTACTTTTGAAATGCAAGTCTCCTGATGGGAAGCTCGGCTCATGTCCGACCGTCGACCGTCCCGGCCCAGTCCTTCGCCGCCGCGCCGCTCGCCCTGCCCGGTAGCCTGCTCGCTCGACCTCTTCGGTGACCGCTGGACGCTGCTGGTGATTCGGGACCTGATGTTCGGGCGTTCGCGCTTCAAGGACTTCATCGCCTCACCCGAGGGCATTCCGACCAACATCCTCAGCGAGCGGCTCGCCCGCCTGGTCGAGGGCGGCGTGGTCGACAAGGTGCCCGCCCCGGAGGGTGGCAAGCGGCAGGTCTACCGGCTGACCGAGAAGGGCGAGGCACTGCGGCCGATCCTGCGGTCGATCCGCGACTGGGGGCTGCGCTGGGAACCCGGCACCCGGGTCTCGACGGGCTGAACGCCCGCAAAGTCTTTGCCTCGCCGGCGACGAGGCGGTTCAATGCCTCCGTGAAACTCATCCCGCTCCTGCTCGCCGCCGTCCTGCTGGCCTCCTGCGCCACCTCCACCTGCTGGTCCGGGGGCATCCCGCTGCGCGACGTCGAGGAACGCCAGCGCCAGGGCGCCCTCGCCGACTTCGGCGACACCTCCAACCTCAAGGCCTACCGCGGGCTCGCCCACCCGCAGGCCCAGACCTCGCTCTACGAAAGGCAGGTGGCGCGGGGCGGCTGGATCGAGATCGAGGACTTCAAGTTCTTCGAGGAGCCGCTCGACATCCCGCGCGAGCGCCTCGAGGAGGTGCTCCAGATCTACCGCGACGGCGACTCCCACCAGGCCTGGGGCCCGAAGGACAAGTGCGCCGGCTTCCATCCGGACTACGTGCTGGTGTGGTCGTCCGGCGGTCGGCGCCGGGTGCTCCAGCTCTGCTACGGCTGCCACGAGTGGAAGTTCTTCGGCCCCGGCGGCATGCTCCTGACCGACATCTCGGAAAAGGCCTACAACGGCCGGCTGACCCGTCGCCTGCTGCCGAAGGAGCAGTGAGCCGCCTCGATTACCGGTATCGGGGATTGCGGCCCGGCAGACGGGCTGCTTGAGTCTAGCATGATGGATCCTGCGGCCGAAGGAAGCGACCCCCGCACCGACGACGGACGGCTGGAACTCGCCCTGCGCGCCTCGAACGAGGGGATCTGGGACTGGTGGACGGACCGTCCCGACATCTTCTACTCGCGGCGCATCCTCGAGTTCCTCGAGTGCGGCGACCGGCGCGCGCCGAACTTCTTCCTCGAGCCCCACGAGTCGGTCCACGAGGACGACCAGGAACGCTTCGCCGCCGCGCTCTCGAACGCCCTCGACCCCGGCGGCCCGGAGCTCTTGGCCGTCGACTGCCGCGTCCGCACCGGCGGCGATGCGTGGCGCTGGCTGCGGATCCGCGGGACGGTCGTCCGCTCCCGCGACGGGACCGCCACCCGGATCGCGGGCTCGATGATCGACATCTCCCGGCGCAAGGCCGCCGAGGCGCAGATCGAGGAGGAGCGCCACCGGCTGACGATGCTCATCGACCACGTCCCGGTGCAGATCTACTTCAAGGACACCGATTCCCGCTTCGTCCTCGTGAACAAGCAGATGGCGGCCTGGAACGGCGAGCGCACGCCGGAGGAGGTCATCGGCAAGCACGACCGCGACTTCTTCGCCTACGAGCACTGGAAGGAGGCCTTCGACGACGAGCAGCTCATCATGCGCACCGGCGAGGCGATCAGCGGCAAGCTCGAGCACGAGGTCCGCGAGGACGCCAGCGACACCTGGGTGCTCACCTCGAAGTTCCCCTGGCACGACAGCCGCGGCCGGATCAAGGGCACCTTCGGCGTGTCCAGCGACGTCACCGAGCTGGTCAAGGCCCAGCAACAGGCCGCCGAGCTCGCCGGCGAGCTGGCGCTGCGCAACGAGGCCTACGAGGAGGAAGTGCAGCTCGCCCGCGAGATCCAGCACGCGCTCGCCTCGGCCAGCTTCCCGGAGATCGGCCGCAACGGCCGCCGGCTCCACTTCGCCGCCCGCTACCTGCCGATCTCCGACCTCGCCGGTGACTTCTTCGAGGTCGTCCGCATCTCCAAGGAGACCGCCGGCCTGCTGATCTGCGACGTCATGGGCCACGGCGTCCGCTCGGCGCTGGTCGTCGCCATGCTGCGCGGCCTGCTCGAGAAGCAGCGACGCTCCGCCGCCGACCCCTCCGCCTACCTCCGGGGACTCAACAACGGGCTGGCCGCCATCCTCGAGCGGGCCGAGGCCACCATCTTCGCCACCGCCTTCTACGCCGTGGTCGACCTCCGCACCGGCCTGCTGCGCTGCGCCTGCGCCGGTCACCCGGGCGCCATCTTCACCGGCCCCGGCGGGGTCCAGCAGCTCGCCGGGGAGCGCTCGGAACGCGGTCCCGGGCTCGGGCTCGTCCCGGGCTCGGAGTTCCCCGCCGTGGAGGTCCCCCTCGACAGCGTCGACCGCCTGCTGCTGTTCACCGACGGCATCCTCGAGGCGGAGAACCGCAAGGGCGAGGCCTTCATGGACCTGCGCCTGATGGACGCCGTGAAGAAGCGCTGCGAGGAGGACTTCGAGACGATGCTCGACGGCATCCTCGCCACCGTCCTGACCTACTCCGAGGGCTTCGACGACGACGTCTGCCTGGTCGGCGTGCAGGTCGGCGGCGGCGCCTGAGCGCTCAGAACATCTCGAGCTGCCCGCCCTCGTCCGGGTCGCGGAACCGGACCCCGACCCCGAGCAGGCGCACCGCCCTGCCCCGGCCGCGCTTCCACGCCTCGCCGAGCAGTTCCTCGTAGATCGACGGCTCGACCACCGGGTGCGCGCGCTCGGCGGTGGTGCGGGTGAAGTCGGCGAACTTCAGCTTCACCACCAGCGAGCGCACCGCGCGGTCGGCATGCTTGCGGGCGAGCTCCTCGCGCACACCCTCGAGCATCCCCCGCATCACCGGCAACAGCGCCGGCAGCGTCGCGATGTTCTCGGAAAAGGTCCGCTCGCTGCTCAGCGACTTGCGGATCCGGTGCGACTTCACCTCGCGGGTGTCGATCCCGCGGCACAGCTCGTGCAGCTCGAGGCCCCACGAGCCGAAGCGCGTGGCCATCGCGAGCTTGTCGAGCCGCTGCAGGTCGCCGCAGGTGTGGATCCCGAGCGCCGCCAGCCGGTCGCGCATCTTGCGCCCCACGCCCCACAGCTTGCCCACCGGCAGCTCCCGCATGAAGGCCTCGACCTCGCCCGGCCTCACCTCGTGCTGGCCGTCCGGCTTGTTCCAGTCGCTGGCGATCTTCGCCAGCAGCTTGTTCGGCGCGATCCCGGCCGAGGCGGTCAGGCCGGTCTCCTCGCGGATCTGCGCGCGGACCTCCCGCGCCACCGCCGCCGCGGAGCTGCGCAGGTGCGAGACGTCGAGGTAGGCCTCGTCGAGCGACAGCGGCTCGATCGACTCGGTGAAGCGCCCGAAGATCGCGCGGATCCTCGCCGACTCGGCCCGGTAGAGCTCGAAGCGCACCGGCACCAGGACCAGCTGCGGGCACAGCTCGAGCGCCTTGAACACCGGCATGGCACTACGACAACCGTACTTGCGCGCCTCGTAGTTGGCGGTGGTCAGCACCCCGCGCCGCGAGCGACCGCCCACGCCGACCGGCTTGCCGCGCAGCGACGGCTCCTCCCGCTCCTCGATGGCGGCGTAGAAGCAGTCCATGTCGATGTGGATGATCTTGCGCACGGGGAAAGAACCGGGCGATGGGTGCGGGTGCCGTCCTCAGTCAAACTCCGTCGCCCGCGACGGCTCCGCCAGGTGCCGGAAGGCCAGCTCCACGTACTCCGGCGAGGCCCGGTGGGGACACATCTCGGGCAGCTCCCCGGGCGCGAACCAGCCGACCTCCTCGATCTCGTGGTCGGGGTCCATCTCCCCGCCGAGCAGCCGGCAGCCGAAGACCGCCTTGTAGGCGTACTCGGGCTCCCTCGGGTGCCCGTGGCGGGTCTTGTCCCAGACCGCCAGCAGCTTCACCGCCTCGACCTCGTAGCCGGTCTCCTCCCGCACCTCGCGCACCGCGTTCTCGGCCGGGGTGTGGCCGGGATCGGTCCAGCCGCCGGGCAGGGTCCACAGCCCGTTGGCCCGCTCCTTGGCCAGCAGGATCCGGCCCTCGGAAACCACCGCCGCCCGCGCGTCGAGCTTCGGCGTCAGGTATCCCAGCTCGACCGGCCAGCGGAAGTCCCTCCGCTCCGCCCTCAGTAGCTCCGAGGCGATCTCGTGCACCCGCTCGTAGCGCTCGCGGTCGTAGGGGTTCTCCCCGTAGCGGAGGCCCGCCTCGGCGATCCCCTTCAGCTCCCGGCTCAGGTCCAGCAAGTCCTTCATCGCCCCCCACTCTGGCGGGCCCGCC
>Ga0207814_100574_pt1 | contig 18219 bp, 20 predicted proteins | sample TtaePargueraPR_7_FD_187755 | JGI IMG/M metagenome (GOLD analysis project Ga0207814, IMG submission 187755) | Aerobic enrichment media microbial communities from Bioluminiscent Bay, La Parguera, Puerto Rico - Tt and P1 (2) (SPAdes) | ecosystem: Environmental > Aquatic > Marine > Unclassified ... | reverse complement strand
AACCAAGGATGGAAAATATGAACTGGTCGAGACATTTCGCGAGGGCACGCCCACGGCGAACCTGGCGCCCGGTGCATACAGGATAGCAGCGACTTACGGAAAAGTGCACCTTATCAAGGATATAGACGTCAAACCGGGGCATGCGATACAGGAAATTTTCGTTCTCAACGCTGGTGGCCTGCGCCTCAACGCCGTGACCCAGAATGGCAACACGATCCCGCCTAATTCAGTCCGCTATGACATTTTAGCCGACGAGTCCGAGTCCGACCAGTTCGGCAACCGGAAGGTGATCCTGCGAGACGCCAGCCCCGGCGTGGTTCTTCGTCTCAATGCCGGGGCCTACCAGGTCGTCAGTACCTACGGTGATGCCAATGCCATCGTTCGCGCCGATGTAACCGTGGAGCCGGGCCGCCTGACCGACGCGACCATCAACCACAGCGCATCGAAGATCACCTTCAAGCTGGTTACACAGCCGGGCGGCGAGGCCCTGGCCGACACGCAGTGGAATATCCTGACGCCGGGGGGCGACCTCATCAAGGAAAGCGCCGGCGCCCTTCCTTCCCACATCCTTGCAGCCGGGAACTACAAAGTGGTGGCTCAGCACAAGGGCAAAACCTACTCGCGCGAATTCCAGGCCGAAGAAGGGGAAGTGAAACAGATCGAAGTCGTCATCCAGTGAGTTACTCGGGCAGCGGGATGAACTCGCTGTCGCCCGGAACGTCTTCGAAACGCCCCTGCGCCCAGTCCGCTTTCGCCTGCTCTATGCGCTCGCGTGAACTGGATACGAAGTTCCACCAGATGTATCTCGGGCCATCGCCGGTTTCGCCACCCAGCAGCATGATCCGGCTGTCTTCCCGGGCGGTGATCGTTATCTCGTCACCGGGCCGGAAGACCAGAAGCCGGTGCGCCCCGAAGCCGGACCCTGAAATTTCGATCTGACCCGATACCACGTAAACAGCCCGCTCTTCATGGCCGGCATCCAGCGGCATGCGAGTCCCCTGCCTGAGCACGGCATCGGCATAGAACATGTCGCCGTGAACGGGCACGGGGGACGTCTTGCCGAGCAGGGACCCGATTATCAGACGGACCTTGGCGCCCTGCGCCTCGATGACGGGCAACTCGCCCTTGCCATGGTGAACGAATTCGGGGGCTGTTTCCTCAAAGGGTTTTGGCAAGGCAACCCAGCTCTGTATCCCGGCGAGAGATGACGGTTTTTTACGTATTTCGGGCCCGGTCCGCTCCGAATGGGCAATGCCCCTGCCCGCTGTCATCAGGTTCACATCGCCGGGTCGAATGGTCATGTGCGTGCCGAGGCTGTCGCGGTGGTCGATGGAGCCTTCGAAAAGGTAGGTGACTGTCGCCAGCCCGATATGGGGATGCGGCCGCACGTCCAGGCCCTCCCCGCTCAGGAATTCGCCTGGACCCATTTCATCGAAAAATATAAACGGCCCGACCATGCGGCGTCTGGCGGTGGGGAGCGCCCGGCGGACCTCGAACCCGCCGATATCCGCGGTTCGCGGCACGATAACCGTTTCAACCCGGTCGCAAGACTCGGCATCGCCAGCCACCGGGTCGTCGCAGGGCTGCCAACTCATTGCTCTACTCCTTCGGACTGGATCGCGGAAGGAGACTATAACGGCATCGGACGACATCGCGAATTCACGATGTGCTCAGGCAGCTTTTGCTTTCCTGTCAGCCCGCAAATCGGGCGGCACCGCTTCCTCGGCAAGAACGGCAATGGCCTCAGCCAGGCTCATGGTCTTCTGGTCCTTCGAACCGAGACGGCGAACATTGACCGTGCCTTCCTCGACCTCGCGTTTGCCGACGACAAAGATAACCGGCACCTTGCCGACGGAGTGCTCACGCACCTTGTAGTTGATCTTCTCATTGCGCAGATCAGCCTCGCCGCGCAAGCCTGCCGTCTTCAGGGCTTCGAGCACGTCACAGGCATAGTCGTCCGCGTCGGAAACGATGGTTGCGACGACCACCTGGGTCGGCGCCAGCCACAATGGGAAGTGGCCGGCGTGCTGCTCGACAAGAATGCCGGTGAAGCGCTCCAGCGATCCGAACATGGCCCGGTGCAGCATGACGGGAACATGCTTCTCGCCGTCGGCACCGATGTAGAACGCGCCAAGCCGCTCAGGCAGGTTGAGATCAACCTGCACCGTGCCGCACTGCCAATCACGGCCAATGGCGTCACGCAGCACGTATTCGAGCTTCGGCCCGTAAAATGCGCCCTCGCCGGGGTTGAGTTGATATTCCATGCCCGCAGCCTCAACCGCCGTCTTGAGCGCGGCTTCGGATTCATCCCAGACCTCGTCCGCACCGACCCGCTTCTCGGGCCTGTCGGAGAACTTGATGACCACGTCGTCAAAACCGAAGTCCCTGTAGATTGACAAGATAAGGTTGTTCATCTTCACGCATTCATCCGTGATCTGCTCGCGGGTGCAGAAGATGTGGGCATCGTCCTGGGTGAAATGGCGTACGCGCAGCAGGCCGTGCAGCGCGCCGGACGGTTCGTAGCGGTGCACCTTGCCGAATTCCGCAATCTTGATTGGCAGCTCGCGGTAACTCTTCAGACCGTGCTTGAATATCTGCACGTGGCCGGGGCAATTCATCGGCTTGCAGCAATAGACGCGTTCGTCCGGCGTCTGCGTGGTGAACATATTCTCGCCGAACTTCTCCCAGTGGCCGGACTGTTCCCACAGCGCCTTGTCCATCATATCGGGCGAGTTCACCTCGATATAACCGGCATCGTGCTGGCGGCGGCGCATGTAGGCGATTAACTCCTGGAAAAGCGTCCAGCCCTTGGCATGCCAGAAGACCGCGCCGGGGGCCTCTTCCTGGAAGTGGTAGAGGTCCATCTCGCGCCCGAGGCGGCGATGGTCGCGCTTCTCCGCCTCCTCCAGCATCGTAAGATAGGCTTGGAGATCCTTGTCGCTCGCCCATGCCGTGCCGTAGATGCGCTGGAGCATGGGGTTGTTGGAATCGCCACGCCAGTATGCGCCGGCGATGTGGGTCAGCTTGAAGGCATTGCCGACGTCTTTCGTCGAGCGCATGTGCGGCCCGCGGCACAGGTCGAACCAGTCGCCCTGGCTGTAGATTTTCACATCCTCGCCTTCCGGAATGGCGTCGACGAGCTCGACCTTGTAGTCCTCGCCCTTCTCCTTGAAGACCTTTTTCGCCTTGGCGCGGTCCCAGACTTCCTTGGCGAAGGGTTTCCCGCGCTGGATAATCTCCGCCATTTTCTTCTCAATGACGGGAAGGTCTTCCGGCGTAAAGGGTTCCTCGCGGTCGAAGTCGTAATAGAAGCCGTTCTCGATCACGGGGCCGATGGTCACCTGCGTGCCCGGGAAAAGCTCCTGCACCGCTTCCGCCATTACGTGCGCGGCGTCGTGGCGGATGAGCTCCAGCGCGGCCGGATCGTCACGGGTGACGATCTCGATTTTCGCATCGTTTTGAATCGGGTCGGCCAGATCCTTCAACTCGCCGTCGAGCTTCATGGCGACGGCCTTCTTGGCTAGGGACTTGGCGATGGATTCGGCAACTTCCGCGCCAGTCACTCCAGCATCGAAATCGCGCGCATTGCCATCGGGAAATGTCAGGGAAATCATCTTTTGCTCCTCTCACTCACTGCATACGACGCAGGTAAGACGGGCGAAGCAATACAAAGCGTCAGGCGATGGCGCAACCGTAATTTGCAATTTGGTTGGTCCCGGATAAGTTGTGACCAGTCCGGTGAATATCCGAGGAACGTTGGTTCCGGCATGTTCCAAGGGGGGTAAAAAATGCGCCGATTGTCCCGCGCTGCCGCGCTGTCTCTCGTCACCATGATTTTCGCTTATGCCGGCGGATCGGTCCCAGCGTCGGCGAATGACACCAAGATCTGTTTGGACGCACCAAGCCCCGAAGTTGGCATCGGCGCCTGCGCACGCTTGATCCGTTCAGGCCGGTTCAGGGGACAGGATCTCAGCACGATCTACAACAATCGGGGGTACTATCTGGCCCAGACAGGCGACTTGCGTGGTGCACTTGAGGATCTCAACCGGGCGATCAAGATCTGGCCACGCAACGACCTGTCCTACATGGTGCGCGGCTACGTGCACGGCGAGTTGGGGGACATAGACCGCTCCATCGATGACACCAACAAGGCCATAAAGCTCAATCCCAAACTCACCCAGGCCTACGTGAACCGGAGCGGCGATTGGATCACAAAAGGCGAGCCGGCGAAGGCGCTCGCGGATGCAGAAAAGGCATTGCGGCTGGAGCCCAAGAATCTCCTGGCCCTGAACAACAGGGGTCTCGCGCTATTCCAGATGAGCCGGTACAAGGAGGCGGTTGCGGCCTACGACGCAGCCCTCAAAGTCGAGCCTAACCTCGCCCTCGCCTACGCAAACCGGGGCCACTCGCTGTTCGAGCTTGGAGAATACGAGAAGGCTTACGCGGATTACGAAAAGCAGATCAAACTCGATCCCGCGATGTCCCATGGCTATCTGGGCCGTGCGCTGTACTGGAAATACAAGGACGACACACAGCGCGCGCTTGAAGACCTCAACCACGCACTCAAGCTCGATCCGCGCAATATACATGTACTCAACGCGCGCGCCATTTTGCTTGCAACCATTGACGAGTACGATCGGGCGTTTTCCGACATCGAGGCGGCCATCCGCATCAAGCCGGACGAGCCCAAGCTCTATCTCGTGCGCGGCTCTATTTGGCGCGAAACGGGCAATCTCGAACAGGCGCTGGCGGACCAGGACAAGGCAATAAAACTGAACAAGGATCCGAACTTTCCGGACATGAACAGCCAGCGCGGCGATACGCACCGATATCTCGGAAACTACGACGAGGCGCTGGCGGACTACGACGAAGCGCTGCGCATCCGCCCGACGCTGGTGCATGCCATTATCGGACGTGGCCTGGTGTTCGAGAAGAAGGGCGACCTGGAGGCGGCGCGCAAGGAGTTCAAACGGGCCTTGGCAACGAAAGACATAGGCACAACCTCGCTCCTCTCGACCGAAGAACGCAAAACGGCGGAGGCGCGCCTGGCCGCGCTTGAATCCGGTGCGCCGCAGCCGGTCATTCCGCCAGCGCCGAGGAAAGCGTCATCGCCGAACTCCATTCCAACACCTTCGCTCGCCTTGCCGGAAATCCAGGCGGAACAGAAAGATCCCGGCAAGCGGGTGGCTCTGGTGATAGGCAACTCAGCCTACGAGAATACATCGCCGCTCGATAACCCGCAGCGTGACGCCAAGGCGGTCGCCGAGACCTTTCGCAAGATTGGCTTCGCGAAAGTCATCGAGGCCAACGATGCGAAACGGGCTGATCTCGTGGACGCCCTGCGCGACTTCGCCAACGTCGCGGAGAACGCCGACTGGGCCGTGGTGTATTACGCGGGACACGGTATCGAAGTAAGCGGCATCAATTACCTGATTCCGGTTGATGCCAAGCTGAGTGTCGACAGGGACGTGCAGTTTGAAACCATTCAGCTTGACCAGGTGCTTACTGCCGTGCAGCAGGCAAAAAAGCTGAAGCTGGTCATCCTCGACGCCTGCCGCGACAACCCCTTCGTCTCAACCATGCGCAAGACGCCGGCGCCCGAAGCGCGCACGGTCAGCGCTTCGACAGCTGGCGGCGTGGTTAGAACCCGCTCGGTTGGTCTCGGGCTTGGGCGCATCGAGGACCAGAAGGCCGGACAGGCGACTCTGGTGGCTTATGCCGCGAAACACGGACAAGTGGCACTGGACGGGCAAGGCGAAAACTCGCCCTATGCCATCGCGCTTGTTCAACGCATGGCGACCCCGGGCGTGGAAATCAACAAGATTTTCCGGCTCGTTCGCGACGACGTGATGGAGGCAACGGCCGGGCGGCAGGAGCCCTACACCTACGGCTCTCTCCCCGGCAGCGAGGACTTCTACTTCGTTGCGAAGAAATAGCGGCGGCGTACACATCATTGCTTGAGGCTAGGATTTTGGCCTGGAGGACTCTCGTGTAAATGCGCGCCGCTCCAGCGCCCGTAACGCCAGGGTGCATACCAAGGGTGCCGCTCGTCTTCCAGATCGGGAACGGGATCGTAGCCGCTCGGGCCCAACGGGTTGCACCGGCACAGGCGCGATACCATGAGCCAGCCACCCTTCCAGGCACCGTTTCTCTCAATCGCCTCTTCGGCATACTCCGAACAGGTCGGCAGATAGCGGCATTCGCGGCCCATGAAGGCGGAGAAGGTGTAACGATAGAGCGTGATCGGCGCGGTCAGCAACAGTACCGCCAGACTTCTTTTCCGGTTGTCGCTCATGCGCCGCGTGCCTCCAGACGACGTACGAGGGCTGCAGCCACCATCAGGTCAAGGTGAGCACCGCCGGCATTCTTGTAAACGGTGATCTCTTCCGCATTGTCGCGGCCCTGAGCCATATTCCCAACGAGATCGAACAGGTCTCCCCGAATATCCTTTTCGGAAATCACGCCGTTTGCAATCGGGGCCAGCACGTCGCCCACGCCGTCGAGCGCGGACTGCCGGCTGTCCACGAAAAGCGCACCGCGGCGCATCACATCGTCATCGGCTTCACGGGTATCCGGTGCATATCCGCCCACGAGATCAACATGGGTGCCAGGCTTGAGCCATGCGCCTTTCAGAATGGGGTCCGTTGCCATTGTCGCAGTCGAGACGATATCGGCCTGCCGTGCGGCGGCTTCCAGGTCAAAAGCAGCGCGCGCCGGCATGCCCTCGCCGCATAGCTGCGCTGCCAGCGCCTCGGTCTTATCCCGGCTGCGATTCCAGATTGAAACTTCCGTTATCTCCGGCCTGGCGGCGAGATGGCCCCTTGCCAGCCATGGCGCGAGACCACCGGCGCCCACGATCAGCAGCGACTTCGCGTCGGGCCGGGACAGGATTCTCGATCCGAGTGCGCTGTCGGCGGCCGTCTTCCAGTACGTCAGTTCCGTCGCGTCGAGCGCCGCGATCGGCACGCCGGTTTCGCAGTCGAACAGCACGATGACGGCTTGGACCGCCGCCAGACCGCGCTTGGCCGGATTTTCGGGGACGATTGTGATCAACTTCGACCCGGCGAGCGCCAAACCGTCATGGGCCGATCGCACAAGATAGCGCGACTGCAGCGGACCTATGAGTGCGTCAGCAATCTCCGGTCTCGCCCCGCCATGGCCCGCCTCAAGTGCGGCGATAAGATCATCCAGGTCGATGGCGGTTCGCAATTCATCGGCGGAATAGAAGCGCATTGGCCCGGATCTTAGGAGTCGCTCGTATCGTAGGGCGCGCCGTCCTTGTGCAGAAAGCGCCATCTGCCGCCGCGTTTTTCCGCCTTCATGTCGATGTCGGGGTAGTCGACGTCGTCTTCGCTGTCCCGCGTGCCAACCTCGAGGTAGGCAACCGTCTTTTCGCTGCGATTGACGAGACAGTGGCCATTCGCGTCACCTGCCTTGAACCCGGCCGCCATGCCGGGCTTCAGGACCGTTTCGCCAGCATCGGTCAAAAGCGTAATCTCACCCTCGATCACACAGACGAACTCATCCTCGCGCGCGTGCCAGTGACGCTGGGCGGACATGGCGCCGGGCTCCAAGGTCACGTAATTGACGCCGAACTGGGTGAGATCGAAGGCGTTGCCGAGCGCATGCTTGGTCCGCCCCGCTATGGGCGCATCAAAAGGTGCGGGATAGGGGCAGGTCGTGCGGCCGGCAACGTCACCCGGCACGATGCTGACCGGCCGGCCGCCGGGCTTTTGCGCCGGCATCAGGCGTGCTCTTCCTGCTTCGGCGCGGCCTGTTCGATCTGCGCAATGGCGTCCTCCACCGCATCGAACACCAGCAGGGTCGATGCGTGCCGCGCCCTGAAGTCCCGGACGGGCTCAAGGATTTCCAGGTCCTTCCACTTGCCGTTGGGCGGCGGACCATCCTCTTTAAGCATCTTGCGCATCTCGTCGCCAATCTTGCGCAGCTCGGACGCGCTGGACCCGACGATATTTCGCGCCATGATCGACGAGGCGGCCTGCCCCAGCAAACACGCTTTCACGGTCTGGCCGTAATCGGAAACCACGTTGCCGTCCATGGTCAGGTCGACGGTCACCGTGCTTCCGCACAGCTTGGAGTGGGCCGTGGCACTTGCCTGCGGTTTTTCCAGACGCGAGGCGCGGGGGATATTGGCCGCGAGTTCCAGAATGCGCGGGCTGTATATCTCATCAAGAACGGTCATGAGGCTCCAGGTAATGCATTATCCGACTTGTCGTACACTTGCAGGCACATAACAACGCCTATATACCCTGCGGAAACCGCCATGAGAACAGGTGTCCCCCGATTGGAGGCCTGCTGCCAGCGCGACATCTTATCGTTTAATATCGGTATGGTGGCACCTGTTCCGCAAGGCCCTATATATGGCATGATCGCTGCCAGCATGTTTCCAGCCGGTTCGGAATAGCGAGTATCCGCGAATTACGACGCCGCCCCTACAGAACAGGAATTCGATGGACGCAGTTGTTAAAAAAATTCAGGCCCCGAGACCGAAAATCGGCGCCGGGCCCAAAATCGAGCGGCCGAGCCAGGCTGAAGCCGAAGAGGCAGTCAAAACACTGATTGCGTGGGCCGGAGACGATCCTTCACGCGAAGGGCTGATCGACACGCCCACGCGCGTCGTCAATGCCTACCGCGAGTTCTTCAAGGGATACGAGGAGTGCCCGATCGAGGTGCTATCGCGAACTTTTGATGAAATCAGCGGGTACGACGACATCGTCATGCTGCGGGATATCGATCTCAACTCCCACTGCGAGCATCACATGGTGCCCTTTATCGGCAAGGCTCATGTGGCCTACATGCCCAACGATGCCGTGGTGGGAATCTCGAAGCTCGCGCGAGTCGTCGAGATTTACGCGCGCCGCCTGCAGACCCAGGAAACGATGACGGCACAGATTGCCGACACCATAGACGTGGCGCTCAAGCCGCGCGGCGTCGCGGTCATGATCGAGGCGGTACACCAGTGCATGTCGCTGCGCGGGGTACAAAAACCCAACGTCGCGACGATCACGACCCAGTTCAAGGGATGCTTCAAGGATGACGAGGCGCTGCGCGACAGGTTTCTCGGACTGGTACGAAGCTAGTCTCGCGCGAACCAGCAGCCCGCAACTAAAGTCGATAGCCATGTCCGGTAACAGTTTCGCCAAGCGTGTCAGCATCGAACAGGTCGAGGAAGGCAAGGACCTCGCCCCCAAGTTCGACGAAAATGGACTCATTGCCGCCGTCACCACGGACGCCGGAACCGGCGATGTGCTGATGCTCGGTTACATGAACGAGGAAGCTCTCGCCAGGACGATCGAGACGGGCGAGGCGCATTACTGGAGCCGATCGCGCAAGACCCTGTGGCACAAGGGCGCAACCAGCGGCCTCGTTCAGAAAGTCGTCGACCTTCGCATAGACGATGACCAGGATGCCGTGTGGCTGAAGGTGGAAGTCGCCGGGTCCGGCGCTTCGTGCCATGTCGGCTACATGTCCTGTTTTTACAGGTCTATTCCCACGGGCGCGAAGCCAACACCCAGCCTCGAACTTGAGTACCGGGAGGCATCGAAGACCTTCAATCCCGAAGACGTTTACGGGGATGCTCCGAACCCGACCCAACTCTAGTGCGCGAGGCACCGTTCAGGTGCGTCGGGTGTTCATGCCCATAACACATGGTTAATTACCCCGATTTACCATTGATTCATGGTGAGGAACGCCGTTCCGGCCGTTTCGCGTATGATGCGAATGATTGAGCAGGACAAGGAATGTCGAAGCCGAGAATTGGCATAGCCCTTGGTGGTGGCGCGGCCCGCGGATGGGCCCATATCGGTGTCCTGCATGCCCTGTCGCAAGCCGGGCTGGAGCCCGATATAGTCGTGGGTACATCCATCGGGTCAGTCGTCGGCGGATGTTATGTCGCCGGGCAGCTGGAAGAGCTTGAAGCCTTCGCCCGCAAGCTGACAAAGCGCCGGGTTTTCGGCCTCCTCGATTTCAATTTCGGCGGTTCCGGCCTGATTTCCGGCCAGAAACTGTCCGAACAGCTGAATGCCCATCTCGAGACGGTCGAAATCGAGAGTCTGCCCAAGCCTTTCGTGGCCGTGGCGACCGAGCTCAAGACCGGCCACGAGATCTGGCTGAGCAAGGGGCCGCTCGTTCCCGCAATGCATGCCTCTTACGCGCTGCCCGGTATATTCCGCCCGGTAAAGGTCAATAACCGCTGGCTGATCGACGGCGCCCTGGTAAACCCGATTCCGGTCTCCGTTTGCCGTGCCCTGGGCGCGCATATCGTAATTGCCGTCAATCTCAACTGGGACTTTTTCGGCCGCGGTTCGGTAGTACCGAACCAGTACTCCTTCGGCGAGGAGGCACTGTCACAGGATGAGACCACGCCACCGCCGGGCAACGGCCATGCCGCGCAGAACCTCTTGCGGCGCCAGTTTTTCGGACGCGGCGAAGATGCGCCCGGAATCTCAAGCGTGATGATGGATGCGTTCAATATTATCCAAGACCGGATCTCGCGTTCGCGGTTGGCGGGCGATCCGCCCGACATCACGATCATGCCAAACCTTGGCGGCATGGGCATGTTCGATTTCCATCTCGCCGAACCCGCCATTTCCAGCGGACACGAGGCCACGCAAAAAGTCTTGCCGGATCTACAGCACGCGGTCGGCGCCCTGGCCGCCTGAACAGCCTTTACAGTCTATCCCGTCGCTATGTAGCTGCGCATGGCCGACGCCTCCATCTCGGCCTCGGCGATACGCAGGCGAACGACGTCGCCAATCGAGATGACGCCGATGAGCTTGTCGTTTTCAACCACCGGCATGTGACGAAAGCGCCCATCGGTCATGGCGGCCATGATGGCGTCGATCGTGTCGCTCTTCTTGCAGCTGTAAACCTTGCGGGTCATGTATTCGGACACCGGCTCCGACAGCACCTCCTGTCCGAACTCCGCGATGGCGCGAACAAGGTCGCGCTCCGATACGATGCCGGCAATATCGCCCTGCCCCTTGCTGATCACGATGCAACCGATGCCGTGCTGACGCAGAATACGCGAGATATCGATAAGGGAGTCGCCGGGCCGGGCAGTCACGACATTGCTGCCTTTCTCCGCGAGTATGGTGGCAACGTTCATCTGTTTCCTCCTCACCTGGTCGCAATGTTTGTACGCGGCCCGGGCGGACAGCACGCACTTCTCCCGCAACCGCGCTAGTGACTTATACTTTTGTACTAGAATGAGGCTTTGTCGAGGCCTCCGCAATAGTCATGGTAACCGGCAATGGTGCGTGGTCTTCCGAATAGCTGTTCATCACGCCCGACGACTGTCGCGTTGCTGCACCAGCCTGTCAAACAACCCGATCGCGAACAGACCACACAGGAAACCTCCAATATGGGCTTCCCAGGCAATGCTGCTCCCGCCAGCTTCGAGCTGTACGCCGCCCAGTCCGAAAAGAAGGTTCAAAAGCACCCAAACCGCGAGGAAGCCAAGAAACTGCGGATTGGCCAGTGTTTTTGAAATGCCGGCAAGAGGCATTGATTTGACATCTTCGGACAGCCAGGTTGGCCTTGCGCCCGCGCCGAACATGAACCGTAGCGCAGCGGCCATCTGACCTGATATGGCGGCTGACGCACCGACAACGGGTATCGCCTCGCCGAAATGAAACGCGAGATGCACGAGCGCTCCCGCAATACCGCAAAGCGCGGAAAAGAAGAGAAAAGGCATCGTGCCGATTCGCTTGGCCACAGCGCTGCCGAAAGCCAGCATCCACAACAGGTTGACGACGAGGTGCGTCCAGCCGCCATGGACGAACATGTATGTGATGAAGGACGTGACTTCGCTCCACTGGCCACCAGGAATGCCAGACACACCCGCATAGCGCGCCGGGATGAACGCGAGCGAAACCAACAGGGCGAATCCCTCTTCGTCCGGAAGCGAAACACGCAGCACATGCACGGCAAACATAAGCAGGCCTGCGAACAGGACACCGTTGGGGATATTCAGGGCGCGGGGAGATGAGTCCATGATTACTCGCTGACGGCTGGCAAGAGAAAGATCGCCATAGCCCGTGTCCCGCGCCCCTGCAACCCGTCAGCGTTAACCTTGTACTTCCGCCACGCCTTACTCGTGCACCCCGCCGCCCTAAAGTGGCATGGGACCTGCTGATCTCAACACAAACAATGCGTAACGGGCCGACAATGTCCCAATCCGGGACGATGCGCTGCCCGTTGCGGACAAAACGAACGGACAGAGACAGCAGGCGAGACAAGGGCAGCGATCATGCAGCACAACACCAGTAGCGCGCTTTACAAATACTGGAACGAGGTCAGGGCCGGCAGATTTGCGCCCAACCGCTTTGAAATCGAGCCCTCGCGAATCTCCGAAATCCTCCCTGACGTGTTCATCCTGGAGTGTCCGGACAACGCGACATACCGCTTCCGCCTGGCGGGCACGAGAATCTGTTCCGCGATGGGACACGAAATGCGCGGCGTGAATCTTCTCGATTACTGGACCGCGGCGGAAAGGGAAGCCGTGCAGAACCTGCTGCACAACGTCGCCCAGGACGGCGCCGGCGCGGTCATCGAGTTCCAGTGCCATAACGCCACCCGGGATACCGTGCGCTTCGAGCTTCTGGTTCTGCCGCTCGTTCACAGCGGCGAAAAGGTTACGCGAATGCTGGGAAGCATGTGCGCTTTCGACCGCCCTTACTGGCTCGGCAGCACGGAACTCTCGCAACCGCGGCTGAAAACATTTCACCTGGTCTGGCCCGACCTGAGGCCCAATCTGGCGGTGAACGGGGAACCCGAGGTCATGCAGGTCAGCAACGATGCGCGACTGGGGAATGACGCCAGGCGGCGTTTTCGCGTGGTCGAGGGTGGGCTTTCCAAGCGTCCAAACTGAGCGTTAGCGCGTCAAGGTTAGACTTCGTTAACCGCCCGCACCCTAGCATCCATGGCATCTCTACGATGCCATAGAAGCTGATTCCGATGAGCATTGCGAATACATCCGGCAGGGCGCCTGGCGCCATCGCCGTTTCCGGGCTGCAGCCTGACGGAACCTCGTCCGCACAGGCGGGAACGACCGTTCGATACAGCATTCCGGGAACAGACGACCGTCGCCGTTTCCAGCGCGCCCAGGTTCCGCTTCTAGGACGTTTCATGCGTCAGAACCGGGAAGAGTATCCCTGTCAGATCGTCAATGCCTCCGCAGGGGGACTGGCCGTCAAAGCCATGGCAAGGCTGGAGCCGCACGAGCATGTCGTACTTTACATCGACACTCTCGGGCGAATCGAAGGCAAAGTCGTGCGGACATTCCCGGACGGTTTTGCCCTTCAATTGAACGCATCGGGCTATAAACGCGAGAAAATCGCCAATCAGCTCACATGGCTCATCAACAAGGACAGGCTGGCCAGCATCGACGATCGGCAGCACGACCGTTTCGTCCCGAAAAAATCGCGTACGAAACTCTCCCTAGAAGACGGCACGGTCCTCGACTGTTTGGTTGTCGATATTTCGCTCGGGGGTGCTGCAGTTAGCGTCCATCCCATGCCTGAAGTCGGTCAAGTCGTCATGCTGGGACTGACCAGGGGCCAGGTGGTCCGTCACGCGGGCAATACGGTCAGCATTCAGTTCGCAGAAATCCAGGATCCGGCTGCAATCGAGCGCCAGTTTGGATAATTCGTCCTGCCGATAATTTTTTTTCGCTATTTTTTTCCTCTGTTCCCATCCTCCACCCGAGGCGAAATTTCCTTCAACCGCACCAGACGGATGATGCCGGCTCATTGGCCGGTTTCGGCAGATGGGTGATATTTTTCGCGGAATTCCGAGACATTTTCATTCAACCAGAGCGGCGAGTTCAGTTGGGAAAATCGATAAAATTTTATACGAATTTGAATGCATAAAATTTGAAGCAATTTTTATTCTAGTTATATTGAAATATAGATATAATCTATTCTTGCGTTTTACATGAATATAAAAAACTGAACGCCATAGTGCATCCCACAAACGAATACGGGGGGCACTATGAAACGGATTATTCTTGGGGCAGGTATCCTGTGTATGGGCATCCTCTCCATAACTTCCACGGCGCAGGCTTACATGTCGCCAACACTGGGACAGGATTCCGCCTCTCCCTTCATGCGGGAATTCGGCAGATCACTGCCGCCGATCGGGCACGTCAGCTTCTGCAAGCAGAATCCGACCGACTGCAAGCGCACCGGACCCCGGCGCGCCCAGGTAGAGCTCACGGTGAAGCGCAAGGGCGACCTGCGCGCGGTGAACGACCTGGTGAACCGCATGGTCAGCCCGGTTTCGGACATGACCCTTTACGGGCGGATCGAACACTGGGCCTACCCGGACGGCAAGGGCGATTGCGAGGACTACGTTCTTCTCAAGCAGCGCCTGCTGATCGAACGCGGCTGGCCCAAAAGCGCGCTGCTCATCACCGTGGTGCGCGACGAGAACAACGAAGGCCACGCGGTCCTGACGGCTCGCACTTCGGCCGGCGACTTCCTGCTCGACAACAAGCGTTCGGAGATCATGAGCTGGAACGAGTCATCGTACACCTTCATCAAGCGGCAATCGGACCGCGACCCGAGGGACTGGGTCTCGCTGTCACGCCCTGGACGGCCGCCGCAACGCACAACCGCCGATACTGGCGTGAACGGCACGAACTGATTGGAGCACCAGCACGACCCATCTGCGGCGTTCCCACAGGCCCGGTAATCATCCCCCCATCCCCGACCCACCGGGCCTAACTCTGAGCCGGCGCATACCCTGCGCCGGCTCTTTTTTATCGCCGCGCGCTATTCCTGCGGCCTGAAGCCGGCTCTGTAGCGGGCACTGTTGTCGACATAGTGCTGGGCGAGTTCCTTCAAATTTGCCACATGGTCATCGCCAAGTTCGCGTACGACCCTGCCTGGCGAACCCATGACCAGCGAATTATCCGGGAATTCCTTGCCCTCGGTGATGAGTGAGTGGGCGCCGACGATGCAATTGGCGCCAATGCGGGCGCCGTTCAGCAGCGTGGCACCGATCCCAATGAGCGTGTTGGGACCAATGGTGCAGCCGTGAAGCATGGCCATGTGCCCGACGGTACAGCCATCACCAATCGCCATGGGGAATCCTATGTCGGTATGGAGAACGCAGCTGTCCTGGATATTGGTGCGTTCGCCGATCTCGATGAGATCGTTGTCCCCGCGCACGACGGCGTTGAACCAGACACTGGCGTGCTTTTTCATCCGCACGTGGCCGATAAGAACCGCGTTGGGCGCAACCCAGTACTCACCGCCTTCAGGCACCTCAACACGGATGCCGTCGATCGTGTAAAGGGACATGAAAAACTCCCGTTCGTCTTGCCCGCCACCAAGACGTTTCGGCGGTCAGGATCATGTCCCGGGTTTTCGGTGTTTCAGCCTGCAATTGCAAGGCGGAAGAGGAGTTCAAGCAAAACGACGCCGGAAAAGAAGCTCCAGACCGTTGAAATGAATGTCGAAAGCGCGAGCCAGAAAGGCGCCCTCCCCTCGATCATGGCGCCGCGTATGGCGTTGCGCATCATGATAACGGGTCCGGCCAATACCCGAGCGAGAACCCCGAAGATAGCCGGAATGGTATGTTCAACCTGCAGGCCGAACTTGAGCGGACGTCCGGTCACGAGCTGCCAGCTGCTGGTACACAGCCCTGCCGCGCAAAAGCCGGTTGCGGTCACGTATATGTAGAAGAACAAGTCCATCAAGCGGCCTCCCGCACCGTCCAGGTGCCAGACACACTGCCGCATCTGCAGCCGGAGCCGCATGTTTATTCTTACCGAAAGGTTAATGACGGGCCCGAACCGGGACGAAGCACCGGTCCGTCATGCATCAATGACCTGTTTATCCCTGCAGGTCGTAGTCCAGGATCGCCATCTGGAACTGGTAGGACAGATCACCATCATCGTCGTCGCGGAACAACACGCCGATGAACTCGTCGCCGATATACACCTCGGCGGAATCGTCCTTGTTCGGACGTTGCCGGACCTCGATGGTATCCAGCCTGAAAAGCTTGCGGAGATATGTTTCAAGTTTCACGATTTCTTCGCGTGACATGCCTTTTCCCCAATACACCGCCGCCAGCGGCCACTGCCAGCCAGCACGGCACGGTCTTCTTGTTACAGGTTCAGTTATCCGTCGCTTCGAGCAACTGGTTCATGGACCGGGCAGGCTCCGGACAACCCGCCTGGCCGACGACCTTCGCCGGCACCCCGGCCACGGTCATCATCTCGGGAACGTCCTTGAGCACGACACTGCCCGCAGCGATGCGGGAACAGTTGCCAACCTTGATGTTACCGAGAATCTTGGCGCCGGCACCAATCATCACGCCCTGGCCAATCTTGGGATGCCGGTCGCCGGCCGTCTTGCCGCTGCCACCCAGGGTTACGCCGTGCAGAATCGATGAGTTATCGCCAATAGACGCCGTTTCGCCGACGACGATCCCCGTTGCATGGTCGAACATTATGCCCCGTCCAATAACCGCCGCCGGATGAATATCGACGGCAAATATCCGGGACGACTGGCTCTGGAGGTAAAAGGCCAGGTCCTTGCGCCCGGCATTCCACAATTCGTGGGCGAACCTGTGGGTCTGCAATGCGTGAAAACCCTTGAAGTAGAGAATCGGCTCGATCAGACGGTTGCAGGCCGGATCGCGGTCGAACACGGCCGCCAGGTCGGCGCGGAAGACCTCGCCGAAGGACGGATTGTTCGACAGGATATCGTCGAACGTCTTGTACAGCTGCCCGGTCTCGATCTCGGAATGGGTCAGCCGTTGCGCAAGACGATGGCAGATCGCCTCATCGAGCGAATCCTGATTCAGGATTGTCGAATAGGCGAAGCTGGCAAGCGCCGGTTCCTGCGAACACAGGAGTTCGGCTTCTTCGCGCAAACGCGCCCATGCCGGGTCGCACGTCTTGATATCCGGCGAAACAGACGATCCGCTGCGTGCCATGATCAAACTCCTGAAATACCTGTCCTCAGGTCCATATATAGGATCCCGATGACCGTTTGGTGCAGCATAACAGGAATGTCAACAGCGGTCAGGTCAAGCCGCAAGCACTGACAAGGTCAATTTTCGCTGTCGCCTGCCCGCTCCTGTGCTACGGCTGTAACCACTCCATGCCGGATTCCATCCTCATCCACCAGAGAAAGCACGCATGAGCGAAGGAAGAATTAGCGCGAAGCCCGATGGGCCAATCTGCTGGGTCTGTTTCGACAACCCGTCCCGGATGAATGCCCTGAACTCCACGATGTGGGCGGATTTGCCGAAAATCATCGCCGAAGCGGAAAGCAACGACAGCATACGAACGGTCGTGTTCCACGGTGCGGGTGAAAAAGCCTTCTCGGCCGGTGCCGACATTTCCGAATTCGGAACCGCACGAACGGGCGATGCGGCCAGGAAATACGACCAGCTGAACCACGATGCCTTCAACGCGGTCATGAACTGCGCCAAGCCGACCATCGCCATGGTGCATGGTTTCTGCATGGGTGGCGGCATGGAGATCGCGCTGTGCTGCGACCTGAGATACGCATCGACCGGGTCGCTTTTTTCCATACCGGCCGCAAAGCTCGGCATCGGTTACAACCCACGCTGGATACGTCCGCTCCTCTCGGCGCTCAGCGCCGCACAGGCCAAGGAGGTGCTGTTTACCGGGCGGCGCTTCACGGCCCAGGAGGCGTTCGACATGGGCATGGTGTCAAAGCTGTGCGAACCGGGCGAACTGGAGACGGAAACGAGAACTCTCGCGGCCACGATCAGCGATAATGCACCGCTCGCCGTCTACGCGGCGAAACGGTGTATCGACGAATTCCTCCGAGCGCCGGAAAACCCGAATATGGAGGCGCTCGATGCGCTGATCGAAGCGTGTTTCGACAGCGAGGATTACGCCGAAGGCCGCAAGGCTTTTTCCGAGAAACGCCAGCCTGTTTTCCGCGGCCGGTAGGACCTGTCAGGGTCGTTTTTCGAGGAACGCCAGGACGGCGTTCTTGTATTGCCTGTCGCCGACCGCCTTCATGTGGTCTCGGCCCTCAATCTCAAATGCCTCGGCGCCAGGAACAAGTTCCGCCAGGGCTGTTGCCGACCCACCGATAACATCCTGCGTTCCAACCGCGACCAGTACGGGAACTCGAACCGTAGCCAGTTCTTCCGGCGTTATCTTGTCGCGCGAGGCCCTGATACATGCCGCGAGCGCCAGCAGATCGC
>Ga0207814_100573_pt1 | contig 18237 bp, 7 predicted proteins | sample TtaePargueraPR_7_FD_187755 | JGI IMG/M metagenome (GOLD analysis project Ga0207814, IMG submission 187755) | Aerobic enrichment media microbial communities from Bioluminiscent Bay, La Parguera, Puerto Rico - Tt and P1 (2) (SPAdes) | ecosystem: Environmental > Aquatic > Marine > Unclassified ... | reverse complement strand
CCTGCTCCCGGCGGTCGAGCACCTGAGCTCCGCGATCCACATCCGGCAGGGGACCGGCGAGGTCGAGGTCCCGGTGACGGTCTGGAATCCCGCGATGGCGCCCGCCGCCGACTTCATCGAGGAGAACGGCGCGATCGTCATCGAGGCCGAGCACCCGAGCGGGTCGAATCCGGGCGCCGATGCGGCCTGGGTCGAGGTCGAGGACCTCGGGCGGGGCGACGGGGCCATGACGGTGCGGCCGACCACCGCTCCGAGCCTGACGACACCGGCCGGGATCCTTGCCGGCGCCCCCTCGCTGGAGTATTCGTTCCACCTGCGGACGCCCGGCAACCCCACGATCGAGGCCTCGTTCCTGCCCGCCCTTGCGCTGAATGCCGACCGCGGGCGCCGCTATGCGGTTGCCATCGACGGGGAGGCTCCGACGGTCGTCTCGCTGTCGTCCGAGTCGGGCAGCGGTGGCACCTGGTCCCGTTCGGTGCTTCGCTCGTCCATCGCGGGACGCTCGGTCCACGCGATCCCGAGTCCGGGGGTTCATACCCTGAAGATCTGGATGGTGGACCCCGGCCTGGTCCTCGATCGCGTGACGATCGTCACGGGCGTCGCTCCCTCGACCCACGAGGGACTTCGGGAAACGGCCGCCGGGGCGGCCACCACCCTCCATGTGGCGGCCGGCCAGACCGTCGTCCTCGATGCCGGCAGCACGACCTTCCGTCGGGTCGTCAATCACGGCACGCTCGAGATTCGTGGAGCGTCGATGACGGTTGAGGGAGACCTGTTCAATTTCGGGACCCTGCGGGTGACCGGAGATTCCACGGTCGAGGTCGGGGGCAATGTCGCGAACTTCGGCCTGGTCGACTCGATGTCCTGGAAGTCCGACGGGGCTTTCCCGGACTACTCGGAGTTCGGCTCATCGATGGGCGGCAGCTGCTTCCACCTCGAGGATGTCTGGCTGGATGGAGGGGGAATCCACCTCCGGGTGCCGGGTTACGAGGGGCACCGCTACGGGATGCAGCGGAACGAGACCCTCGACGCGCGGGACTGGATCCAGGCGGGCGCCGTCCAAGAGGGCAGCGGGGTTCCCGGGAGTCCGGTGCAGCTCACCTTCAGCTGGCCTGTCGACGGTCCCCGCGGCTTCTTTCGCATCGAGCTCGACGGCGGCGAGTGATGCCGGGTACCGTCCCACTCACCCTCGCGCACGCTCGAGCAACGACTTCCGGTACTCGCTGGGCGTCTGGCCCGACAGCGACTGGAAGGCGGCGACGAAGGCCGGATAGCTGGTGAACCCGCACTCGGTCGCCAGCTGGCGGAGGTTTCGCTTCGACGGTCCCCGCAGGAGTTTCTTCGCGTGGCCGACCTTCGCCTCGGTCAGGTACTGACGGGGCGAGCGACCGGTGCAGGATCGGAAACGCAGCTCGAGGGTTCGCCGCGAGACCCCCGCGTGGCGGGCGATCGCATCGACCTTGGGGTCGTCCCTGAGGTTGCCCAGCATGAAGGCGACGGCCAGCTGGATGATCTCGTCGGGGTGGTGATACAGGTCGGTGCTCTGTCGCTCGCTGACTCCGTCCGGGGCAACGAGGATGTCGGGCGTGCCGGACACCTCACCCCGCAGGATCCGGTCGATCAAGGCCGCGGCTTCCCAGCCGATCCCGCTGGCGTTTCGCGTCACGCTGGTGAGCGTGGGGCTGCTGTGCTCGCAGACCAGCCGGTCGTCGTCCATCCCGATCACCGCCACGTCCCGCGGCACCCTCAGGCCGATGCTGGCGCAAGCCTCGAGGACGAGCTGGGCCCGGTAGTCGTGGACCGCAAACACGCCGCAAGGGAGGGGGAGCGATTGCATCCAGGAGCTGACCGACTGCAGTTCATCGACCAGGGTGCGGCGGGTTCCGTCCTCGGGGGATCCGAGCAGGACTCCGACCTCAAGCCCCTCCTCCTGGATCCGCTCGCGGAAGCCGGCCAGGCGCTCCTCGGAGTAGTGCACCTGCTCCCAGCCAAGGTAGGCGAAGTGGCGCAAGCCGCGCTCGAGCAGATGTTCGGCGGCGAGGCGTCCGGCGAGCCGGTTGTCGACGGAGACCCGGGGAACACCATGCGCATCGGCCTCCCAGCCGGAGAGGTTGACCACCGGGATGCCCAGCTGGCGTGCCAGTTCGCGGTCCTCCTCGCTCCGGATCACGGCAATCGCTCCATCCCCGTGCCAACCGACCAGCGAGTGCAGTGTGCGCGAGCGCTCTCCGGTGGCGGCGATGGAGGGCGGGCAGGTCAACAGCTGCCAACCCCCGAACTGCAGGCCATAGCGCCTCACCCCATCCACGAGCTCCGCCATCCAGGGCAGCGAGGTCGGATAGAGGAGAGCGATCTTCAGGGAGGCCGACATCGACAGCGAAACGGGCTGCGCCCCCCAGGCAATACCCATCGAACCTGGAGGGCGCAACGTTTCGCTGTCGCGAAAGGGTGGAGCGCGGGGCCAGGCGTGCCCCATCGTAGGTGGAAGCAATCCAGCCCGGATCGCGGAGGAGTCCTTCGGTGCGGCATTCGTCCGCCGGACCCTCCCGACGCAGATCGCCCCGCCGGGTGCGGCGGGGCGATGAAGGGCGCTATCCTACGGCGTCCACTGCAGGCGGTAGAAGGCCTTGCCGGCCGGTGGGGCCGTGTCGATGAAGGTCTGCATCGCCGACTCCGGCGTGACCGGGTCGCCGATCGGGACGAAGTTGTCGAGGCCGGGCGAGCTGATCTCCAGCTGGTAGCTGGTGCCGGTGTCGAGGCCGTCGTAGGTGATCGCGAAGCCCTCGCCGGTGAACGCCGCCGAGACCACGTCGATGCCGGACGGGGCCGCCGCCGGGGTGCCGAAGACCAGCGTGGCGATCGCGGTGCGATCATACTGGCCAAGGTAGCCGTCGGTGTAGCTGCCCGCAGGTCCCACCCGGCCGAAGGTATGGAAGTGGCCGCTGGATGCGTTCGCTCCGTCGGGGCCGGGGATCGTGTGGGGCAGCAGGTCCATGTTTGGGTTGCCGTAGTCGATCGACAGGATCCTGCGATAGTCGAAGTCGTTGTTGACCGCGGCGCCGAGCACGAAGCCGTCATCCGAACCGGTCGCGTAGCTGAGGTCCAAGGGCGTGCCGTTGTCATCGGAGGTGCTTCGGGCGGTCGCCATGTCCGCCACCGAAGCGACGTTCGAGAGCGAGATCGGCGTGTAGGCGTAGTCGACCGTGCCGCCATAGTCGGCATCGAGGATGAACTCGAAAGCCCCCACGGTGGTCGTCGGATTGATCAGGTAGAAGATCGACGCCGTCTGGGCGCCTGCCCCGTTGTCCTCGACGTCGACCCCTTCCATGGCCTGGCCGGCGAAGGTGGCGCTGCGGATCGAACTGTCGCCCGCACCTTCGGTGGTGACCAGCAGCGCCACGGCGTTGGCACCGACTCCCATGTCGAAGGAAGCGCTGGTGAACAGGACCCCGTCGGCCCCCACGCTGGGGCCGGTGTTGTCGACCGTGACGGGGTCAGCGGTGCCGACGACTTCGATGAAGTTCGGCGGAACCACCGACGGGTTCTTGGGGTCTCCGCCATTGTTGACCTCGACTCCGTCGCCGTAGCTGTCGCCATCGCTGTCGCGATTGAGCGGATCGGTTCCGTGCACCGTCAACTCGTCGCCGTCGGACAGTCCGTCGTTGTCGGTGTCGGCGAGCGTCGGGTCGGTGCCAGCGATCTGTTCCTGGCCGTTGTCGGCACCGTCGTTGTCGTTGTCCCAATCCGCGCCGAGCGCCGGGTCCTGGGCCATCGTGGCCCGGGCGTCGGTCAGGTTCCCGAAGTAGAGGTTCTCCCAGGAATCCTCGAGCCCGTCGCCATCGAGGTCGGGCACCGAGAACACGATGCTGGCGATGGCGGTTCGCTGGTACTGGCCCAGGTAGCCGTCCGTCTGCGAACCCGCGAGGCCAGCCCTGCCATAGGTGTGGAAGTGGCCGCTGGACGCGCCCTCGGGGACCGTGTGGCTCAGCAGGTCGGTGTCCGGGTTTCCGCCCGGCGCGATCGAGAGTTGGCGCGCGTCGTTGAAGTCGTTGTTGACCGCGGCCCCGATCACCAGGGCGTCGTCGCTTGGCGTGGTGTAGCTGAGTTCCAGCGGGATCGTGCTGTCGTCCGTCGTGCTGGTGACGGTCACCTGCGCCGCCACGCCCGGGACGCTTCCGAGCGAGATGTAGCTGTAGGCCAGTTGCACATCCATCAGGTTGGGGGCGGTCGTCACCACGAAGGCGCCGACCGTCACCGCCGGATCGACCAGATAGAAGATCGAGGCGGACTGGGGACCCTGGGTTGCCGTGAGGGACTCCATCTCCTGCCCGGCGAAGGTCGCGGTGAGGATGCCGCTGCCGCCCAGGCCCTCGCTGGTGACGATCAGGGCGACCGCATTGCCGCCGTTCATGTCGAAGTCCGCGGTGGTGAGGAGGACGCCGGTGCCATCCGAGGCGGCGGCCGGGTCCGTGACCCCTTCGACGGAGGCTGCAATGGAGATGAAGCCGGCGGGGAAGTCCAGCGGGTCGGTCGGGTCGCTGTCGTTGGCGAGTTCGAGCGGGTCCGGGAATGAGTCGCCGTCGGAGTCCTTGTTGTTCGGATCGGTCATGGCGGTGATTTCCTCACCGTCGTCGAGCCCGTCGCCATCGGAGTCGGCCGCGAGCGGGTTGGTCTCCTCGCCCGGGGGGCCGTCGGCGACGCCCAAGTTCCATGGGTTCAGATTCCCGGAGACCTCGTCGAAGTCGCTGACCGTGTCGTCGTCGCTGTCGGCATCGAACGGGTCGGTGCCCGCTTCCAGTTCGCCGAAGTTGTCGAGGAAGTCCTCGTCGGGGTCCCCGAAGTCGCCGTTGTCGCCGGAGTCGTCGGTCGGGTCCAGGCCCACCAGGATCTCCCAGGTGTCGGGAAGGAAGTCCTGGTCGGTGTCGTCGGAATTCGGGTCGGTAATCCAGAAGTCCTCGCCTTCGGTCACCTCCTCGAGGTCGAGGATGCCGTCATCATCGCTGTCGGCATCGAAGGGGTCGGTGGGCGCCCCGCCGTTTCCGGCACCGACGAGGTCGCCGAACTCGTCGTAGGCATTCAGCGAGCCGTCGATCTCAGGCCCGTCGTCGAGACCGTCCATGTCGGTGTCCGCGAGGTTGGGGTCCGTTCCCACGGACTCCTCGGTCTCGTTGTCCGCCCCGTCGGAGTCGTTGTCCCAGTTCGCGCCGAGCGCCGGGTCCTGGGCCTCGGTGCCGCGCGCGGCGGTCAGGTCCGAGGGCTCGACCGTCCCGCTCATGTCGCCGAAGTGCTCGTCCTCCCAGAAGTCATTGAGGCCGTCGTTGTCGGAGTCGGTGTTGGTGACCGTGAGGGTGCCCCCGCCATCGGCGAAGTTGGGACCCAGGTCGGTGATGTCGGTCCCCGTGTAGACGCCGCCGGACACGAAGCCGTTGGCATCGACCAGCTTGCCACCATCGATGGTGATGTTCTGGTCGACGTTGAGCTGCGCGGTGTCGGTGAGCTCGAGACTTCCGCCCGCGGCGGTGAAGTCGACGTCGGATCCGAAGTCGAGAATCATGCCCTCGGTCACCGTGATCTTGCCCGAGTAGGTGGGATCGACGGCGGCGAAGGAGATCGTCCGTCCGGTGGAGGGCGGGGCGTTCTCGAAGTCGATGAGCAGGTCGCCGTCCCCGATGAGGGTGCCGTCGACGGTCGAGAGGACGGTGGACAGGTTGACGTCGAGCAGCGCTCCGGCGGTGGTGGTCACGCGGAACTCATTGACGTCCAGCGTGGGATTGTGGTCGCCATTGTTCGGTCCGAAGGAGACCCGGCCGCCGTCGAGAATCAGGTTGCCCGCTCCGCCGTTGATCGCGGCGGTCTCTCCGTCCTCCTGCTTGAGGGCGAAGCGGGTCCCTGCGATGACGGTCAGGGAGTTGCCGGGGAAGTCGGTGCTTCCGCCGGCGGTCGTGCCCTCGGGCGAGGAACGCAGGACGTTGTTGCCGGTCACCGCGGTGAAGTAGTCGTTGGCCACCGAGGGGGCGGCGTTGTCGCTCCAGACGTTGGGGTTGAGCCAGCTCTCGTTGGCGGTGACCATGGTCACGTCGTCGGCGAGGCCCGGGACGGTGCCGAGTGCGAGGACCAGTGCTCCGCGGGACAGGGAGGTTCGGATGGGTTTCATGATGGGTCGGATGGGTCTGGGGTATCAGGCGCGCTTCCGGCGGATGTGACCCGCCAACTGCGAAGTTTCGCCCGATCCCGAAGTTATCAAGGAGAGAAGGGCAGGCGGGTGGAATCCGGCAATACCCACGTGGGATTAGTGCCCGGGGGACGGCCTCGCAGACGGGTTCGGCGGCCTGCCGACCGGCCCCGTGACGTCCGGACACCTGCCCGTTTCCGGGGCGACGGGCGGTGACCCGGGGTCGCAGTCCTTCAGCCGGGCCAGCGGCCGTGTTCCTGGCTGTCGCGGTACCAGTTGGCCGCCTCGACCCGCGACCGGACGTGGAGCTTCTCGTAGATGTGCTTCACGTGGACGCGGACGGTCTGGACGGAGATGTCGAGCTGGTCGGCGATCTCCTTGTTTGCGAGACCGTCGGCGAGCAGCTTGAGCACCTCCGACTCGCGGGGCGAGAGGGCGTCCTCGCCCGCGGAGTCGGTCCGGGGCTGGTAGAACGCCTCGACGATGCGGCGGGCGATCGCCGCGCTCATCGGAGCGCCGCCGCCGAGGACGTCGTGGATCGCCTCGCGCACCTCGGCCGGGGTCGAGCGCTTGAGCAGGTAGCCGGAGGCCCCGGCCTTCAGAGCGGCGAAGATCTTGTCGTGGTCGCCGTAGACCGTGACCATGACGATCAGGACCTCGGGCAGGTGATGCTTGATCCGGGCGGTGGCCTCGATGCCCGACATCCCGGGCAGGTTGATGTCCATCAGCACCACGTCGGGACGGAAGGCATCGACCTTCTTGACGGCTTCCTCCCCGCTGGTCCAGACGCCCGTGCAGTGGAGGTCGTCGCTCGACTCGACGATCTTCCGGAGGCTTTCGCCGAGGGCGGTCTTGTCTTCGACGATGGCGACGCTGTGCTTGCTGCGGGCGTTCATGGTGAGGGAGGGGTCAGGCGGGAAGCGGCAGGGGAAGCATGAGGGTCACGGTGGTGCCTTCCCCGTGCCGGCTCCGGATCTCGCAGGTTCCCCCACAATCCGTCATCCGTCTCTTGAGATTGGTCAAGCCCTCGCCGCCGGAGGCATAGTCGATCTCGAAGCCCTTCCCGTCATCACTGACCCGCACGACGAGCTGGTGGTCCTGCACGAACACCTCCAGCTTGATGCTGCAGGGCTCCGCGTGCTTGACGGCGTTGTTGAGGGCCTCCCGGGTGGCGAGCACCACGCTGTGTCGCCTCCGGGGCCCGATCGAGACTTCGGGAACGACCGGCTGGATCACGCTCTGCAACGGCACTTGGACGGTCTTGAGGAACTCCTGGGCGAAGAAGTCGAGGTACTCGACCAGCGAGCGCAGGCTGTCCTGGCTCGGGTTGGTGGCCCACACGATCTCGTCGAGTTCGCCGACGGCCTGTTGTGCCTTGGTGGTGAGCTGCCCCAGCGACGGACGCAGCGCCTGGTCGTCCGGGTTCTCGTTGGCGAGGGCGGACAGAATGGAGAGCTCGGTGAGGCTGGCCCCGAGCTCGTCGTGGAGGTCCCGGGAGATTCGCGAACGTTCGGCCTCGAGCAGGCCCTGGGTGCGGAATTCCCTCAGCTTCAGGTTCATTCGGTGCCGGGCGACGAGCCAGCCGGAGCCGAGGGCGAGCAGCAGGGCGCTGCCGGTGACCAGCGCGATGAACCAAGGGGTTTGCCAGAAGTGCGGGCGGACGACGACGGGCAGGGTGGTGGCTCCGGCGGACGGCATCCCGTCGCCGTTGATCGCGGTGACACGAAGGGTGTAGTTTCCGGGCGGCACCGCTTGGTAGTCCGCCTTCGCGGCCGATCCGATCCATTCGGGTTCCCGGTTGAGGCCCTCGAGCTGGACCTGGTAGGCGACCTCCTCCGGGGCTCCGAGGCTGATTCCGATGAAGTGGAAGCCAAGGCGCACCCGTCCCGGGCCGGCGACGAGGGTGCCCTCCGAAAGCGGAACGGGACTGCCGTCGACCTCGGTTTCAAGGATGTGCACCGGGGGGGGGACGGTGTTGAGATGAATGCTGGCGGGACGGACTCCCGCGAGGCCGGTCGAAGTTGGGAACCAGAGGGCTCCGGATGAGTCCTCGAAGACTCCCGGCTGGCCCCCGCCGATGCACTCCCGGGTGATCATGCCGTCGGTCCGGTCGAGCTTCAGCCATCGGGGCGGAGCTCCGCCCTCCCGGACGTAGCGGAGGAGGTCGCTTCGGGACGCCCGAACGATGCCGCCGAGGGAGCCCAACCAGAGCTGATCCCCGTCGACGCGGGCGATCCCGGTCAGGCGGTTGTCCGGCAGGCCATCCTCGCGATCGATGGGGTGCCACCGGCCCTCCTTCAGTAGGTGCAGCCCGCTGCGGGTGGTCGAGACCCACAACTCGGAATCGTCCACGGCGAGGATCGCCGAGATCGGCCGGCCCTCGCCGTCTGGCGGGCTGCCGACCCGTTCGAAGCCGGTCTCGCCGTGCCGGAAGACCCGTCCGTCCACGCTGCCGGCGTAGAGGGAGCCGGATGGGCCGGGCGACAGGCATTCAATGTCGACCCCGGAGAGGAGGGGCAGCTCCGCGAAAGTCTCGAGCTCCTCGCCATTCCATCGGCAGATCCCGTAGCGGCCCCCGAACCACAGGTGGCCGTCGGGAGTCTCGGCGATGGCGCTGATCTTCGACATCTCCGGCGTTCGGGTGAAGCGGGGCTCCTGCTGTCCGGTTCGAGGGTCGAGCTCCAGCAATGAAGCATCGCGGGACGCGATCCAAAGCCGGCCGGCGGTGTCCTCGTAGATGCATCCCACGGTGCGGACCGTGCCACCGGTGATGATCGGGATGTGGGTCAGCACCCCGTCGCGGATTCGGTCGATGCCCCCGGTTCGCGGGGCGAGCCACCAGGTGTCGTCGGTTGAGCGGAAGCAGGCGATGACGGCATGCTCGTAGGCGCCGTCATCGGTTCCGAGGTAGCTCACCCTTCGGTGCCGGACGCGTATCAGGCCCTTGACCGGGCTGGCGAGCCAGAGGTTGCCCTCGCGGTCCTCGAGCATGTCGCTGACCGCGAGTTCCCCATCGAACTCGGGAACCGGCTGGACCGGGGGGGAGTCCTCCGACTCCCGGTAGACGAGGGACTGCCCGCTGACCGACCACAGGTCGCCGTCGCGGCCGACGAGTCGCTCGGGAGGCACTGAGTGCTCGATGCCGCGTCCCCTCTCCGAGGCCGACTGAACGGCAGTCGCCAGGGCGCGTGCAAGTTCCGGCGTGTCGGGGGCGGGGCGGATCCTCTCGTCGGGCAGGACCTGCCACAGCTGGTCGTTGTAGTGGAAGTGGGGCGTGCCTTGGTGCACGAAGAGGATCGACACCAGTCCAGCTCCCAGGGCATCCGGGTCGAGCGGGACCGTTCGCAGCACGCCTTCACTCAGACGGTAGAGCTTTCCCTTGTAGGTCGAGGCCCAGATGGAGCCGTCGTCAGGCGTGAAGACGCGGAACAGGCCGTCGGGAGCGGCGGGAGGCCCCTCCGGCATCTCGATCGTTTCGAAGGTGCGGCCGTCGAAGCGAGCGAAGCCCTCGGCCGTGGCGACCCAGAGGAATCCGCCGGATCCCTGGCCGATCGAGCGTACGAAGTTCCCGGGGAGTCCTTCCTCCGAACGCCAGGTGTCGACGAGAAAGCGGGGGGAGTTCGGTTCGCCCGATGCGATCGTCTGAACGATCGACAGCAGCAGTAGCAGGGTCAGGCCCGGGCGAAACATGGTTTCCAGACTGTGGAAGCGAAGCTCGTCCACTGTCGAGAACCGGTTTCGTCTCCCCATGCCGGCGCCGGTTGGCGGCGGGGTCGCTTCGGGCCTACACCCTTTTGGGTAGAGAAAGAGGCGGAGGGAATCCTGTAGGATGGTGTCCCGGCCCCGCGAACCCGATCCCTATGAAGAAGATCCCCTCCACTCAGAGCCTGGCGATGCAGGCACCGTCCGGGAGTTGCCGGAGGCGCGGCGGCATCGCCCGTCCGTGGTCCCGCCGTTTCCTCCCCCTGATGCTCGGCATGGTCGGGGTCGTTTCAGCGCAGCCGCCCGCGATTCCCCTCGAGGGCGGGTGGCGGTTCCAGATGGACCGCGACGACACGGGGGTGGAGGGCCGTTGGTTCGAGCGTGACCTGGCCGATCGCATCCAGTTGCCGGGGGCGCTGCAGTCGCAGGGTTACGGCGACGAGATTTCGGCCGACACCCCCTGGGTGCTTGGCCTGGGCGGCGAGTGGTGGAAGCTCCAGTCGGAGGAACTGCTCGACGCGTTCTCCCAGCCGGGCCGGGTGGAGGTGCCGTTTCTCTCCCAACCGCCCCGCCACTACCTCGGGGCCGCATGGTACCAGCAGGACATCCAGATTCCCTCCGAGTGGAAGGACCGTCGGGTCGAGTTGTTCCTCGAGCGCCCGCGCTGGGAGTCGACGGTCTGGCTGGACGGCGCCGAGCTCGGTTCGATGCGCAGCCTCGTCGCGCCGCACGCCTTCGAACTCGGCGTGCTCGAGCCGGGAAGTCACCGGCTGACGATCCGGCTCGACAACCGGACGATCGTCCGTGACCCGAAGGGCAACGTCGGCCACATGCCCGACTCCCACGCGGTCTCCGACGCCCTCGGTTCGACCTGGAACGGCATCGCCGGAAGGATCGAGCTCCGGTCGACGCCCCGGGTCTGGCTCTCCGGGGTCCAGGCTTTCCCGAAGCTCGCGGACAAGTCGGTGCGGCTCGAGGTCGAGGTCGGAAACCTGACGGGCGGGCCCGGCAGGGGAACGGTGAAGGTGGGGGCGCTTGAGCAGGAGGTGGCATGGGACGCCGATGGGGGTGCGCTCGAGCTCGAGGTGCCGCTCGGCGAGGGCGCGCGGACCTGGGACGAGTTCGATCCCTTCCTGCATCGCCTGGAAGTGGTGCTCGAGTCGCCCGCCGGCCGGCACACGCGGGAAGTCACCTTCGGCCTCCGCGAGGTGAGCTGGAAGGGCAAGGACCTGCTTGTCAACGGCCGCGTGGTCAACCTCCGCACCACCCAGTTCGGCCTCGATTTTCCGCTGACCGGCTACCCGGCGACCGACGTCGAGTCGTGGAGGCGGATCATCCGGCGCTGCCAGGAGTTCGGGCTCAACGGCATCCGCTTCCACTCGTGCTGCCCGCCCGAGGCGGCCTTCACCGCGGCGGACGAACTGGGCTTCTACCTGCAGGCCGAGTGCGGCTTGTGGGCACCTTTCTACCCCGGTGGGGTCTACACCCGCTACCTCGAGGAGGAAACCGAGCTGCTGCTTGAGGCCTACGGCAACCACCCGTCCTTCATCCTCTTCTCGCCGTCGAACGAGCCGGCGGGGCGCTACACCCAGGTGACGCCTCAGTGGGCGAAGCGCTGGTACGAGCGCGACCCGCGACGGCTCTACGCGGCGGGCACCGGCTGGAACCGTCCGGAGCAGGTCACCGGGGGCGCGCAGTTCGCGGCGCTGGTGCGCTTCGGCAAGGGCGAACTGCGCAACACGAGCGGCTGGTTCGGCCGCGACTTTCGCGTGGCGCTCGAGGGCGTCGAGATTCCCGTGCTGGCGCACGAGATCGGCCAGTGGTGCGCCTATCCCGACTTCGACGTGATCGAGAAGTTCACCGGCTACATGCGGCCGTCGAACTACCGGATCTTCCGTTACATGGCCGAGCGCAACGGCGTGGCCCGGTTCAACGAGGAGTTTGCCCGCGCCTCGGGGAAGTTCCAGCTCGCCTGCTACAAGGAGGAACTGGAGGCCAACCTGCGGACCCCCGGCCTGGCGGGGCACCAGATGCTCGACATCCGCGACTACCTCGGCCAGGGGACCGCCCTGATCGGCGTGCTCGACGCCTTCTGGGACCCGAAAGACTACGTCACCGGCGACGAGTTCCGCCGCTTCCACAGCGCAACGGTCCCGCTCGCCCGCTTGCGGCAGAGGACCTTCACCACCGCCGACACCCTGACGGCGGAGGTCGAACTCTACCACTTCGGCGAGGCTCCTCTCTCCAATGCCAGGCCCTACTGGCAGATCACGACGGCCGATGGGGAGGTGGTCCGCCGCGGTCACTGGGACGCCCGGGACTTTCCGATCGGCAAGAACCTCCCGGTGGGCACGGTCGAGGCCCCACTCGCCGAGTTGGCCGCGCCGGCCGCCTACAGGCTGGTCGTCGGTGTCGAAGGTGCTTCGGTGGAGAACGACTGGAACTTCTGGCTCTATCCGGGCGATGCGGCGGCTCCCGCGCCGTCGACGGTGCTGCTGACCGCCGACTGGGAGGCGGCCTCGGCCCGCCTCGCCGAGGGTGGCACGGTGGTGTTCACGCCGGGCGAGGATGATCTCGACCCCTCCCGCTCGCCGCCGATGAGGAGGATGCCGGTGTTCTGGAACATCCAGATGACCGTGCGACCGCCGCGAAACCCGGAGCCGAGGTTCGATGCGATGCTCGGACTTCTCGTCGATGCCGGTCACCCCGCGCTCACAGGCTTCCCCAGCGCCGGGCACTGCGACTGGCAATGGACCTCGATCGTTCACAACGTCCGCTCGGTCAATCTCACCGAGGCGCCCCAGGACCTGGAGCCGATCGTCCATGCCATCGACGACTGGAACCGCAACTGGCGGCTCGGCGTGATCTTCGAGTGCCGCGTCGGCCACGGCCGCTTGCTGGTGTCGGCGATCCCGCTCGACAAGTCCGATCCGGTGACCCGGCAACTGCGCCGTTCGCTGCTGGACTACGCCGCCGGCGAGGCGTCGCTGCCGCTGGCCACCCTCACCGCCGCCCGCGCCGACGCGTTGTGGGAGGTGGGCGGCGAGTCCGCTCCCACCGAGCGGAAGTTCGACCCCGACCTCGACGACGGCACCGGCCCGCGATGAGACACGTGGAGCTCAGGGGCCGTTCCGGCAGGCCTTCGGCGTGGTGCCCATGTGCTTGCGGAAGAGGCGGGAGAAGTAGAAGGGGTCGTCGTAGCCGACGGAGCGGGCCGCCTCGGTGACGTTGTGGCTGCCCTGCTGGAGCAGGGTCATGGCGCGCTGCAGCCGCAGGCGGATGAGCAAGGCCAGCGGCGGCATGCCGGTCTGGCGGCGACAGAGGTCGGTGAAGTGCGGGACACTGAGCGCTGCCTCGCCCGCCAGTTCCTCGAGGGTCCACGGGTGGGCGAGCTCCTCGCGCATGCGGGCGAGGGCCTTGAGCAGGCGACCCTCGGAACGACGGGCCCGGGTGCCGGACGGGCGGCGGTGGACCCGCGCGAGGCCCAGCAGCCGGGCGAACGAGGTGGACAAACCGGTCATCGCGCCCTCGCTGAAGCCGTGGGTGGTATGGCGGAATGCGTCCTCGAAGGCCTCGATCAGGACCGACGGGTCGTCGACCGAAACCAGGGGCCGGGATGAGGACACGCCAAGGTTCGCGAGGTAGTCGTCGACCCTCAGCCCGCGAAAGTGCACCCAGAAAATCGTCCATGGGGCATCCGGCGCGGCCCGGTAGCGGTGACGCTTGCGGGGAGCGAGAAACAGCAGGTCGCCCGGCCCCACCTCCCGGTCCCGGCCGTCGATGGCGCAGGAACCCCGCCCGGAGATGCAGGCGATGAGAATGTGCTGGGCGGCGCCTCGGGGACGCTCCACGAGGTGTCCCCTGGCACCCACGAAAGCACCGATATGGGTGACGCAGAGGTCGCGGGTGACCGGCTGCCGGGCGGCGCGGTGGAGGATGGCCGAGGGGACGATCACCAATCGCTGGCCCGGGAAGCCTTCCGGTCGCGTTTCCTGGCTTGCGGAGACCATGTCCTCATCTGCCCATCAAATCCTCGAAATGTCCATTCTTTTCATCCGATGTCCCATGGCGGTCCGGCGGGGAGCCCGATAGCGTGGTTGAAACCCATGAATTTCTCGTCCCAGGACCTGGCCGTCTTTGTCGGCTTCTTCGTGATCGTCGTCGGACTCAGCGTCTGGAAGAGCCGGCAGGGCAGGGGGAGCAGCGAGGACAGTTCCGGCTTCTTCCTCGCCGGGCGTGGGTTGACCTGGCCGCTGATCGGGATCTCGATCGTGGCGGCGAACATCTCCACCGAGCAGATGGTGGGCATGGCCGGGCAGGCCGCGGGGTCGACCGGGCTGGCGGTGAGCTGCTGGCAGCTGCTGGGCTCGGTGTTCATCGTGGTGATCTCGATGACGCTGCTGCCGAAGTTCCTGCGCGCGGGGATCTACACCATGCCGGAGTACCTCGAGTACCGTTACAACGCGGCCGCACGGGGTGTGATGGCGGCGCTGACGGTGGTGATCTACGCGGTGGTGATGCTGCCGGCGGTGCTCTACTCGGGCGGCGTCACGCTGCGTGCGATCACCGGCATGGATCTCGGCAAGTCGGTGTGGCTGATCGGCCTGATCGGGGCCGGCTACTCGGCCGTTGGCGGGCTCAAGGCGATCGCCTGGGCCGACCTGGTGCAGGGGCTGGCGCTGCTCGCCGGCGGCATCCTGATCTTCTTCCTCGGCCTGAGGGAGGTCGGCGGATGGGAGTCCTTCGCCTCGGCGAACGCCGACAAGCTGCACATGGTGCTTCCGTCCGATGACCCCGACCTGCCGTGGACCGGCGTGGCCGGGGGAATGTGGATCGTGATGATCTACTACTGCGGACTCAACCAGTTCATCGTCCAGCGCAACCTCGCCGCCAAGTCGCTCAAGCACGGGCAGCTGGGGATGATCTTCGCCGGCGGACTGTGGCTGCTGGTTCCCTTCGCGATGGTGATGCCCGGCCTGATGGCCCAGCAGCTCTACGGTGAGCGGCTGGCGCAGAGCACCGATGCGGCCTTCCCGACGATGGTGACCCAGCTGGTCTCGCCCGGTCTGCGGGGGCTCATCTACGCCGCGATCGCGGGCGCGGTGACCAGCACGCTGGCCTCGCTGCTGAACTCCGCGTCGACCATCGCCACCATGGACGTCTACCGGCGGATGTTCCACGGGAGCGCCTCGCAGCACTACCTGGTGTGGCTCGGTCGGGGGCTCACCCTGGGTTTCGTGGTCGCCGGGTGCGCGATCGCCCCGATGCTCGACGACCCCCGCTTCGGCGGGGTGTTCCAGTACATCCAGCAGTTCCAGGGCTACATCTGGCCCGGCGTGGTCGCGGCCTTCCTGATGCCCTTCGTCCTGCCCCGGATCCCGGCGGCGGCCGGCGTGACCGCCCTGATCGTCGGTCCGGCCGCCTACGCCGCGTTTCAGTTCACGTCCCGGACGGAGGCCCGGCCGTGGGGGCACGAACTCCACTTCCTGATCCAGGTCCTCCTCGCCTTTGCCGTGGTCGCGGGGGTGATGGTCGCAATGACCCTGGCCTCGCCGCTCGCCCGGCCGAAGGAGCTCCCGGTGCGGGACGACATGCGGCTCGAGACCGAGCCGGTCGTCCGCATCGCCGGCGCCCTCGTGATCCTGGGGGTGATCGCCTTCTTCATCGCCTTCTGGTGACTCCCCTTTTCCCACCCCGAACCCGCCCCAGCCATGCCCGTCGAAGCCTGCCTCGAACCGCTCGAGATCCCGACCTATCCGGTCGGCGCCCCGGAGAAGAACCCGGTCTTCTTCGAGAAGCGCGTCTACCAGGGATCGAACGGGAAAGTCTACCCGCTGCCCTTCATCGACAAGGTGCACGACGAGGCGGTGCCGGTGACCTACCACTCGGCCCGCCTCGAGAACGATTTCGTCCGCCTGGTGATGCTGCCCGAGATCGGCGGGCGGATCTTCCTCGGGCAGGACAAGACGAACGCCGACTATGACTTCTTCTACCGCCAGGACGTGATCAAGCCGGCGCTGGTCGGGCTCGCCGGGCCGTGGGTCTCCGGCGGGGTCGAGTTCAACTGGCCGCAGCACCACCGGCCGGGCACCTTCATGCCGGCGGACGTCCACCTCGAGCACGAGCCGGACGGCGCCGCGACGGTCTGGTTGTCCGAGCACGATCCGCTCGACCGCCTCAAGGGGATGCACGGCATCCGCCTGCGGCCGGGGTCGTCGCTGGTCGAGCTGCGGGCCCGGCTCTACAATCGCACGCCGCTGACCCGCACCTTCCTGTGGTGGGCGAACGTCGCGGCGAGGGTGCATGACCAGTACCAGTCGTTCTTTCCGCCCGACGTCCACTACGTGGCCGACCATGCCGTGCGCGCGTTGTCGACCTTTCCGCTCGCGGAGAACCCCTACTACGGCGTCGACTACCGGAACCGTCCCGGCGCCAACGACCTCAGCTGGTACCGGAACATCCCGGTGCCGACCAGCTACATGGTCTGCCAGACCGCCTTCGACTTCTTCGGCGGTTACGACCACCGGGCGCATGGCGGCTTCGTCCACGTCGCCGACCGCCACGTCGCGCCGGGGAAGAAGCAGTGGACCTGGGGCAACCACGAGTTCGGCTGGGCCTGGGACCGGGAGCTGACCGATGCCAACGGCCCCTACGTGGAGCTGATGGCCGGGGTCTACACCGACAACCAGCCCGACTTCAGCTACCTGCTGCCCTACGAGACGAAGACCTTCTCCCAGTTCTGGTGGCCGATCCGCGACATCGGACCGGTCCAGCAGGCCAACACCCGCGCCGCCCTTGCGCTCTCGGTCCGCGACGACCGCAGGATCCGGCTCGGGCTCAACGTCTCGGAACGCTTCGTGGGCGAGTTGGTGATCCGCCGGAACGGCACGACCGTCGGTCGGCTTCCGGTCGACCTGAAACCCGGCGAGGCCTGGAACGACGAATCGCTGGTCTTCGAGGGCGAGAAGCCCGCCGAACTGCTCGCCGAGCTGCGTGGCACCGACGGCGGCCTGGTGCTCGACTACCGGCCGGTCGACGTCGCAAGCCTCACCCGCGACCGGGCGCAGGCGACCGAGCCGCCCGCCGCCGAGGAGCTCGGCTCGGCCGACGAACTCTACTTCACCGCCGAGCACCTCGAGCAGTACCGCCACCCGACCCGCGATCCCGAGCCGTATCTCCTCCGCTGCCTCGAGATCGACCCGCTCGACGCCCGCGCGAACCTCGCGCTCGGCCGGCGGCACCTCAACCGCGGCCAGTTCGCGGAGGCCCGCGGGTTCCTGGAGGCCTCCGTCAGCCGGCTTACCGGGCGGCACCCGAACCCGGTCACCGGGGAGGCCCACTACCACCTCGGACTGGTGCGGAGGATGCTCGGCGACGTGGACGCGGCCGTCGGCTGCCTCGCCAAGGCCGCCTGGAACTACGAGTGGCGCAGTAGCTCGCACTACCAGCTGGCCACGATCGCCTGCCGCCAGGGCCAGTTCGCCGCCGCCCTCGGCCACCTCGACGAGTCGCTCGCGACCAACCGCGACCACAACAAGGCGAGGGCACTCGAGGCGCTCGTGCTTGGCCGGCTCGGCCGCAGCGCGGAGGCGTCGACCGTGCTGGCCGAGCTCGAGGCCGTCGACCCGCTCGACCACTGGGCCACGGCGGTCCGCGGAATCGTGCGTGAGGGGAGGCCCGCGATCCCGGGTTCGTGCCGCAACGATGCCCAGACGATCCTCGACCTCGCCTTCGACTTCGTCGAGGCCGGCTTCGACGACGAGGCGCTGGCCCTGCTGGACGCCCACCACGACACGGCCGTGGAGGGGTGCTCCGTCCCCAACCCGCTGGCCTCGAGCCAGATGACCCGCTATGTGCGGGCGTGGCTCAGCCACGAGCCGGCCGACCTCGCTGCGGCTCGGGCCCAAGCGCCGGATCACTTCTTCCCGTCACGCCTCCAGGAGCTGTCGGTGCTCGAGTGGGCCCTGGCGCAGCCCGGCGAGGACCCGCTGGCCGCCTACGGGCTCGGCAACCTGCTCTACGACAAGCGCCGCCACCGCGACGCGATCGAGGCCTGGGAGAGGGCGGATACGTCCGGGATCCCGCAGATCCACCGAAATCTCGCGATCGCGCGCTGGAACGTCCATCGCGACGGCGAGGCGGCCCGCGCCGGCTACCTTCGGGCGATCGGCCTCGATGCGGGCGACGCGCGGCTGGTCTCCGAGTACGACCAGCTTCGCGGCAAGCTCAACGACCCGCTCGAAGAACGTCTCGCCTTCCTTCAGGAAAAACGCGACCTCGTCGTTCAGCGCGACGACGCCAGCGTGGCCCTCGCCACTTTGCTCAACCTGCTCGACCGTCCGCAGGACGCGCTCGAACTGCTG
>Ga0207814_100571_pt1 | contig 18261 bp, 15 predicted proteins | sample TtaePargueraPR_7_FD_187755 | JGI IMG/M metagenome (GOLD analysis project Ga0207814, IMG submission 187755) | Aerobic enrichment media microbial communities from Bioluminiscent Bay, La Parguera, Puerto Rico - Tt and P1 (2) (SPAdes) | ecosystem: Environmental > Aquatic > Marine > Unclassified ... | reverse complement strand
GCTCCAGCTGTTCCGCTTTTTCCGAGCTGGTGCCGAGCACGTTGAGCAGGTTGTCCCACCCCGGCGGCGCCAGGCCGATACCGAATTCCTTGCACACCGCGCCGGACAGGCCGCGGTTCTTCAGGTAGGTGATGGCGGGGGTGGAGACGGTGTGGTCCCGCAGCTTTTCCCGGTAGAAGTCGGCGGCCTTTTCGGTCAGCTGGTAGAGCGACTGACTCTCCTGCTGGCGCTTGATCTGCGCCGGAGCCAGTTGCTCGCGGGGCACCTCGAGGCCGAGGCTGGCGGCGAGCTTTTCCACCGCTTCCGGGAACGGCAGGCGGTCGTACTCCATCAGGAAGCCGACCGCATTGCCGCTGGCACCGCAGCCGAAGCAGTAGTAGAACTGCTTGTCGGGGCTTACCGTAAATGACGGCGTTTTTTCATCGTGGAACGGGCAGCAGGCGGAATAGTTTTTTCCGGTCTTGCGCAGTTTCACCCGGCTGTCGACGACCGGGACTATGTCGGCGCGGGCCAACAGGTCGTCGATAAAATATTGCGGGATCTTGCCTGCCATAAGTGCTCGGTCAGAAAGAGGCTTTGACGAGTTTGCTGACCGCACCCATGTCCGCGCGGCCCTGTACCTGCGGTTTTACCAGTGCCATCACCTTGCCCATGTCCGCCATGCTGCTGGCGCCGGTCTCCTTGACCGCGGCGGCGACAATCTCCTGAATCTCCGCTTCCGACAGCTGCTCCGGGAGGAATTCCTGGATCACGTCGATTTCCTGCTGCTCCACTTCCGCCAGCTCCGGGCGACCCGCCTTCTCGTACTGGGTGATGGAGTCGCGGCGCTGCTTGGTCATCTTGTCCAGCAGGGCGAGGATGCGGGCGTCGTCCAGCTCGATACGCTCGTCCACTTCCACCCGCTTGATCTCGGCGTTGATCAGTCTCAGGGTCGCCAGGCGCGCCTTTTCACGGGCTTTCATGGCGTTTTTGGTGGCTGTGGCGAGGGTTTCCTTGAGTGTGCTCATGGGGATCGTCCGGGATTCAGTTGGCTGTAGGGGTGAATAGTCAGGAGGTCAATATTGAGCGAACGGGACCCGAATTCAACAAAAAAGTGCAAGGCTTGTGAGGCTTTCTCGGGTGTCTTTAGGGGCAATAAAAAACGGCGCGCGAGTAAACTCGGGCGCCGTTTCTGGCCGCGAACCGCATTCGCGTCAGCGTGCTGTGAGCGAGAGAAAAAGCTCGAACTCAGTAGAGACGCTGGAACTTGCGGTTTTCGCGCTGCATTTTCTTGGCGTGACGCTTAACAGCAGCGGCAGCCTTGCGCTTGCGAACGGAGGTCGGCTTTTCGTAAAACTCGCGACGACGTACTTCGGAGAGTACACCGGCTTTCTCGCAGGAGCGCTTGAAGCGGCGCAGTGCGATGTCAAAAGGTTCGTTGTCTTTGATGCGTACTGAGGGCATTAGATTACCTGTAAAATTCGTTTCTCTCGGCCAGATTCCTGCGTTTGGCGGGACCTGGATCCTGGCGGCCTTTCCGGCAAATTGCTCATCTCGCAGATGCAATCCGGAGGCCGGTTCACAGCGAGGGCGCAAATTCTATACAGATGATCTGGCCTTCGCAAGCCTGCCGGCACAATCGATTGTGTATCCGGCGCGGCAATTCCCGGACGAAAACCGGGGCTGTAACTATAGTCGCGGTACCCGTTGCGGGTTTAGGCGGTTCCGATCCGGGGCTCCGCGGCAATTCTCCTTAGTAGGAGAGGGCTCCAGAGAGTATGATAGCGCCCCTGAAACCCGGTCAGAAGCGGTCATTTGTCCGCATTTCTCGCTGACTGGACGCTTATGCTGAGGATTTTTGAAGACCCGTGCGAGTACTCGGAATAGAAACCTCCTGTGATGAGACCGGCGTCGCCCTGTACGACAGTGCGCAGGGCCTGCTGGGACACACCCTGTACAGCCAGGTGAAACTGCACGCGGAGTACGGTGGCGTGGTGCCGGAACTGGCCAGTCGCGATCACGTCCGCAAGCTGTTGCCGCTGATCCGCGAAGTGCTGTCCCAGAGCAATACTGCCCCCGCGGATATCGACGGTGTAGCCTACACCGCCGGTCCGGGCCTGATCGGCGCGCTGATGGTGGGCGCCTGTGCCGGCCGTGCCATGGCCTATGCCTGGGGGGTACCCGCCATCGGTGTGCACCATATGGAGGGCCACCTGCTGGCGCCCATGCTGGAGGAAAACCCGCCGGAATTCCCGTTCGTGGCACTGCTGGTGTCCGGCGGCCACACCCAGCTGGTGGATGTGCGGGGCCTCGGCCAGTACCAGCTGCTGGGGGAGTCCCTCGACGATGCCGCCGGCGAGGCCTTCGACAAGGCCGCCAAAATGCTGGATCTCGATTACCCCGGTGGTCCGCGTCTCGCGGCGCTGGCGGAGCGGGGCGACCCGCTCCGCTTTACCTTTCCGCGCCCGATGACCGACCGCCCGGGACTCGACTTCAGTTTCTCCGGGCTGAAAACCTTCACCCTCACCACGGTGCAGAAGCACGCGCTGGACGACGGCCTGCCGGACGAGCAGACCTGTGCGGATATCGCCGCGGCCTTCCAGGAGGCGGTGGTGGACACGCTGGTGATCAAGTGCCGACGCGCACTGAAACAGGCCCGGCGCAAAACCCTGGTGATCGCCGGCGGTGTCTCTGCGAACAAGCTGCTGCGCCAGCGGCTGGAAGCGCGTCTGGCGGAGGACGGCTGCAGTGTGTATTACCCGCGCCAGGAATTCTGCACTGACAACGGCGCCATGATCGCCTACGCCGGCTGCTTGCGGCTGCAGGCGGGACAGCGAAGTGATCTCGCGATCGACGTGCGCCCGCGCTGGCCATTAACCGAACTCACCGGTGCACTGGGTGCCGGGCAAGGAGACTAACCGTGGATCTCGTCTATATTCGCGATCTGAAAGTGGACACCATTATTGGTATCTACGACTGGGAGCGGGAAGTGCGCCAGACCGTCAGCCTGGATCTGGAAATGGCGTTCGATATCCGCGAGGCGGCGCGCACCGACAACATCGAGCACACGCTCAACTACAAAGCGGTGGCCAAGCGCCTGATCGCCTTTATTGAAGGCAGTGAATTTCTGCTGGTGGAAACCATGGCGGAGCAGGCGGCGCAGATCGTGCGCGATGAATTCAATGTGTGCTGGCTGCGTCTGCGCCTTTCCAAGCCCGGCGCGGTGCGCGGTGCGCGCGATGTCGGGGTCATCATCGAGCGCGGCGAGCGCAGTGCAGCGGAGGCCTGAGTATGGCAACCGTCTATCTGAGTCTCGGCAGCAACATCGATCGCAACAGGCATCTGAGTGCCGGCCTCGATGCGCTGGTGCAGGCCTTTGGCGACCTGAAAATGTCGCAGGTGTACGAAAGCGAGGCGGTGGGCTTCGACGGTGACAACTTCTACAACCTGGTCGCCGCCATCGAAACTGAAATATCCGTGGGTGAACTGGCATTGAAGCTGCGCCAGATCGAGGATGACAACGGCCGCGTGCGCAGCGGCCCGAAATTCAGTGCGCGCACCCTGGATATCGACATCCTGACTTACGGCGATCGCACCGGCGTGATCGACGGGGTCAAATTGCCCCGCGGGGAAATTCTCAAGAATGCCTTTGTGCTGTTGCCGCTGTCCGAGCTGGCACCCGACACCCTGCACCCGCTGGAGGGCAAAACCTATCAACAGCTGTGGGAGGCCTACCCCCAGGCATCCCAGAAGCTCTGGCCTGTGGATTTTGACTGGCCCTGAAACAGCGCTGCCCGACGCGAACCATTGCCGAGGGCGCGCGACTTTTGTTGAAGCCGCAAATGTTGAAACCGCAAAGTCAGCCCGCATTCTCCAATCGCCACACTAGACTGCGTCCCATCGTCTAAATAACCGCTACAGAAATTCTGTATGCGACGGGAGCCGTCTATGCCCAAGCACTTTTTTGTCCTCGGGCTCGATCCATTGCGCCAATCCTTTCTTCAGCATGTGCACAACGCCGGTGACTACCGCTTCCACCCGCTGTTCGCCATCGAGGAGGTCGTCAACCCGACGACCTTCGATTACGACACGATGCGGGAGACCGCGCGCCGGCGGCTGGAGGCCTTCCCCGAACCTGTTGCCGGTATCATCGGCCACTGGGATTTTCCCACCAGTGTGCTGATGGCCCATCTATGCCAGGATCTTGGGCTGCGCTCGGCGTCGCTGGAGGCGGTGCTCAAGTGCGAGCACAAATACTGGAGCCGCCTGGAGCAGCGCAAGGTGATGCCGGACTGGACTCCGGACTTTTGCGCGGTGGATCCGTTTGCCCCGGAACCGCTGAAACAGTTGACCCTCGACTTTCCCTTCTGGCTCAAGCCGATCAAGGCGCATTCGTCGTTCCTGGGGTTTCGCATCGAGAATGCGCAACAGTTTGTCGATGCCCTGGAAAAAATTCGCGCGGCCATCCACAGCTTCGGTGACCCTTTCAACCAGGCACTCGCACATATATCCGTGCCGGATGAAGTGGGTGCGGTGGATGGCAACTGGTGTATTGCCGAGGAAATACTGACTGGCAAACAGTGCGGCATCGAGGGTGCGTTGCTGGATGGTGACTACCGTGTGCACGGCATTGTGGACACGGTAAAGGATCGCAAAAATTACAGCTTTACCCGCTATGAATACCCCTCGGTGTGGCCGCAGCATGCGCAGGAAGAAATCTGCCGGGCGGGTGAAAAGCTGCTGCGGCATATGGGCTTCGACAATTCGCCCTTCGGCATCGAGTTTTTCTGGGATGAAAACCGCGATGAGTTCAAGGTGCTGGAGATCAACACCCGCATCTCGCAGTCCCACTGCGATCAGTTCATCAAGGTGCACGGGGTCTCCAATCACCAGGTGCCTATCGACCTCGCCCTCGGGCGGCTGCCGGACCTGAGCCGCTATCGCGGCGACTACCGCACCGCGGCGAAATTCATGTTGCGTCGCTACCGGGATACGGTGCTGGAGCAGGCCCCTTCACAGGCGCGTATCGCCGAGGTGGAACAGGCGTTTCCCGACAGCAAGATCGTGCTCGCGGCAGAGGAAGGGCAGCGACTCTCCGAGCAGTCGATGCCGGACAGCTACAGCTTCGAGATCGCCAACATCTGGCTGGGGGCACAGGACCAGCAGCAGCTTCTGCACCAGTACCACGAACTGGCGGATGCGCTGGAATTCCGTTTTGCCGATGGCGGTGAGCCGGAGTCCTTTCAGTTCAAGTGTGTGCGCTATTGATGCGGGAGGTCATTGCATGAGAGTTGTCAGTGATTTTCCCTATCCCGTCGAGAGCCGCGAGCATGTGGAAATTCCCATGCCCGACGGCTGCCGGCTGGCCGCGCGCATCTGGTTGCCGGAGAACGCCGAGCAGTCGCCGGTGCCGGCGATCTTCGAGTACATCCCCTATCGCAAACGGGACATGACCCGGTTCCGCGACTCCATCATGCATCCCTACCTGGCCGGCCATGGGTACGCCTGTGTACGGGTGGATCTGCGCGGCAGCGGCGAGTCCGAGGGGGTGATCCGCGACCAGTACCGGCAGCGGGAGCTGGATGACGGTGCCGCGGTGATCGCGTGGATCGCCGAGCAGCCCTGGTGCAATGGCAGTGTGGGAATGATGGGGATTTCCTGGGGTGGCTTTAACGGACTGCAGGTGGCCACGCTGGCGCCGCCGGCGCTGAAGGCGGTGATCTCCGCCTGCTCCACCGACGACCTGTATCTCGACAACATGCACTACATGGGCGGCTGCCTGCTCACCGACAACCTGTCCGAGGCCACCACCATGTTTTCGGTCAACACCTGCCCGCCGGACCCGGCCCTGGTGGGTGAGCGCTGGCGAAAAATGTGGATGCAGCGATTGCGCGGCAGCGGCCTTTGGCTGGATACCTGGCTGCGCCACCAGTACCGCGACGATTACTGGAAGCACGGCTCGGTCAGCGAACACTACGATGCCATCGAGTGCCCTGTGATGCTGGTGGGGGGCTGGGCCGACGGTTACACCAATGCGATTTTTCGCCTGCTGGAACATCTGCAGGTGCCGCGTCAGGGGCTGATCGGCCCCTGGGGGCACAAGTACCCGCACCAGGGCGTGCCGGGGCCTGCGATCGGTTTTCTGCAGGAGGCATTGCGCTGGTGGGACCACTGGCTCAAGGGTCGCGAGACCGGAATCATGCAGGAGCCCATGTTGCGCGCCTGGATGCAGGACAGCGTGCCACCCACCACCTATTACCGGCAGCGGCCGGGCCGCTGGGTAGGGGAGAAAACCTGGCCCGCCGCGCGCATTCGCGATGTGGCCTACGGGCTGGATAGCCACCGGATCCTGATGCCCGGCGACGAACCCTGTCCGGGCGATGAAAGCGTCTATGTGCAGTCGCCGCTGTCGGTCGGCCTGATGGCGGGCAAGTGGTGTTCCTACACCAGCGCGCCGGATCTGCCCCACGACCAGCGCCAGGAGGATGGCGGTTCCCTGGTGTTCGAGAGTCCACCGCTGGAGCAGGACATGGAAATTCTCGGGGCACCGGTGGCGGAGCTGGAGTTGTCGTGTAACCAGCCGATCGCCATGGTCGCCGCGCGCTTGAGCGACGTGGCCCCGGACGGCAAGGCCACACGGGTGACCTACGGCCTGTTCAATCTGACCCACCGCGACGGCCACGGGCAACCGCAACCACTGGTGCCGGGGGAGACCTATCGGGTGCCGGTGGCGCTGAACGCCATTGGCCAGAACTTCCCCGCCGGCCATCGCATTCGCCTGAGCCTGTCCACCTCCTACTGGGCGCTGGCGTGGCCGCCGCCGGAGCCGGTGCGCCTGACCGTGTTCCCCGCCAACAGCCGACTGCGGTTGCCGCAGCGCGAACCGCACCCGCAGGATGCGGAGATTGCCTTCGAAAAACCCGAGGGGGCGGCGCCCACACCGATCGAGGTGTTGGAACCGCAGGAGCAGAACTGGCTGGTGCACGTGGATCTGGCACTGGACCGGTCGGTGCTGGAGGTGATCAAGGATGAGGGGATGAAGCGTATCGAGGAGATCGATCTGGACGTCGCCAACCGCACCTGGAACTGGTACACCTTCGACGGCGACGACTTCCACAGCGTGAGCGGCGAGACCCGCACCGAACGCATCTTCCGCCGCGGCGAATGGTCCGTGCGCACCACCACGCGCACGGTACTCACCGCGGACAGCAAGTACTTCTACATCCACGCGGAACTGGATGCGTGGGAAGGGGATCGGCGGGTGTTCGCGGAGAACTGGCAGCGCCGGATTCCCCGCGATCACCTGTAACGTCAGCTCAGGCTTGCCAGTGCCTCCTTGGTGAAAGGCACGATATCGTCCTCGCGTCCTTCTTTCACTTTCTGAAGCCAGTGCGGGTCCTGCAGCAGCGCGCGGCCCACGGCGATCATATCGAACTCGTTGCGCTCCAAGCGTCGCAGTAGCTCATCGATGCCGGTGGGGTTGGCGGTGCCGCCCATGCCCTGGTTATTGCCGCCGATAAAGTCGTCGTCGAGCCCGACACTGCCCACGGAGATGACCGGCTTGCCGGTGAGTTCCTTGGTCCAGCCCGCCAGGTTCATGTCAGAGCCCTCGAATTCCGGCACCCAGAAGCGTCTTGTGGATGCGTGGAAGATATCCACACCAGCGTCCACCAGCGGCGTAAGGAAGCGTTCCAGCTCCACCGGGTTGTGTGCCAGCCGCGCGTCATAGTCCTGCTGTTTCCACTGGGAGTAGCGCAGCACGATGGCGAAGTCGTCGCCCACCGCGTCGCGCACCGCTTCCACAATCTCCACCGCAAAGCGGGTGCGGTTTTCCAGGGAGCCGCCGTACTCGTCGTCGCGCTGGTTGGTGCCCTCCCAGAAAAACTGGTCGATGAGATAACCGTGGGCACCGTGAATTTCTACACCGTCGAAGCCCGCCGCCTGTGCCGCGCGCGCGGAATCGGCGAAGGCTTTGACCGTGTCCTGGATATCCTGCCTGGTCATGGCGTGGCCGTTCGGCTTGCCGGGTTTGAACAGGCCGGAGGGCGAGTGGGCGGGGAAGGATTTGTCCGGGCCGATACCCTCCTTGCGCACGGCACCCACGTGCCAGAGCTGCGGAATGATCTGGCCGCCGGCACCGTGCACCTGATCGACGACATTCTTCCAGCCGGCCATGGCATCGTCGCCATAGATCGCCGGTACGTTTTCGTAGCCGTTGGCGGCGGGGTGGCCGACAAAGGTGCCCTCGGTAATGATCAGGCCCACGTCGCCCTCGGCGCGGCGGCGGTAATAGCCGGCCACCTGGTCATTGGGCACATAGCCCGGCGAGGCGGTGCGGGTCATGGGGGCCATGGCCACGCGATTGCGCAGCTTCAGGGATTTGTGCTCGAACGGGCTTAGCAGGCTGTCCAGGGAATGGCTCATGAATGACTCCGGTTGTTTTCCTCGGGTGGAGCACTCTACCGCGTACCTGGGGGTCAGGGGATTATCTTAGGCGTAAAGGCGGTTGATATTTTCGCTCTGGGCTACGCCCTCGGTGAAGGGTCAACCGCCGTTTTTCAGCTTGCGCAGCAGCGCTTCGTGTTTGCGCAGCTCCGGTTTGTTTTCCAGAATTTCTGCCTCGCTCAGCCCTTTCAGCTCGTGGGGAAACACCAGCCACTGGTCGGTCTCGTGCAGATAGTAATCCGGCTGCATCTGTGTCTGGTTGCGGCTGGGCTTGAAGTAGGGGCAGGCGATACGGATTTCCGGGGTGTTCTTCTTGCACGCCTTGCGCATGTCGCTGATGGCCTGCTGGATGCTGAGGCCGGTATCGTAGACGTCGTCCACGATCAGCATCTTCTCGTGGGACTCCACCTGCTTGATCAGATAGGTGAGCCCGTGCACCTTCACCTCTTTCTGGCGCTGGTCGATGCCCTGGTAGGACGAGGTGCGGATGGCGATATGGTCGGCGTGAAAACCGAGGAAGTCGAACATCTCCTGCACAGCGATGCCGATGGGAGCACCGCCGCGCCACACGCCGACGATATAGTCCGGGCGGAAGCCGCTTTCGACCACTTTCAGGGCCAGGGTGTAGGAGTCGTCCAGCAGGGACTGGGCGGAAATAAACTGTTTTTCGCTCACTGGGTTACCTCGGGCTCTGCTTGCGCAGGGGATATCAGATATTCAGGCTGCGGCCGCCATCCACGGCGATGACCTGGCCGGTGATATAGGGGGCGTCGGTGGCCAGAAAGCGCACGGTGCGGGCGATGTCCGTTGGGTCACCGCTGCGCTGCATGGGAATACGCCCCAGTATCTGCTCCTTGTTATAGCCTTCATTCTCCTGTTCCGGCCACAGAATCGCACCGGGTGCCACTGCGTTGACCCGCACGTCAGGGGCCAGCTCGCGGGCCAGGCTCTTGCTCATCATCACCAGCCCCGCCTTGGCAGCGCAGTAGATGGTGTGCGCGGGCATGGGTTTTTCCGCGTGAATATCGGCGAGGTTGACGATACAGCCCTGCTGCTTTTTCAGTGCTGGCACCAGCGCCTGGCTGAGAAAGAAGGGTGCCTTGAGGTTGCTGCCGATCAGCTCCCCCCACTGCTGTTCGTCGGCGCTGCCAATGGGGGTGGGGTAGAAGGCAGAGGCGTTGTTGACCAGTACCGTGAGTTCACCAAAGCAGGCGAGCGCGGCGTGTGCGAGTTTCTCGCAATCGTCGGCGCTCTCCAGGTTGCTCTGCACTGCCTGCGCGGAATCGGCGCGGCGGCCGTTGAGTTCGCGCACCAGGGCTTCGGCAGCTTGTTGTGAATGGCGGTAGTGCACCACGATATTGTGGTCCCGGTGTAGCTCTTCGGCGATGGCGCGGCCCAGGCGGGCGGCGGCGCCGGTAATCAGGGCAGTGGCCATGGTGATGATCCGGTCAGTGTGGGTGGGGGTGTTGGGGGCGGGCGGAACCGTCAGCCTTGGTCCGGCGCACCGTAGGTGTTTTTCAGCTCGGTGACCGCCTGCAGGCGCGCGCGCTCCAGCGCCTTGCCCAGTTCCGCGCCTTCGAAGCCCTCGGCAATCAGGGCCTGCGGATCCACATTGGCGGCGGCTTCACGGGCCGCGCGCAGGTAGTCCACTTGCGGGTAGTCGCGGTCTTCGAGGCCCAGGCGGCCGCGGGCATCGGCCTCGCAGCTTTGCAAAAACTGCTCAAACCGCTCCGGGCGGCGCAGGGCGTCGAGGGCGCGCAGCATCTTCAGAATGGTCTTGGGGCGCAGTTCGAATGCCTTGTGGCAGTGCAGGTGGAATTCGCACACACCGAGCGACAGGGCGGTGATCGGGTTCGGCACCCGCAGTCGTTGGCAGACCTCTTTCACCAGTGGCATGCCGGCGGCCTCGTGGCCGCGGTGGCTGGGTAGCACGTCATCCGGGGTAATGCCCTTGCCCAGGTCGTGCACCAGCACCGCGAAGCGCACCGGCAACTCCGCCGGCGCCTGGCGCAGTGCGCGCAGAATATGGTCGCCGGTATCGATTTCCGGGTGGTGCAATGCCGGTTGCGGTACGCCGAACAGGCGGTCCACCTCGGGCAGCAGTACCCTGAGGGCGCCGCACTCGCGCAGAACCTGAATGAACACGTCCGGGCGCGGCTCGGTCAGCGCGCGGCTGACTTCCTTCCACACCCGCTCCGGCACCAGGTGTTCCACCTCCCCTGCATCCACCATGCCCTGCATCAGCGTCATGGTTTCACCCGCCACGGAGAATCCGAAGGGCGCATAGCGCGCGGCAAAACGCGCGACACGCAGGATACGCAGGGGATCTTCGCTGAAGGCGGGGGAGACGTGGCGCAGCTTGCGGGCCTCCAGGTCGGCGCGGCCGCCGTAGGGATCGACAACTTCACCGTCTTCGGTTTCCGCCATGGCGTTGACGGTCAGGTCGCGGCGCTGCAGGTCCTGTTCGAGGGTGACATCGGGGCTGGCGTAGACGGTAAAACCGCCGTAGCCGTGACCGCTTTTGCGCTCGGTGCGGGCGAGGGCGTACTCCTCACCGGTGTCGGGGTGCAGGAATACCGGGAAGTCTTTACCCACCGGGCGGAAGCCCCGGGCCAGCATCTCGTCCTCGGTGGCGCCGACCACCACCCAGTCGCGCTCGTGCACCGGTCGCTGCAGCAGCCGGTCGCGCACCGCGCCGCCCACCAGATAGTGTTTCACCGCTCGACCCTCCGGGTTAATCCGGTCATGGCAGGGGGGAACAGGGAGGCGGAAATGGCCATAAGTGCTGCTGAACCTGGGCGGCAGTTCGCCGGAAACGGCGTCGATCAGGTAAATAGTAGGAAATTTGAGGTGCGGGAAGATAAAAAAAAGGCCCCGAAAATACAAGGGGGCCCAGGGTCTTAGGGTATTCGTGAAGAGAGAGAATCCCAACAAGCTCGTTTGCGTCTGAAGTGCCGATATTTCTGTAGTTGGTTACAAAAGGCTACAGAATCAGGGCAGATAGCGCTGGTTACAGATGGTTAAATGACCTATCGCAACGTACTGTCCATTCTATTTAACCTGCCTTACCTGTCAACCATGGCAATCAAACTTTTATTGAGGGATGGGTCTGTTGGTTCGTTAAACATATATAGGCATAGAATTAACGCCTGTTTATTTGGTTTAATTCAGCATAATTAATAACTAAATGCGCGATTCGTGGGGGATAGTAATAAGATGAGCGAAGTGCATGTGCTCACAACCGGGGAAGCCGCCCGGTACTGTGGAGTGAATTTTCGTACCGTAATCCGCTGGATTGAGCGCGGTCAGCTGAAGGCGTACAAGCTTCCCGGGCGCGGCGACCACCGTATCTGTGTGGAAGACTTCGTCGGCTTCCTGCGCGACAACGCCATGCCGGTGCCTGCCGAACTGGGTAGCGCCACCCGCAAGGTACTGCTGATGGCAAATTCTCCCGAGCTTGCCGCCAGTCGCCCGCTGTTACAGCAGGCCGGTGTTGAGGTGGAGATTGTCGGCGACAGTTTCAGTGCTGGCGCGGTGCTGGTGACCAGCAAACCGGCGATGCTGGTGCTGGATGCCAATCTGGAGGGGGCCAACGGGTTCCAGATTCTGGATACTCTGCGTTCCCGCAGCGAGTTTTCCTCTCTGGGGGTGCTGGTGATTGCGCCGAATGGCGAGGTCAATCAGCAGCGTTGGCTGGATGCGGGTGCAGACGCGGTGGTGTCTGCCAATTGCGATCGCAATGAGCTGGTCGGCCGCATCAACCTGCTGCTGGATGCCTGAGGGTTTCCAGGCCCGGTAACGGACTGCCCCATTATTGTTAGTCCATGCCCCTGCTCGCGTGCAGGCCTCGGGCCGATCTTAGATCGGCTTGGGCACCAGCATGGATTCTTCATCCTCCGGTCGGTCCCTGCCCAGTTCCGGGCAGTGGAAGCTCGCGGTAATCTCGTCGCCATTGAGGCTGTGCAGGTGCACGTCGAACCCCCAGAGACGGTGCAGGTGTCGCAGCACTTCACTGGTGTCCTTGCCCAGAGGCCTGCGCTGGTGCTGGGTATGATGTAGCGTGATGGAGCGATCGCCGCGGGTGTCCACAGAGTAGACCTGGATATTCGGCTCGCGATTGCCCAGGTTGTACTGTCCCGCCAGCTTTGCGCGAAGCTCCCGATAGCCATCCTCGTTGTGAATGGCGCCCACCTCGATTTCCTTTTCCCGGTCGTCGTCGGAAATACAGAAGAGTTTCAGATCCCGCATCACCTTGGGTGACAGGAACTGCAGGATGAAGCTCTCGTCCTTGAAGTCGCGCATGGCGAACTGCAGGGTCTCTTTCCAGTTGCTGCCGGCGATATCCGGGAACCAGGCGCGATCTTCCTCCGTCGGGTTCTCGCAGATCCGGCGCAGATCGGTAAAAATACTGAATCCTAGGGCGTAGGGGTTGATGCCGTTGTAGTAGGGGCTGTCGTAAGGCGGTTGATAGATGACGCTGGTGTGGCTCTGGAGAAATTCCAGAATAAAACCATCGGTCACCTTGCCGCGTGCGTGCAGCTCGTTCAGCAGGGTGTAGTGCCAGAAGGTAGCCCACCCCTCGTTCATCACCTGGGTCTGGCGCTGCGGATAAAAATACTGCGCCAGCTTGCGCACAATGCGCACCAGCTCCCGCTGCCAGTTCTCCAGTAACGGGGCATTTTTCTCGATGAAATAGAGAATGTTTTCCTGCGGCTCTTCCGGGAAGCGGTGCGGCTGCGCGAGCTCTTCGGCACCGCCCATTTTGGGAATGGTGCGCCACAGATCGTTCAGCTGTCGCTGGCGATACTCCTCGCGCTCTTTCTGGCGGCGCTCTTCCTCATGAGCGGAAATCGGGTAGGGGCGCTTGTAGCGGTCCACCCCGTAGTTCATCAGCGCATGACAGCTGTCCAGCAGTGACTCCACTTCATCCACGCCGTGGCGCTCCTCACAGCGCGCAATATAGTTTTTCGCAAACAGCAGGTAGTCGATGATACTGCTGGCGTCGGTCCAGGTGCGGAACAGGTAATTGCCCTTGAAAAAGGAGTTGTGCCCGTAACAGGCGTGAGCGATGACCAGCGCCTGCATGGTCATGGTGTTCTCTTCCATCAGGTAGGCGATGCAGGGATTGGAGTTGATCACAATCTCGTACGCCAGCCCCATGCGCCCGCGCTGGTAGTTGTTCTCAACACTGATGAACTGCTTGCCGAAGGACCAGTGGTTGTAACCCACCGGCATCCCCACCGACGAGTAGGCATCCATCATCTGTTCGGAACTGATGACCTCTATCTGGTTGGGATAGGTGTCGAGGCCAAATTCCTTGGCCAGCAGCGCAATTTCCCGGTCGTACTCCTGGATGAGCTCGAAGGTCCACTCGGAGGTGGTGGAGATGGGCTGCTTGTTGTTGATCGCTGTATCTAGCATCAGGCGGCAACCTTCTGGGTAAATAACTGGCGGAACACCGGGTAGATATCCCCGACGTCGATAATCTGCTCCATGGCGAAGTGCTCCGGGAACAGCTGCTCCACACTGCGGTATTCATCCCACAGGGCCTGGTGGTCTCTGGGGGTGATTTCCACGTAGGAGTAGTACTGCACGTGGGGCATGATGTCGTCGATGAGAATCTTGTGGCAGGTGCTGGAGTCGTCGTTCCAGTTGTCGCCATCGGACGCCTGCGCACCGTAAATATTCCACTCGCTGGCGGGATAGCGCTCGCGCATGATGTCGCGCATCATTTTCAGCGCACTGGAGACAATGGTGCCGCCGGTTTCCCGCGAATAGAAAAACTCCTGCTCGTCCACTTCCTTGGCGCTGGTGTGGTGGCGGATAAATACCACCTCGGTGTACTCGTAACTGCGCTGCAGAAAAAGGTACAACAGCAGGAAGAACCGCTTGGCCATATCCTTGGTGGCCTGGTTCATCGAGCCGGACACATCCATCAGGCAGAACATCACCGCCTTGGAACTGGGGCGCGGCTGCTTCACCAGCAGGTTGTATTTGAGGTCGAAGTCGTCGAGAAAGGGGATGCGCTTGATACGGCTGCGCAGGTCTTCCACTTCCAGCCGCAGCTGCTCCACCCGGCGCTGGTCGCGCAGTGCCGGATCCTTGCTCTCCTCCTGCTCGAGTTCCTGCTCGAGCAGTTTGAGGTTGCGGCGCTTGCCACCGCTTAGGGCGATGCGGCGGGCATTGGCGGCGCGCATGGAGCGCACCACATTCAGGCGCCCCGGGGTGCCCTCGTTGCAGATGCCGGCGCGGACCACCTGGAAGGAATCGTTGCCGGCCAGCTTGCGCTTGACCATGTTGGGCAGCTCGAGTCCCTCGAACATGAAGTCGAGAAATTCTTCCTGGGAAATCTGGAAAACAAACTCATCCATTCCCTCACCGCTGTCGCTGGCGCCACTGCCGCCACTTCCCTGGCCCTGTCCCTGGCCGGGACGGGGGATACGATCGCCGGTGACAAACTCTTTGTTACCGGGCAGCACCTGCTCCATATGGCCACCGCGGCCGTTGGAAAATATGGGTTCGTTGAGATCGCGGGTGGGGATACTGATTTTTTCGCCGTTACCCATATCGGTAATGGAGCGGCTGTTCATGGCTTCGCCGACGGCTTTCTTGATGTGCGACTTGTAGCGCCGCAAAAAACGCTGGCGATTGACGGTGCTTTTCTTTTTGCCATTCAGGCGACGGTCGATGATGTAACTCATAGTACTGCCTTATATTGCTTTGCCACGCCAATCAAAAAAACGACATGTCCGGCAATCTGTTCCAGTCTGACTAATTACAGCGCTGGAAGGGTTGTCTGAAGGCCCTGGCAGCGGTGGAGCTCTTCGAGACTGTCCGTCGGAGGGACCCGACGGACAAGCCCCCAGGGATGGGTCTACGGCGTGTCTCGGAGAGCTCCACCGGTGGCAGGGCCGCCACCGTAAGACTTCGAGACACAAATCCCCGGTGGTTACTGAGACTTCCTCACACGCAGATACCACTCGGAAAGCAGTCGAACCTGCTTCTCGGTGTAGCCGCGCTCGACCATGCGCGCGACAAAGTCGGCGTGCTTCTTCTGGTCGTCTGCGGAGGCCTTGGTGTTGAACGAGATAACCGGCAGCAGATCCTCGGTATTGGAGAACATCTTCTTCTCGATGACCGAGCGCAGCTTCTCGTAGGATCTCCAGTCCGGGTTTTTGCCCTGGTTGCCGGCGCGGGCGCGCAAGACAAAGTTGACGATCTCGTTGCGGAAATCTTTCGGGTTGGAGATGCCTGCGGGCTTTTCGGTTTTCTCCAGCTCCTCGTTCAGTGCCGCGCGATCGAGAATCTCGCCGGTCTCCGGATCCCGGTATTCCTGATCCTGGATCCAGAAGTCCGCGTAGGTCACATAGCGGTCGAACAGGTTCTGGCCGTATTCCGCGTAAGATTCCAGATATGCGGTCTGGATTTCCTTGCCGATAAACTCCACATAGCGCGGGGCCAGGTATTCCTTGATAAAGCCCAGGTAGTTTTCCTGAATTTCCGGCGGGAACTGCTCCTGCTCGATCTGTTGCTCCAGTACATACAGCAGGTGCACCGGATTGGCCGCCACCTCGGTGGCATCGAAGTTGAACACCTTGGACAGGATCTTGAAGGCAAAGCGGGTGGAGAGGCCATTCATGCCCTCGTCGACACCGGCATTGTCGCGGTATTCCTGGATGGTTTTCGCTTTCGGGTCCGTGTCTTTCAGGTTCTCGCCGTCGTACACCCGCATCTTGGAAAAGATGCTCGAGTTTTCCGGGTTCTTGATCCGCGACAGCACCGAGAACTGGGCCAGCATACGCAGAGTGTCGGGTGCGCAGGGGGCCTTTGACAGTGAGCTGTGTTCCAGCAGCTTGTCGTAAATCTTGATTTCTTCCTTCACCCGCAGGCAGTAGGGCACCTTGACGATGTAGATGCGGTCGAGGAACGCCTCGTTGTTGCGGTTGTTGCGGAACGACTGCCACTCGGATTCGTTGGAGTGCGCCAGGATCACGCCGTTGAAGGGAATGGCGCCCAGACCTTCGGTGCTGTTGTAGTTGCCCTCCTGGGTGGCCGTCAGCAGCGGGTGCAGCACCTTGATCGGCGCCTTGAACATCTCCACAAATTCCATCAGGCCCTGGTTGGAGCGGCACAGGCTGCCGGAGAAGCTGTAGGCATCCGGGTCGTTCTGCGGGAAATCTTCCAGCTTGCGGATATCCACCTTGCCCACCAGGGAAGAAATGTCCTGGTTGTTTTCGTCGCCGGGCTCGGTCTTGGCGATGGCGGTCTGGTCGAGAATCGACGGGCGGATCTTCACCACCTTGAATTTGGTAATGTCACCGTTGTACTCGTGCAGGCGTTTTACCGCCCAGGGTGACATGATGGTATTCACGTAGCGACGGGGAATACCGTAGTCCTCTTCCAGGATCTGGCCGTCCTCACTCGGGGAGAAGAGTGCGAGCGGCGACTCGAATACCGGCGAGCCCTTGATGGCGTAGATGGGTACCTGCTCCATCAGCGCCTTGAGGCGTTCCGCCAGGGAAGACTTGCCGCCGCCGACCGGGCCGAGGAGATACAGGATCTGTTTCTTCTCTTCCAGGCCCTGGGCCGCGTGACGGAAGAAGGACACGATCTGCTCGATGGCCTCCTCCATGCCGTAGAATTCGCTGAAGGCCTTGTAGCGCTTGATCACCTTGTTGGAAAAAATACGCGAGAGTCGTGGGTCGCGGGACGTGTCCACCAGCTCGGCGTCGCCGATGGCCATCAGCATGCGCTCCGCCGGCGAGGCGTAGGCGCTGCGATCGTTTTTACACAGTTCCAGGTACTCCTGGATGGTCAGCTCTTCTTCCTGGATCGATTCATAGCGTTCCAGGTAGTGATTGAATATCGACATGGTTTACGACTCCCTGTAGCGTACCGCGTCAGTAACCGGTCTCCTGCCGTGGAGTACCTACTGCGCTGCAGCGTGTGATGACCGCGAATACATCTCGCAACGAATGCTGAAGAGCGCTGACGCGCGAGAACGCTATCTTTATTACCTATTGATTGCGCGACGATGCTGCTGTCGCAACAGGGGGCCTGCTAGCAGGTCCCGCACTTTCAGGATAGTCAGCGCTGGGACCTTCAATGGAAGATAGGTTCAAGATGGGTTGAAAAGAGCGTCAGTTTTGCGAAGCCCGTTTCCGGCGTAAAATGCGTCGCTCACCGCCGCGAGAGACCCGGGCGGGCGATGAACGCCACGCCGTGGGCCGGTTTCCCGGCAATATCCGACAGAAGATCCAACAAAACAGGAAAATTATGAAAGTTCTGGTAACCGGGGGCGCCGGCTATATTGGCAGCCACACCTGCGTTGAGCTGCTGCAGGCCGGGTTTGAGCCGGTGGTGGTGGACAACCTCTGCAACAGCAGTGAGGAGGCGCTGCGCCGGGTCGAGGCCATTACCGGTAAGCCCGTGCCCTTCCACCGGGTGGATATTCAGGACGCGGATGGCTTGCGGGATATTTTCCGCCAGTACGAGGTTTCCGCAGTGATCCATTTTGCGGGCCTCAAGGCAGTCGGTGAATCTGTTTCCATGCCGCTGCGCTATTACCAGAATAATGTTGCGGGCACTCTGACCCTGTGTGAGGTGATGGAAGAGTTCGGTGTGCATCAGCTGATTTTCAGTTCCTCTGCCACCGTCTACGGCGACCCGGCAACCGTGCCGATCCAGGAAGACTTCCCCACCGGTGCCACCAACCCCTACGGCGCCAGCAAGCTGATGGTGGAAGACATGCTGCGCGACCTGTGCAAGGCGCCGGGCAACCCGTGGAAGGTGAGCCTGCTGCGCTATTTCAATCCCATCGGCGCCCACGAGAGCGGC
>Ga0207814_100568_pt1 | contig 18343 bp, 17 predicted proteins | sample TtaePargueraPR_7_FD_187755 | JGI IMG/M metagenome (GOLD analysis project Ga0207814, IMG submission 187755) | Aerobic enrichment media microbial communities from Bioluminiscent Bay, La Parguera, Puerto Rico - Tt and P1 (2) (SPAdes) | ecosystem: Environmental > Aquatic > Marine > Unclassified ... | reverse complement strand
TGCGTGAAATAGCTCGGCAGGAACTGGGTGTGGCCCATGGCGCCAGCCCACGAACTTCGCATGTTCGCGCGCGTCACGTGGCCTTCCTGCAGGATGCCGAGCGCCAGCATGAGTTCCTCGCGGAACGTCTTCTGGCGACGGCCCATGAAGGCCTGGGTGGCAAGCGCCTCGATGGCGTAATGAGGCAGCCTGGCCCGCCCGTAGCCGGTTTCACGTCCCCAGATGGCGAGAACCACATTGCCTTCCACGCCATATTGATCCTCGATCTTCCTGAGCGTGTCCTTCCAGCGGGCCAGGTGATCGCGCCCCAGCCTGGTCATGAAATTCAGGCCGCCGGCGGGAAAATATTTCGCCGGGCGGTCGAACTCCGCCTGCTGTTTCTGGCGCTTCTTGACCTCGACATGAGGCCTCTGCGGCTGTCCGGGGCCAAGGTCGGGCGGGACGAGATCCGGCAATGTCCAGTCGAGCTCGACGCCCTTGAAGGCGCGGTTGAACGTCTCCGGCCTAATCCCGCGCGCGGCTGCGTCAAACCGGAGCTTTTCGAGCCATTGCTGAAATTTCTCCCCGACGGCCGCGCGATAGGCAGCCGTGCCGCCCTGCGCCGAAGCGTTGGCCGCAATCGCGACACCGCCTGCCAGCAGCAAGGCCCGGAGAACCAGCCGGACTGGATGCATGGATTACTCTTGGACAGCCCCAAGCGCGGCCATCCCCCTCCCGCTATTCCTGCTATGGAGGGCAAAGTGTCCGAGAGAGCGAACTTTTTCAACCCCGGTTGTGCGTATCCGTTGCCGCTCCAGCCTCACGCGGCCTTCATATCGACGAGCCTGTTCTCCCAGGCAAGCGCGTGGGACACGATGGCGTCGAGGTCGTCATGCCTCGGTTTCCAGTCGAGGACCTTCGGCAGCTTGTCGGCCTTGGCGACCAGGCTGGCCGGATCGCCGGCTCGCCGTTCCGCCTTGCGGACATCGAAATCCACGCCCGAGGCGCGTTTCACGGCATCGATTACGTCGAGGACCGAAAAACCGGACCCGTAACCGCAGTTCAGGATCTGCGAGCCGCCGCCGGAACGCAGGTGATGGAGGGCCGCGGAATGGGCCCGCACCAGGTCGGACACATGGATATAATCGCGAACGCAGGTGCCATCCGGCGTATTGTAGTCGGTCCCGAAAACCTCCATGTAGGGACGCTGGCCGAGCGCCGTCTGGGCCGCCACCTTGATGAGGTGAGTGGCATTCGGCGTCGATTGCCCGCAGCGGCCTTTCGGGTCGGCGCCCGCGACATTAAAGTAGCGCAGCGCGACGTACGCGAAATCGTGCGCCGCGGCCGTGTCGTGCAGCATGATCTCGGTCATCATCTTCGACGAGCCATAGGGCGAGATCGGCGCGAGCGGCGCATCCTCAGCCACCGGGCTCTTTTTCGGCATGCCGTAAACCGCGGCGGTCGACGAGAAAATGAAATGCTTGACGCCGCTGTAGAGCGCACAGGCAATCAGGTCACGCGACTTGACTGTGTTGTTGTGATAGTAGCCCAGCGGGTTGGCCATGGATTCCGGAACGACGATCGAACCGGCGAAATGGATAATCGCGTCGACGGCGTATTCCTTGATGACCTCGCCAACGAGCTTCTGGTTGGCGACATCGCCGATGACCAGCGGCACATCGCCCGGAACGGCCCAGCGATGGCCCGTCGAAAGATTGTCGATAACAACGAGCCGCTGACCGGCGTCGCGCAACTCGTGAACCATGTGGCTGCCGATATATCCGGCGCCGCCCGTGACAAGTACTCCCATGAGACCGCCCTGTTCTGACGCAGATAAGTTTTTTTCAACGTCGCAGTGTTAGCGAATAGAAGTTGAGCAGCCGTAACGAGCGCGGGTAACTTGGATTCTTGGTAACCAAACGATGAGTCTGGAGTCTCGATGACCGCAACTATCCGAAAGGCCGTATTTCCCGTGGCGGGGCTTGGAACACGCTTCCTTCCGGCCACCAAGGCCATGCCGAAGGAGATGCTGACCGTGGTCGACAGGCCGGTGATCCAACATGTGGTCGACGAGGCGCGGGCGGCGGGAATCGAGCATTTCATCTTCGTTACCGGGCGCAACAAGGGCGTCATAGAGGACCATTTCGACAAGCAGGTGGAGCTGGAAAATACCCTGCGCGAACGCGGTAAGACCGAGGAGCTAGCGGCGCTGGAACAGGATCTGCCGAGCGCGGGCCAGACCAGCTTTACCCGCCAGCAAAGCCCGCTGGGGCTTGGTCACGCGGTGTGGTGCGCACGCGAACTGGTGGGTAACGAACCGTTCGCCCTGCTCTTACCCGACGTGCTGGTGCAGGCAGGCGACTCCCGTCCCTGCCTTGCGCAACTGATCGAGGTTTACGAGAAAAAGGGCGGCAACGTGATTGCCGTTGAAGAAGTGCCGCAGAACGACACGCACAAATACGGCGTCGTGGATGTCGAGGGTGGCCAGGGCAAGGCATACAGGGTCAAGGGCATGGTCGAAAAGCCCGCGCCCGGCACGGCGCCGTCAAACCTGATCATCATGGGCCGTTACCTGCTGCAACCGGAGATTTTCGATGTCCTGGAAGCGCAGGAATCGGGAGCCGGCGGCGAAATCCAGATCACGGACGCCATGAAAACGCTCATGGAAAAACAAGTCTTCACGGCAGTGGAATACGAGGGCAAGAGTTTCGATTGCGGCTCGAAGGTCGGGTTCCTCGCGGCCAATCTCGCTTTTGCACTCGAACGCGACGACCTGCGCGCCGGGCTCATGGAAGAGATCAAGAAGTTAAGCTGAAATCCACTGGGGCGGACCGTCCGGCGATCACTGCTGACCCGCCGTAGCCGCCGTTGCCGGGCCGGTCCACTGGCACGTCTCTTTATAGCCTTTGATCTGCCCCTGGAGGTCGCGCTTGTAGATCAGCGTATCGCCCTTTATTTCGTATTCGCCGATCGAGGACATGTCCTCGTTGGGCGCGTCGACGACGATTGTCACATGCACAAACTTGCCCCGGCGCCGCGCGGAGACGGCCCCGAAGACATTCCTCGGCTTGGTTGCGCTCGCAGGCAAACGGCAACCCCTGTGCGCCGCTGTTGTACAGTATGTGTGCGACCTGCCGGAATAATTGGTGTCGCTCATCTTGTGCGTGAGGGTCGCTGTCGCATTGCAGGTTAGGGTGGCGCACTTGACGACAAGTTTGCCCGCGCATTCCCAGATGCCGCGCAGGTCGGAGGCCTCGCGGACGGGTTTTTCCGGGGGCGCGTCCTTCTTGTTCTCTTCTTCCTTCAAACGCGCGATCTGGAGCGTTGCCAGCGCCGCGTATTTTCCTTCCGGATATTTCTCCAGGTAGAACTCGTAATCGGCCATTTTCCTGGACCCTTCGATGCCCGACCACAAGACATCGTCCTGGGAACGCGATGGGCCCACGCCTGCAGCGTCGCCTGACCCCTTGGTAAAGAAGAAGTCGCCCGTTACCTCGTCGTAGTAAGCCGGACGCTGATCGTGCCTGATGGCGCTGGCCAGCTTCTGCACGTTGCGGCGCACCTGTCGCGCGGTCTGGGTCAAGGACAGGCCCGGCTGCTTGAGCAACGGGATGAGACTGCGGGTGAAGACCGAGTTCGGGTTTGGGTCGCCGGGCGACAGGGTATCCAGCGCCGTCTGGCCGACGCCGGCGGAATACATGATGAAGGTGCCCTCCGGGGCCGGCATGCCCGCCAGGCCCCGCCTGCCGCCCAGGCTGCGGGTGCCGCGTTTCGGAAACGGGTTGTCGCGGCATGCGTCCAGCACCAGAACCGAAACGCGCGTTCCCTTGCCCCTGATGCGCTCCAGGATCTCGTCGACGGGAACCGATTCCGCCTTCACGAAGTCCTCCTTGCCGGGGTCGGCGCCCGGGATATCCACGGGCAGCAGGTAGTTGCGGCCTGCGATCTCCACGCCATGGCCGGCAAAAAAGAAAAGAGCCTCGTCGCCTTTCTCGAGCTGATCGGTGAACGCCTCGATATCCAGGTTCATCTGGCGCCGGCTGGCGTTCTCCGCCTTGAACACGATGAAACCCGTCTCCTTCAGCGTCGCTTCCATGGCGCGGGCGTCGTTCACGGCCTTGTCGAGATCGGGCACGTTCACATAGTCATCGTTGCCGATGACAAGCGCGACGCGCTTGGCACTGGCCTGCATCCACGCCGCCGCCAGAAGCAGCAAGGTGCAAAGCGTTGTTAACACGCACGTCTTCAATATGCGCATGTCATCCCCCCCCGACAGGTTGTTTTGCTGGCAATTATTCTACAGATTTCCGTGGGTTGGCAACTCAAGGGAATGTCGGCGATGGCGCGTGTTTCGGCGCGTCGGTGCATGCTCCCGCGGCTGGAAACCTACTGGGCCGGTTGCGTCAGGAATGTCAGCAGGACGAAGCGCTCGCCCTTGGTGACAGGCAGGACCTCGTGCAACATCGAGCAGGAGAAGACTATGGCGCCCCCGGCGGGAGGCGCGAAAAGTTCGTTCCCATACTCGGGAAAGCGCAGGTCGCCGCCCTCGTATTCGCCGGTGTTCAGGTTGATGGTGATGGCGTATTTGCGGTCGGCTACCGACGGGTTGCAGTTATCGCGGTGGACATCGAAGAACCCCTTGTCCGTCGCCTTGTAGCACCCAACCCGAAGCGCCTCCATCTGGAACCTGTGAAAGTGGAATATCTTCTTCAGCTCGGGAACGAGCCGGGGCATGACGCGGTTGAGTACCCTCTGCTGATACTCCGGTTCGGTCAGCACGTAGTCCTCCCGCCGCTTGATGTCCTGCGCGACGCCCTTGCGGTCTGCCGACGCTGCGCCATGGGCAACCTGTCCGGCATGTTTCTCCCCATCCCGCCAAAGGCCAATGAGCCATTCGCAGTCTTCCGGCTCAAGCACCCTTGGAACGACAAGAACGGGGGGTATGGTAGCGACCGTTTCCGGCGGATTGTCGTGCGAGGCCTCTTCCAGGCAATCGTCCAGCCACGACTGGAGGTCGTCATCCTCTTCGAGGCCGGCAATGCCGACAATGCGCTGGTTCGGATCGAGAACGTAAACCGATGGCGCGTCAACCCCGGACAATGCGGCAATTCCCGACGTGATTTCGCTACCCGGATCCACCAGCGTCCGGTAGGGCCAGTCTTGTTCGGGAACACGCGCCTTGACTTGCGCCGCGGCGCCGGCCGCCAGGGCAACGGCCTGAACCTTGTCATGATCGATGCTGAGAGTGGAAAGCGCGGATTTGGAGAGCTTCTCCAGGTCGTTATCGCCGCAGAAAAGCAGAACAATCGGCTTGCCTTCGACCGCCACGTAAAACTCGAACAGCTCGCCAGCGACATCGCTGCAACTGAAGACCGGCGCGTGATCGCCCACCTGGAGTTGCGGTTTTGCTTGTTTGCGCGGTGCTGCCGGCATTCCTCCCCCAATAGTTTCTTGCGTCCAGACTGCCAAACGCGCCGCCATAAGTACATTATTAATTCGCCTACAGACTATCCGTGCACGCGAGCCGGGCATCCGCCCTGCTATCATTGATTAAGGAATTCCACGCATAGTGGCTGGCCTAGGAAAACGGGGCAAAGGCTTTGGAGCAATGTCGCTGGGCACCAGTCAGCAGCCGGAAGAAGGGCTGAGCGAGCAGACCCCGCACGAGCGCGAGAAAGCCTACAGGCAGATCATCGCGGCCCTCGACCAGTCGAGCGACATGATCGTGCTGTTCGATCCCGACGACCGGATCGTCTTCGCCAACCAGGCCTGGAAACAGCTCAATTCAGACGTCGCCTGGACCACCAGGCCCGGCGTGACCTACGAGCAGCATATACGGGCATTGACCGAAAAGGGGCTTGTGCCGGATGCCATCGGCCGCGAGGAGGAATGGATCGCGGAACGGCTGCAACGCCACCGCAACCCGAGCGGACCGTTCGAGATCGCCACGCGCAACGATCAATGGATATCCATAAACGAGCAGGTCCTAGAGGACGGCGCGACGATCCTGGTCATCCGGGATGTCACCGAGATCAAGAAAGCCGAACGCCTGATCCGGACGCAGAACGAGCGGTTCAACGTCGCGCTGCAGAACATGCCGGCGGGCCTTTGCGTTTACGACAAGAACCACCGGCTTGTCGTCTGCAACGACCGCTTCGGCGAAATGTACGGCGTCGCACCCGAGTTGCTGCGGCCCGGCATGGCCATGACGGAAGTCATGGAGCAGCGCATTGCCAAGGGCGTCTACGCCGGTAATTCCCCGGAGGAGTACTTGCAGGACCGGTTTCAATGGGCTGCGCGGCAGAAGGCCGGCTCCAAGACCGAAACGCTCAACGACGGCCGCACGATGCAGATCACGCAGCAGCCCCTGGCCGATGGCGGCTGGCTGTCGATCCACAAGGATGTCAGCGAACGCATCAGGGCGCACAATGCTCTGGTGGAGAGCGAGCAGCAGTTCCGCAACCTCACCGAGGGATCGATCCAGGGATTCTATATCGCCCGCAACTGGAAGCTGCTGTTCGTCAACCAAGCGCTTGCGGACATCTTCGGCTACGACAATCCCGAGGAAGTGCTGGCCGTGGAATCGCCGTTCCAATTGTTGGCGCCATGCGAACGCGACCGGGTCAAAGCCTACAACACGGCGCGCAAAAAAGGGGAATACGCTCCCGAAACCTATGAATGCCGGGGACTCAAGAAAGACGGGTCGGAGATTATCGTGGAGTTCCGGATCAAGCTGGTGCAATGGCAAGGCGGCCCTGCCACCCAGACCGTCGTGCTCGACATCACCGACCGCAAGAAGGCCGAAGCCGAACTTCTCCGCCACCGCGACCAGCTGCAGGAGCTGGTCGAGGGCGCAACGCGGGAACTGAAGATAAAGGCCGAAAGGCTTAACCAGGCCCTTGCGAAGGAAAAGGCGCTCAACGAACAGCAGAAGCATTTTATCGCGGTTGCCTCGCACGAGTTCCGCACGCCCCTGTCGATCATCGACTCGTCGGTGCAACGCCTGCTCAGACGCAAGGACGACATGTCGCCGGAGTATATCGAAAGCCGCGCCAGGAAAATCCGCTCCGCGATCAAGACCATGACCAACCTGATGGAAAGTACGCTTTCCGCCGCGCGCGTCGACGCGGGTAAGTTTCAGCTCAGGATCCATGACTGCGACCTGCGCAGCATCTTGCTGGAGGCATGCGCACGGCAGGCCGAACTCGATGGCAAGCACGGAATAACCTGCGATCTCGACGGGCTTCCCGCGCGCATCAAGGCAGACGGCACCGCGCTCGAGCACATCTTCACCAACCTTCTGTCGAATGCCGTGAAATACTCGCCAGACGGCCCTGAAATCGCCGTCAGGGGCTGGACCGAAGGCGAGGACATTCTCGTGTCGGTCCGGGACCGGGGCATTGGCATCGACGAGAGCGAGATTCCGAAACTGTTTTCCCGTTTCTTCCGGGCCAGCACGTCCTCGGGCATTCCGGGTACCGGTATCGGGCTCAATTTCACGAAGAACCTGGTGGCTCTCCACGGCGGGTCGATAGACGTCAAGAGCACAAGGGGAGAAGGCAGCACCTTCACGGTCCGGCTGCCCATCTCGGCCACAGGCCCCGTTGAACTCAGCGACCAGGATTCCGAAGTGGCGCGTTTCGCAGATCAATTCGAGGACGACCTGATCGAATACAGACGGGCGCCGGGCGAATGAGGTGCCGGTTCCGCGCAGGCGAGAACCGGCTGGTCTTCGTTACATGCGATACCTGACGGAATCGTCATGTTTGCGGGCCGGTTTTCCGATATAATCGGGCCATGCTGCACTACTCCGCATTCCGCCGGTTGTTCGTCGTCCTGCTCGGGCTCTGGATCGCTCTTGCTCCCGCGTTGAGCATTGCGCCGGCAACCGCGATGACCGCGCAACCAGGCATGTCGGGCACTGTGTCCGCCAATGGAGACGGCTGTTGCCCGCCGGACGATTTCCAGCGCAGCCTTTGCAAGCTCATGTGCCTGAACGCGGGCCAGGTGGCGATCATGTCCGAGCCGGCCGAAGAGTCTGCGCGCGTGCAGGTCCGCTACACCATGCCTGAACCGCTGCCGGTACCTGGCGCAGTTCCCGGGCCGGAACCCGCCCCTCCAAAGCCTGCGTCTCTCCTGTAGATCCCGGGCGCACCCGCGTCCGGCTCACTCAAACCGATAATGCGTTCGAACGACGGACGGGCCTGCTGCGCAGCACATGGAAGCATGCGCATGCTTTGTCCTTGTCCGGTTCGACAAGGAGAGATCTATGTACAGAACTGTTATTTGCGCCGGGATGGCCGTCCTGTTTGCCATGGCCGTTCCCGCGCATGCCCAGCCCCCCGCAGACCAGGTCAAGAAAGGGGGCCAGGCATACCGCATTTGCGCAGCCTGCCATTCGCTTCAACCGGGCATGCACCTTTCCGGGCCCAGCCTTGCAGGGCTATGGGGAAAAAAACCTGCTTCGGCGAAGGACTATGGGCGTTACACGACTGCTCTGAAGGAACTTGATGCCGAATGGGACGAGAACACCCTGAATGCCTGGCTGGCGCATCCTCAGGAGATGGCGCCCGGCACGACGATGACGTTCCGCGGCGTTGAGAATGACGACACGCGGGTTGCCCTCATCGAGTTCCTGCGTATAGCCATGGCCGAAGGCGGGCATGAAAAGGTCGTCGAAGAAGGCCTGATCCCGAAGGGCATGGCCGAAGGGCAAGTCCCGCCCGACCTCACAACCGTTGACGATAACCAGCGCGTTACGGCGATCCGTCATTGCGGCGATGCCTACCAGGTCACGACCGCGAACGGAGCCAGGTTTCCATTCTGGGAAACGAATGTGCGCCTCAAGATCGATACCAGCAAACGCGGCCCCAAGGCGGGACAGGTTGTCTTGCTGCGTTCGGGCATGGCCGGAGACCGGGTCTCGGTCGTGTTTTCCAGCAGCGCGGCCCTGCGCGCAGCGCTCAGCGAGACATGCGACTGAACCGCCACAAGGAAAGGAAAGACCAATGATTAAATATGTTGTGGCATTTTTGATGCTGCTCCAGTTGTCCCCGGCCACTCGTGCGGGCGAGACACGCGAGCTGACAATGTACAAGCGCCCCTACTGCTCATGCTGTGACGGTCACGCCGATCATTTGCGCGCGAACGGCTTCCGCGTGACGGTGATCCAGAGCGAGAACATGTCGCTCATCAAGCAACGGCATGGCGTTCCCCAGGAACTTGAAGGCTGCCACACAATCCTGGTGGACGGCTATGTCGTCGAAGGACATGTTCCGGCCCGAGTCATCGACAAGCTGCTGGCAGAGCGGCCCGATATCCGCGGCATATCGTTGCCCGGCATGCCGGACGGCTCCCCCGGCATGGGTGGAGAAAAAACGGAGCCATTCGAAATCTACAAGATTACCGGGGGAGCGCCCCAGCTTTTCGCAACCGACTGACCTCCTGCGCCAGTGGGCCGCTTACGCGGCATTGCTGTCATCGGTCCACTGGCACCAGGGTCCTAGCGCCTGAACCGCATCCCCATGCGCACCTCGTTGGTCGAGTAGTCGTTGCCGGGCACGCTGGACGTCGATTCCACGTGCTCGTAGCTCACGATCAGCCCTACCGAGGGCGTGAACAGGTATTCCCCGGTCAGCCCGGTGGTCCAGTCCTCGTCGGTTTCGCCGGTCCCGGAAAATTTCTCGTTCTGGTAGCCGATCGACGCACCGAGGATGATATTGCGGCGCGGCCGGTGCTCGGCGGAGAACTCGACGTTGCGGTTGATGGAGCCGGCCGAGCCCGTAACCGTCGTCTCCGCCACTTGCGAAGCCGCATCGAAGCGCAATGTTGTCAGGGCGGTCGGTTTGTATTCGAGCGCGGCATTGAAGATCAGGCCGTCGACATCCTTGAGCGTGGGGTCGTCAGGGGTTTGCAGGGCATAGCCCGCACTCGCCTCCCCGGTCAGCTTGCCGCTCAGCTTGAAGGCCAGCCCGGCCTGGATGTCGTGTCCGGACGAGCCGTTGAGCTGACCGCCGGAATCAACCGCTTCCACGAAATCACGCTCGTTCACGCTGCCCTCGACAAAGGCCTGGACGCCCGGTTGAAACTCGTAGCCGGCGCGCGATGTCAGGCGGCGCTCGGTATAGTCGCGGCCGCTGTTGTCAATCAGGCTGCCGTCCACGGCAACGCTGTCGCCGTAATTATCCGTTGAAACGTCGCCGCGCAGCGTCAGCGTCAACCGGTTGAACGTGTGGTTGCCCCCGAGCGACCAGTCGTTGGAGCGCACCAGGGGACGCTCGGCGGCATTAGCGGGAAAATCGCTCGAACTGCGATCCTCGAACGCGCGGGAATACCCGGCAGAAGCCACGATGTTCGTGCTGCGGCGCAGGTCGATCTGTCCTGTCACGTCCGCAGCGAAACTTTCGTCGTCTTCCGTTCTGAAGCGCTCGTGAAAGCTGTACTCGCCGCCGACATTGGCTTCGAGGGAGTGCCGGCTCCAGTCGGACTGAACACGCAGGGCAGGCGTCAGCGCCAGCGCCCAGTCACCTTCGGGCCGGATGGACGACAGGAATATATTGTCGTTGTAGACGCTTTCGGCGGCCAGTTCCGGGAACAGGAGAAAACTGCCCATGCGCACCCCGATCGGCGCGTAGGGATCCTCCTCGATCGTTTCGAGGACAGGGTCCTCGGCGACATCGAGCGGTTCAAGCGGCTCCGGGGTCTCGCCGACCGGCGCCTGCGGTCCTTGCGCGGCCGGTACGGCGTCAGGGCCATCGGTTCCGGTCTCTATCGTACCGCGCAGACCGTCTGTGCCGTTCGCGCTGCGGTCGCGTGTTCCGTCTGCGCCACCGCCTCCATCGCGCTGCAGGGTATCTGAGCTGCGCCGTTCATCAAGGCGATCCGCCTCATCCACGGGCTCTCCGTAGGATCCCCTCAACGTGCGCGTTTCCTGCTGCCGCTCGCGCCGGTCAAAGGTTTGCGCCACGGACGGCGTCAGGACTGCCGCCTGGGCAAGCAGGGCCGGCGCCAGGGCAAGACCAGCGATGGTCCGTTTGATCCGATGCGGCACCGACGCCACCTCCAGACAGCACAAGGATTGCGGTTCCCTTGCGGGGCCGCGCGGCAACGCATTACAGTTTGCACTTCGAGCCTAGGGTGAACGTCTTAAGAGAGCGTTTACCATGATTGCCGAAAGCCGCGCCGGGCCTTTATCCCCTGCGGCACAAAAGCGGCTGGCGGCACGATGAATGAATCCTTAATGTTCCGGACCTGGAACGCCTGTCCGGAGAAGAAGCCGCCATGGGTCTAACAGTCGAAAAAACGGCGCGGGAACAGCCGATGGACAGCCAAGACGAGCAGTTGATCTCTTCCGCCCGGCGCACGCTGGAACTGGAGAGCAGCGGCTTGCGCTCGCTGGAAGCGATGTTGGCCAATGGCCTTTCCGAGGCATTTGCCCGCGCGGTCAATCTCATGCGCGAGGCCAAGGGCCGGGTCATCGTCTCGGGCATCGGCAAGAGCGGCCACATCGCGCAAAAGGTTGCCGCAACGCTCGCCTCCACCGGCACGCCGGCCTTCTTTGTGCATCCCAGCGAAGCGAGCCACGGCGATCTCGGCATGATTACCCGCGACGACGTGCTGCTGGCCTTTTCATGGTCGGGCGAGACGGCGGAATTTTCGGGCCTCATCACCTATGCCGGGCGCTTCAAGGTTCCGATTATCGCCATCACTTCGCGGGCGGAGAGCACCCTCGCCGCGGCCTCCGAGGTGGCGCTGGTGCTGCCCCAGGAAAAGGAAGCCTGCCCGCACGGGCTGGCGCCGACCACCTCGACCGTGATGCAACTCGCCATCGGCGACTGCCTTGCCATCGCACTCCTGGAAAGCAAGGGTTTTTCGGCCACGGACTTCAAGATTTTCCACCCCGGCGGCCAGCTCGGGGCCAAGCTCAAGTTCGTCTCCGACATCATGCATTCCGGCGACGAACTGCCGCTCGCGCCAACCCAAATGAGCATGGGCGAGGCGCTGGTCATCATGACCGAGAAGAGCTTCGGCTGCCTCGGCGTAACCTGGGACGACGGGCGGCTCGCGGGCATGATTACCGACGGCGACCTGCGCCGTCACATGGGTCCGAGCCTGCTCAACGCGACCACCGGCGAGATCATGACGCCGGGTCCCAAGACCGTGGCACCGGACATGCTGGCGAGCGCGGCCCTCGAGCTGGTCAATTCCATGAGCATCACCGCCGTCTTCGTGGTTGAGAAAGGCCGACCCATCGGCCTGCTGCACATCCACGACCTGCTGCGTTCGGGCGTTGCCTGAGACGGGCGTGCGTTCCCGCCATTTAACAGCGCATTAAGGCTTCGGTCCTCACACTAACCCCGGATCGATCTGCGTTCAGGTGTCGTCTCCTGGAAGCAGAGAAGCTGATCGATTTTCAAGTGTTGGAGCAGCCTGCCTGCATCCTGCAGGATGCAGCTGCCCCAAGGGAACGCGCATCGGCGCGCCGCCATCGCGGCAAAAGGGGGAAAAATGCTTTCGGGCAGCGCCACGGACAGACTGGTCCTGCGAATGGTCGCGCTCTGTCTCGTAAGCGCCTTCCTTGCCGGATGCATGGCCAGCGCCGCCGTAACCGTGGCATCCCAGACCGTGAAGACGGCGGTAAAAGCCGCCGGAGCGGCCGCACGGGTGACGATGGACGGCGCAAGGGCCATTTCGCATACGGTTTCGCGCCCTTTCCGTAACGGTGCACCCGGCGTGCCGGCCAAGTGAACGGCGCATCCCCGCGCTGCGTGCTCCGGGGCATAAATCATGGTTAAGAATCCGTAGCTTGGACCCCGCACCGTTTAGCGAATAGTTAGGGTGTTTCCCGCTAGACTGCTGCCAAAGTCAGGGAATTGCCGCGCCTGAAGTACCCGGCGGGCAGAAGTTGGGGGTACCCATGGATATCGCAACCATTGCCGGTATCATTGCCGGTAGCGCGGTGGTCGCCGTCGCCATCCTGATGGGCGGCGATGTCGGCACGTTCGTGAACGTTCCATCCATTCTCATCGTTGTCGGCGGCGGCTTCGCGGCCACGGTCATCCGGTTTCCGCTGAAGAACGTTTTCCAGGCGCTGGTGCTTGGCGGCAAGATCGCCTTCACGCACAAGCACACCGACCCGAAGGATATGATCGACCGTATCGCCGAGCTGGCGGAGAAGGTTCGACGCGAGGGGCCACTATCCCTCGACAATATGGAAATCGACGACCCTTTCCTGTCCAAGGGCGCGCAATACGTGGCAGACGGCTACGATCCGGTCTTTATCCAGGAAGCGCTAGAGCTGGAACGGGACCAGACCCTGGAACGCCTCGATGAAGGCCAGCGCATCTACAAGGCAATCGGCGACGCCGCGCCGGCATTCGGCATGATCGGCACTATCGTCGGCCTGGTGCAGATGCTCTCCAACATGGAAGACCCCTCCACCATCGGCCCGGCCATGGCGGTGGCGCTGCTGACAACGCTCTACGGCGCGGTCATCGCCAACCTCGTGGCGCTGCCGATTTCGGACAAGCTTTCGACCAAGGGCAAGATCACCGAAGTCAGCGCCACGCTGACCATCGACGGCGTCATGCAGCTCGCCGCCGGTAAGAACCCGGCGCTCATCCGCGAGATGCTGGTCGCCTACCTGCCGGAAAAGACGCGGCTGCAGCTGGCGCAGGCGGCCGGAGCCGCGGAAGCAACGGCCTAGCGTCTCTCCGGCCAGGACCGCACGGAACACGGACGAACCGAAACCATGGCAAGCAAGCGCACACGAAAGGCCGACGCCGGACAGCCCGACTGGCTGGTCACCTTCGCCGACCTGATGTCGATCCTGGTGTGCTTTTTCGTGCTCATCATCTCCTTCTCGATCCAGGACAAGGAAAAGCTCCAGGTCGTCGCCGGCTCCATGCGCGAGGCTTTCGGCATCCGCTATGTCGAGCGCAAGGCGGGCATGATCGAGCGCGAGGGCTCGCCGGTGCGGGATTTCGTGCGCCGGGTTTCGCCGATACCGCGGGAAATGGATTCCGACTTCGCCGAGGAGAACCACGACCTGCGGCGCAAGCAGGGGCCGGAAGCCAATACCCATGACATCGAAAAATCGGACGTGGAGTATCCGCGTCATTTCGCGGTCGCCGCGGCGTCGTTGCGCCAGGCCTGGCGTGAGCTGCCCGAGATTACCGAGCTGTCCGATAACATCCTCGTCGAGGAAACGCCCGAAGGTCTGCATATCCAGCTCGTGGACCAGGAGGGCCGCTCGATGTTCCCGCGCGGCTCCATCGAGCCCTACGAGCGGACGCGCAAGCTGCTCGCCAAGATGGCGCCGGTGCTCAAGGGCCTGCCCAACAGGATACAGATCACCGGCCACACGGACGCCGCGCGCCTGTACGCGAAGCCCGGCTACTCGTTATGGGACCTGTCGTCGGACCGCGCCCGCGCGGCGCGCAGGATCCTCGCCGAGAACGGCCTGCCGCACGACAGGTTCTATTCCGTGGTCGGTCGGGCGGACGCCGAACCGCTGTTTCCGGAAGATCCGTTTCTTGCCTCGAACCGCCGGATCTCGATCCTGGTCATGTCCGAGGCGCCGCCTTTCCCCATCGATTACAAGCTGCAAGGCTCCCGCAAGAGCCGCTGATCAGCCCTTCTCGGGCTCAACGATCAGCGTGGCGCCATCCGTGCGGGTCACGCGGACACGGGCGCCGGCGGAAACGTCCGGTCCTTCCGCGCGCCACAGCGTGTCGCCGACCCTGACCTTGCCGTAACCGTTGGATATGTCCTCCGCGACCACGTAGCTGCGGCCAACGTGCTGCTGCGCGCGGCGGTTCAGAAGCGGCCGCTCGGGCGATGCGTCGTCCATACGCAGGTACTTGCGCGCCGCCACTACCGCAACAACAGAGATAGCCGCGAAGAGAACAAGCTGCAGCTGCCACGAAAAATCGAATACGAGGGCCAGCCCGCCGACGACCGCCGCGGCGATGCCGAACCAGACGAGAAAGATCCCCGGGGCAGCAAGCTCGAGCGCAAAGAACAGCGCCGCGAGAATGAGCCAGTTCCATGCGCCGAGGCTGAGAAATACCGACGAGACATCCGACATCGTGTGCTGTCCTCCCGTGGCCCGTTCAGGTCCCGGATCAAAGCGCGATCGGGAGATATCGCCCGATTGCAGATAAGTTGATCGATTCTGATGAGTTAAACATGATGATATCCAAAAACCGTTGTCCGCTTTCTGGCATCATGCCCGCGGCACGGAGCCGCCGCCCGCCGGACCTCCATCCTTGAAGGCTTCCCTTGCGATCTCCGCCACGCCGGCGACCGAACCGATCACGGAGGACGATTCCAAGGGCAGCATGAGCACCTTCTGGTTGGGTGCCTTGGCGAGTTCCTTCAGGGCATCGACATAATTGTTGGCGACGAAGTAGTTGATCGCCTGCACGTTACCCGCGGCAATTGCCTCCGACACCATCTGCGTTGCCTTGGCTTCGGCCTCGGCTTCGCGCTCGCGAGCCTCGGCATCACGGAAGGCGGCTTCGCGGCGGCCCTCGGCTGCAAGGATCTGCGATTGCTTTTCGCCCTCGGCCTTGAGAATCTCGGACTGCCGCAAACCCTCCGCAAGCAGGATTTCCGACCGCTTTTCGCGTTCAGCCTTCATCTGGCGCGCCATCGAGTCGACCAGATCGCGCGGCGGGTTGATATCCTTGATCTCGATGCGGGTGACCTTGACGCCCCAGGTCTGGGTTGCCTCGTCCACGACCTTGAGCAGCCGGTGGTTGATTTCGTCGCGCTGCGACAGCAGTTCATCGAGGTCCATCGAGCCCATGACGGTACGGATGTTGGTCATGGTCAGGTTGAGAATGGCGTTCTCAAGACCGGATACCTCGTAGCTGGCCTGGGCCGCGTCCAGGACCTGGTAAAAGGTGACGCCGTCGACCTCGACCATGGCGTTGTCCTTGGTAATGACCTCCTGGCTCGGGACCTCGAGCACCTGCTCCATCATGTTCATCTTGAAGCCGATGCGGTCGATGAAGGGGATAATCAGCCCCAGGCCCGGCGTAAGGCTGCGCGTGAAGCGGCCAAACCTTTCCACGGTGTAGTTATAGCCCTGCGGCACCGTTTTGACGCCGGCAAGAATCGTCAGGACGATGAGACCGACGACAACAAGTACAAATATATCGAATCCGAACATCCAGGTGCCTCCCAATCTGGCTTGTCAAAACGCTGTGCGGCAAAACGATACTATATCTAGGGGCTGTAGGGCCGGAATATAAGATTGCAGGACCGGAATTTATTCCGTGCACGGCTTACCCTGGGAATTGGACAACAGAGCCTTCATGCAATGTGAAACCGCCGCCTGAAGGATCAGGCGGCGGCTCCAAGGTCGTGCAGGGGGGAAGCCGGCAGGGGACCGGCTCGTCAGTTAGCGGCAGATCCTGATCGGACGGGTTACCTTGCGGCTGACCCAGCGGTGCTGGCGCGGTGACCAGAAGCTGATGCGGCGCGTCTTGTAGCGGGTGAAGCAGCGCTGGCGGGGCCAGTAGTAGCCGAAACGCGGGCCGTGATGACGCTTGCCGTTCCAGTGCTTGCTCTTCGACTTGCCATGAACAAGCTGCACCGAAACGCCGGCCTCGGCAGGCTTCGCATCGAGGGCGACGGCGCCCGCACCCATCATGGCGACAGCAGCGGTAGTCAGGACGATCTTCTTCAGCATCTCTCTCTCCAGTGACCTGGTCTGGTCCTTTGAGGCCGCCTGTCCGGCGGCGGCTGCGGAACCGAACCGCAACCTTCATGGTCACCGGTTTAGCGGCACCGGGCTGAACCGATGCTGAGGCCTGCGTTCATCTGTCGTTCATGTTGGGAAAACCGAAATTTAGCCCCGCCCGGGCTCAAAAAACGCCTCGGCACGGTTGGCAAGGCGGCCCCTCGCACGGGTTCGCATGGCAGGCGGCCTCAAGCCCGGAAGTGCCGGCCGCCGCTTTTTAACAATCTAAAGAAGTATTTCCTTTTAATACAACTATAAGTTGCATTTCCAACTCCCAGTAATTCCCTCTCGGATTTACACCAATAAAGTGTATTTCTTTAAAAGATGCACGCATTCTTAGACGTTGTTAAACGCATATTTACCTCAAACGCCGACCCTCGGAAGCCTCCCAAAATACTTCCTTCGGAGGGTAGAGTAATGACTTCAGTTTTTGGCGGTAGGAACCGCCGTGTATTAGGGGCGGGTCTGGCCATGCTGGTCGGCAGCGTCGTTGCTGCTTCGGCAGAGCCGGGCGTGCAGGAAGACAAGATTGTCTTTGGCCAGGCCGCGGCTCTTGAAGGGCCGGCTTCCGCTCTCGGCATCGGCATGCAGCTGGGCCTGAAAGCCGCATTTGCCAGCGCGAACGCTGCCGGCGGTGTCAATGGCAAGAAACTCGAGCTGATCAGCTACGACGACAGCTACGAGCCCGACAAGTCGATTTCAGCCGTCAACAAGCTGATCAGCGAAGACAAGGTCTTTGCACTGATCGGCCCGGTCGGCACGCCGACCTCGAAAGCCACACAGCCAATCGCGACCCAGTACAAGGTACCGTTTATCGGGCCCTTTACGGGCGCAGGCTTCCTCCGCAATTTCGATCACGGGAATATCGTCAACGTCCGCGCCACCTACGCGGCTGAGACCGAGACCTGGATCAAGCACCTGACCGAGGACCTCGGCTACAAGAAGATCGCCATCCTGTACCAGGATGACGCCTTCGGCCGCGTCGGCCTCGACGGTGTCGAGAAGGCGATGAAGAAGCGCAATCTCGATCTCGTCGCCAAGGGCACCTACATGCGCAACACAACCGCGGTCAAGCGCGCGCTTCTGGAAATCCGCAAGGCCGAACCGGAAGCGGTCGTCATGGTCGGCGCCTACAAGCCGATCGCCGCTTTCATCCAGTATTCGCGCCGCATCAAGTTCAATCCGGCCTTCGTCAACATCTCCTTTGTCGGCTCCAAGGCGCTCGCCAAGGAACTGGGCAAGGACGGCAAGGACGTGATCATCTCGCAGGTCGTCCCCTTCCCGTGGGACCAGTCGATCCCGCTGGTGAAGGAGTACACCGAGGCGCTCAAGAAGGTCGACGCGAATGCCGAGCCGGGCTTCGTCTCGCTGGAGGGCTACATGGTCGGTAAGCTGACCACGATGACTCTCGCCAAGATGGACGGCGAGGTTACCCGCCAGAAGTTCATGGAAACCGTCTGGAAGACGGGATCCTACGATCTCGGCGGCGTAACGCTGACCTTTGGCCAAGGCGACAACCAGGGCATGGACAAGGTGTTCCTGACCCAGATCAACGAGGACGGCTCGTTCCGTTCCGTCGCCAAACTCGCAATGTAGCAGGCAGCCGCGCGCGGA
>Ga0207814_100567_pt1 | contig 18385 bp, 12 predicted proteins | sample TtaePargueraPR_7_FD_187755 | JGI IMG/M metagenome (GOLD analysis project Ga0207814, IMG submission 187755) | Aerobic enrichment media microbial communities from Bioluminiscent Bay, La Parguera, Puerto Rico - Tt and P1 (2) (SPAdes) | ecosystem: Environmental > Aquatic > Marine > Unclassified ... | reverse complement strand
TTCGTAAGTGCTCACACATATTGCTTGATCGGACTGATGATGTTGTGTCAGTGATGCCCGTTGGGTGGGTCCAATGCCCCGTTTGATTCGGGCATTGTTTAAACGCCGAGATTTTTTCGGCTGGCAAGGCGCGCGATGAGAGAGTGAAGGAGCGTACATAAGTACGTGACTGAGCGATCGAAGAGCTGCAACGCCGCCAGACGGAAAAAGATCAAGTTTAATAGGCCTGTAGCTCAGCTGGTTAGAGCGCACCCCTGATAAGGGTGAGGTCGGCAGTTCAAGTCTGCCCAGGCCTACCAAATTTCCACGACTCGGCGCTTTTAAATCCCTTGCATAGCAGGCTATGCGACGGGCTTTAAAAACACCAATTCGTGAAAATTACCACTAGCAAATTTCAATTTTGTTAATGGTTATGTGGGGCTATAGCTCAGCTGGGAGAGCGCTTGGTTTGCATCCAAGAGGTCTGCGGTTCGATCCCGCATAGCTCCACCACTTCCTCGACACACATTAGAAGTCAGAAATCTGGATTCTTGAGTTATCTCGAAGTTTGAGAATAAGAGTTCAGCTTTCTGATTTTTGCATCAGATGCTCTTTAACAAGGTAAAACAATTTGTAGTAATACACTGCAAGGCGAGGTTAAGTACTAACAATACTTAACATCAATATTGTGTGTCTCTCAAGCACACAATCCGGCGTCCAGAGAAATCTGGATGTATGAAGTCGTTAGTAGTCGTTTGTGTTGTATGGTCAAGCGACTAAGCGTATACGGTGGATGCCTTGGCAGCTGGAGGCGATGAAGGACGTAGGAGCCTGCGAAAAGTCTAGGGGAGCTGGCACACAAGCTTTGATCCTGGAATGTCCGAATGGGGAAACCCACCTTTTTTAAGGTATCACATAGTGAATACATAGCTATGTGAGGCGAACCCGGGGAACTGAAACATCTAAGTACCCGGAGGAAAAGAAATCAACCGAGATTCCCTGAGTAGCGGCGAGCGAAAGGGGATTAGCCCTTAAGCTCTTTATGTCTTAGTGGAAGGATCTGGAAAGTTCCGCGATACAGGGTGATAGCCCCGTACACGAAAAGGCACATTGAGTGAAATCGAGTAGGTCGGGACACGTGTTATCTTGACTGAACATGGGGGGACCATCCTCCAAGGCTAAATACTCCCAGCTGACCGATAGTGAACCAGTACCGTGAGGGAAAGGCGAAAAGAACCCCGGAGAGGGGAGTGAAATAGAACCTGAAACCGTATACGTACAAGCAGTAGGAGCCCTTCGGGGTGACTGCGTACCTTTTGTATAATGGGTCAGCGACTTATTGTCTGTAGCAAGGTTAACCGCATAGGGGAGCCGTAGAGAAATCGAGTCTTAATAGGGCGTTCAGTTGCAGGCAATAGACCCGAAACCCGGCGATCTATCCATGGGCAGGTTGAAGATTGAGTAACATCAATTGGAGGACCGAACCCACTAATGTTGAAAAATTAGGGGATGACCTGTGGATCGGAGTGAAAGGCTAATCAAGCCGGGAGATAGCTGGTTCTCCTCGAAAGCTATTTAGGTAGCGCCTCGCGTCTCACCCACGGGGGTAGAGCACTGTTTGGGCTAGGGGGTCATCCCGACTTACCAACCCCATGCAAACTCCGAATACCGTGGAGTGCAATCGCGGGAGACACACGGCGGGTGCTAACGTCCGTCGTGAAAAGGGAAACAACCCAGACCGCCAGCTAAGGTCCCAAATATCAGTTAAGTGGGAAACGATGTGGGAAGGCCCAGACAGCTAGGAGGTTGGCTTAGAAGCAGCCATCCTTTAAAGAAAGCGTAATAGCTCACTAGTCGAGTCGGCCCGCGCGGAAGATATACCGGGGCTCAAACTGATAACCGAAGCTGCGGATGCTTTTTAAGCATGGTAGAGGAGCGTTGTGTAAGCCGCTGAAGGTGAACTGTGAGGTTTGCTGGAGGTATCACAAGTGCGAATGCTGACATGAGTAACGACAAGGGGGGTGAAAAACCTCCCCGCCGGAAGACCAAGGGTTCCTGTCCAACGCTAATCGGGACAGGGTTAGTCGGCCCCTAAGGCGAGGGCGAAAGCCGTAGTCGATGGGAAACAGGTTAATATTCCTGTACTTGCAATTGCTGCGATGGAGTGACGGAGAAGGCTAGGCCAGCATGGCGATTGGTTGTCCATGTTTAAGGTAGTAGGCTGGGGACTTAGGCAAATCCGGGTCCCTAAGGCTGAGAGCTGATGACGAAGCCTACTTTGTAGGTGAAGTGGTTGATGCCCTGCTTCCAGGAAAAACTTCTAAGCTTCAGGCAATTGCGAACCGTACTCTAAACCGACACAGGTGGTCAGGTAGAGAATACCAAGGCGCTTGAGAGAACTCTGGTGAAGGAACTAGGCAAAATGGTACCGTAACTTCGGGAGAAGGTACGCCGGTTTTGGTGATGGGACTTGCTCCCTAAGCTGAGGCCGGTCGAAGTGACCAGGTGGCTGCGACTGTTTATTAAAAACATAGCACTCTGCAAACACGTAAGTGGACGTATAGGGTGTGACGCCTGCCCGGTGCCGGAAGGTTAATTGATGGGGTTAGCTTCGGCGAAGCTCTTGATCGAAGCCCCGGTAAACGGCGGCCGTAACTATAACGGTCCTAAGGTAGCGAAATTCCTTGTCGGGTAAGTTCCGACCTGCACGAATGGCGTAACGATGGCCACGCTGTCTCCACCAGAGACTCAGTGAAATTGAAATCGCTGTTAAGATGCAGTGTACCCGCGGCTAGACGGAAAGACCCCGTGAACCTTTACTACAGCTTTGCACTGAACTTTGAGCCTACTTGTGTAGGATAGGTGGGAGGCTTTGAAGCAGTGACGCCAGTCATTGTGGAGCCATCCTTGAAATACCACCCTGGTATGTTTGAGGTTCTAACTCTGGTCCGTAATCCGGATCGAGGACAGTGTATGGTGGGTAGTTTGACTGGGGCGGTCTCCTCCCAAAGAGTAACGGAGGAGTACGAAGGTGCACTCAGCATGGTCGGAAATCATGCAATGAGCATAATGGTATAAGTGCGCTTGACTGCGAGTCAGACATGACGAGCAGGTACGAAAGTAGGTCATAGTGATCCGGTGGTTCTGTATGGAAGGGCCATCGCTCAACGGATAAAAGGTACTCCGGGGATAACAGGCTGATACCGCCCAAGAGTTCACATCGACGGCGGTGTTTGGCACCTCGATGTCGGCTCATCACATCCTGGGGCTGAAGCCGGTCCCAAGGGTATGGCTGTTCGCCATTTAAAGTGGTACGCGAGCTGGGTTTAGAACGTCGTGAGACAGTTCGGTCCCTATCTGCCGTGGGCGTTGGAGATTTGAGAAGAGTTGCTCCTAGTACGAGAGGACCGGAGTGAACGAACCTCTGGTGTTCGGGTTGTCACGCCAGTGGCATTGCCCGGTAGCTATGTTCGGACGGGATAACCGCTGAAAGCATCTAAGCGGGAAGCCTCCTTCAAGATGAGATCTCCCTGACTCCTTGAGAGTCCTGAAGGGCCGTGGAAGACTACCACGTTGATAGGCTGGGTGTGGAAGCGTTGTGAGGCGTTGAGCTAACCAGTACTAATTGCCCGTGCGGCTTGACCATACAACAGAGATGGTTACTAACGATTTGGATTGTGTCCAAACGAGAGACGCGCAACTTGCGGTGTATTACTACAGATTGTTTTACCGACTTATTTGGGGTTATCGCCGGTCAGCAATATGGCCGAGGCAAACAGCGATAACAGGAAGGCCAAGCCAGATGCTTGTAAGACCATCCAACCCAAGCCAGTTTGCCTGACGACAATAGAGTTGTGGAACCACCTGATCCCATGCCGAACTCAGAAGTGAAACGCAACATCGCCGATGGTAGTGTGGGGTTTCCCCATGTGAGAGTAGGTCATCGTCAGGCATCAAATCCGAAAGGCCGTACAGGAAACTGTACGGCCTTTCTTCTTTCCGGTTTACGGAAACATAAAAAAATAAAAAGGCCGCCCGATTGGGCGGCCTTTTTTGTAACGCTATCCTCAAAACCTGACTTGCGCCGCACCGACGGTTTTTTAAACGCACTGGCAAACCCAGTAGTGGTGCCACTCAGCGCCAATATCCCGTAGTTATCCCCAGCTCTATCCAGTGATTCTGTGAGTAACGGGGCTGTGAATAACGACAAAAACTCGAATTAAATCAATTAATACGGATTGCAGTCCCGGGATATACGGCGGAAGCTCCAGTTATACACAGTTGGCGTACAGGGGAGTGTGGTTATTAATCTGCTGGGCAGATTACCTTTGTGTTACGGAAAGTTGGCGTCTTTTTGAACGCGGGGCCGGAGCCCACGAGTGGCGCGGTTCACAGCGAATATCCCGAACTTATCCCCAGCTCTGTCCAGACATTCTGTGTGTAACGCGCCTGTGCACAAGCTTGAAAAAGCTTATAAAATCAATTGTTAACAGGTGGCGATCCGCGTTCTGCTTGCACCCGGCCCCATGGACTAGAAGTGGAAGCTCCAGCCCAGGGATGTGGTCTGCACGTCATACTCCGCGCGCAGTTTATCCGAGCCCACTTCCGGGAATACTTCCCACTCGGCCCTGAGCGTCCAGTTATTGCGGTGCCGGTAACTGATACCGGCACCGTAGCCCCAGTGGAAACCGCTGTCGTTCTCACTGAGTTTGGCGGAGACCGGGGCCACCACTTCCTGCAGGGAATCGTCTTCCATCCTCACCTGAAGAATCACTTCTCCTTCCTGGCGTTCGGTAATCTGACTGAGCCAGAAGCCGCCGCCGAGTTTGCCGAATACACTGAGACCATTGCCGGAAACCGGAAGGTGGCCGACAAAGAAGAGATTACCCATGCGGTTGCTCACGCGATCATGCACGCCGAGGTGTGGCAGCGCGGGGTTGCTGACGTCAAAGCGAATACTGCTATCGGGGTTCTGGCGCAGGTCGGCCTCAACAGCCAGGAAGGGCGTCCACTGCCAGCCGCTATAGAGCTTCCAGCCGGTACCCTGCTCCTTACACTGGCGGGCGGAAGCCTGCTGCTCTTCAGAGTTCAGGTTGCTGACAAATGATTGCACCTGTGAACAGAAGCCGCTGAGCTCGCTGTCTAACAGGCTGATGCCACCGTAGCGGTGGGAATAGAAATCGGCGCTGGCGGTGTTTGCCAGCAGCACTGCGGGTACAACGAGCAGTAAGTGGGGCCTGACCATGGCGTTACCTGCTGTTGGATGTGGGGAAGCTCTGCGGTACTCCTGTGCCGAGCCTGAATAACGGGTTCCTTGACGGTACAGTATTCAGTTGCCGTACCGCCAAAACCTATCATATTTCCAGTTGTGCGCGTAATTCCGCCAACTTTTTGGCATTTTCCGCTTTGGATAGCGGTTCAGCGGGTTTGTGCTCGAGTTGTACCTGCTCCGGAGCCGGCAGCTGCTCGCCGGCCATCAGGCGCTCGCAGATCTTTTTGTAATGGGCTGCGAACACTGGATAGGCGGAGGATTCCGGGTTGTTGGCGAGGAAAAACCAGTCTGCCGCGCGCCCGGCGTGGTATACCGCGGGGTGGCTCCAGTTCTGATTGGCCTTCGGGCTGGGGGCGTTACAGGCCTCACGATACGCCGCACGCGGCTCCGGGAGCCCGCTGTCACCTTCCGCGCACAGTTGCAGCATCTTGTGGATGGTTGGCAGGTACTCGCAGTGCTTGATGGCCCGTTTGGTGCCGGCAAGCATCTGCTCCGGAGAGAATCCGGCGAGGGATTCGAGCCACAGGCGCTTGGCGTGGTTCAGGGTCTGCACGTCCGGAAATGCGGCATTGAACTGGTTGTGGTAGCTCAGCTTGAGCAGCCCGAACACCTCATTCAGCGCGCGTTTCCTGGTCTCCAGTTCGGAATCACCAGTTTGTGTCTGAGACGATGTCCCAGACTGAGGTGTCACGTGTGCGCTGGTTACCCGGGTTCCCGGAGTCTTGTGGCTTGCCATGTTGTTGTCCTATTGCGAACTTGTTGCGCTCGGCCCACTGGTAGCGCGCGTGACGCACAAAAATGGCGTCCCAGCTTTTGCGCGCTGCGCCCTGTTCCCGCCAGTACAGGCGGAACTCCGGCACCAGCCCGAGGGCAAATTCGCGGTCGATTTCACACTGATTGAGCAGGTGGCCGAGACAGTCGCTCGACGGCTGCCAGCTGCGGGAGATGGGTTTGGCCACCGGGTTTTTCTCGATACCCTGGCAGTAATAAGCCCACTCCTCACGCGCATACTCGATAAACAGCTCGCCCCAGCGGGCACTGTGGCCGCCGCGCTCGAGCCATTTGTAGATAAATTCCGGCAGCAACTCCGCCGCAAAACTGGGGTTGATGGCGAGCCGGCGCAGTTGTTCCCAGGTGGCCTCGCTGGGTTGCCAGTCCCGAGTCATTGCTAGCGGCTTGCGCTTTTCGATAAACGGCGCATCCTGCTTTTCCCAGTCTTCCATTACCCAGTCATTGAATTCAAGGTCCCAGGATAGCGACTGCTTGCCACTGCTGCGGTGGTATTCCGCAAAACGCTGCATGCAGCGGCGCACGAAGGTGCTAGGGACCCCCTCATCGGCGAGTTTGCCCAGTGTCCCTTCTCCCGGGCGCCAGTCTTCGGGCAGCGGACGTTTGCGGTCCTGGGTGGCACGAAATGCCTCCCACTTGGATTTGACCTGCTTGAGGAACAGGGAGCCGAAGGAGTGGCGGGATTCGCCGCGGTCGCGCCAGTAGGTCACGAACTCGGGCAGTTGCTCGCGCACAAAGTGCTCGGGCACACCCAGCTGACTGATTCGCGCCAGGGTCTCGTTGTCTGGACGCCAGTTGGGGCCGATGGTGTTGGCACTGCGGTTGCCAGCGGTGTTAGCCGCGGGCGCGCTGTAGGTGGGCGCGGGGCGGGGTGTGGGCTCCTGGCGGCCACCGGACAGTGCGAACTTGAGAATGCCGCTGCCGCCATAGGGGGCGGCGCCCAGCAATATGGCGCCCTGATTGCGCAGGCTCGTCGCCACCCGCTGGATATCCGCCGGCTCCCAGAATGGCAAAAGTTTCACTAGCTGGTCGCTGTCCGCGGTATACCACTCCCTGCCTGGATGTGACTCTGGGGTCAGGAATGGCAGCAGGTCCCCGAGCGCGGTGAGCAGCACCGCCTCCTCCAGGCCGAGGGTGGCGGCCAGAGTCGGGGAGAGGCAGAGCGGTCGTTCCGGGAACAGGGGATGATTCATGGCGCGATTCTACCACTGCCGCATTCCAGTAACAGCGTACCAGGTGCACTGACTGAGGATTCTGTGTCGGCTGTGGAGCGGGCACTGCTACAGTGACAAAGGATAATTGTCGCACGGCTTCGGCAACCCATGCCGCGGGTGCGCTTCATGTCATTAACTTCCCGATCCGATGCAGTCATTTTTTACTCAGTGGCATCAAGCCGCCATGACCACCCTGGGACTGTTCTGGATGGCGCTATGGGCATTTGCCCTCGGCTATCTGATCAGCAGCATGGTCCAGGTATTCGTTACCCAGCGGCGGATGCGTGAAAGTCTTGGTAAGGCCGGCCCGCGCAGTGTCGGCCTGGCGACCTTCTTTGGCTTTATCTCCAGCTCCTGTTCATTTGCCGCACTGGCCACCACCCGGGCGCTCTTTGCCAAGGGCGCGTCCCTGGTACCCTCGCTCGCCTTCCTGCTCGCTTCCACCAACCTGGTGGTGGAGCTGGGGATCGTGATCGCGGTATTTCTCGGCTGGCAGTTTGTGGTCGGGGAATACGTCGGCGGAATCCTGCTGATTCTGTTGATGTGGTTGGTAGTGAAGCTGAGCCTGCCGCAGAACCTCGAGAGCGAGGCCCGGAAGCACGCGCGGGAGGCTGAGGGAGAGGACGAGGAAGAAGACGTTCCGGACTGGAAGGAACTGATTCGCTCCCGGGAGGGCTGGCGCCGCGTGGCCGGCCGCTATGTGATGGAGTGGCACATGGTATGGCGGGACGTGACCATCGGCTTCAGTGTTGCGGGCATTATCGCAACATTTGTTCCCAGGTCGTTCTTCCAGACGTTGTTTGTCGGCTCCGGAGAAAGCGATCCCGCCTTCTGGGAAAAATTGCTGCAGTGCCTGGTGGGGCCGGTGGCGGCTTTTTTTACCTTTATCGGATCCATGGGGAATATCCCTCTCGCTGCCGTACTGTTCGGTAATGGCGTTGCCTTTGCCGGCATCATGGCATTTATCTTCAGCGACCTTGTGGTATTTCCGGTGTTGCGCATACAGGCGCAATACTATGGCTGGAAAATGGCGCTGTATATTCTCGCCGTGTTCCTGTTGATCCTGGTGGTGACCTCACTGTTACTGCACTACGGGTTTGCAACCCTGGACCTGTTGCCGGATCCGGAAAGCGCCAAGCAGGTCGTGGAGCGGGATTTCTTCAAGATCGATTACACGCTATTTCTGAATCTGCTGTTTTTATTGGTATCCGCGCTTCTGTTTTTCTGGCGCTGGTCGCAATCGGGGTTGCCCGCCCTGAAAACCGCGACTCCCAAGGACCTTGTTTTACTTGCGCTGGCCGGGATCGCGCTCGTGTGGCTGGTTGTCGGTGCGCTGTTGCCGTTGTTTATGGATATTGGGGTGGAATAACTCCAACGGGTAGCTTGCATTACCCCGGGGGCAGGCTTTTATGCTGGGCAAACTGGACAATAAACAAGGTTTACAACGAGGGTGATATGCCTGAGCAAAAACAGTTGTTTGCCCTGAGTGGCGTCTCCTGCGCCGGTTGCGTGCGCAAGATTGAGGGTGCGGTGGAATCCGTACCGGGAGTCAGCGAAGCCAAGGTCAACCTGGCGGAAAAAACTTTGACCGTTGTCGGTAACGCAAACAGGGAACGTTGCATCCAGGCAGTGGAAAACGCCGGTTATGGCGCCGCGCCGGCAAAGGAAGATCCCCGCAAGCAGCGGGAGCAGCAAAAGGCCGAGGACCTGCGTCATTACCGCCAACTGTTGTGGCGCTGTGGCTTTGCCCTGGCGTTGGGAATTCCGCTGATGGCCTGGGGGCTGGTTACCGGAGAAATGTCGGTACACACCCCGGCGCAGCAGTTGGCCTGGGGTGTCGTGGGCCTGGTCACACTGGCAGTAATGGTGTTCTGCGGCGGGCATTTTTATACCGGCGGCTGGAAAGCCTTTCGCCATCACAGCGCCAATATGGATACGCTGATCGCACTGGGTACTGGCGCCGCATGGCTGTACTCGATGCTCGTGGTGTTGTTCCCCGGTATGTTGCCCGAGGCCGCCCGGCATGTGTATTTCGAAGCCAGCGCCATGATCATCGGTCTTATCAACCTGGGGCAGGCACTGGAAGTGCGGGCCCGCGGCAAGACCAGCGCGGCGGTGGAAAAGCTGCTGGAGCTGCAGGATACCAGTGCCCGGGTACTGCGCGATGGCGAAGAAGTGGATATCCCGCTGGACCAGGTGCAGCCGGGCGACCGCATGCGCGTGCGCCCCGGTGAAAAGGTACCGGTGGATGGCGTGGTACGGGTCGGCAGCAGCCTGGTGGATGAGTCCATGCTTACCGGTGAGCCGGTGCCGGTAAAAAAGTCCGAGGGAGATTATGTATCCGCGGGCACGTTCAATAAAAATGGCACGTTGATTTTTGAGGCCGAGAAGGTCGGCGCCGAGACCCGCCTTTCACAGATTATTGAAATGGTCCGCGCCGCACAGAATTCCCGAGTGCCGATTGCGCGCATGGCGGACCAGATTTCTGCGATTTTCGTGCCCGCGGTAATGGTCATCGCCATCGTTGCCGCACTGGTCTGGTTCAATTTCGGCCCCGACCCGAAGGCGGCACACATGCTGGTGGTCCTGATCTCGGTATTGATCATCGCCTGCCCCTGTGCTCTTGGCCTCGCCACGCCCATGTCGGTGATGGTGGGGGTCGGTAAGGGTGCGGAACACGGGGTGCTGATTCGCAATGGCAAGGCGCTACAGCAGGCCAGTGACCTGGATACCCTGGTCGTGGACAAGACCGGCACCTTGACCGAAGGTGCGCCGAAGCTGACGGACATCGAAACCGACCTTGATGACAATGAACTGCTGGGATTGCTGGCGGCACTGGAGGCGGGATCCGAACATCCACTGGCGGAGGCCATTGTGGATGCAGCCAAGGACAAGGAACTGACCCTGGCGCAGGTCGAGGATTTCGAAGCAATCACCGCTCACGGCGTGCGCGGCCGCGTCGACGGCAAAGTGGTATTGCTCGGCAATCGGAAATTACTGCAGCGGGAAAACATCGATCCCGGAAAATGGCCCGCCCGCGCAGAGGCTCTGGCCGCGAAAGGTCGCACCGCGATGTACGCCGCAGTGGACGGCGACGCAGTCGGCGTGATTGCCGTCGCCGACCCCATCCGCGATGATGCCAGAGCCGCAGTGGCCAGGTTGCAGAAAGCGGGGCTGCGGGTGCAGATGCTGACCGGCGACAACCGCGCCACTGCGGAAGCAGTGGCAAAACAACTCAACATCGACGAAGTTCATGCGGACCTGCAACCGGAGGACAAGGAAACACTGGTAGCAAAACTGCAGCGCGAAGGCCGCAAGGTGGGCATGGCCGGCGACGGCATCAACGATGCCCCGGCACTGGCGCGGGCGGATGTGGGTTTTGCCATTGGCGCTGGCACCGACGTGGCAATCGAGACCGCCGACGTCACCCTGATGCGTTCATCACTACACGGCGCCGCGGATGCGATCGAGCTGTCCCGGGCCACCCTGCGCAATATCAAACAGAACCTGTTCGGTGCCTTTATCTATAACACCCTGGGCATTCCCATCGCCGCCGGAGTTTTGTACCCCTTTACCGGCGCGCTGTTGAGCCCGGTAATTGCCGGTGCGGCGATGGCGTTCTCCTCCGTGACGGTGGTGAGCAACGCCAATCGCCTGCGATTTTTCCGTCCCAGCCAAGTGAAGGGGGTGCAGTCATGATGACCCTGGCAGTGAATATACTCGGTCTGCTGTTGATTGCCGCCATTGTCTGGTGGTTCTGGCTCGCCGGGCGGCAAATTTCCGCTGCGCATTTTTCGGAATCCCTGGAAGTGATGGTCAAGGATGGCGTTTACGAGCCGGATACGATCGAAGTGCCAGCGGGGCGGCCAATCACCCTGCATTTCCGCCGTGAAGACCCCAGCCCCTGTGCGGAATATGTGGTATTCCCGGATCTCGACATCAGCAGGCAGCTGGCGGTACACGAGGCGACGGAGGTATCACTGCCCGCCCTGGATACCGGCAAGTACCCTTTTACCTGCCAGATGAAGATGTATCGGGGCACGCTGGTGGTTGAATAGTTCGCCGTATCCTAGCGTTTCAGGAAGCAGCTGCGCGACCTGCAGATCAAGTTGGTTACCCTGGAGAGGTGCCTGGTCGAGCATTACCTGAAGATCTTGGTGCTGTTCGAAGGGGGGGGCACTGCGGGTTCAGCAGCCAAAATCATCAAACGCGATCTGCTCTTCGCGCACGCCGAGCTCTGTGAGCATAGAGACACATGCGCGCAACATGGCCGGCGGGCCGCATAGGTAGAATTCGCAGCTGCCGATATCCGGATGCCGGCGCAGGTAGGCGTCCGCGGCGATATCGCTGATAAAGCCGGTGGTCCCCTGCCAATTGTCTTCCCTGCGCGGCTCGGACAGTCCCAGTTGCCATGAGAAGTTTTCGTGCTCCTCGGCCAGTTGGTCGAACAGTCCTGCGTAAAACACCTCCCGCAGGTTGCGCGCACCATACCAGAAACTGATCTTGCGGCTGCTATCGAGATTGCGTAGCTGGTCGACGATGATCGAACGCAGCGGCGCCATGCCGACGCCGCCACCGATCACTACCATTTCGCGTTGCGTATCGCTGGCACGGAAACTACCGAAGGGGCCAGACAGGGTGACTGAATCGCCGCTGGCGAGATTGAACATATAACTGGAGCCGGCGCCGGCCGGAGCACTTTCATTGCCCTGGGGTGGAGGCTGGATGCGAACGTTGAGGACGATATGCTGCGTCCCATTGCCTCCAGCGTCGGAAGTTTCGGCGGGCGCGTTGGCCATGGAATAAGAACGCCGTAGCGGTTCGCCATGGGAAGCTTCTGCGGCGTTCCGCCAGGCCTTCCAGTCTCGCAGATATTGCGGGTCCACCGGCAGATTCCCGATGCACAGTTGATGCGCGGGCACCTCGATCTGCACGAAACTGCCGGCGCGGAATGCAAAGCGTGCGGAGGCGGGCAGCTGCAGGTGAATTTCTTTGATGAACGGGGTCAGGAAGCGCGACTCCACCACCTCGGCGGTGAACCGCCGTGCCTGTAACAGGGTGTCGTCCAGCGTCAGTTTGGTCGAACTCTGTGCGCGCTGCTGGCAGGCCAGGCGATAGCCAGCGGCAAGATCCGTGGCGGAGAGCAGGCTCCTTTCGTTGCTATTGGCTGGTGTGCTCGGGTCCATGCGCACCTGGCACAGACCGCAGCTGCCGCCACCGTCGCAGTTGGAGGGCAGCTGCACACCATGGGCGGCAAGACCGTCGAACAGGCTAATGCCGCTGGCCACGGCCAGCTGGTTGACCGGGGTGGCGCTGTTGTCGAATAGTTGTACCGATACCTTGCGGCGACGCAGCTTTGCCACCAGATTGAAGTCGTGGCGGGAGAAGCTGGAAAACAACAGCAGGCAGCCGGAAATGGACAGCAGCAGGGCGCCGACACCGAACGCAACCACGAACGGATTGTTGAAATCCTGGCGCTCGGTGTAATCCATGATGTGCAACATCCAGAAGATGTCGAACAGTCGCCAGGTATCGTTGCGGCGCTCGAGTACGCGACCGTCCTCGGCGGAGATGTACAGGGTGGTGGCGAAGTCATCGTCGATATCCACCCGCCACATCGCGCCTGTGTGCCCGCGGGATTCCATATTGGCCTGTTCGAGCCGGGTGGGAGCGTCGATCAGGCGGTCGTCACCGGCATAATCCCGCGCGGCGATATCCCGGGCGAGGGCCCGATCGATGGTGACCTTTGCGCCGCTGTGCGCATCGCGCAGTTCGATACCATCGCTGGTCTGCACCCGGTAGAGCGCATGGGTGAATCCCGGCTGCAGGCGGATATCGGATACGGTCCCCGCCGGATACATGTGTGCGATCGCCTCGGGCGTCACGGCCACGTCTTCGATGTTGAGTTCGGTCGCCGCCGGGCTGGCTGCCAGGTGGCGACCACTGACCACGCTGGAATCCAGCAGGGCAAAGGCCAGGCCGCTGGCGAGCCACAGTGCCAGCTGTACGCCGATCACCAGGCTCAGCCATTTGTGTGCAACTTTGACGAAATTCACTGTGCACCTCCCGCGGTATTGGCGATGCCGGTGGGGGCGCGGCGGCGGCCAAAGCTGAAGAACAGCAATACCAGCCCGGCGAGGACGCCGCTGAGGCCCACCAGGGTCACGGTGAGGAGCAGCGGGTTGTGGATATTGTCACGCTCCCTGTAATCCATGATGTGCAGCATCCAGAAGAAGTCGAACGCGCGCCAGTAGTCGTGGCGGCGGGTGGCGAGAGCACCCGTGTCCGGATCGATATAGAAACTGGTGCCGTAGCGGTCGTCAAAATTGACCCGCCACAGGGGCAGCGCACGGAACTGGATTTCCGTGGGCGGATTGTCGGTCACCAGTTCCGCGGAAGCGGCGTCCAGGTCACCACGGTAGTAGTGCTCCGCCAGTGCAATCGCGGTCTGCTGGTCGAGGGGAGAAATCTCGCTGCCGCTGCGGGCATCGAACAGGTGCGCGCCCTCGCTATCGCGCAGCACGTAAAAGGGTTGCCCGCGCAGGGCTTTCAGTTGCAGGGAGCGGACACCGTCGCGCTCGCGCAGCAGTTCGCCGCTGGGGAACAGGTCACCGCGGGTCTCGGGCAGGGGCTCCCGCAGGTTTTTGACGAGGTGGTCGCCGTGGATGAAGTCCAGGTCCATCACCACCATGTAGACTCCGCTCAGGGTCCACAACAGTGCCTGGATGCCGACAAACAGGAAGAGCCACTTGTGGATTTTTCTCGAAAGGGAAGCGGTTTTCATTATCTTTATAATGCTTTTCGATGGCTGAAAACTGTACAGGTGTGGGAGTGTACCCACCTGTATAGTGAATGTCCCAGGAAGTTCAGTCGATTCCCCGGTGAATGCTCTCCCGGGTTAACTCCCCCAGTGCCGGATCGGTGCCCGCCAGTGCCAGGTGCAATTGCGTGGTGTCGGGCAGCCGGTGCATTGCGTAATAAAAATTCCAGGCAGCGGTATCCGGCAGGTCTGCATCAAAGGCCGGGCCCCGGCCCAGGTGGAAGCCCGCCAGGTTAATGCGGCCGAGGCCTTCGGAGATACCCGTACCGCGGGCCTTGAAGAAGGCCTCCTTCATGGTCCAGAGCCGGTAGAAATGCATCGGCATCAGCTCCAGCGGAGGCGACTCCAACAGGGCGCACTCCTGGGGGTGGAAGTAGTGGTGGGCAATGCGCAGGAAATCCCGGGGTTTGGTGGGCTGTTCGATGTCGATGCCGATGGGCGCCTCGCAGGATACCGCGAGGCCGATCCACTGGCCGCTGTGGCTGAGGCTGAAGTGCAGTTCGGGGAAGTCCGCGAGCAGGGGTTTGCCGCTGGGTAGCCGCTCGAATCGGAGCTGTTCCGGTGCCTGCCCGCTGATTTTTCCCAGTACCCGCCGCAACAAGCCCCGGCTTAACAGGAACTGGTGCCGGGCCTCGGCGCGTTTGTAGCTGCCCTGGCGCTGGCGCTCCTCGGCGGACAGCAGGGCGGCGAGATCCCGGGCCTCGGGGCTGGCGGGGGCTATTTCATCGCTGCGGAGCAGCCAGGCGGCGGGAAGTGTCATGGAACCAACAAATATCAAAGCGTGTAGTAATGCTATGTGTTGCGGGCCCGGCGTGCCACCGGGAATGTCTGCGGTGAAATCTCCGAGGGTTTGGGGACCTGTGCCCGGGGGAGGTAAACTCTGCCGCTTGCGGATGGACGCAGCCATCGGCTTTGACCTTATTTCCATCTAAATTTCCATCTAAAGTCCCGCAAGGGGAGAGCCTTTGGCCAAGAAAACCAAAACCGCCTACGTCTGCAATGAGTGTGGCGCCGATTACAGCAAGTGGGCTGGCCAGTGCAGCGCCTGCGGTACCTGGAACAGTCTCAGCGAAGTGCGGCTGGGCCCCACCCACACCGACAGCCGCGCGGCCAACTTTACCGACGCCCAGGCGGGCTACGCCGGTGCCGCGGGACAGGGCAAGGTGCAGAAGCTGTCGGAGATCGACCTCAGCGAACTGCCGCGGATCCCCACCAATGCCAGCGAGCTGGACCGGGTATTGGGGGGCGGTCTGGTACCGGGCTCGGTGGTGCTGATCGGTGGCCACCCGGGCGCCGGTAAATCCACCATCCTGCTGCAGACCCTGTGTCACCTGTCCCAGACCCTGCCGGCGCTGTATATCACCGGTGAGGAGTCCCTGCAGCAGGTGGCGATGCGGGCCAAGCGCCTGGGCCTGCCGGCGGACCACCTGCAGATGCTGTCGGAGACCAACGTGGAGCAGATCTGCCTTACCGCCGGCCAGGTGAAACCGAAGGTGATGGTGGTGGACTCGATCCAGGTCATGCACATGGCCGAGGTGCAGTCGGCGCCGGGCTCCGTGGCCCAGGTGCGCGAGAGCGCGGCCTACCTCACCCGCTATGCCAAGCAGACCGGCACCGCGCTGATTCTGGTGGGGCACGTCACCAAAGACGGCGGCCTCGCCGGCCCCAAGGTGCTGGAGCACATCATCGACTGCTCCATCATGCTCGAAGGCACCCACGACTCCCGCTTCCGCACCCTGCGCGCGCACAAGAACCGCTTCGGTGCGGTGAACGAGCTGGGGGTATTCGCGATGACCGAGCAGGGGCTGAAGGAAGTTTCCAACCCCTCGGCGATTTTCCTGCAGCGGGCCGACGATATTGCCGCGGGCTCGGTAGTGACCACCATCTGGGAGGGCACCCGGCCGCTGCTGGTGGAACTGCAGGCGCTGGTGGATGACAGCAGTCTGGGCAATCCCCGCCGGGTGGCGGTGGGTCTCGATCAGAACCGGTTGAATATGCTCCTCGCGGTGCTGCACCGCCACGGCGGCGTGCTGGTGGGCGACCAGGATGTATTTATCAATGTGGTCGGCGGCGTGCGGGTGATGGAAACCAGTGCCGACCTGACACTGCTGCTGGCGGTGGTTTCCAGTTTCCGCAACCGGCCGCTGGCGAGGGATATGGTGGTGTTCGGCGAGGTCGGACTGGCCGGGGAGATTCGTCCAGTGCCATCCGGTCAGGAGCGTCTGCGCGAGGCCGCCAAGCACGGCTTCCGCAAGGCGATAGTGCCCGCGGGCAACCGCCTGAAAAACGATATCGAGGGCATGGAAGTGGTGGCGGTAAAAACGCTGGCGGAAGCGCTGGCTGCCATCGACATGAGCTGAACCACCCGGTGACGGGAGGTTTGCCTGCGGGGCCAACCTGTTTCTACGCGGTTGCATCCGGATGCCACGGGTAAGGACATGATAGGGAAATTGTGAACCGCATATTTCTGACGCTGTTGCTGCTGTTACCGGCGACCGGTTTTTCCCAGAGCCGGATTGCCTCGCTGAACCTGTGTCTGGACCAGGTTTTATTGCAGTGGGCGGCGCCGCAACACATTGTCTCCATCACCTGGTTGTCTGCGCAGGATCAGTACCGCAGTGCACCGGTACCGGAGCACGTCTACCTGAATCGCGCACAGGCGGAAGAATTGTTACCGCTGCAGCCGGACCTGGTGCTTACCGGGGAATACGGTGCGCAGCGCGCCGCCTCCCGGCTGGAACAGTTGGGTTACCGGGTGGTGCGGATTCCCGATGCCTACAGCCTGGAGCAACTGCAGGCACAGCTGGAGTCACTGGTAGACACCCTGGGACCGCTGCCCGGCCTGCGTCAGCAGCAGGAAAAGTTAAATCGCCTGCTGGCGGAAAGTGACGCGGACAAAACGGAAAAAACGAAGCCGGCAACGCCTTCCGCGCTGATTCTTTCGGCCAATAACATTACCTATGGCAGCGGCATGCTGGAGCACCAGTTGCTGAGCCGCGCCGGCTTTCGCAACCTCGCCGCAGAGCAGGGCGTCAAACAACTCGCTCGCGTCAGTCTGGAGCAGGTCATTGCGGCGGAGCCCGACCTGCTGGTGTTTTACGGCGGCGAGCAGGAATTTGCCATTGCCCACCTGGCCGAGCGCCATCCGGTTTTGCGTCGCTATTTGCACAGCGGCCGTGTTTACCGCCTGCCGCAGGAACTGGGCTTTTGTCCGGCGCTGGCGGCGGCGGAAGTTTTGCAGCAATTAATCTACAAGAGACAGGCAATTGTCGACGCGGGATAAAGGAATACTCTGGCTGTTGCTGGCGGCGCTGCCGGTGGCATTGATGCTGGCGCTGATGAGCGGACCGGTATCCGTAAACATAGTGCCGGCGCTACTGCAGGGGTGGCACAGTGACAGCAGCGATGCGGTCATCCTGTGGCAACTGCGCATGCCGCGGGCCCTACTCGCCATGCTGGTGGGCGCGGCACTGGGCATCGGTGGTGCCGCGATGCAGGGCATGTTGCGCAATCCGCTGGCGGAGCCCGCACTGTTGGGGGTGAGCAGTGGCGCCGCGCTCGCGGCGATCTTGCTGCTGTACTACGGCCTCGCCTGGCAGTCCGGCTGGCTGCTGCCGGTGCTCGCCATTGCCGGTGCGCTGCTGGCGGTCAGTTGTGTGTGGCTGCTGGCGGGTCGTGGCGCCAGTGCCAGCCGGCTGGTACTGGCCGGGGTGGCGATCAATGCCTTTCTGTCGGCGCTGATGGCGCTGGCACTCAACTACGCCCCCAGCATGTTTGCGATGCAGGAAATCGTGTTCTGGATGCTGGGCTCTTTTGCCAACCGCGGCTGGGACCAGTTGCTGCTGGCACTGCCATTTATCCTGATCGGCGCGTTGCTGTTGTATTTTTCCCGCAATTACCTGCGCAGCCTTTCCCTCGGTGAAGAAACTGCCGTGTCACTGGGGTTTGGCGGTCGCCGCTATCCGCTGCTGGTACTGTTCGGCATCGCCTTTGCCGTGGGTGGCTCGGTGGCGGTTGCGGGGACCATTGGCTTTGTCGGGCTGGTGGTGCCGCATTTGATGCGGCCACTGGTTGGCCAGGATCCCGGCCGCCTGCTGTGGGCCAGTGCCCTTGCCGGTGCGCTGTTGTTGTCGCTGGCGGATGTGCTGGTGTTGAATGTGGTGGGCACCCAGGAGCTGCGTATCGGTGCAGTCACCGCCTTTATCGGGGCGCCATTTTTCTTCTGGTTGATCGTGAGTGCGCGGCGGGGGATGGCATTGTGAGCGCGATCAAGACGGAGTCGATTTCCTGTAAACAGCTCACCCTGCAGCG
>Ga0207814_100566_pt1 | contig 18398 bp, 17 predicted proteins | sample TtaePargueraPR_7_FD_187755 | JGI IMG/M metagenome (GOLD analysis project Ga0207814, IMG submission 187755) | Aerobic enrichment media microbial communities from Bioluminiscent Bay, La Parguera, Puerto Rico - Tt and P1 (2) (SPAdes) | ecosystem: Environmental > Aquatic > Marine > Unclassified ... | reverse complement strand
GACCGGCTATGACGCTGGCAGCCTGTGGGACAACCTGGTCTACGGCGCCATGTACTTCCTGCCGATCTACGCGGTGACCTTCATCGTCGGCGGTATCTGGGAAGTGCTGTTCGCGGCGATCCGCGGCCACGAAGTCAACGAAGGTTTCTTCGTGACCTCCATTCTGTTCGCGCTGACCTGTCCGCCGGATCTGCCGCTGTGGATGGTGGCGATGGGTATCAGCTTCGGCGTGGTGATCGGTAAGGAAGTATTCGGTGGTACCGGTAAAAACTTCCTCAACCCGGCACTGACCGGCCGTGCCTTCCTGTTCTTTGCGTACCCGGCTTCCATGTCCGGCGACGCCGTGTGGACCGCGGTTGACGGTTACACCGGTGCCACCGCGCTGTCGGTACTGGCGAGCGACGGCATTCAGAACGGTGTGGCTGGCCAGCTGACCTGGATGGACGCCTTCTTCGGCAAGATGCAGGGCTCCATCGGTGAGACCTCCACCCTGGCCATGCTGATTGCCGGCGTGATCCTGATCGGCATGAAGATCGCCAGCTGGCGCATCGTTGCCGGCACCCTGCTGGGCATGATGGCCACTGCGACCCTGTTCAATTTTATCGGGTCCGACACCAACGAGATGTTCAATGTGCCCTGGTACTGGCACCTGGTAGTAGGCGGTTTCGCCTTCGGTCTGATCTTCATGACTACCGACCCGGTATCCGCTGCCATGACCGATGCCGGTCGCTGGTGGTACGGCATCCTCATCGGCGTGATGTGTGTCCTGATTCGCGTGGTGAACCCTGCCTTCCCGGAAGGCATGATGCTGGCGATCCTGTTCGCCAACCTGTTCGCGCCGCTGTTTGACCACTTCGTGGTGCAGTCCCATATCAAACGGAGGTTGGCACGTGGCTAATAAAGATTCTGTAAAAGGTACTCTGATTGTCGCCCTGGTGCTGTGTATCGTCTGCTCCGTGGTGGTTTCCACCGCGGCAGTGATGCTCAAGCCCAAGCAGGAAGCGAACGCCGAGCTGGACATGAAGAAAAACGTACTGCTGGCCGGCGGCCTGATCGATCCCGATCAGACCAGCCGCAAGGTCATCGAGGAGGCGTTTGGCAACGTCACCATCAAGTACGTGGACCTGAGCACTGGCAAGTTCACCGATGAAGCGCCGGCGGGCGGCACTGGCCGCGCTGCTGCCAAGATCGCCGATGCCAGCGAAAGGCTGCCTGCGGAGCAGGACACCGCCAAGATCATTCGCCGCGAAAACACCAAAGAGGTGTACGTGGTGGAGAAGAATGGCGAACTGCAGCGCATCATCCTGCCGGTTCGCGGCTACGGCCTGTGGGGCCAGCTGTACGGCTTCCTGGCACTGGAAAACGACCTCAAGACCGTTGCCGGCCTGGGCTTCTACGAACACAAGGAAACCCCGGGACTGGGTGGTGAAGTGGACAACCCCCGCTGGAAAGCCCAGTGGGAAGGTAAGGAAGTCTACGACGCTGACGGCAGTGTCGATATCGCCGTGATCAAGGGCAGTGTCGATCCCAACAGCGCCAACGCCAAGCATCAGGTAGATGGCCTGTCCGGTGCGACCCTGACCAGTAAAGGCGTCAACAACCTGATCAACTTCTGGCTGGGTAGCCAGGGTTATGGTCCCTTCCTGAAAAACCTGAAAGCAGGGGAGGCGTAAGTCATGAGTATGAAACTGAAAGACACTCTGCTGGAGCCGGTTTTCAACAATAACCCCATCGCGTTGCAGATCCTCGGTATCTGTTCCGCGCTGGCGGTAACCAGCTCGCTGCAGGTCACCCTGGTCATGTGTATCGCACTGACCACGGTAACCGCCTTCTCCAACATGGCGGTTTCCCTGATCCGCAACCAGATTCCGAACAGCATCCGGATCATCGTGCAGATGACCGTGATCGCCTCTCTGGTAATCGTGGTGGATCAGATCCTGAAAGCCTATGCCTACGACATCTCCAAGCAGCTGTCTGTATTCGTCGGCCTGATCATCACCAACTGTATCGTGATGGGTCGCGCGGAAGCCTTCGCCATGAAGCACGGTCCCAAGGACAGCTTCTTCGATGGCATCGGCAACGGCCTGGGATACAGCTTTATCCTGATCTGTCTCGCGGTTATCCGCGAGCTGTTCGGCGCGGGCAAACTGTTCGGGGTCGAGATCCTGTCTACCGTGAACAACGGTGGCTGGTATGTCCCCAACGGTCTGCTGCTGCTGCCGCCGAGCGCATTCTTCCTGATCGGCCTGATCATCTGGGCAATCCGTACCTGGAAGCCCGCGCAGGTTGAAGAGCAGGAATTCGAGATCGCGCCCAACTCTAAAGCTGTAGCGGCGCAGGAGGCCTGATAGATGGAACACTTAATTTCTCTGATCATCCGCGCCGTTTTCGTAGAAAACATGGCGCTGGCCTTCTTCCTCGGGATGTGTACCTTCCTCGCGGTTTCCAAGAAGGTCGAAGCGGCGGTTGGCCTTGGCGTTGCGGTTATCGTGGTGCTGACCATTACCGTTCCGGTTAACAACCTGATTTACACCTACCTGCTGAAAGACGGCGCGCTGGCCTGGGCCGGCTACCCGGACGTGGACCTGAGCTTCCTCGGCCTGCTGTCTTACATCGGCGTAATTGCAGCACTGGTACAGATCCTGGAAATGTTCCTGGATAAATATGTACCGGCGCTCTACAACGCCCTGGGTGTGTTCCTGCCGCTGATTACCGTGAACTGCGCCATCATGGGTGCGTCACTGTTCATGGTGGAGCGCGAATACAATTTTGGTGAAAGTGTTGCCTACGGCTTCGGCGCCGGCCTCGGCTGGGCACTGGCGATTACCGCACTGGCCGGTATCCGCGAGCGCATGAAGTACAGCGATGTACCGGAAGGCCTGAAAGGCCTGGGTATCACCTTCATTACCGTTGGTCTCATGTCGCTGGGCTTCATGTCCTTCGGCGGCATCGATATCTAAGCGGGGAGGTCGAATAACATGGAATTAACGGATATTTATTTCGGCGTAGGCATGTTCACCGTGATCGTGCTGGCGCTGGTGGCAATCATTCTGGTTGCCCGCTCGCGCCTGGTGAACACCGGCGACGTCAACATCCTGGTCAACGGTGAGAAAACCCTCACCGTGCCGGCTGGTGGCAAGCTGCTGCAGACCCTGGCTGCCAACAACCTGTTCCTGGCCTCTGCCTGTGGCGGTGGCGGTAGCTGCGCCCAGTGCGTGTGCAAGGTGATGGAAGGCGGTGGCGATATGCTGCCGACCGAAGCTGCGCACTTCACCCCGCGTGAAGCGAAGCAGGGCAAGCGTCTGTCCTGTCAGGTTGCAGTAAAGCAGGACATGAAGATCGAAGTGCCGGAAGAGGTGTTCGGTGTGAAGCAGTGGGAATGCACTGTGGAATCCAACCCCAACGTGGCCACCTTCATTAAAGAGCTGACCCTGAAACTGCCGGAAGGCGAGAACGTCGACTTCCGCGCGGGTGGTTACGTCCAGCTGGAAGCGCCGCCCCACCACGTGAAATTCTCCGATTTCGATATCGACGAAGAGTACCGTGGCGACTGGGAACACTTCGGCTTCTTCAAGCTGGAGTCCAAGGTTACCGAACCGGTGGTGCGCGCTTACTCCATGGCCAACTACCCGGAAGAGAAGGGCGTTGTTAAGTTCAACATCCGTATCGCTACTCCGCCGCCGCGCACCGAGGGTATTCCCCCGGGCCAGATGTCTTCCTACGTCTTCAACCTGAAGCCGGGCGACAAGATGCGCGTGTACGGTCCCTTCGGTGAGTTCTTCGCCAAGGAAACCGACAACGAGATGGTCTTCATCGGTGGTGGTGCCGGTATGGCGCCGATGCGCTCCCACATCTTCGACCAGCTGAAGCGTCTGCACAGCACCCGCAAGATCAGCTTCTGGTACGGTGCGCGCTCCCTGCGCGAGATGTTCTACGAGGACGACTACAACGGCCTGCAGGACGAGTTCGACAACTTCAAGTGGCACATCGCCCTGTCGGATCCGCAGCCGGAAGATAACTGGACCGGTTACACCGGCTTCATCCACAACGTAGTGTACGAAAACTACCTGAAGGACCACCCGGCGCCGGAAGACTGTGAGTACTACATGTGTGGGCCGCCCATGATGAACGCGGCGGTGATCAACATGCTGAAAGACCTGGGCGTAGAGGATGAGAACATCCTGCTCGACGATTTCGGCGGCTGATAGTCGTATGCATCGTTCTGGTATAACAACCACAAAAACAGGGCCGCAGCTTTCGGCCCTGTTTTTGTTTGTAAACAAGGGGATTGCCAGTATTGCCCTGGCATTGCTGGCGCTGGTGCTCGCGTCCTGTGTCGACAGCAGCCGCGACTGGAAGCTGACTGGACCGACCATGGGCACCAGCTACCACATCACCGTGGTGCAGGTACCGGCCGGTATCGAGAAGGCGATCCTGCAGTCGGCGATCGACGCGGAACTCGAGACGGTCAACCAGGAGATGTCCACCTACATCCCGGATTCCGAACTGATGCGTTTCAACGGCGCGGCGGTCGGCGAGGCGGTGGAGGTGTCTGAGCATCTTGCGGATGTGATCGCGCGCGCCCTGTCCATCCATCAGCGCAGCCACGGTGCCTTCGATGTCACCGTCGGCCCGCTGGTCAATCTGTGGGGCTTTGGTCCCAAGCCGGAGCCGCAGGCGGTGCCGGATGATGCCCAGATCGCACAGTTGCAGCAGGTGCTTGGCTCCGATGCACTCACGCTCGAAGGGCTTACGCTGAGCAAGAGCCGACCGGTGGCTATCGACCTGTCCGCTATCGCCAAGGGGCACGGTGTTGACCGGGTTGCCCGGTTGCTGGAATCAAAGGGGATCGACAACTACCTGGTGGAAGTGGGTGGCGAGCTGCGTACCGCAGGCGTTAACCCCCAGGGCAATCCGTGGCGTATCGGCATCGAACGCCCGACCGCGGGCCAGGTGGTGCAGAAGCCGATCCAGGTCAGTGGCAAGGCGGTGGCGACGTCCGGAGACTATCGCAATTACTATGAGCGCGATGGCAAGCGCTACGCGCACACCATTGATCCCAGGAGCGGCCGCCCGGTCGAGCACAAACTGGCATCGGTAACGGTGATTGCGGATAACTGTGCCGAGGCCGATGGCCTGGCAACAGCGCTCAATGTGATGGGCGCGGATGCTGCGTTAAAATTGGCAGAGGAAGAAGGCCTCGCCGTGTTTCTGCTGGTAAAAGCGGATGACGGCTTCGAAGAGCGCTACAGCGCGGCCTTTCGTCCCTATCTTGAAAGTCAGGGGAGGTAACCGTGGCTATTTATATTCTCGCATTTGTGATTCTGGTGCTGATTGTGACCGGCATGGCGCTGGGGGCAATCGTCCAGAACAAACCGCTGAAAGGCTCCTGTGGTGGCCTGAACAAGATTGGCATGAAAAGAGATTGCGATATCTGCGGCGGAGATGACCAGGAGTGTGAAAAGGAGCAGGAGCGCCAGCGCAAGATTGCGCAGGCTAAGGCTGCGTCCGAATCCGATCTGGCTTACGATGCGACCAAACGCCGGGTTTGAGTCCCGATTCGTCGCGCGCAAGCCCGCATGATGCAATAACAATCAAATAACCAAGACTGAAGTTCGATGGCAGAATCCAAGTACGATCTGGTGGTAATCGGCTCCGGCCCGGCCGGTGAAGCAGCGGCCATGAGTGCCGCAAAGAAAGGGATGCGCGTTGCGGTAATCGAGCGCACCCCGGCAGTTGGTGGCAACTGTACCCACAAGGGGACCATTCCATCCAAGGCGCTGCGCCACTCGGTAAAACAGCTGATGCGCTACAACACCCAGAGCGTTTTCCGCGCACTGGGTGAGCCGCGCCGGCTGACTTTCCCGCAGGTAATGCGCACGGTGAACAAGGTCATTTCCTATCAGGTGGAAATGCACACCAGTTTTTACGCGCGCAACCGCGTCGACCTGATCGTCGGCGATGCCAAGTTCCGGGATGCCGACAGTGTGGTCGTGCAGCTGATGGACGGCGCGCGGGAAATCGTAACCGCAGACAAGTTTGTGATCGCCACCGGCTCGCGCCCGTATCGCCCCGCGGATGTGGACTTCAACCACGAGCGCATTTATGACAGCGATACCATCCTGGATATGGAGCACACGCCGCAGGCCATCATCATCTACGGCGCCGGTGTGATCGGCTGTGAATACGCATCGATTTTTGCCGGGCTCGGGATCAAGGTAGACCTGATCAACAGCCGCGGACACCTGCTGGAATTCCTCGACGACGAAATCTCCGATGCCCTGAGCTATCACCTGCGGGATATGGGCGTCACCGTGCGTCACCGCGAGGAATACGCCAAGGTAACCGGTACCGATCGCGGTGTGGTGATGGAAATGCAATCCGGCAAGCGCATTTCTGCAGATGCCCTGCTGTGGTGTAACGGCCGCTCCGGTAACACCGGCAGCCTGGGGCTGGAGAATGTCGGCCTCGAGGCCAACCACCGCGGACAGCTGGCGGTGGACGAACACTACTGCAGCTCGGTGGAAAATATTTACGCGGTGGGCGACGTGATCGGCTGGCCGAGCCTGGCCAGCGCTTCCTACGACCAGGGCAGGGCAGTGGCATCTGCCATTGCCGGGCGCGGCCACCGGGTAATCGAGGATGCTCCCACCGGCATTTACACGCTGCCGGAGATTTCTTCGGTGGGTAAAACGGAAACCGAGCTCACCAATGCCAAGGTGCCCTATGAAGTGGGCCGTGCACTGTTCAAGCACACCGCGCGGGCACAGATTTCCGGCGAGCGCGTGGGCATGCTGAAAATCCTGTTCCATATCGAAACCCGGGAAATTCTCGGCATTCACTGCTTCGGTGCCGAGGCGGCGGAGATCGTGCATATCGGCCAGGCGATCATGAAACAGCCGGCGCCGAACAACACCATCGATTTCTTCGTGAACACCACGTTCAACTACCCGACCATGGCCGAAGCCTATCGCAGTGCGGCACTGGACGGCCTCAACCGGATTACCCGGCTGTGAGCGAGCCGTCTCCACAGGAGTTCCGCGGGCTGGTAGAGGGAATCTTCAAGCAGATTCCCTTTATCCAGGAAATTGGCCTGGAGCTGCACGACTTCGATCTGGAGCAGCAGATCCTGTCTGCCGCTTTCTCGCTGAAGCCGGAGCTGATCGGCAACAGCTGGACCAACATCCTGCACGGCGGGGTAATCGCAACCGCACTGGATACGGTTGGTGGATTGACGGCAATGGTGGCGGCCTACCATCGGATGGGTGGCGCCATCGAGTGGGAAGAAAAAGTCCAGCGCCTGACGCGGCTGGGTACCGTTGATATGCGGGTGGATTACCTCAAGCCCGGGCGCGGCCAGCACTTTATCTGCAGTGGCACGGTACTGAGGGTGGGAAACAAACTGGTGGTGACGCGGATGGAACTGCACAACGATGCGCAGGACCTGATTGCCACCGGTACCGCGACCTTTCTCTATTGAGATTGCTCGCGCTGCTATCCGGCAGGGGCTTGGACTGCCGGCAATAAAGCCGGCAAATAAAAAAGGGCGGCAACCCGTGAGGTTGCCGCCCTTTTTTATTTGCCCCGGGTTAACCCCGGTGCTTCTTGACCGTGTGCAGCGCAACATCCCGCTCAAAGTACACGTAGAAGTCGGCATATTCCCAGCGCGTAATGGCGGGTTCTCCCACCGGGCCCATGATATTCAGGGGCTCGCCCAGGCGGGCAGTGACTTCGTGTTTCTTGAGACCGCGAACCCGCTCTACGTAGGTATCGCTGCCCTGGGCGCCAACCGGCACTTCGAGGGTTTCTGCGAAGGTAGCGGCAGACAGTGCCAGACAGGCGGCACCGGCCAGGGCGGGGAGTTGTTTGCGGAGGCTGCTGAACATGGGTCCTTCTCCGGGTAGTTGTTATCTGAATTGGCAACCATTAAAGCAGATATTGTGCCCAAACACGCGGATTTCTTCACGTTTTTCCTCGCCCGCGGCCGGCTCTGCTCTGCTGTTCAGGCTTGCGGAAACGGCGACAAAGCGCTGTGCTAGGCTAATTTTTGAGCGCTTGTTTTGGCATTCATGGATGAAATCCAGATTTTTCTTTTCTACCGCGGGGTTGCTGCTTGGAACCCTGTTCTTTGCCCTGTCACTGACACCTTCCCTTATTCCCCGGGAAGGGGTTACCCAGGGCGTCATATCCGGTATCGCGCTCGCCGCGGGTTACGGGGTGGGCGTGTTTCTCGAGTGGTTGTGGGGCTTCCTCGAGCTGCCGTTCGGCAGTCCGCGTTTGCAGCGCCTGCTGCGCTGGATAGCGGGCGGTATCTGCGGCCTGCTGGTGATCGGGTTCCTGTGGCGGGCGAGCCACTGGCAGAACGCCGTGCGCGCGCTGATGGGGCTGGAGCCGGCGCCCGGCGTCCGCGTCATCACCGTGGCTGCGGTCGCCGCAGCGGTATTCCTGGTTTTCCTGTTGCTGGCAAAGCTGTTCCGGCACCTGTTTTATTTCGTGTCCGGCAGGCTGGAGCGCAGGGCGCCGCGGCGCATTTCGGCAATCCTGGGCCTGTTGGTGGTTGCCGGGCTGTTCTGGGCGGCGATCAACGATGTACTGCTCACCGCCGCACTCAAGCGCGTCGACAGGATCTATCAGCAGCTGGATGCGAATGTGGTGCCGGATATGGCCACGCCCACGGACCCGATGAAAGCGGGCAGCGCCGAGTCCCTGGTGCGGTGGCAGGATATGGGGCACCAGGGGCGGCGCTATCTGGCCCTCGGGCCCACCGCTAAAGACATTGCCGAGGTGACCGGTATTGCGGACGATCCCATCCGGGTCTATGTGGGCCTGAATGCCGCGGAGACCCCGGCGCAGCGGGCACAGCTGGCGCTGGAAGAACTCAAGCGGGTAGGGGGCTTCGAGCGCAGTTACCTGATCCTGATCACGCCTACCGGTACCGGCTGGGTGGACCCCGGTGCAATCAACGCCATCGAATACCTGCTGCGGGGCGACGTTGCCAGCGTGGCGGGGCAGTACTCCTATCTTCCGAGCCCCATTTCGCTGATGACCGAGGATGCCTACGGACGGGAAACCGCGGAGGCGCTGTTCCACAGTATTTACGGTTACTGGCACCGGCTGCCCCGGCAGACGCGCCCGAAACTCTACCTCTTCGGCCTGAGTCTTGGCGCGTTGAATTCCGACCGCTCGTTTGATTTCTACGACATAGTGGACGACCCCTTTCACGGTGCACTGTGGACCGGGCCGCCGTTCCGCAGCGATACCTGGCGCGAGGTTACCGCCAAACGCGACCCGGGCTCACCGGCGTGGCTGCCACAGTTTCGCGGCGGTGCCATGGTGCGGTTTGGCAATCACTTCGGCGGCTACGACAAGGGCAGCGTGCCCTGGGGGCATTTCCGCATCGCCTACCTCCAGCACGGCAGCGACCCGATTGTGTTTTTCGACCCCGCCGCAGCCTACCGCCGGCCGGCGTGGATGCGCGCACCGCGGGCGCGGGATGTTTCCAGCGACCTGCAGTGGTACCCCATCGTGACCATGCTGCAGCTGGCGATGGATATGCACGCCGGTGTCGCGCCCATGGGTTTCGGGCACAGCTACGCACCGGCGGACTATGTTGACGCCTGGTATCACCTGGTCGAGCCCGGGGGCTGGGATGACGCAAAGCTGAAGTTGCTGGAGAAAAATCTGCTGAAGTGGAATCCGCGCTGAACCGCGTTGTCCAAACTGCTCGCAGCGCCGCGTAATGTGCGTAAATACTTGGATTTCTTGGCGTTTTTCCGCTTAAATCAGCTACATGATAAAACCAGTTCCGCTCTATATCGGCCTGCGCTATGTGGCCGCCCGCCGCCGGCAGCAATTCATATCCTTCATCAACGGTTTCTCCCTGCTGGGCATGGCGCTGGGGGTTCTCGCGCTGATTGTGGTGACCTCGGTGATGAACGGGTTCGACCGCGAGCTGAAGACGCGCATTTTGTCGGTCGTACCCCACGGCTTCGTGGAGAAAAAGGACGGGCTGGAAGACTGGCAAACGAATGCCGAGGCACTGCGCCAGCAGCCGCACGTGGTCGCCGCCAGTCCGTTTGTGCGCGGCTTTGCCCTGCTGGGGGCCCACAACCAGTCCCAGGGCGTGGAGTTCCAGGGCGTCGACCCGAAGGCCCTGCGCGATGTGTCCACTGTGGGCGAGCACATGATCATGGGCAGCCTGGACGGGTTGCAGCCGCGCAGTTATGAAATTGTCCTCGGCCGAATTCTCGCCCGCCAGCTGGGCGTGATTCCCGGCGACAGCGTCATCCTTACCCTGCCTTCCGTGACCATCACTCCCGCCGGTATTTTCCCGCGCACCAAACGCTTCACCGTCGCCGGGGTTTTCTCCGTCGGCGCGCAGGTGGACCAGAATATGGCGCTGATGCATATCGAGGATGCCGCCCGGCTGCTGCGCATGTCAGGCAAGGTGCAGGGCCTGCAACTCAAGTTTGACGATATGAACAACGCCCTCGGGCGGGTGGATGGTTACGCCAGGGCGCTGGGAGAGGGTTTCACCGGCGAAGACTGGAGTCACTCCCAGGGCAGCCTGTTCCAGGCGGTAAAAATGGAAAAAACCGTGGTCACCCTGATGCTGATGATTATCGTCGCGGTGGCCGCGTTCAATATCGTGTCCGCGCTGGTGCTGATGGTGGCGGACAAGCGCTCGGATATCGCGGTGCTGCGCACCCTGGGGCTGACCTCCCGGCAGATCATGGCGGTATTTGTGGTGCAGGGCAGTGCCATCGGCATTATCGGCGCGCTGATCGGCGGGCTGCTCGGTACCCTGATTGCACTCAACCTCACCGATCTGGTGTCCTGGATCGAGAACCTGGTGGGCGCCAAGATTTTCGATCCCCGGGTATTTTTTGTGAGCTTCCTGCCGTCGGAATTCCGCACCGGTGATGCGGTGCTGGTACTGAGCGCGGCGGTGATCATGAGCCTGCTGGCAACCCTGTTCCCGGCATGGCGCGCGGCGCAGATCGCGCCCGCGGAAGCCCTACGCTACGAATAATTCTGCAGCGGGCAGGCCTGCGCCCGCCGCTGACACGCTTCAAAAGAGCCAATAAATTGATGAACAGTAAAGTGGAAATTCGCCCCGAAGAATCCCGCGCGGAACCCGGCACCGAGGTGGTGCTGGCCTGCCGCAGTCTCAGCAAAAGCTATCGCCAGGGCGCCAACGAACTGAATGTACTGCGCGGCGTGGAGCTGGAAGTGCCGAAAGGGGAGCGGCTGGCGATCGTCGGCGCCTCCGGTTCCGGCAAGTCGACCCTGCTGAATCTACTGGGTGGACTGGATACCCCCACCGCGGGCGAAGTCTGGGTCGCGGGACAGAACCTGGCCACGCTGAATGCCAACGAGCGCGGCTGGCTGCGCAATTCGAGCCTGGGCTTTGTGTACCAGTTCCACCATCTGCTGAACGAGTTTACCGCGCTGGAAAATGTCGCCATGCCGCTGCTGATCGGCAAGCACTCGGTATCCGACGCGCGCGCCGCGGCAGTGGAGATGCTCGAGGCGGTCGGCCTGGGTGCGCGCCTGGATCACAAGCCGGCGCAGCTCTCCGGCGGCGAGCGCCAGCGGGTGGCCATTGCCCGCGCGCTGGTGGCCAAGCCCGCCTGCGTGCTGATGGATGAACCCACCGGCAACCTGGACCGGGCCACCGCGCAGGAAATTCACAAACTGATGGACCGCCTGAACCGGGAGACCGGAATCAGCTTCGTGATCGTCACCCACGACCCGGACCTGGCCGCGGCGCTGGACCGCTGCCTGCACCTGGTGGACGGTGAGCTGATAGAGGGCTGGCAGCAGGGTGACCATGTTTAAGGTGCAGAATGTTTAAGCCATTACCCGCCTATATCGGCCTGCGCTACGCGGGCGCCCAGCGCGGCGGTCAGGACTCCGCCGGGCTGGTGTCGTTTATTTCCGGGCTGTCGATGATCGGCCTGATCCTCGGCGTGGCGCTGATGATCGTGGTGATGTCGGTTATGAACGGTTTTGACCGCGAGTTGCGCGAGCGCATCCTCGGCATCATGCCGCACGCCACCGTATACAACGCCAGCGCCGATATCGACTGGCCCACTTTGCGCGATGAAGTGGCCGCTTTTCCGGGGATTACCGATGCGGCCGAGGTGTGGCAGGTGAACGGACTTGCGCGCAATGGCCTCGAGGTGACTCCGCTGCTGATTCAGGGCGTCAATCCCGAGACTATCGTCAAAGTGTCGACAATCGGTGACTTCCTCAAGCCCGACAGCTTTGCCGCGCTGACGAGCGATCCCGTGCAGCCGGGCATCATTCTCGGCCGCGGCATTGCCGACAAGTTGGGTATCGCCGTGGGCGAGGATCTCAGTGTGATCGTGCCCCAGAGCGGTACCGATGGCAGCGGCGGCCGCTCGGCGGCGCAACTGGCCGGGTTCAAGGTGGTGGATATCTTCCATTCCGGCACCGCGCTCGATCACTCCCTGGCGCTGGTGGACTGGTCCCAGGCGCAAGCCCTGGCCGGCGGTGCCGGTGGCGGCGGGGTACAGATGCGGGTGGAGGACATGCTGCGCTCGTTTGTGGTTTTCCAGCGCCTGTTGCAGCAGTTACCGGCGCAGGGCTATTACGGCAATGACTGGACCGGTACCCACGGCAACCTCTACCAGGCCATCCAGATGTCCCGCAACCTGGTCAGCCTGCTGGTATTCCTGATCATCGCCATCGCCGCGTTCAACGTGGTTTCGACCCTGGTGATGGTGGTGATCGACAAACACGGCGATATCGCCATCCTGCGCACCATGGGCGCCAGCACCCGGGAGATCCTGCTGACATTCGTCAGCCAGGGGGCGCTGGTAGGACTGATCGGGGTGCTGGTCGGCGGTGCGCTGGGCGTGATCGGCTCGCTTGTGGTCACCGATCTGGTGTCCGGGCTCGAGCACCTGTTCGGTATCCAGTTCCTGAAGTCCGACGTCTACCCGGTGGATTACCTGCCTTCGCAGTTGCAGTGGGGGGATGTGGCGCTGGTGGTGGGGGCGGGATTCCTGCTGAGCCTGGTGGCCACACTGTATCCCGCACTGCAGGCAAGTCGCGTGCAGCCGGCCGCGGCGCTACGGCACGACTATTGATACTGGATCCCGGCGTGCGCCGGGATGACGTGAGAACATTCGTCATGCCGGACCTGATCCGGCATCCAGCCTGAACCGCTCAGCTACCCTGGCTGAGCTGCGCCTTGCGCTGTTCCAGCCGGGTCTTCCAGCGTTTCACCACATGCCAGCGCCAGAAAGCCTGCATCAGGAAGTAGGCGAGGGTGGCGAAGAAGACCCCGCTCAGCAGCGAGCCGAAGAACAGCGGTAGCCAGATTTTCCCCACCTCGTCCGTCAGCCATTCCAGCGACAGCTCAATCTTGAATTCCAGCGGCGGCGTGCCGAGTATCCAGGCGCCGAGCTTGTAGGTGCTGTAGAAAATTGCCGGCATGGTCACCGGGTTGCTGATCCACACCAGAATCATGGAAAGGGGCAGGTTGCAGCGGAACCACAGTGCCAGCAGCGCGGCGATCAGCATCTGCCCGGGAAGCGGCAGGAAGCTGGTGAATACGCCGACCGCGAAAGCCACGGAGACCGAATGGCGGTTGAGGTGAAAAAGGTTGGGATCGTGCAGCAGAGTGCCGAGAAACTTCAGGCCATTGTTGGCGCGTACCTGTTCGGGAGTTGGCAGCCAGCGCCTGATAAAACTTTTAGGCATGATTCAATCTGCTTGATCCGAGGTCGCTCTAGGGAAATCAGAAATCCGTCTTCAGAGGACGGTTTGTCGCCGCGAACCGTATCCTTTTCGACTTCACAACCCTATCTATAGGATAGAGTGAAGTACAACCTTCCAGGCCGGCCCGGGTACGCGCGGCGGCTATTATGCCCATATCGGTATTTCAAGACTACTATTCCCCGCGAATGGTCCGCAGACACGCCCGCCAGGTGCCGTGGTCACTCCCGTATCGAAAAATGCTCCGCCGCGGGCTGCTACCGCAAACTTGGTGACCGAATAGCCTGTTTGATCAATATATGGGCGTATCGACCGGCGCCAAGTTCCAGTTTGTCGACAAAAATGTGGTTGACCCATAAAAATTGGCCGTTTAAGCTTCGCGAATCTATAAAAGTGTCGACAATCTGTGGCGGAGCGCCTAAGTGACCGAGATTGCACAGGACAATTCCCCCCCAAACGCCTCTGACAATCCAGTGGACGTAGGGCAGGGCATCCATACCAGCAAACAGAGCCTGGCTGACCGCCTGTTCCTGACTCTGCGCAGTGAAATCGTCGAAGGGCGCATTTCCTCCGGCAGCAAGATCAGCGAGCCGGAACTGGCGCGCCGGTTTGACGCCAGCCGCAGCAGCCTGCGCGAAGCCCTGATGCGGCTTGAATCCCTCAGCCTGATTGAGCGGCGGGTCAACGTTGGCGCGCGGGTCGTCGACCTGACCGAGCGTGGATTGCTGGAGATCTACGACGTGCGCGAGGCGCTGGAAGGCATGGCCTGCCGCCTGGCCGCAGAGAATCGCAGCGAAGAAGACCTGGTGGAACTGCGCCAGATGCTGGAGCGCCACGAGCAGCAGGAAGAACTGCAAAAGGGCACCGCCTACTTCCAGCCGGAGGGGGACTTCGACTTCCACTTCCGCATCGTGCAGGCCTCCAATAACGACCTGCTGATCGACACCCTGTGCAACAAACTCTATTACCGCGTGCGCATGTACCGCTACCAGCTGGGCATGGCCAGCCCGCGGGCACACCGCGCTTTCCGCGAGCACAGCCACATCATCGACGCCATCGAGGCGGGTGATGGCGAGCTGGCAGAAATACTGATGCGGCGCCACATCCGCGCGTCCCGCAACAATATCGAAAAGAAACTTTCCCAAGACGACTAAATCAAAATCGAGAGAAAACCGAGGCACCTTATGAGCAGACCAGAATCCGCCGGCGCGCGTTTTCGCCAGGCCCTGAAAGACAACCAGCCGCTGCAGGTGGTGGGCACCATTAACGCCTATACCGCGATCATGGCGGAGCGCATCGGCCATCAGGCGATCTACCTGTCCGGCGGCGGCGTTGCCAACGCTTCCTACGGTCTGCCGGACCTGGGCATGACCAGCATGAATGACGTACTGGAAGACGTACGCCGCATTACCGCTGCATCCAGCCTGCCGCTGCTGGTAGATATCGATACCGGCTGGGGTGGCGCCTTCAACATCGGCCGCACCGTGAAAGAAATGATCCGCGCCGGCGCCGCCGCGGTACATATCGAAGACCAGGTAGCGCAGAAGCGCTGCGGCCACCGCCCGAACAAAGAGATCGTTTCCAAAGACGAAATGGTCGACCGCATCAAGGCCGCGGTAGACGCGCGTACCGACGATGACTTCTTCATCATGGCCCGCACCGACGCCTTCGCACAGGAAGGTCTGGAAGCGGCCATCGAGCGCGCCCAGGCGTGTATCGAAGCCGGCGCCGACGGCATCTTCGCCGAAGCGGTAACCGAGCTGGAGCACTACCGCGCCTTTAAAGACGCGCTGAACGTACCGATCCTGGCGAACATCACCGAGTTCGGCCAAACCAAGCTATACAACAGGGCGGAACTGGCCGAGTCCGGTGCCGACATGGTGCTGTACCCGCTGTCCGCCTTCCGTGCCATGAACAAGGCCGCAGAGAACGTGTACAGCAGCATCCTGCAGAACGGCGACCAGCAGGCCGTGGTCGACACCATGCAGACCCGCGCGGAACTGTACGACTACCTGAACTATCACGAGTTTGAAGACAAACTCGATGCCTTGTTTAAGAAATAAGGGCTCAAGAAGTAATCGAACTGAAATCAAATCAAAAAGTAGGGGAAATAACGATGGCAGAGAAAAAAGTTGGCGGAGCAGGCCTGCGTGGCCAGGTAGCCGGTAAAACCGCACTTTCCACCGTAGGCGTATCCGGCTCCGGCCTGACCTACCGCGGCTACGACGTAAAAGACCTGGCGCAGAACTGCGAGTTCGAAGAAGTCGCCTACCTGATTTTCTACGGCGAACTGCCCACCAAAGCACAGCTGGCCGATTACAAAGGCGTGCTGAAAACCATGCGCGGCCTACCGCTGGCGCTGCGCGAAGTACTGGAACGCATCCCCGCCGACGCACACCCGATGGACGTCATGCGTACCGGCTGTTCCATGCTGGGCAACCTGGAAGGCGAAGAGTCCTTCGACCAACAGCAGGAAAAGGCCAACCGCCTGCTGGCCGCATTCCCGTCCATTATTTGCTACTGGTATCGCTACACCCACGACGGCGTGCGTATCGAAACCGAAACCGACGACGACTCCATCGGCGGCCACTTCCTGCACATGTTGCGCGGCGAAAAGCCCAACGCACTGCACGAGCAGGTAATGAACGTATCCCTGATTCTGTACTCAGAGCACGAGTTCAACGCCTCCACCTTCACCGCGCGCGTATGTGCCTCCACCCTGTCTGACCTGTTCAGCTGCATCACCGGCGCCATCGGCTCCCTGCGCGGCCCGCTGCACGGCGGCGCCAACGAAGCCGCGATGGAACTGATCGAGAAGTTCTCCTCTGCCGACGAAGCAGAAAAAGAACTGATGGGCATGCTCGAGCGCAAGGAAAAGATCATGGGCTTCGGCCACGCGGTCTACACCGAATCCGACCCGCGCAACGCCATCATCAAACAGTGGTCCGAGAAACTGGCCGCCGACGTGGGCGACACCGTGCTGTACCCGGTATCCGTACGCTGTGAAGAAGTCATGTGGCGCGAGAAGAAGCTGTTCTGTAACGCCGACTTCTTCCACGCCTCCGCGTACCACTTCATGGGCATCCCCACCAAGCTGTTCACCCCGATCTTCGTGATGAGCCGCCTCACCGGCTGGGCCGCCCACGTATTCGAACAGCGCGCCGACAACCGCATCATCCGCCCGAGCGCGGAATACACCGGTCCGGAACTGCGCAAAGTAACGCCGATCGCGGATCGCTAACGCGATCAAAACCACTGAACGCGACGCGAAGGCGCTGATGACGGGTACCCCTTTGCAGGACTGTCGAAAAGAGGGACCTTTTCGACAAGCCCCCATGGATGGGTTCACGGCGTGTCCTGCAAAGGGGTACCCGTCAGCAGTGCCGCCACTCAACCACCCGATTGCGTGACCCCCAATGAATACCGAATTCAGAAAAAAACTCCCCGGCACAGACCTAGATTATTTCGACACAAGAGAAGCGGTCGATAAAATCCAGCCGGGTAGCTATGAAAAACTGCCGTATACCTCCCGTATCCTGGCAGAGAACCTCGTGCGTCGCTGCGAGCCAGCAATGCTCACCGACGCCCTCAAACAGCTCATCGAACGCAAGCGCGACCTCGACTTCCCCTGGTTCCCCGCGCGCGTCGTCTGCCACGACATTCTCGGCCAGACCGCACTTGTCGACCTCGCCGGCCTGCGCGACGCCATCGCAGAGAAGGGCGGTGACCCGGCCAAAGTAAACCCGGTGGTGCCCACCCAGCTGATCGTCGACCACTCCCTGGCCGTCGAACACCCCGGTTTTGAAAAAGGCGCGTTCGAAAAGAACCGCGCCGTGGAAGAGCGCCGCAACGAAGACCGCTTCCACTTCATCAACTGGACCAAAACCGCATTTGAAAACGTCGACGTCATCCCGCCCGGCAACGGCATCATGCACCAGATCAACCTGGAGAAAATGTCTCCGGTAGTGCAAAAAAAAGACGGCGTTGCCTTCCCCGATACCTGCGTCGGTACCGACAGCCACACCCCGATGGTGGATGCGCTCGGCGTAATCTCCGTGGGTGTGGGCGGTCTCGAAGCCGAAAGTGTGATGCTCGGCCGCGCCTCCTACATGCGCCTGCCCGACATCGTCGGCGTCGAGCTCACCGGCAAACTGCAGCCCGGCATCACCGGTACCGACATGGTGCTGGCCCTGACCGAATTCCTGCGCCGCGAGCGCGTGGTCGGTGCGTACCTCGAATTCTTCGGTGAAGGCGCCTCCAGCCTGAGCCTGGGCGACCGCGCCACCATCGCCAACATGACACCGGAATACGGTGCCACCGCCGGCATGTTCGCCATCGACGAGCAGACCATTGACTACCTGAAGCTCACCGGCCGCGACGACGACCAGGTCGCACTGGTAGAAAAGTTCGCGAAAGAAACCGGCCTGTGGGCAGACAGCCTGAAAAATGCCGAGTACGAGCGCGTACTGAAATTCGACCTGTCTTCCGTTGGCCGCAACCTGGCCGGCCCGTCCAACCCGCACGCACTGCTGCCGGTCTCCGAACTGGCCAACCGTGGCATTGCCAAAGAGTGGAAGGAAGAAGAAGGCCTGATGCCCGACGGTGCCGTGATCATCGCCGCGATCACCAGCTGTACCAACACCAGCAAC
>Ga0207814_100565_pt1 | contig 18440 bp, 11 predicted proteins | sample TtaePargueraPR_7_FD_187755 | JGI IMG/M metagenome (GOLD analysis project Ga0207814, IMG submission 187755) | Aerobic enrichment media microbial communities from Bioluminiscent Bay, La Parguera, Puerto Rico - Tt and P1 (2) (SPAdes) | ecosystem: Environmental > Aquatic > Marine > Unclassified ... | reverse complement strand
CGATGGTGTAGACCTTTACCCCGGCCTGTTTGGCGAGTTCGGCGGCTTTCAGGGGGGCGACTTCGCCGGCGGTGTTGGCGCCGTCGGTCAACAGGATCAAGACCCGCTGTTCCGCGGGCCGCTGGGTAAGGCGTTTCACCGACAGGCCGATGGCATCACCGATGGCGGTGCCCTGGCCGGCGAAGCCGATCTGCGCTTCTGTCAGCAGGGTGGCGACGGTTTCCCGGTCGAATGTCAGTGGCGCCTGGAGGTAGGCGCGGGTACCGAACAGTACCAGTCCCAGGCGATCGCCTTTGCGGCGCAACACAAACTCCCCGACCACTTTTTTGACGGCGGTGATACGCATGGCGGGGTTGCCGTTCAGAATCATATCCGGTGTTTCCATGCTGCCGGAAATGTCCACCGCAATGAGCAGGTCCCGCGCGCTGCTGTTCTGGGAAATGGGCTCGCCGTACCACTGCGGGCGTGCCGCGGCGGCGACCAGTAGCCCCCAGAGTACCCACAGCAGCACCAGATTGAGCGTGTTGCCCGTTGCGCTGCTGCCTTTATGGGAGAGCGTGCGGTAATAGGGCACTTTGAGTGCACTGCTGAGTGGTTCGCTTTTGGGCAGCAGCAAACGCGCCAGAATCGGCAGCGGCAGCAGAGCGAACACCCAGGGCAGGCCAAACTCAAACATGTCCGGCCTCCGCGGTCTGGCCCTGGGGTGCGGCATTGGTCGCGCCATCCTCGGGGCGCTGATGACGGCGCACCCACTGGATGGCGAAGTCACGCAGCGCCACGAGTTCTTCCGGAGAGCCATTGGCGTCACGGTAAAGGTTTTCCAGCAAGGCCTGGCGGGCGCCTGCTGGCATTGGCTCCTCGACCGTCGACTCGAGAAACTGAATCCACCGCTGGCCGGTCAACGGGCCGCAGGCGTCGCGACTGAAGGTCGCCACCGCAACACGCTTGAGCAGAACATTGATTTCCTCGACCACTCGGGGTGTGTCGAGGTCCAGTTCCCGCAGCAGGCGCACACCTTCGGCCCGGTAGAGGTTGCGCCGGCGCTTTTCACGCAGGCGACGCCAAAGCCAGCCGGCCGCGAAGAGCAGGGCGACGATCAGTCCGGCGAGGATCCACCAGCCAGGCGCCGGCGGCCACCAGCCGATGGGGGCCGGTTCGTGAATGTCTTTCAGTTGCTCCAGCAGGCGCTGCATCTCCGGTGTCATCGGATTCGGAGCGGGGGGATTTTGCGGGGCCGGAGCCGCTTGCTTCAGACTCGACAAAACACCCATTACGCCGGCCTCCTGCCGGGTGACGGCTGGCGCTCGCCGTAGGTGCTGAGCAATACCGGTACCACCGGTCGGGTGTTGTCGAAATCCACCAGTGGAAGGCGCAGGCGGCGGCAGAGCCGGGCGGTCTCTTCACGAACGCGGTACTGCTGGTTGGCAAACTGCTGGCGCAGCAGGCGGCTGGACTTGCCAAGAAACGTCCGCTGCCTGCCGTCGCTGATGGTCAGCGGCTGATCCGGCAGCTGCTGCTCCAGAGGATCGGTGATGCGCAGTACCTGAAGATCCGCGTGGCGCGTGAGCAGGTAGAGCGGCTGTTCGCAGCTTTCATCGAGATCGTGGCAGTCGCTGATCAGGAACAGAGCGCTGCCGGGGCGGGCGATGCGGCGGGCTTCCTCCAGCAAGGTGCTCATGGGCTGGGTACCACCGCTGGCGATGGGGCTGTCCAGCGCGCCTGCGGTTTCCACCATACCGTGAATGGCGGCGAGCACCGCGTGATGGCTGCGGCGCGGGCGCACGGTATCGACACCGTGATCGGAAAACAGCAGGGCGCCGATGCGGTCGCCGTGTTGCAGCCCCGCCCAGCTGAGTGCCGCGGCGATGCTGCAGGCGGCAACGGACTTGAATGCATTCTGGCTGCCGAAGAACATGGGCGAGCGCAGGTCGAGCAGAATCACCACCGGGCGCTCGCGCTCTTCCTGGAACAGTTTGGTGTGGGCTTTGCCGGTGCGGGCGGTCACGCGCCAGTCGATGGAGCGCACATCGTCACCGGGCTGGTAGTAGCGCACTTCCTCGAAGTTCATACCGCGCCCGCGGTAGCGGGTGAGCAGGTTGCCGGCCTGATCGCTGCGGTTGACCCGCGGCTTGAACAGGCGCAACTGGCGGGCGATATGACGCAGGCGCACCAGCGGTGCCACCGTTGGATAGGCGCCGCGGATGTTCAGGTCGTTGTGATTGATGGTCTTCTGCACGTCTGCTCGAAATTCTGTGGCGCTACTTTCAATGACTGATGCTTTAGATGGCCGGAACCTGTTGCAGCAGGCGGTGAATGACCTGGTCGGCGCTGGCGCCGGCGGCCTCCGCTTCAAAGCTCAGCAGCAGGCGGTGGCGCAGGACATCCGGCGCAATGGCCATGACGTCGTCCGGGGTAACGTAGTCGCGCCCGGCAAGCCAGGCATAGGCGCGCGCGCAGCGGTCCAGGGCGATGGTGGCGCGGGGGCTGGCGCCGAAGTCCAGCCAGGACGCCAGCTCGTCGTCGTAGCGATGGGGTTCGCGGGTGGCGATGATCAGCTGCACGATGTACGTTTCCACCGCTTCGACCATGGTCAGGTCGAGAATTTCCTGGCGTGCGGCAAAGATCGTATTCTGGCTGATGATGCTCTCGGGCCGACCCTCTCCGTGACTTGCTTCCGCGCGGGCCAGCTTCAGGATTTTGGTTTCCGCCTCGGCATCCGGGTAGTTCAGGTTGACCTGCATCAGGAAGCGGTCGAGCTGGGCTTCGGGCAGGGGATAGGTGCCTTCCTGCTCGATCGGGTTCTGTGTCGCCATGACCAGGAAGAGGTCCGGCAGGGAGTAGGTCTTGCGGCCGACGCTGATCTGGCGCTCGGCCATGGCCTCCAGCAGGGCAGACTGTACCTTGGCCGGCGCGCGGTTGATCTCATCCGCGAGAATCAGATTGTGGAACACCGGCCCGGGCTGGAAATGGAATTCGCCGGTTTCCGGCCGGTAGATGTCGGTGCCGGTAATATCCGAGGGCAACAGGTCCGGGGTGAACTGCACCCGGTGGAAGTCCCCCTCGATGGCATCCGCCAGGGTTTTGATGGCTTTGGTCTTGGCGAGGCCCGGGGCGCCCTCCACCAGAAGGTGTCCGTCGGCCAGCAGTCCTATGAGGATGCGGTTGACCAGAATCTCCTGGCCAATAATCTGCTGTTCCAGCCAATCACCCAGAATTTTTATCTGTGGGCGTGTGTCCATATCGTCACTTCTTTTGCCAATTTCCTGTTTCAATACGCTGCCCGGGGCGGGAGGCTATCTATCATCTTTATATATAGCTACTTGTCCGGTTTTCGCGGGCCGGTTGATTTTAGCGGCGATGCGCCGAGAGGCAACCGCTGGCCCGCATCGGGCCACCTAAAGGCGGAAGAGTAGACAATTATTCTGACGTTTTGTTCTACCTTGATTCAGCAAATGTAGCATTCTTGCGCGCAATGGCGGTTGCGCGTTGATGGGAGGAAGCACGTGAATATGGCGACGGTCATTACCGATAGCCGGGAAGAGCTACTGACACAGGTCAGTGAGCTGATAGGGAAGAAGCTGGGCGACAAGGCGGGCCCGGTGGCGGCGTTTGCCGCGCAGTTTCTGAATCAGTACCCGCTGGAAGATCTGGCGGGGCGGCGCCTGGCGGATGTGTACGGGTGTATCTACACCTGCTGGGACTTTATCCAGCAGCGCACCGCCGGGGAGCCGAAGATCCGCGTATTCAACCCGCGGCTGGAGGAGCACGGTTGGGAGTGTTCCCACACGGTAGTCTGCGTACTGCAGCGGGACATGCCATTCCTGGTGGACTCCGTGCGCATGGAGATCAACCGCCGTAACACCGTCATCCACTCCATCAAGAGCACCGTGATGCAGCTGCAGCGCGGGGAAAATGGCCGACTGCAGCAACTGCTGCCACCGGGCCACAAGGACGAGGAGGGCCGCCAGGATGATCCGAGTGTATCCAGCGAGGCGCTGATCTACCTGGAGATCAACCTGGACACCTCCGCGTCCCACGCCTCGGAACTCGGTCGCTCCCTGAGGGAGATCCTCAGTGATGTGGAACTGGTGGTGGACGATTATGTGCCGATGCTGGATACCTGCGCGGCCATGGAGGACCAGCTTCACACCGGCGTGGCGGACAATGCGGCCAACCTGGAGGAGGCGAGCGCTTTCCTGCAGTGGATGCGCGACGGCAACTTTACCTTCCTCGGCTACCGCGAATACGAATTCTGCCAGCAGGGTGACAAGAAGGTGCTGTGCGAGGTGGATAACCGTCGCCTTGGTATCTTCAAGAACCTGGAACAGCCCGCCGAGCCGACCCCGGAATACGCCTTTAACGAGGGCAAGCAGCGCTTTTACCAGGGCCCCAACTTCCTCACCTTCGCCAAGTCCTCAGTGAAATCCCGGGTACACCGCGCGGCCTATTCCGACTATGTGAGCATCAAGCGCTACGACGCCGACGGTGAAGTGATCGGCGAGTCCGCGTTTATGGGGCTGTATACCTCGCCGGTGTACACCGAGAGCCCGTCAAAGATTCCCATCATCCGCCGCAAACTGGCCTCGGTAATCGAACAGAGCGGCCTCGCGCCCACCAGCCACGACGGCAAGGCGCTGAAGCGGATACTCGATACCTTCCCCCGCGACGAACTGTTCCAGAGCAGCACCTCGGAGCTGTTCGAAACGACCCTGGGCGTGCTGGCGATGAACGAGCGCGCGCGGCTGCGTCTGTTCATGCGCAAGGACCCGTTTGGCAAGTTTGTCAGCGCCATGGTGTATGTGCCGCGGGACCAGTTCAACAGTGAAATCCGTGAGCGCATCAGCGACCGGATCGCGCGCACCATACACGCGCTGGATTACGACTTTACGACCTATTTTTCCGAATCGATTCTCGCCCGGGTGCACCTGGTATTCCGTGTCGACCCCAATGAACCGGTGGAATTTGATGTAGCGCGACTGGAGGCGCAAATCGTGGATATTACCCGCAGCTGGGAAGATGTTTTCCAAAGATCCCTGATCGAGACCCACGGCGAGGAAGTCGGCAGTCGCCTGATCAGCACCTTCGGGCAGGCGTTCCCGGCGGGTTACCGAGAGGATTTTGAGCCTCGTATCGCGGTGCAGGATGTGAGTTCTATTCAGGAGCTCAGTGAGAAGAACCGCGTCGCCATGAGCTTCTATCAGCCGATAGGTGCCGAGCCGGGCAGTCTGCGCTTTAAGGTATTCAACCTGGGCAGCGGTCTGACCCTGTCCGATGTGATTCCGGTGCTGGAGCACCTCGGCCTGCGGGTGATGGGGGAGTTTCCCTACACCATCCGCCCGCAGGGGCGCCAGGATGTGTGGATGCACGAGTTCCACCTGGAGTTCGGCCTGCCCACACGTATTGATGCCCAGGCCTCCCGCTCCCTGTTCCAGGATGCCTTCGCGGCGATCTGGGACGGTGTTGCCGAGAGCGATGCGTTCAACCGCCTGGTGCTGGCCGCGCGGCTCAACTGGCGCGAAGTCACCATGTTGCGCGCCTATGCCCGTTACCTGAAGCAGACCAAGTTCAGTGCCAGTCAGTCCTACATCGCCACGACACTGGCCAACCACGTGGAGATCACCCGCAACCTGGTAGCGCTGTTCCGCGCCATGTTCGATCCGCGCATCAACTCGGCGGACCGCCAGGACCAGTCGCGGGTCGAGCGCCTGATCAAGAAGATTCACGATGGCCTCGACGGCGTGGACAACCTCAACGAAGACCAGGTGATCCGCCGCTACCTGGACCTGATCCGCGGCACCCTGCGCACCAACTTCTTCCAGCTGGACGCGCAGGATCAGCCGAAAGACTATATCTCGATCAAGTTCAGCCCGCGGGATATCCCGAATATTCCCGAGCCGCGCCCGGAGTTCGAGATTTTCGTGTACTCGCCCCAGGTGGAAGGGGTGCACCTGCGCGGTGGCAAGGTGGCGCGCGGTGGCCTGCGTTGGTCCGATCGTCTGGAAGACTTCCGCACCGAAGTGCTGGGCCTGGTTAAAGCCCAGAACGTGAAGAATGCGGTGATCGTCCCCAGCGGCGCCAAGGGTGGCTTTGTGGTGCGCAAACCGCCGGTGGACAACAGCCGCGAGGCCTTTATCGAGGCCGGTATCAGCTGCTACAAGACGTTTATCCGCGGTCTGCTGGACATCACCGACAACCTGAAAGACGGTGAAGTGATTCCGCCAGAGCGCGTGATCCGCCGCGACGCCGACGACCCCTACCTGGTGGTGGCGGCCGACAAGGGCACTGCGACCTTCTCGGATATCGCCAACGGCATCGCCGCCGAATACGACTTCTGGCTGGGCGATGCGTTCGCTTCCGGCGGCAGCAACGGCTACGACCACAAGAAGATGGGCATCACCGCCCGCGGCGCCTGGGTGTCCGTGCAGCGCCACTTCCGCGAGATGGGGGTCAATGTACAGGCCGAGAACTTCTCCGTGATCGGAATCGGTGATATGGCCGGCGACGTGTTCGGCAACGGTATGTTGCTGTCCGAGCATATCTGCCTGAAGGGTGCCTTCAACCACCTGCATATCTTCGTCGACCCCAACCCGGATGCTTCCTCGAGCTATATCGAGCGCAAGCGCCTGTTCGAGCTGCCGCGCTCAAGCTGGGCCGATTACAACCTGAGCCTGATCTCCAAGGGCGGCGGCATCTTCGAGCGCCGCGCCAAGTCGGTAAAAATCAGCCCGGAAATGAAACAGGCCTTCGCAATTACTGAAGACCAGCTGACCCCGAACGAGCTGATCAGCGCGATGCTCAAGGCGCCGGTTGACCTGATCTGGAACGGCGGTATCGGCACCTACGTGAAAGGCAGTGGAGAGAGCCACGCTCAGGTGGGTGACAAGTCCAACGACAACCTGAGGGTCAACGGCAATCAGCTGCGCTGCAAGGTATTTGGTGAAGGCGGCAACCTGGGCATGACCCAGCGCGGTCGTATCGAGTTCTCGCTGAATGGCGGTCGCTGTAACACCGATTTTATCGACAACGCCGGCGGTGTGGACTGCTCGGACCACGAGGTCAACATCAAGATCCTGCTGGACAAGGTGGTGGCCAACGGTGACCTCACCGACAAGCAGCGCAACCAGCTGCTGGAGGAAATGACCGAGTCGGTGGCGGAGCTGGTGCTGGACAACAACTACAACCAGACCCGCGCCCTGAGTGTCGCGGCCTATCAGGTTAGCGACCGTTTCGATGAATACCGCCGTACCATCAACGCCCTGGAGGCCGAAGGGCGCCTGCGCCGCGCGCTGGAATTCATTCCGGACAACGAGACCCTGATCGAGCGCCAGAATAAGCACCAGTACCTGACACGCCCGGAGCTTTCCGTATTGATTTCCTACGTGAAAGTGAAGTTGAAGGAAGAGCTTCTTCACGCGCACATCATCGACAACGACTATGTGCAGACCTCGGTAGAATCCGCCTTCCCGCCGGCCCTTGTGGCCCGCTACAAGGCGCTGGTGTATGACCACCAGCTGCGCCGTGAAATCGTCTCCACCCAGGTGGCGAATGAAATGGTCAACAGCATGGGGATCACGTTCTACCATCGCATCAGCAGCGCAACCGGTGCCGACATCGATACGATTTCCGCGGCCTATGTCAGTGCCCGCGATGTGTACCTGATGCCGGAGTTCCAGGACGGTGTCGCCGCACTGGATTACCAGGTGCCCGCTGAAATGCAGCTGCAGCTGATGAATTCAATGATCGGCCGGGTGCGTCGCGCTACGCGCTGGTTTATTCGCAACCGTCGTGGCGATCTGGATCCGGCGCAGGAGCGCGCACTGTTCCAGGAACCAGTACAGCGGGTGATCCGCGCGCTGCCGGAAGTGCTGAGTGGGGAGCCCCTGCGCGAGTGGAAGTCCCGCCAGGAGTCGCTGCTGGCGGCGAAGGTGCCCGAGCAGCTGGCGCTGCTGGCCGCATCGCCCACCTACCTGTTCTCGGCACTGGGGATCTCGGATTCCGCGCGTATCAGCGACAGACCCGTGGAAGAGGTGGCCAAAACCTACTTTGCACTGGCCGACAAGCTGGGGCTTTACTGGTTCGGCAACCAGATCATCGAGCTGCCCTCGGAGACCTACTGGCAGTCCCAGGCGCGGGAAACCAGCATGGACGACCTGGACAGCCAGCTGGCACGTCTTGCGATCCACATTCTGCGCCTCGCCGGCGATGACGGCCTGGATGTGGAGACCGCGGTAGAGCGCTGGGTGGACGTGATGGCACAGCCGATTCAGCGCTGGGAGAACCTGATCAAGGAACTGAAGTCGGCGCCCCAGGGCGATTTCGCCATGTTCACCGTGGCGCTGCGGGAGTTGATGTATCTGGCCAATGCCACCGCGGACCACGAGACACTGACTGCTTGACCCGCGGTTAATCCGGCGCAGCATTGTGCGCTGGAAATCCGTACAATAGGCGGCCCGCCCGATGCGCCCCACGACAGTAGGGGCCCGGGACGGGCCGCAGTCTTGTACAGCAAACCCGCCAGACCCGGTTTCAGCGCGGGAATGAATGAAAAGGAAGGCCATGTATCAGCATTTGCGCAAAGCCCTGTTTGCGCTGGACCCGGAGCGGTCCCACCACCTGTCCATCGATGCCATAGGTGCGGCAGAGCGCCTCGGGCTCACGTCCCTGTTTGCCAGCCAGATCCCGGACGACCCGGTGGAGCTGATGGGGCTGACCTTGCCCAACCCGGTGGGACTGGCCGCGGGTCTGGATAAAAACGCCCAGGCATTTAACGGACTCGGTGCCCTCGGTTTTGGCTTTGTGGAAGTCGGCACGGTGACCCCGCGCCCGCAGCCGGGCAACCCGCTGCCACGCCTGTTCCGCCTGCCCGAAGCGGAAGCCATCATCAACCGCATGGGCTTCAATAACGAAGGTGTCGACTACCTGCTGGAGCGGGTCAAGCGCCGCCGCTATTCCGGTGTGCTCGGTATCAACGTGGGCAAGAACTTTGATACCCCGGTGGAAAGCGCCGCGGACGATTACTGCCTGTGTATGGAAAAAGTCTACGCCCACGCGGACTACATCACGGCCAATGTCTCGTCTCCGAACACTAAAGGCCTGCGCGATCTGCAGTTTGGCGACAGCCTGAACCGCTTGCTCGAGGCATTGAAGCAAAAGCAGAAGTCTCTGGCCGAGGAGCACGACCGCTACGTGCCGCTGGCGGTGAAAATCGCTCCGGATATGGATGAAGAGGCCATTGGTCATGTGGCCAGGATGTTGCGCGACCATGAAATTGACGGGGTCATCGCCACCAACACCACGATCGACAAATCCTCCGTGGAGAACCTCGATCATGGCGGTGAAGAGGGCGGGTTGAGCGGTCGCCCGCTGGCCGAGCGCTCCACCCAGGTGATCCGCCAGCTGTCTGACGCACTGAACGGAGAGATCCCGATCATCGGCGTGGGTGGGATTTTTGACGGTGAGTCCGCCGCTGAAAAAATCCGCGCCGGCGCCACCGCGGTGCAGATCTACACCGGCTTTATCTACCGGGGCCCGGAAGTCATTCGCGAGGCGGCTGCGGCCATTGCCGAACTGCACAAGGGACGCGTGGTCAGCGAATAATTTCCACGTGATTGGTAACGAAAAAATCCCGAGGCTGTGACGGACACAGCCCCGGGATTTTACTGTTCACTTGTGCATGCTTGGTTTACATATTGGCCATGCGCTGAGCCAAAGCCGCGCGACCAAAACCGCTCCAGTAATCCTGTCGCCCCTGGCGCCAGCCATTTACCCATTCCTGATGCTGTGATCCACTCTCGTGGGGACAGCTGTCGTGGTTTCTGCCTTCGACGGCAGCAACGTAACCTTTGTGGAAAGCTCTATCGTTGGGATTACGTTTTTGGCGTTTCATAGATAGGGTACCTCGAACTTCTTCATGGGCTCTTTTTCATCGACGCCGGGGAGAAGGTCCGTCAGCATCAACAATTTTCCCCCTGCGCAAAAACCAGCTTATTGTGAAAGTGGTTTGGCGAGAAGGGTGTCAGTAGACCAGATGCCATGCGGTGTCGGAATGAACGATTTTTTCTGAAAATCCGGTGGTTTAGACGCATTCCGTATAGCTACAAACGTTGTTGCAGGGCCGCAAGGAATGGAAGAATGCGGTACTGCTTTCCGGTATCCTTGCGCCACTTACGTATCGCCAAGGCCGCGACTGGCCAGTATGCCCGTCCCGCTAAAGCCAGAACTGCCAATTACACACGAGACCGATCCTTTGACTGCCCAGTATTCTTTTACCGCGACCTGCCCCAAGGGGCTGGAAAATGTACTTGCCGACGAGCTGCGCGCACTGGGTGCCCCGGTGGATCGGGAGCAGCCCGCGGCGGTGCGCTTTTCCGGCGATCTCACCCTGGCCTACCGCGTCTGCCTGTGGAGCCGCCTGGCCAACCGTGTGCTGCTCAATCTGGGCCAGGCAAAGATTGAAGATGCCGAGGCGCTGTACCGCGCGGTGGTGGAAATTCCCTGGGAGCAACACATCAGCCCAACCGGGGTACTGTGGGTGCAGGTTTCCGGGACTAACCGGGAGATCCGCAACAGTCAGTTTGGGGCACAGAAGGCCAAGGATGCGATTGTGGATCGGCTGCGCCAGGCGACGGGCGCGCGCCCGGATGTGGACAAGCGTGACCCCGACCTTTCGGTCATGCTGCGCCTGCATCGGGACAGCCTGGAGATCGCCATCGATCTGTGTGGCGACAGCCTGCACCGTCGCGGCTATCGCACCCATATCGGTGCCGCGCCGCTGAAGGAGAATCTGGCCGCAGCGCTGTTGATGCGGGCCGGCTGGCCTGCGATCGCTGCCGAGGGCGGTGCGCTGCTCGACCCCATGTGTGGTTCCGGGACTTTTCTGGTGGAAGGGGCGCTGATGGTTGCGGATATCGCTCCGGGCCTGATGCGTGAAAGTTTCGGTTTTGAGCGCTGGCTCAACCACCAGAATGACCTCTGGTTGCCACTGCGCGAAGAAGCGTTGCAGCGTCGCGTCGAGGGGCTGCAGAAGCCGCTGCCGGAAATCCGCGGATACGATGCCGATGCCAAAGTACTGTTTGCCGCGGAATCGAATATCGCGCGCGCAGGTCTGGACAAGCATGTACGTGTCAGTTGCCGCCCGGTCGCCGCGTTCAAGGTGCCGAGCCACCGCCAGGTCAAACCCGGGCTGGTGATCACCAATCCGCCCTACGGCGAGCGCCTTGGCGAACAGGAAGCGCTGCGGGAGACCTACGCCGAGCTGGGCCGCCAGTTAAAGCAGGAGTTCGGTGGCTGGAAGGCGGCGATCTTCACCGGTAACCCGGAGCTGTGCCACTCCACCGGCCTGCGCTCTCACAAGCAGTACAAGCTGTTCAACGGCAGTATTCCCAGCCAGTTATTGCTGTTCGATATTCATCAGCAGCGCGCGGGTGATGCCGGCGGGGCGGAGCGCAGCCAGTCGCGCCTGTCCGACGAGGCGCAGATGGTGGCCAACCGGCTGCGGAAAAACCTGCGCACGACGGGTAAATGGGCAAACAAAAACGGGATAGAGAACTACCGGTTGTACGACGCGGATCTGCCGGAATTTTCCGCGGCCATTGACGTATACCGTTCCACGGAAGGACAGGCCTACGCACATATCCAGGAGTATCGGGCGCCGGCCAGTATCCCCGAGCAGAAAGCGCGCGCCCGTCTGAGTGAACTGGTGCGGGCCACACGGCATGTGCTGGATCTTCCCGCGTGCAATGTATCGATTAAGGAACGCCGCCGGCATTCGCACAAGGAAAGTGGCAGCCAGTACCAGAAGCGGGGAGAGGGCGGCCAGGCGTTCTGGGTGGAAGAATACGGCGCGCAGCTGGAGATCAATCTCTGGGACTACCTGGATACCGGCCTGTTTCTCGACCACCGTCCGGTCCGGCAGTACCTCAGGCAGATTGCCAAAGGCGGCAAACTCCTGAACCTGTTTTGCTATACCGCCACCGCGACCGTACAGGCGGCCCTTGGCGGTTGTGTGGAAAGCACCAGTGTGGACCTGTCGAAAACCTACCAGGCGTGGGCGCAGCGAAATTTCCGGCAAAACGGGATGGATCCGTATCGCCATCAGTTGATCGAAGCCGATTGCCTGCAGTGGTTGCAGGCGGCGCAACAGAACCGGCGCGGCCACTACGATGTGATTTTCCTGGATCCGCCGACCTTCTCCAATTCGGCAAAAATGCAGGGTGTGCTGGATATCCAGCGGGATCACGCGGAACTCATCCGCCAGTGCATGGCGCTGTTGCGCCCTGACGGTACGCTGCTGTTCTCGAACAACCTGCGCAGTTTCAAGATGGACGGGGAAATTCAGGACGAGTTTGCGGTTGAAAACCTTTCATCCAAATTGCTGGACAAGGATTTTCAGCGCAACCCGAAGATTCACAATGTGTGGGAAATCAAGGCGCGTTAACGCCAGCGGGGCAGGGGGCGGCGCTTTCGCAAGTGCCGCCCATCGATTCAGAGTTCCATCACCAGGCGGAAGCCCACTTCTTTTGATGTCGCTTTTTCACTGAGGCCGGTGCGGTAGTCGGAAGTGATATTGCGCAGGGGCTCGCGCATGGAGCCGCCGCGGATCACACGCAGTTCGCAGTTCTTCAGCTGCACCGGGCGCGCGTCGTTGCGGTGGTTGGTGAAGTCGCCGAGGAAGCAGTCCTGCACCCACTCGCCCACGTTGCCCGAGGTGTCGTACAGGCCGTAGGGGTTGGCCTTGTAGTTGGCCACTGGCGCGCTGGAAATGCTGAACAGGGAATTGAATTCACTGGCACAGCCGCGGCGGCAGTTCGCTTTGCCCCTGGCGCTGCCGTCGCCCCACCAGAACGGGGTGTCGGTGCCCGCGCGCGCGGCAAATTCCCACTCCGCCTCGCTGGGCAGGCGGTATTTCTGCCCGGTCTCTTCACTCAGCCATTTCGCGTAGCGCTGTGCGTCCTGCCAGCTGATGTTGATTGCCGGGCGGTTGCCACGGCCCCAACCCTCATCCGATGGCAATGCGCGGCCGCTGGCTTTGGCGTAGCGGTCAAAATCGTTGAAGGTGACTTCGTGCGTGCCTATGGCATAGGGGCGGGTGATGGCGATCTTGTGTTCCGGGCTGGTGAACGGCCGACGGTTGTTGCCCATGGTGAATTCACCGGGCGCGACCACCGCCATTTCGGGGCCCTGGCCGCCAGACTTGAGCGGCGACTGGAAGCTCTTGCCGGGGAAGAACTTGCGCTCCAGTTGCACGGCCAGATTCACGTCGGCAGCACTGATTTCAATCCAGCGGCGCACGGTACTGTAGCCGGGCTTGCTCACTTCAATATCGTAGCGTCCCGGCTCCAGGGACATGCCCGGGGTATAGCGCGGCACGATATTCATGATGCGCACACGGGCGTCGCGCGGTTTCGCGGAAACTTTCAAGGCATAGGTGGGTGGGGTTTCTTCCACCGCCGGTGGCTCGGGCGAGACCGCAGCCGGGCCTGTTTCTGCCGCAGGCTCACTGCCTTTTTCGGCTGGCGCGTTTTCCGGTTCTTCTGGTGCCTCTGACACGGAAGCCGCGACCACCGGCGCAGGTGTCACCGGCGCGGGCGTATGGCGCAGCACCGGGCGAACCTGATTGGCTTCATTCACTTCCCGTGCGCTCAGTGGCCCCGGAAGCTCGGCCGGAGTGGCGCCGTCGATTGCCGTTTCCGGCAGCAAAAGTTGCGAGGTGATACCCACCGCCTCGTTTACCAGCCCGGATTCACTCTGCCACTGGAACTTGTTGCTGAACAGGCTGAACAGCACCCATACAAAAGCGAGACTCGCGGCCAGGGTGCCGGCAAACAGCCAGGAACGACGCTTTACCGGCGCCGACTGCTGCATCACCTGCTGGATGCGCATGATGGTCTGTTGCTCGGCGCGGGGGTTCTGCTGGTGCAGCGGCTGATCGCGCCAGCGTGCCCAGCTCGCGCTCAGGCGATCGCTGAGTGTGCCGTAGAGCGTCATCACCAGGGCGCGCAGCAGGCTGGACACCCGCACCGAGGTGTTGTTCATTTTCGTGGTGGTGGTGGGCGTCTTGCCGTCCAGTGCCGCCAGCAGCTGGTCGATAGCATCCACCACATCGAGCCCGCGCTGAAAGCGCTGGTCGGGGTCCTTGGCGAGGAAGCGGTCGATCAGTCCCTGGTACAGGGAGTGGCGCGCGGGCAGGCGGGGGATCGGGTCGGTCAGGTGCTTGATCGCAATGGCCACCGCTTCCTCGGCCTGGAAAGGCACCGCGCTGGTGAGCATTTCGTAAAAAACCACCCCCAGGCTGTAGAGGTCGGCGCGCCCATCCACGGCGGCGCCGCGGGCCTGCTCCGGACTCATGTAATGGGGGGTGCCAACCACCATGCCGGTGTTGGTCATGCGCGTGGTGCGCGCGACGGCGCGAGCGACACCGAAGTCGGTAAGCACCGCGGAGCCGTCCTCGCGAAACAGAATATTTTCCGGTTTCAGATCCCGATGCACATAGCCCTTGTTGCTGGCATGATCCAGCGCCATGGCGATCTGGCGGGTGATATGCAGCGCTTCCAGGGGTTCGATTGCGCCCTTGGTGAGGGCATCCGCCACCGAGCCACCGGGCAGGTAGTCCATGGCGATGTAATTCAGGCTGCGATAGCGGCCGATGTCGTGAATGGCAACGATGTTGGGGTGGGAGAGCTGGCCGACAATGTTGGCTTCGCGCTGGAAGCGTTCACTGAAAATCGGGTCGGCATTGAGCACCGGCGACATGACTTTCAGGGCGACCTGGCGGCCCATGCTGCGCTGGGTGGCCAGGTAGACGGTCGACATACCGCCCTGGTTAATCTTCTTCAGGATCTGATAGCCGGGAATTTCCAGCGAAGCGGCGCCGCTGCTGACAACTTCCATTCGAGCCTGTCCCTATGCCTATCCGTTCAGCAGCTGCCAGGCCGCAAACGCACTTAGTGAAAAAATAATCGCCAGTGTAGCGATTTTCACCGCAAGTGTGCCCTTGACGGAAAAAAATTGGCGGGACTCAGTTTCCTTTGCCGGTGTGCGGGAGTTCCGGTTTTGAGAATTTGGCGTCGCAGAGTCTGGTGAGCTGATTACCTGCACGGTGATGTTGTCGCGCCCACCGGCGTCGAGCGCGGCGGCAATCAGTAACTCGCTGGCGCGCTGGTTGTCGGCGTTGTCCGCCAGTACCCGGCAAATTTCCGCTTCGCTGACATCGTTGCTGAGGCCGTCACTGCACAGCAGCAGTCGTTGCCCGGCATTCCAGGAAAAAGACGCGCGGTCGATTTCCAGGCTGGGATTGGTGGAGCCGCCAATGCAGCGGGTGATCACATGGCGGTTGGGGTGGCTGGCGGCTTCTTCCTGGTTAATGGCTCCGGAGTCCACCAGCATCTGCACGTAGGAATGGTCGACGGTCAGCTGCTTGAGTGAGCCGTGGGGCAGCTGGGCGCTGTCCTGTTCGGTAGTGGGAGGGGTCCAGAGGTAGGCGCGGCTGTCGCCGACCCAGTAGATATGAAAATAACCGCCGTCTTCGGCCACCACCACGGCAGTGGTGCCCATGGCGGCAGTGGTGCTCTCATCGCCGATCAGCAGGGCGTGCGCACGGCGCAGGGCCTGTTCGTAGTGGCGGTCTGTGGCGGAGGAACGCTGGATTTCTTCAACCACGGTCTGGCTCGCAATCTCGCCGGCCTGGTGGCCCCCGAGTCCATCGGCGACTACCCAGATACCCCGGGTCTCGTCCCCCCAGAATGCGTCTTCGTTCTGTTCGCGGCGATATCCGGTGTGGGTGGCTCCGGCGCTACGCTTCGCTGCGCTGACGGCGGGCTGGCTCACACCACTGGGGCGTTCCCGTACTTTGGCTTCACTCACTGGTATGCAACTACCTGTTACTGACCTGTTACCTGTCGTTATTGTCGAAAGCGCCAAACCGGGCAGATCCATGCGGTTTTCAACACTTCCATACTAGAGCCTGCCTGCATTGTAAGCTGCAAACGGAATCACAGGCTAATGAAATTGGCCGTGATAAACTTTTGCGCAATGTGCTTGGGGGGCTGAACCTTCGGTGATCCGAGCAATGGTTAAAAATTGTACACTTTTGCGTGCTTTTAAGGAAGCCGGACAATGCTGAAACTTTGTGACGTAAAAGATGCCACCCAGAGCGTGTGGCTGGTGGCCCCGAAAGTGACCATCGGTCGCGGCAATCAGTGTGACCTGACCCTGGCGGATGCCTCGATCGCCAAGCTGCACGCGGAAATCCTTGTGGACGGCGAGGAGCTGGAACTGCGCAACCTCGCAGGGAAAGGCCAGCTGGCAGTGAACGGCAGGGCCGTCGACGGCAGTTGCAAGCTACAGCGAAATGACCGTGTGCAACTGGGTGACCGCAATCTGGCCGTGGTGGATCCGAAAATCACCCGCCTCAAGGCCGCCGGCGCCAGTGCCAATGTGGCCTGGGCCCTGCGCGCGAATCACCCGGCGATTGTCGGGCGCGTATTCCCGGTGCGGGAGACCAGTGTGGTGGGGCGCTCGGACGACTGCGACCTGACCTTTGCCATGTCCCACCTGTCGCGGCGCCACGCGCGCCTGGAAGTGCGCGACGGTCTGTTGTTCGTGGTCGATCTCGGTTCCGCCAACGGTACCTTTCTGAATAATCAGCGGGTCACCGAGAGCCGTGTCCGCCGCGGTGACGAGCTGCGTTTCGACAGCCTTAGCTTCAGTGTCGTGGGGCCGGCGGACGATATCGATAAAACCACCGTGCGCCAGGCGGTCAATATTCCGGAAGCGATGCGCCAGAGCGCGGCACTGGACCAGGCCATGCAGCGCGGGCGCGTGCGGGACAGCGGCAAGGTAACGGCTTCGCCGGAGGTGGCGGCTTCCCAGCGCTATAGCGGTGACTCCGCCGCGGCGGGGAACAGTGGGTGGATCTGGGTAGGTCTGCTGGTCGCGGGCGCCGCGGTCGCCGGTTACTTCTGGGCCCAGGGCCAGGGCCTGGTCTGACGGTCGCTATGTCTGGAACTGATCACACCCTGATTCTCTACACCACGCTCGGCTGCAGCCTGTGCGAGAAAGCCAAAGTGGAAATCTGGCCGCAGCTGGAGCAATTCCAGCTGCAGCTTCAGTCAGTGGATATAGCCGAAGACGAACACTTGACCCGGTTGTTCGGCTGGAGCATCCCGGTGGTTGGCCTCGGCGACACCGCCGATGTCCTTTGCTGGCCGTTTACCTCGCACGAACTCGAAGAGTGGCTTCGAGTTCGTCTCCAGTAACCCCCCTCCAGGACGTTTCTCAGAGCTTCGCCTCCGCCTCATTTTTCCGTAGCAGTGGCGCCTTGTCACCGCTGCGATAGGCATAGATCACCGAGTACGACAGCACGTTTTGCACATACTTGCGGGTCTCACTGTAGGGGATGGTTTCGATCCAGACATCGAATGGCAGTTTTTTGTCGGTGTCTTTGAGCCAGCGGGAAACCCGCGTCGGGCCGGCGTTATAGGCTGCGGCGGCGAGGAAGCGGTTGTTGTCGAAGCGTTTCAGTAGCGAGTTCAGATAGAAGGATCCGAGACTGATATTGGTGTTGGGGTTCAGTAGATCCCAGCTGCGTCTGTAGGGAACCCCCGCCTTACGCGCGGTCGCCCTTGCGGTGGAGGGCAGCAGCTGCATCAGCCCCATGGCGCCGGCATGGGACTTCGCATCGTGGCTGAAGTGGCTCTCCTGGCGCGCGACAGCCAGCACCAGATAGGTGTCCAGTGCCGTTTTCTTGCCCATGCGACCGGCCACATCGCTGACGATATCGGAGAATGCGAGGGGGAAGCGCAGCTCCAGGTCATCCAGATAGTCCGCAGCGAGGATCGACTGAATCGACTTGTGGTACCAGCCCCAGGCACTGGCAACCTTGCCGGCGGTCATCAACTCCTCGGTACTCATCTTGTCGGTGGCGTAATCCCACTCCCGGCGCGCGTGGTAGAACTCACCGATCGCCTGCAGTTCTTCCGCGCGCTGCATACCGGGCAGCGCCGCGACCTTGTCGACCAGCTCGGGGGTTATGGGCGCCGGGCGGTCGACAAAACTGTAGTCTTTACCGAGGGTGTCGGACGCGAGAAAACCGTAATAGCTGCGCTCCCTGGCGGCTTTCTGGTACAGCTTCTGGGCCAGTGCGGAGCGCTCGGCATTGTTCTTTTTGCTGGCGGCCAGTTGCTCGTTGATGGCGCGGGCCTTCCAGTACAGCCAGCGGTCCCAGTTCTGGTCGGCTTCCGGGAGCTGGTCGATCCAGAATTCCACCTGTGCCCAGTCCATCTCCCGCAGCGACTGGCGGATCAGCCACTCCGAGGTGCGCAGATCAAAAAAGCCCGGATTGGACTTGATCAGGGTTTCGAGCCCTTTCTGGTCATCCTGGCGGGCGAACTGCAGGGCCAGGTAGCGCAGAAACTCGTCGCGCTCTTCGTCACTGAACATAT
>Ga0207814_100564_pt1 | contig 18443 bp, 17 predicted proteins | sample TtaePargueraPR_7_FD_187755 | JGI IMG/M metagenome (GOLD analysis project Ga0207814, IMG submission 187755) | Aerobic enrichment media microbial communities from Bioluminiscent Bay, La Parguera, Puerto Rico - Tt and P1 (2) (SPAdes) | ecosystem: Environmental > Aquatic > Marine > Unclassified ... | reverse complement strand
AAGCCCCACCGGGGGCGTATCGTCAGCCAGGATGCCGAAATAGAACACGAACATGTGGACCGCGATCAGCGGCACCAGCAGCCCGCTGGCCGCGCCGACCGAGACGATCACCGGGGCCATCAGCGACGACACGACGATGTAGTTCGCCGTGGTCGGCAGGCCCATACCGAGGATCAGGCTCATGATCGCGACCAGCAGCAGCATGGCCATCAGGTTGCCGCCGGACAGGAACTCGACGAATTCGCCGACCACCTGGTGTGCGCCGGTCAGCGAAATGGTGCCGACAATGATGCCGGCCGCGCCGGTCGCGACGCCGATGGCGATCATGTTGCGGGCGCCTGCGATCATCCCGGCGATAAAGTCGTTGATGCCGACCCGGAAAGCCGCACCCACCTCACCGGCACCGCGCAGCACCGCCTTGATGGGATGCTGGGTGATGACGATGAAGATCATCGACAGCGTCGCGTAGTAGGCCGAAAGCGACGGCGAGAACCGCTCGATCAGGATGCACCAGATTAGGATGACGATCGGCAGCACGAAGTGCAGGCCGGTCACCGCGACCTCACCCGGACGCGGCAGTTCCTGAAGCGGAGCGTCGGGATCGTCCATCTCCAGATCAGGATGGCGGGCCGCCAGCCCGACCAGGATCAGATAGGCGACCAGGAACAGCAGCACGACTGTGTAGAACGTGATGTCGGGGAAGGCGACCTTGATCCAGCCGAGCCCGAAGTAGACCGCGGCGGCCAGGATGCACATGAGGATGAAGCCGGTCAGCACGCCGATCAGCTTGCGCATCGCCGTCACCATCGCCGGCGGCTTGGGCAGGCCCTTGAGATCCAGCTTCAGCGCTTCAAGGTGCACGATGTAGACGAGCGCGATATAGGAGACGACGGCCGGCAGGAAGGCGTGCCGGATGATATCGGTGTAGGCGATCCCGGTGAATTCCGCGATCAGGAAGGCTGCGGCCCCCATCACCGGCGGGGTGAGCTGCCCGTTGGTCGACGAGGCGACCTCGACCGCGCCGGCCTTTTCCGGCGGGAACCCGGTCCGCTTCATCAGCGGGATCGTGAAGGTGCCGGTGGTCACCACGTTGGCGATCGAGGAGCCCGAATAAAGGCCCGACAATGCCGAAGCGACGACGGCAGCCTTGGCCGGCCCGCCGCGCAGATGGCCGAGTACGGCGAAGGCGAACTTGATGAAGTAGTTGCCGGCGCCGGCCTTCTCCAGAAGAGAGCCGAACAGCACGAACAGGAAGATCATCGAGGCGGATACGCCGAGCGCGACGCCGAACACGCCCTCGGTCTGCATCCAGTAGTGCCACATCGCCTTGCCGTAGGAGGCACCGCGCCACTGGATCGCCTCGGGCAGCCAGCTCGAGTGCCCGAAGAACACGTAGCAGACGAACACGCCGGCGACGATCACCAGCGGCAGCCCGAGCGCCCGGTAGACGGCAATGGCCAGTATCACCATGCCGATGGTCGAAGCGACCAGATCGCTGGTCGTCGGCAGGCCGGCGCGCGCCGAAATCGCATCGTCGAAAACGATCAGATACAGACACGCGTAGACGCCAAGGATCGCCAGAATCCAGTCGTACCAGGGAATCCGGTCGCGGGCGCTGCCCTTGAACAGCGGATAGGCGAGCGCGGCCAGCGCCAGCGCGAAGGCCAGATGGATCACGCGCGCCTCGAAATTGTTGAGGACGACGTTGATGCCGAACGTCTCGGTGATCCAGTAGGGGACGTTGGAGGCGATGTAGAGCTGGAACACCGACCACAGGAATGTCAGCGTGGCGATGAACAGCCCGATGGAGCCTGGAACGTTGCGCGCACCGGTATCGACCTGCGCCACCAGTTCATCGACGTCGATTTCACGCTTATGGACTTCGTCTGCCATGCCGCCCTCGGATCGCTAGATCGTCGCCCCCCAGCGACAGCCCCCTGACAAATGAAATTCGGGGCACCCCCAACATCGGCCCTGAATCCGGGCCGGCTCAATTGAAAAAGCAAACGGGGACGGCCGGCAGGCCGTCCCCGGTAACGCTTACATCCAGCCGCGTTCCTTGTAGTACTTCTCGGCGCCCGGATGCAGAGGAGCGGACAGCGAGTCCTTGATCATCTCCTCTTCCTTCAGGTTGGCGAAGGCCGGGTGCAGCTTCTTGAAGTCGTCGAAGTTCTCGAACACCGCCTTGACCACCACGTAGACCACGTCTTCCGGAACGTCCGCAGACGTCACGAAGGTAGCGCCGACGCCGAACGTGTTCACGTCGGCATCCTGGCCCGGATACATACCGGCCGGGATCGTCGCCTTGCGGTAGAACGAGTTGTCGGCGACCAGCTTGTCGATCTCCGGTCCCGTCGCGTTGACCAGGTTGGCGTCACAGGTCGACAGCGTTTCCTGGGTCAGGGCCGAGGGATGGCCGACGAGCCAGAAATAGGCGTCGATCTTGTCGTCGCACAGCGCCTGTCCGGTTTCCGCCGACTTCAGCTCGGTGGCGAGCTTCAGGTCGTCACGCGTCCAGCCGAGCGCCGGCTCGATGACTTCCCAGGTCGCCCGGGTGCCGGACCCGGCGTTGCCGATGTTCAGGCGCTTGCCCTTGATGTCGGTGACGTTGTTGATGCCGGCGTCCTTGCGGGCGACGATCGTCACCGGCTCGGGATGCACGGAGAACACCGCGCGCAGGTCCTTGTAAGGCTTGCCGTCCCACTGCGCCTTGCCTTCGTAGGCGTTGTACTGGACGTCGGACTGGGCGACGCCGAATTCAAGCTCGCCGCCCTGGATCGTGTTGACGTTGTAGACGGACCCGCCGGTCGATTCCGCCGAGCAGCGGATGCCGTGTTCCTTGCGGTCCTTGTTGACCAGCCGGCAGATGGCCCCGCCGGTCGGATAGTAGACGCCGGTGATGCCACCGGTGCCGATCGACACGAACTTCTGCTGGGCGGAAGCACCGCCTGCACTGACCGCGATGGCGGCCGCGAACGCACCAATTGCCAAGTATTTCATTGGATCTCCTTCCGCTTTCGGTATCTTTCTGTACCGGCTGAAATTCCGGTTTTGCTTGAAAGGCGGGTGCGCATCTGAAGGCACGCTTCCCCTGCCGTGTATGTCAGCGTCAAATGCCGGCTAATACAACCCTCTGGCGCCTGCCGAGTTATGTGCAGCGCAGCATTGCAGGGGCGAGCAAGTGTTTGCAGAAGGCTTAGGTCGCAAGTCCGGCCAGGTCGAACCTGTGCATATCGCTGAGCAGATCAAGAAAACGATCGACGGCATAGTCCGCCGCCTGCCGCCCCTTGTCGGCGTTTGCGGCACTTGCATCGCCGAGCGCGCCGGTCTCGCTGAGATCTTTCGTCATCCAGGCGAAGGCGGTCCGCCCGGTGCCGCGCAGAACCTCGAAATCGGTTTCCATGGCAACCGAGGCCGGCACGAAATCGCGCCGTTCGCTTTCCCGGACTGAGCCGGGTTCCAGATGCAGCATCAGCGAAGTCTCGATGTCGCCGGCATGGATCCCGCGGGTGATTTCGGCATCTGAAAACAGGCCCTCCGGATAGCCCATGCGCGCCCAGCTCGTCGCGACGACGAGCATGCGGTGACGGATGCGAAGGTCCCGCGCCGCCAGTCCCATCACCTCACTGTTGCCGCCGTGCGAACTCATGATGACGAGCTTGCCGAGGCCCGCCCGCGCCACCGAGTCTCCCAGCGAGGTCAGCGTATCGAGCAGCGTTTTCGCCTCGATGTTGAGCGTGCCGGGAAAGCCGAAATGCTCGTCGCTCTTGCCGACGGCCAGCGTCGGCAGCACGAGCGCCGGCACGTCCGCCGGCATCCGCTCGACCGCCGCACGGATCAGGCCGTCCGCGATGAACGTATCGACCCCGGTCGGCAGATGCGGCCCGTGCTGCTCGGTCGCCGCGATCGGCAGGACGGCGATCCAGCCGGTCGTGTCCGCCTCGAAGTCGGTCGTGGCAAGGTCCCGCCAGTAGCGGCCCGGCGGAGGAGCAACGGTGGATGGGGCGGTCATTGGGCGGGTTTGCCTATCGCTCCAGCGCCAGCTTGGCGCCGAAGCCGACGAACACGGCACCTGCGATCCGCATAAGCCATGTCTGGAACCGCCGGTAGACCCGCATGACCGGCCCACGCGATCCGACGATGCCGCAGAATCCGTACCAGCTCGCCGACATCACCACGATGGTCGCGAACGCGGCCGCGAACAGGCCGGGCCCCGCCCCGGCCGGCAGGGCCACGGCAAACAGCGAGGCGGCGAACGCCGCCGTCTTAGCGTTGGCCAGGTTGGTCAGAAGGCCGAGCCGAAAGGCGCTGCCGGCAGAGACGTTCGAAGGAGCGGCCGCCGAGCCGGCGCTGTTCCACATCTTCACGCCCATCCAGATCAGATAGGCCGCACCGGCAAGCTTCACCGCGAGCGCGGCGACCGGCACGGTCGCGAACAGAACCTTGATGCCGAGCAGGCCGGCGAGCGCCCAGAACGATAGGCCGACGCTGATACCGGCCACCGTCGTCAGCGCCGCGACCCGGCCGTGCCGGGCCGCCATGTGCATGGTCACGAAGAAGTTCGGTCCCGGCGTCAGTACGCCGATCAGCCAGACTGCCGCCAGCGGTCCCAGGACGGATGCGTAGTCGCTCATGTCCCCTCTCCCTTCGCAGCAATCACCTCGATCTCGACCTTGAATTCGGGCCGCGCGAAGCCGGACACGATCATCAGCGTCGAAGCCGGCGGCGGCTCGCCGACGAATTCGTCGCGTGCGGCCATATAGCCCTGCAGGTGCTCGCGCCCGGACACATAGGCGTTGATGCGCACGATATCGCCGAGCGTCATACCCGCCGACTCCAGGATCGCACGGACATTGGCGAAACACAGCCGGGTCTGTTCGCCGACATCCTCGGGTACGGTCCCCTCCGGGCCGATGCCGAGCTGGCCGGAGCACACCATCAGCCGGGCCCCGGCTTCGACTTCCACCCCGTGGCTGTAGTTTGCGAACGGCGGGCAGATGCCCGCCGGCGTATGATGCGTTACCATTGCGGCCTCGCCGGACAGTCCTGAGTCCAGGACGCGATCCGATTCAAGAAAGTGACCCGGAGACGCTAATGACCCGCGCGCACCGCTGGCAAGACCTGACCACGGTCGATTTCGAGTCGCTCGACCCTGAATGCACCGTCGCCGTGCTTCCGGTCGGGGCGATCGAGCAGCACGGACCGCACCTCCCCGTCGCGACGGACGCCCTGATCGCCGACGCCGTTGCCGGCGCCGCGGTCGAAGCCGCAGTGGCCGACTCCGACCTTCCGGTGCTGCTGCTGCCGACCATGCCGGTCGGCAAGTCCAACGAACACATCGACTTTCCCGGCACCCTGACCCTGCCGGCCGAAACGCTGATCGGCCTGTGGCGCGAGATCGGCGAGAGCGTCGCCCGGTCCGGCATCCGCAAGATGGTGATGATCAATGCCCATGGCGGCCAGCCGCAGGTCATGGAGATCGTCGCCCGCGAGCTGCGCGTGCGCCACGAAATGCTGTGCGTGAGTTCGAGCTGGTGGCACATGGGCCTGCCCGACGGACTGGTGCCGGAAGACGAACAGCGCCACGGCATCCACGGCGGTCTCGTCGAGACCTCCTTGATCCTGCACCTGGCGCCGGACCTTGTGAACATGGACAAGGCCGAAGACTTCAGGCCGGTGATGGCCGAGATCGCCGCCGACAACGAAAAGCTCACCTATGTCGGCGGAGTCGGCATCGGCTGGCAGGCCCAGGACATCCACCCCGACGGCGTCGCCGGCAACGCTGCCGCCGCGACGCCGGACCTCGGCAAGGCGGTATTCGACCATGTCGTGACCGGCTACGTGAAACTGCTGACCGAGGTAGCGGCGTACCCCCTGTCGCGCATCAGGCGGCGATAAGGCAGACTTTCGGGCGTAAACGCGTCTGATTCGCTTTCCGCAGGCGCGTCTCGCTCAGGGGGGATTGCCGTGCAGGTTTTCAGACAGATCGCGTTCGTTTTCGCGGTATTGGCGAGCGTCGCCACGCTCGGTCCGATACCGGTTTCCGCCCAGGCCGGCGGCATCACCTTGCCGGAAGGAACCCGTGCGAATTCGCTCAAGGTCAAGAACAGCTGCGACTTCGCGGTCTGGATGCAACAGCAGAACATCACGGGCGCGCCGGAAATCAAAAAACTCAAATCCGGCAAGTCCTACACCTACGCCATACTCCCCGCGGGCGTTCCCTCCGCGCGGGTCTGGCCGAAAAAGGGCTGCGACAAGAATGGCCAGAACTGCAAGATCGGCCAGACCTTGCCGCCCTGTCCCTCAACCGGCTGCCAGCCGGCGATCGATTCGCTCGTGGAGGCGACGTTCGCCTGCGTCGGGCCAGGCTGTGACGTCACCAAGGCCAACACCTTCTACGATATCAGCCAGGTCGACGGGTACACGCTGCCGTTCAGGCTCACGGCCAAGGGCACCGAAACCAACTCGGCCTGCGTGAACGTCAATTGTAGCAAGTTCAGCAACTCAAGTTGCCCGAAAAACGAGGACATCAGTTCCAACGGCAAGTACCCGCAATACAAGAGCGTCGACCTGCGCGCCCGCAATCCGTCGACCAACAAGGTCATCGGCTGTTTCTCGCCCTGCGAGAAGCTGACGGCCGGCACCGCAGTTGGCGGTTTCGGGCTCGCCCCGGATTCCGACCAGGCTATCCTCTACTGCTGCCCGAGCTTCAAGGACGATCCCCAGCGAACCAAGCAGGTACAGAAAGCCTGCCTCGCCGGTCCGGTCCCGGATACGAAATATGTGAACTTCGTGCACAAGGCGTGCAACAGCCGCGCCTATGCCTGGGCCTATGACGACATCAACGGAAACCTCAGCTGCACCGGCTTCACGCGCCTGACGATGGAAATCTGCCCCGGCAAGAAGAAAAAATAGCCAGGATTGGAATCCGCCTGCGCCGCCTGTTTGCCGCTCGGACGGGCCGCGGTGGCCCTGCGGTGTGGCGGCCCTGTACCGCTCACGCAGCGTGATGATAGGCTGTGCAGCCGTCCGCGGACTGCCTCTATATTGGGCGCTCGCGGAACGGTTGGGACTATCCGGCCGAGCCGCCGCCAGCCGCGTTTGGCAGCCGGCTCGAGCGGATTCCCTGCGCAGCCGATAGGGGATAAGCGCGGGCGCGATCGTGGCATGGCGCTTGCTGACCACGAAGGGGTTTGGCGGCGTTCGGCAGTTCCGGCCGCATGCCGCTTTTTGCTGAAAGTCGTGGCCCGGACCGGTCCGGCGCCGCACATCGATACCGGACGTCGCCGCGAGGTCCGGTTCTCTAGCAAGGGAGGTTTTTCGAGATGGTTCTGCACATGCGCAACATTGCGGCCGTGGGGGCTCTGTCAGCCGCGATCGGCCTTGCCGGCCCGGCCGCCGCTCTCGACGAAGTCACCTTCGGCACGAACTGGCTTGCCCAGGCCGAGCACGGCGGCTTCTACCAGGCGATCGCCGACGGTACCTACGAGAAATACGGTCTGGACGTGTCGATCCGCCAGGGCGGGCCGCAGGCGGGCAACCAGGCGCTGCTGATCGCCGGCAAGATCCAGTTCTACATGCAGGGAAACATGCTCTCGCCGTTCGACGCCGCCGAGCAAGGCATCCCGGTCGTCGAGGTCGCCGCGATATTCCAGAAGGAACCGCAGGTCCTGCTCGCCCATCCCGACGCCGGCATCGACACGTTCGAGGACCTCGCCAAGCTGCCGACCCTGTTCCTGTCGAAGGACGGATACTCGTCCTATTTCCTGTGGATGAAGTCGGCCTTCGAGGGCTTCAGCGATGCGCAGTACAAGCCCTATACGTTCAACCCGGCGCCGTTCATCGCCGACAAGGAATCCGCACAGCAGGGCTACATCACATCGGAGCCCTACGCGATCGAAAAGGAAACCGGCTGGTCACCGAAGCTGTTCCTGCTTGCCGACTACGGCTTCGACACCTATTCCACCCTGATCGAGGGTATGAAGGACTATGTCGAGGCCAACCCGGACATCACCAAACGGTTCGTCGAAGCTTCGATCATCGGCTGGAACAACTATCTCTATGGCGACAACGCGGCGGCCAACGAGCTCATCAAGAAGGACAATCCCGAGATGACCGATGAGCAGATCGCCTATTCGATCGCCAAGATGAAGGACTACGGCATCGTCGATTCCGGCGACACTCTGGAAAAGGGCATCGGCTGCATGACCGACGAGCGCCAGAAGAGCTTCTATGACAAGATGGTCAAGGCCGGCGTCGTCAAGGCGGGCATCGACTACACCACGACCTACACGACCGAGTACGTCTGCAACGGGCTCGGTGTCGACCTCAAGAAGAAGCTGATGGGTCAGTGACCGCGTGATCTGGCTGAATTTCGCATTCCGGGAGCAGGCCGCATGAACGCGCCCGCTCGCGAACCGGCAACCGAGGGTCCGGGCGGCGATGTCGCCCGGACCATCGTCTCCCTGCGCGCCATCAACAAGGTTTTTTCCAACGGCACCGTCGCGCTGAAGGACATGTCGCTGGACATCGGCAAGGGCCAGTTCGTCAGCCTGCTCGGTCCCTCGGGCTGCGGCAAGTCGACGGTGCTGCGCCTGATCGCCGGCCTCGGCGACCCGTCGTCCGGCACGATTCACTGGCCGATGGCAAAGCGCGACGGCTCCGGACACGAGGACCACGAAATCGGCTTCGTGTTCCAGGAACCGACCCTGATGCCGTGGGCGACTGTCTACAAGAACGTCTGGCTGCCGCTCAGGCTGAAGGGCCTGTCGAAGTCGGCGGCCCGCGAGGAGGTGATGAACGCGCTCGAAATGGTTGGGCTCGAGGGCTTCGCCGATGCCTATCCGCGCGAACTGTCGGGCGGCATGAAGATGCGCGTCTCGATTGCCCGAGCGCTAGTAACGCGGCCGAAGCTGCTGCTGATGGACGAGCCCTTCGCGGCGCTCGACGAGATCACCCGCTTCAAGCTCAACAACGACCTCCTTCACCTGTGGGAAAGCTTCGGCTGGACAGTCATATTCGTCACCCATTCGGTGTTCGAATCCGTCTACCTGTCGAACAGGATCGTCGTGATGGCCGCGCGGCCCGGTCGTGTGGTTGCCGACATGGCGATCGACGCGCCGTATCCGCGCGAGGACGAGTTCCGCACCTCCACGCCCTACAACGACTACTGCCGCATGGCGTCGAACGCCCTGCATGACGCTATGAGCGCGACGGCCGAGGCATGACCGCGATCGAGACGCCCCCAAAACCCGCTGTCCTCGACGAGGATGCCCCGCTGCCAGCCGAGCCGGGCCGCCTCGGCGAAAAGGCCCTGCGCATCGCCATCCCGGCGCTGATGATGCTGCTGCTGGTGCTCGTCTGGGCCTGGTACGTCGCCGCAAACGACGTGCCCCACTACATCATGCCGAGCCCGCTGCGCGTCGCCCAGGCGATGATCGAGGACTGGCACATCCTGTTCCCGGCACTGCTGGTGACGCTGAAGATCACCTTTACCGCGCTGGCGCTGGCGCTTGTCGGCGGCGTCGCGCTGGCCGTGCTGCTGATTCAGTCGCGCTGGATCGAGCTGGCACTCTATCCCTACGCGGTCATCCTGCAGGTCACGCCAATCGTGGCGATCGCGCCGCTGATCCTGATCTATGCGCCCTCGACCCAGGTGGCCCTGCTGATCTGCGCCTGGATCGTCGCCTTTTTCCCGATCCTGTCGAACACCGCGCAGGGGCTGAAGAGCGTCGACCACAATCTGCTCAACCTGTTTGAGCTGTACGGCGCCAACCGCTGGCAGACGCTGTTTCATCTGCGCCTGCCGGCCGCCCTGCCCTACTTCCTGACGGGCCTGAGGATCGGCGGCGGTCTGGCGCTGATCGCAGCCGTCGTCGCGGAATTCGCGGCCGGATCGGCCGGCGCCGGCTCGGGCCTCGCGTTCCGGCTTCTGGAATCCCAGTTCCGGCTCAACATTCCGCGGCTGTTCGCCGCGCTGATCCTGCTGTCGGTCACCGGCATACTGATTTTCTTCGCAACCAGTTTCCTGTCCCACCTGCTTCTTCACAAATGGCATGAAAGCGCGCTGAAGCGCGAAAACTGACGGGAGGTCGAACTGTGCCTACGGGGTTCGCGCCGGTGCCCTCGGCCGGCCGCTACCGGATCGCTAACGCGACGCTGCCGGCCGTCCTTGTCGACGCGCAGCTACCCGCTGCCGGCGACGGGCTGATCCGTGCCGACATCGAAATCGACGGCGCGACGATCGCGGCCATCCGCGCACCCGGCGAAACCGCCGAAACCGGCCTGCCCGTTCTCGACATGGACGGCGGCATGGCCTGGCCGGGCTTCGTCGACATGCATACGCATATCGACAAGGGACATATCTGGCCGCGCATGCCCAATCCGGACGGCACCTTTATGGGTGCCTTGGAGTCGGTGGGCAAAGACCGCGAGGCCAACTGGTCGGCCGGTGACGTCACTCGGCGCATGGATTTCGCGCTGCGCTGCGCCCATGCGCACGGCACGGTGCTGCTGCGCACGCATCTCGATTCGCTTGATCCCCAGCACCGCATTTCCTGGCCGGTCTTCGCCGAGATGCGCGACCGCTGGGCCGGGCGCATCGACCTGCAGGCCGTCTCCCTGTTCCCGATCGACGCGGCATTGGACACGGCCTATCTCGCCGAGATCGCCGCCCTCGTGAAGAAGCACGGCGGCATCCTCGGCTGCGTCACCTTCATGCATCCCGATCTCGACACGCTGCTCGACACCATTATCCGCACCGCGACGGACTACGGGCTCGACCTCGACTTTCATACCGACGAAACGCAGGAACCAGCCGAGCGCTCGCTCAGGCACATCGCCGACGCCGCGCTGCGCAACGGCTTTTCGGGCGACATCGTCTGCGGCCACTGCTGCTCGCTATCGCGGCAGCCGGACGACGAGGCCCGCGAAACCATCGCCCGGGTGGCCGAGGCCGGCATTGCGATCGTCTCGCTGCCGCTCTGCAACATGTACCTGCAGGACCGCCACGCCGGACGCACCCCGCGCTCGCGGGGCGTAACGATGCTGCACGAGCTGCGCGCCGCCGGTGTCGAGATCGCGGTTGCCAGCGACAACACGCGCGATCCCTTCTACGCCTATGGCGATCTCGACATGATGGAGGTGTTTCGCGAAACGGTGCGCATCGGCCAGCTCGATCACCCCTTCGGCGACTGGCCGCAGATCGCAGCTTCGGCGCCGGGCCGCATCATCGGTCGCGCGGACCGCGGTGTGCTGCGCGCCGGCGCACCGGCCGATATCGTGCTGTTCCGCGGCCGCGACTGGACCGAACTGCTGGCCCGTCCGCAGAGCGACCGCACGGTGCTCCGCAATGGCCGGCCGATCGGCGTGACCGTGCCCGACTATCGTGAGCTTGACGACCTTTTCTGAGCCGTCCGACTTCGCAACCGCCTGTTTGCCAGGCCGCCCGGCCAAATGGAGTAGCAAGATGACCGACGTCGCCGCCCTCAAGACGGCCCTCGAAGGCCTCAAGGTCGAGGACAATCCGGCTCTGGTGAAACAGAAGAGCCGCGACTTTTTCTGGTACAGCCCGATCCTGAAGCGTCAGCTCGACGGCGTCACGGCGGACCTGGTGGTCACCCCGCAGAGCGAGGACGAGGTCATCCGGGCGCTGACGGCTTGCCACGCCATGAAGGTCCCGGTCACCGTACGCGGCTGCGGCACCGGCAACTACGGCCAGGCGATGCCGCTGTCCGGCGGCGTCATCCTCAACATGGCCGAGATGAACCGGATCATCGACATAAAGCCGGGCCGGCTGGTGTGCGAGCCGGGCGTCATCATGCACGCCATCGACGAGGCCGCCCGCGAGCATTCCGGCCAGGAACTGCGCATGCATCCCTCGACCGCCAAGACCGCCTCGATCGGCGGCTTCATCGGCGGCGGCTCGGGCGGCGTCGGCTCGATCCGCTGGGGCGGCCTGCGCGATCTCGGCAACGTGCTGCGACTGCGCGTCGTCACCATGGAGGAAACCCCGCGCGTCCTGGAACTCGACGGCTGGGACCTGCAGAAGGTCAGCCACGCCTACGGCACCAACGGCATCATCACCGAGGTCGAGGTACCCTTGACGGCATCCTACGACTGGGTCGACGTGATCGTGGGCTTCGACGACTTCATGGATTCGGCGCGCTACGGCGACGACATCGGCAATCACGACGGTCTGCTTCTGAAGCTCGCCTCCCCGATCGCCGCGCCGATCCCGCATACCTACTTCCTGCGCCACCGCAAGTTCATCCCCGAGGGCAAGAGCGTCTGCCTCGTCACGGTCGCGCCACACGCCGTCGATCCGCTGATTGCCTTTACCGAGCGCACCAACGGAGAAATCCTGTTCCGGTCCGACACCGCCGAGGACCTCAAGGGCCTGCCGCCGGCCTATGAACTGTCCTGGAACCATACGACGCTGCGGGCGCTCAGGGTCGACCCGGACATCACCTATCTGCAGGTGCTCTATCCCTTCCCCGATCAGCTCGAACTGGTCGAAAAGGTGCATGCCCGTTTCGGCGACGAAGTCATGGCGCATCTGGAATTCGTCCGCTTCGACGGCAACATCACCTGCTTCGGCCTGCCGATCGTCCGCTTCACTACCGAGGAACGGCTCGAGGAGATCATGCGGATCCACGAGGACATGGGTTGCCCGATCTTCAATCCGCACCGCTATACGCTTGAGGAAGGCGGAATGAAGCAGACCGACGAGGTCCAGCTCGCCTTCAAGCGCGAGGCCGATCCGGACGGACTGCTCAATCCCGGCAAGATGATCGCCTGGGAGCATCCCGAGTTCGATTACGCGGCTGAGAAAACCTATCTTTTCCCCGGCCTGCAGAAGGCCGAATGACGAGCGCAGGGGGTGGCCGCCGTCATGCGTGTCCTGGTGCTCTACGCCCATCCGGTTGAAACCAGTTTCTGCGCCGCATTGCACGCCCGCACGGTCGCGGCACTGGAAGCCGCAGGCCACGAGGTCGACGATTGCGACCTCTATGCCGAGGGATTCGACCCGCTGCTGTCGCGCGAAGAACGGATCGCCTATCACGATGTTCCGGAAAACCGGCAGACTGTGGCGCCTCACGTCGAACGCCTGCAGTCCGCCGAGGCCCTCGTGCTGGTGTTTCCGGTCTGGAACTTCGGCTTTCCGGCAATCCTGAAGGGCTATTTCGACCGCGTCTTCCTGCCCGGCGTTTCGTTTCGAATGGAGGGCGGCGTGGTTCGGCCCCACTTGGGCCACCTCCGCCGCGTCTGTGCGGTGACCACCTATGGCGGCACGCGCCTGCGCGCCTGGCTGGCCGGCGACCCGCCGCGCAGGATCGTCAAGCGTGTCCTGCGCGCCACGGCGCCGCGCGCGGGAGTCCGCTATCACGCGCTATACGACATGAACCGGGCCGATGATGCGGCCAGGCGAAACTTCCTGGAAAGGGTCGACCGCGCCATGAGGACAATCTGATGCGGGTTCTCGTCGTCTACTGCCACCCCTGCGAGGAGAGCTTCAACCGGGCGATCCGGGATGTCGCGATCAGGTCGCTCGAGGAAGCCGGCAACGAAGTCCGGCTGCTTGACCTCTATGCGATCGGCTTCGACCCGGCCATGGGACCGGACGAGCGGCGCGAGTACCACACCCCGCACGCCAACGAGCTCCCGGTCGCCGAGCACCTGGAGATGGTGCAGTGGGCGGAAGTGCTGTTCTTCGTCTATCCGACCTGGTGGTTCGGCTTGCCGGCCATGCTCAAGGGCTGGTGCGATCGCGTATTCGTGCCGCATTCGACCTTCGTCATGCCGACCGATTCGCAACCTATGGGACCCAAACTGACCAACATCCGGAACCTGACGATCGTCACCACATGCGGCGCCACGTGGTGGGTCTCGAAGCTGGTCGGGGAGCCGGGCAGACGCACGATCCTGCGCGGATTGCGGTGGCTATGTCACCCGAAATGCAAAACAAATTACCTGGCTCACTACAAAATGGATACGTCGACTCCCCCCAGCAGGGCTCGCTTTTTGAGCCGCGTCGAACAGCTCGCCCGACTTATCACTTGAAAAGTCAACTTTTAAAGGTAGGCTTTGAAACTTCACTGCCGCAACGGCATCGATCAACTTTGGGAGTTGGGGGACTCTCTCGCATGAAGAAGTGGTATGAAGATTCGGTCGGACTGCACCTTACGCGTGCAGCACGGCTCCATCGGGCACGCGCCCATTCCATGCTCGGAGAGATCGGAATTCATCCGGGGCAGGAAAACGTGCTCCAGGTTCTGCTCGAAGACGACGGGCAGCCGATGACCCGCCTCGCGACCGCGCTGAAGGTGAAGCCGCCTACGGTCACGAAAATGGTGTCGCGCATGGCGGCTCAGGGACTTGTTCGGCGAATCGCATCGGAAACCGATGCGCGCAGCGCCCGCGTCTTCCTGACCGACGAAGGCCGGGCCCGCGGCATCGAACTCAAGAAGCGCTGGAAGCGTCTTGAGCAGATGACCATGGCCAATGTGCCGGAAAAGGATCGCCGCAAGCTGGTGAAGCTCCTGATGTCGGTCGAAGCTGCGCTGAACGGCGAGGGGTCCGAAGATCTGGCCGTGGTCGAAGGGACCTCCGCCGGCGCCTTCGACGAGGAAAACGCCGCCTGAGGCAAAGGACTTTCCCGCCCGCTCCGGGTTTGCCAGACGCCGGCGATTGGCGTTAGATCGGCACCGGATAGCGGAGGAAACGCTTTGGCACTCAAGACTGTACCGCCGTTCGACAGGATCGGCGAAGAGAATGCTTTTGCCGTGCTGGCGCGGGCGACCGAACTTGCCCGCGCCGGAAGCGACATCATCAATCTCGGCATCGGCCAGCCCGATTTCCGCACGCCCGACCATATCGTCGAGGCGGCGGTGAAGGCGCTGCGCGACGGCGAGCACGGCTATACGCCGGCAAACGGCATTCTGCCGCTGCGCGAGGCCGTCTGCGCCGACATCCACAAACGCCTCGGTGTCGGGGTCGATCCCGGGCGCGTCCTGATCGTGCCGGGCGGCAAGGTCACCATGTTCATGGCGATCCTGATGTTCGGCGAGCCGGGTGCCGACATCCTCTATCCCGACCCGGGCTTCCCCATCTACCGCTCGATGATCGAATTCACCGGCGCCCGCCCGGTGCCGGTGCCGATCCGCGAAGAAAACGATTTCGCCTTCTCCGCCGAAGAGACGCTGTCGCTGATCACGCCCCAAACGCGGCTGCTGATCCTAAACAGCCCGGCCAATCCCACCGGCGGTGTCACGCCGAAGGCCGAAATCGACAAGCTGGTCGCCGGTCTGGAGAAGCATCCCGACGTGGCCGTCATGTCCGACGAGATCTACGGGCAGATGACCTATGACGGACTCGAGCACCGCACCCTCCTGGCCTATCCGGAGATCCGCGACCGGCTGATCCTGCTCGACGGCTGGTCGAAGACCTACGCGATGACGGGCTGGCGGATGGGATATTCGGTCTGGCCGGACAAACTCTATGAATACGCCCGCAAGCTCGCGGTCAATTCCTATTCCTGCGTCAACTCCGCCGCCCAGTTCGCCGGCCTCGCCGCGCTTGAAGGGCCGCAGGACGCGGTGCGTGACATGGTCGCCGAGTTCGACCGCCGCCGCGCGGTCGTGGTCGAAGGCCTGGACGGCCTGCCCGGCATCAGCTGCCGCACCCCGAAGGGTGCCTTTTACGCCTTCCCGAACATCTCCGGCACCGGCTGGAAGGCCAAGGCACTTGCCTCCGCGCTTCTGGAAGAGGCCGGCGTGGCGGTCATCGGCGGACCGGATTTCGGTGTGCTGGGCGAAGGCTACATCCGGCTGTCCTACGCCAACTCGACCGAGAACATCCGTCGGGCAATCGACCGCATGGGCGAATTCCTGACCGCTAAGGCAGCCTGACGGGCCGGGGGCTATCCGGCCGGATCGCCCGACGGCATCAGGTGGATCCCCTCGGCGAGCAGCGAGACCGATATCGCCGCCTCTTCCGACAGCCCGTTACGGCGCGCTACGTGCGCCGGTACCGAGAACTGCAGCGGCAGGTCCTCGGACCCGTCGATATTCATCGTCACATGGGCTGTCTGGCCGATAACCAGAAGGCCGGCCACGACGCCTGAAACGGGATTCTCGTGCTCGCCGCGCGAGGGCCGGTCGCGCCGGTGCAGCACCACGAAGCCATCCGGAACGACCCACGATACGGCCGCACCGACGTCAAACGCTCTGTAGGCGGCGACGAGCCGGCGCCCGGCCCAGTCGATTTCGGAGTGCCCGGCGGTTTCATCATGCCCGGCGACCGTTCCTTCGAAGACGTTGCGCAGGTCGACGAGGCGCGCCACCTCCGGCGACACCGGCCGGTTGGTGATCTCCTCCGGTGTTCCCGTTTGCAGCACCCGGCCGCGATGCAGGACGGCGATACGGTCGCCGAGCATCACCGCCTCGTCGAGATCGTGGGTGACCAGAATCACCGGCATGTCGAGAGACCGCCGCAGTTCGGCGATCTCTCGGTAGAGCCGCTTCCGGGTCGCCCGGTCGACGGCGGAAAACGGCTCGTCGAGCAACAGGACCTTCGGATCGCGGGCAAGCGCCCGCGCGACCGCAACGCGCTGCTGCTGGCCGCCGGACAGTTCGGCCGGCCGACGCGCCTCCAGGCCGTCGAGGTGCACCATGGCCAGGAGTTCGTGCGCCCGCGCGCGCCGTTCGGCTGCCGGCAGATGATCGAGGGCCGCAGCGATGTTCGCCTCCGCTGTCATGTGCGGAAACAACGCATAGCTCTGGAACACGAAACCGGCCGCGCGGCGATACGGTGGAACGGAGACCCCGGCGGTCGTGTCGAACCAGACGTCGTCACCGACGCTGACACGGCCCTGCGCGGGGCGATTGAGCCCGGCGATCGCCCGCAGGATCGTCGACTTGCCGCTGCCCGACGGTCCGACCAGCGCCAGGATCTCTCCGGGCGCGCAGGTGAATGCCGTATCCAGCGGGATCGGCCTGTCCTGCCGCAACTCGACCTTGAGATCCGGCATCGGCCGCCTCAGCTCAGCCGCCGACCGACCCGGCGCGACAGGCCGATGGTCAGTGCGATCGTTCCGAGCGACAGCGCAAGCAGCAGTGCCGACATCTGCGCGGCCGACTGCTCGTCGAAGGCCTGGACGCGGTCGTAAATTGCGATAGCGATGGTTCGCGTCTCGCCGGGAATGGCGCCGCCAACCATCAGCACCACCCCGAACTCGCCGAGCGTGTGGGCGAAGCTCAGCACCATGGCGGTCGCGATGCCCGGCCAGGCGAGCGGAATCTCGATACGGCCGAGCGCCTTCAGCGGTGACATCCCCGAGCAGGCCGCTGCCTCGCGCACCTCTACGGGGATCGCTTCGAAGGCGCGCTGCATCGGCTGGATCGCAAACGGCAGGTTTACGATCATCGAGGCGACCAGCAGCCCCTCGAAGGTGAACACGAGCTGGCCGCCGAACACCGCATCCCAGATCTTTCCGACCGGCGAAGCGGCCCCGAAGGAGACGAGCAGGTAGTATCCGAGCACGGTCGGCGGCAGGACAAGCGGCAACGCCACCAGCGCTTCGGCGATGCCCTTGCCCGGGAACTGGCGATAGGCGAGCAGCCGGCCGACGACGATACCGACCGGAAGCAGCAGCAGAACGGTGAAGAAGCCGAGGCGCAGCGACAGCCAGAAGGCGATCCAGTCCATCGTGTTCCCCGCGCGCCCTAGTCCGTCTCGTCCGGTAGCAGATAGCCGTATTTGCGGAATATCGCACGGGCCGGCGGCGTCTGCACATAGGCATGGAACCGCTCCGCTGTTTCGCCTGCGCCGTTCAGGAGCACCATCCGCTGGTTCAGCGGCGCATGCCAGTTCGCCGGGATCAGTGCATGGTCGGACCGCGCGGCGACATTCGGGGACAGCGCCAGCGAATAGGCGACGATGCCACCCTGCGCGTTGGCCGAGACCGCGAACTGCGCGGCCTGGCTGACATTCTCTCCGAGCACCAGTTTCGACTGCAGTCGGTCCCACAGCCCCTTGTGGCCCAGCGCCTCTTCGGCCGCGCGGCCGTAGGGTGCATGTGCGGGGCTCGCGATCGCGAACCGCTTGAGCCGTCCGTCTTTGAGTGCGGCGGCAAGGTCGTCCAGCGATCCGTCGGCGGCGAGCGGCGAGCCCTTCGGCAAGATCAGGACGATGCGCCCGACCCCGTAAAGCGCGCCGGCATCCCGCGTGAACCCGTCATCGGCAAGGTCGTCGACATAGGCCTCGTCGGCGGAAAAGAACAGTTCGAACGGCGCCCCCTGGCGGATCTGCCGGGCGAAGTTGCCCGACGAACCGAATGTCGGCTTCACGGACAGCCCGGTATCGGCCTCGAAGGCTTCCACCAGTTCGGTCATCGCGTCCTGCAGATTGGCGGCAACCGCAATCGGCGGCGTATCGGCGGCACC
>Ga0207814_100563_pt1 | contig 18531 bp, 11 predicted proteins | sample TtaePargueraPR_7_FD_187755 | JGI IMG/M metagenome (GOLD analysis project Ga0207814, IMG submission 187755) | Aerobic enrichment media microbial communities from Bioluminiscent Bay, La Parguera, Puerto Rico - Tt and P1 (2) (SPAdes) | ecosystem: Environmental > Aquatic > Marine > Unclassified ... | reverse complement strand
GCCTCTCGGCACCACCCCATTCGCGCCGTGCCTCGGTCGCCGCGCCGATAGTGAGGTAGCAGCGCGCCTGTCGACGCTCGGATCGGCTGGAGCAGCAGAGCTGCTTATGGGACACGGACGGTTACTAGGGCGTCCGTGTCGCTCGTTTCGCCGCACATTCAGGAAGAAACAGATGCTCCACGGCGCTCGGTCGTGGAACGCAGCTCGGCTCGCCCTCGATGAGTACGTTCAGCGAGACGACAAACGACACCACAGCGAGGAACATCAACATTCCGATCAAATCGTCTCTGGTCATACCGCCCTGGCGCGGCCGCACATCATGAGATGTTGGAAGCTTCGGTTGCGCCGGAAATGCCTGCCTTGTCTGTTCCTGGCCACCGCTCGTAAAAGGGTACCGCCAGCCGCTCATTGGTCACGACCCAGAAACACCAATGCCGCTCCCGTACCAGCAAGCGCGATCGGGAAGATGGTGAAGACACCGACTCCGAACACGAACGCCATTGCAGCAGCCGAGGCAGCCATAAGGCCTGCGGAAAAAATGGGCTGCGCGCCGAGAGTGCTCCGCCAGCCAAGCAGGCGATCGGTGCGCCGATGCCCGCCCATTTGTATATGGCGAAGGTCTCTTCCGAGCCGGCAGCGCCGGCAATGGCCGCACCGACCGATGCCGCCCCGTAACCGAAGAAGCCAACGAAGAGACCCAGCACGCCTCCAATAATTCCAAGAACCAATCCAGCAGCCCTCACGTCGTCACCTCTCATCCGCTTCAGATCTATCGTTGCGAGGGACAGGTATTTGCGACGCGATTTCTGTATTTCGTGCCGTTATACGTATCAAATGATGTATAAAACCACAAACGGAATGGGTAATTGTGTTTATTATTTGGCTAATGTTTCGGTTTTATATTGAAACCGCTTTGCTATAATGGCATGGTGCATGCTGGACGGGTGACGCGAGTACAGGGCTTGCCGGTATAACCGCGAACAGAATTACCCATTCTGTTCACTGCCTGGGCGTCCCAGAGACGCCCTCCTTCGAAGCCCTCGTCTGTTCCTGAAGCACAGAATCCTCATGACCAATCGACACGCAGAGCGCGTGCGCGGAGAGCACGCATACAGCTTGTATGCGCCATCCGGAGCCCGCAAATACGTCAATGCCACCGAGCGAGCCCGCTTCCTTCGCGCTGCGGAATCCCGTGACCCTGCCACACGAGCGCTGTGCCTCATGCTCGTCTATACCGGCTGCCGGCTCTCCGAAGCCCTCAACGTCACCATCAACGCCGTGCAGCCCGACAGCGGCACCATTGCCATCATCTCGCTAAAGAAGCGCCGAGCGGGCATTGTCCGCGAAGTGCCGGTGCCCGATGCACTCATAGAGGCGATACGACAGGCGGCGACGCAGAACACGGAAGGTGACCGCATTTGGCCGCTCTCGCGCACCTGGAGCTGGACACTGGTCAAGCGCGTGATGGCGCAGGCTGGTATCGCCGGCATCCATGCAACGCCAAAGGGGCTCCGCCATGGCTTTGCGATCCATGCCGTCGAGTGTGGCGTCCCCCTGACGCTGGTGCAGAAGTGGCTTGGGCATGCGCAGCTCTCCACCGCCATTTACGCCAACGCCATGGGGCCGGAGGAACGTCGAATCGCGTCGAGGATGTGGTGACGCGCTGCTATCCGCCCGCTTCGTTGCGAATGATTCCCGTATCAATGAGGCGTGCCAAGAAAGAACTCCACTCGTGCAAGCGCTACAAAAACGTGCAAAGGCCGCCAAAGAACGCCACGCTAGGTGGCTGGGCCATTTAGGACGATCGGTGTCCAATTGGCGCTCGCACCCACGTCATGGAACGCACGAATGACGTCCTCCGGTGTAAAGAAGGGCCCCTTCTGGTAGAGGACAGCGTAGAAATTCCTCCACTCGGGATGACCACCATAGCCCTTCATGTCGGCGAAGACCTGATCTAGGTGGGAACTCATATTCTTCTTACTCCGCAAGAATTTGTACTCTACGGCCGCCAAGAGTGAAGGAATTCCAATATCTGGCTTGTACGTCTTGAAGTTCTTAGCGATGGAAACGTCTTTACGCGCATCGACGAATGCGAGTTGCAGAACGTTGAGCACCGCATTTCGTACCTCCGTCTCATTCTTAGGTTCAAGCTTCGCTTGCTCGACGATCTTCGCAGTGTTGCGCAGTATAGTCTCGAGAACGCTTAGCCCCGTGACAACCCCCGCCAACGCCATCGCAGCCATCGAATCATAGGTATCCCAGATATCCGCTAGAGCCTCACAGTAATGCTCTGCGATAAGGGCATTGAACCGTGTGTCCGTTAGCCCCGTCCCGTAGGACCGGAGCCGCTGCCGAATATCTTTCGACAGGTCGGGCATGTGCAGACGCTCTGCCAACATCTGGCATTCGCGGAAGGCTGTCCGGATATGATGCGCAAGTAACTCGTCGGCGTCGTGCAGCTCGTCATTATTGGGGTCATTGAGGTCTTCACTCCGGCTCGACTCGACAATGCGGATGTAGGTACGCTCCGCTTTGGAGGCGCGTTCCAGCGTTCCCCTAATCCTAACCGCAAGCAACTGCTCTTCACGACCGGCCATACGGGTGTCCTCTGATTTAGAAATATTATCTAAGATTGAGTGTGGCAATCGACCGTGTCCTATTCAAAAAGCGTCCGTCGCTGAATGTCCTCTGCGATGGACAACAAAGATACACCTCCGAACTCGCATAGGGCGTATCAGCACACTTTCAGCAGTTCGTTTGAGCTATTGCTTACTGGCAGTCCTGGCCAATCGCTTCGGAGGGGATACCTAGGGGGTTTCTGTATCCCCCTCACCAACTCAGCTGCTCCCCTGCACATACCTGCTCTTGGTCAATCGTGGCAGAACATCCGGAAAGTGTACCGATACGTGATTTATGCACTATTCGTGCATAACCCGTCGATTGCGCCGCCATCGAACGGAAGCTTGCGCGCTTCGTCACCGGCACTTGACTGGTTTCTACTTGACGTCGCGACAGCTATCGCCCCCAATTACAACTCAGGGGATTGGGGAGGCGAGCGATGCAATTGCTGTTCAAGCGCTCTCAGGGTAAGACCGCCATATTGTCCAGGCCGGTATTCCGACTCTATGCGCGCATCGAGTTCGAGGACGACGAGGAGGCGATCGTCGATCACTATCGCTTCGAGAGCGCCAAGCTGATCGAGGCCGTTCAGCCCGGCCTGGTCCGCAACACCGTTCTAATCGGATTTGTTGTTTTCCTAATCTGCCTTGCCTTGTTGGCAGGTCTCGATCGTCAGCTCGCATTCGGCGCCGGTCTTCTCGGCGGCATCGCGGCCGGCTGGCTTTACTTCGATCGCAACCGCGAGACCATCTTCGTCAAGGACCTCATCCACGGCCGCTACTTCGACTGCAAGAGTGTCATCGAGCTTGCCCGCAAGGAAGCCTGGCTCGGGCTCATCACCAGCTTCCTGCGCCAGGTGATGGAGAGCGCCAAGCATTGGGACGGCACCGAGGCGATGCCGATCGCCGCGCTGTCGAAACAGGAGGCCAAGTACGTGGTTATCCGCGGACTGTGATGGCGCCATGATCCCGAGAGGCGCCAGGCTGCACGCCTTCCTGCACGGGCTGTTCGAGCCCGGCGATATACAGCTCGCTCGCGAAGCATTCGACGAGACCGAAGGGCTTTTCCTGAGGCACGGTCTCGTTGCCGCCGAGGACCGCGATCGGCTGATCGCCGACATCGCGCACGACATCTTCGAAACCGTCATCGGCGTCGACGAACGCTTCGAGCGCGACCATGTCGCGGAGATCGTCCGCGCGCTGTTCGACTACGAGGAGATGTTCGTCCTGCCGGACATCGATTGGTCACGGCGCCGGTCGACGTCTGAGTATTGGGAGCTGCGCGACACCATTCTCGTCCAGCGCGGCCTGGTCGAAGACTACGAAGAAACGGTCGAGACAATCCGGACCGCGCTTGCGAATCTGTTCTTCGTTACGGCCGCATCGTCTCCGCTCCGCGACCCGGGCCAGGCGGCCGGCGCGGCCATCCGCGTGACGACCAAGCGCCTCGACTTGATACAGGACGTCCCGAACCTGCTAGATCGGCTTATCGGGATTGCATTCGCCGATGAAATCGAAGGGGCAGACCTCTTTCTGCGCATCCGCGGTCGGCTCGACCGAAATCTGATCGCGGCTTCGGGAGGCAATCCAGCCGATCCGGCAAGCTTCAATAGGATGCCGAAGCTGCCGTCAAAGTCCGACATCGCCGATCGTCGGCAGCTGGTCGGCACCTATCTCGGCGGCACGCCTTTGACGCACCTGTTCGATGGGGAGGTCGCGTTCACGATCCCCGAGACGCTGCGCTTCGAGCATCACCACATCGTCGCCGGCACCGGTCACGGCAAGTCGCAGACCCTGCAATACCTGATCGCCCACGACCTCGATGCGGTCGAGGGCGGCGAGGCCTCTGTCATCGTCATCGACAGCCAGGGCGACCTCATCAACACCATCGCCGGACTCAAACGCTTCGCCCCCGGCGAGCCCCTGCATGACAAGATCGTGCTGATCGATCCGACCGACGTCGAGTACCCGGTATCACTCAACCTGTTCGACGTCGGCATCGATCGGCTGGCCGGCTATCCGATGCTGGAGCGCGAGCGGCTGACGAATTCGATCCTGGAGCTCTACGACTTTGTGCTCGGCAGTTTGCTCGACGCCGGCATGACGCAGAAGCAGTCCGTGATCTTTCGCTATGTGACGCGGCTGATGCTGCATATCCCCGATGCCACGATCCACACGTTGCGGGAACTGATGGAGCCGGGCGGCGAAATCAAGTTCGCCGAGTCAACCGCCAAGCTGACCGGCACGGCCAAGCACTTCTTCGAGACCGAATTCACGTCCAAGGAATTCGAGCAGACGAAGCGCCAAGTGCTGCGGAGGCTCTGGGGAATTCTGGAAAATCAAACATTCGAAAGAATGTTCTCGCATCCGCGCTCCAAGCTCGACCTCTATTCGGAGATGAACGCCGGGAAAGTGATCCTGATCAACACGGCCAAGGACCTGTTGAAGGAAAACGGCACCGAGATCTTCGGCCGCTTCTTCATCGCGCTGATCGCCCAGGCCGCCCAGGAACGCTCCGTGCTGCCGGAGCACAAGCGGAAGCCGACCTTCGTCTATATCGACGAGGCCGCCGACTACTTCGATCGCAACATCGGCATCATCCTCGCCCAGGCCCGCAAGCAGAAGACGGGCATGATCCTGGCGCATCAGTACCTCGGCCAGTTGGGGCCTACACTACAGGACGCGTTCGCGGCCAACACCTCGATAAAGTTTGCCGGGGGCGTATCGAACAAGGACGCCCGGGCGTTGGCGCCCATGCTCGCCTGCGACCCGGCGACGATCGAAGCGCAGCCCAAGGGGGCGTTCGCCTGTTCAGTGCGCGGTCTGACCAAGGGTGCGGTATCGCTGGCATTCCCGTTCGGCCATGTCGAGGCCATGGAAATGATGACCCGTCAAGAGCGCGACCATTTGAAGGATCGGATGCGGGAGCGCTACGCTGTCCACTACTCAGAAGCGAAGCCGCAAGAACAGAAGGAGGAAGTCGAGGACGGCGGCGGTAAGAAAGGTTCAGATCCGCCTACCGAACCCGAAGATAACGGCCAGCCGATGCGGTGGGACTAATCTTCGTACGACCGGATTGTTTCGTCTAAGACATGCTTTGTTAGCACACCGTCCACATGACAATCGCGAAGGCAAAGGAGGAGCTGGCATTCTGCATCTCGCGGAGAAGTCCGGCACGCAGAAAGTGGCAGTGGGAAGGTAAGGGCCGATGATAGATGCGCAAACAGAGGAAGCGGAATTAGAGCCGATCAACCTTGTTGATTGCGGTCTTGAAGAGGTCGCGGCGGCCTTGCTCGCGCGGCAGCCTATTGCCACGGCGGCGGACAGCCCCCACTTCATTCTGGAGAATGATAATTCCCGCAAGATATTTGCCTATTACACCCGTAACCGGAATCTCTGGCCGCAGAACAAGACCGTGCAGGCCGGCGAGATAGAAGAGGTGCTGAAAGCCCTTCTGAGCGATCCTCCGGCGCGCAAGGAAACAAGAACAGCCGACGCGAAGCCTGTCCGGCAATGGAAGCTTCGGCGCGTTGAAGCCCATCGTTTTGCCGGTTTGCACAGGCACTGCGGCGCGAAGGGCGAAGACCCTGAACCGTTTGTCCTTGAAATCGAGCGTGACGTCACACTGGTGAGCGGATTTAACGGCGCGGGCAAGACCGCGCTGCAGAACGTGATCATCTGGTGTCTGACGGGTAAAGCCCTGCGCTCCCAGCACATGCCCGATGAAATCCACGAGCCGATGGACGTGGCCCGAACCGGCGATGGAGACGATCAGGGCAACGGCGAAGCCGAAAGCGAATTGGCACTTCCGCCGGTTGTGCCGATACCGTCCGGCGCCGACCTGGAAGCGCTCGGAGACCAGTCGAAGGTCGATAGCTGGGCGCAACTCACCTTCCATGAAGCAGAATCAGGCGAGATTTGCACAGTGCGCCGCGCTCTGACGGTCAGTGACCGTGGCAAGATTGGCATGACCGTCACCGGCCTTGAAGAACTGGGAATCCCGGACCTGGCTGTTGAAGCGGGTACGCTGATGCCCGGCATTGCGGCCCATATGCGGTTCGATGAAAAAACCACCTTCGCGCAAGCGATTGCGCAGCTTACCGGACTCAAGCCGCTGGAGGATTTGGGCCGCCGGTCGGCGCGTGTCGTGCGCCGGCTCAGGAAGGATGAGACGAAGGCCGCACAAACAGGTGCGCAAGCCAAGCTAACGGAGTTCAAGGAAAGGCGGCAAAACATTGTTGATGCCTGGTCGGCACAGCCAGACCTTGGCAAGCCCTCGGACCTGATCACGCCGGACCAGCAGAATGAGGACAACGAAGAAGAAGACGCCGGCAAGAAGTCGATTGCCGATGGACGCCAGCTCCTGGAAGAGAAGAAACAGACGCTGGAAAGCACGGCCGAGACAATCCTGGGGACCGCCCTGCATCTCGCATCCGATGATGAGGTCAACGCCCTGCTACAGCAGCTCGGTAAGGCAGCCGATATGCTCAAGCCGGCGTCCCTTGCCGCGCTGCCTTCCGTTGCCGTCATAAAGAATCTGCGCGCAGTTTCCGATGAAGACTGCACGGCCGCGGAAACGCTCATCGAGGACATGGTCAAGCGCGCGAAGGCCGTAGCCGAGAGGCTGCGGAACAAGCAGGAATCGGCCCGCTGGCAGCTCTACGCGAAGGTGGCCGCCTGGCATGCTGAACATCATCAGGACACGGAACTAAAGGATTGCCCCGTCTGCGGCACCGACCTCGAAAAAGTGCCACCGGATGCCCTTCTCGACAAAGCGGTGAAGGACGCCTTGGCAGCTTGCAGTGAAGCCGATGCGGATGCCGCCAAGGGAGCCGATGAGTGGGAACGGGATGCCGCGCGTGAGTTTCTGGATGGTCTGGCCGAGGGCCTGCGCGCCTTTGCCGACAAAGCCCCTCCTGACGACCTCCTCAGCATTTATCGCAAGGTATATGTCGAAGAACTGCTGGCCGACCGGGCGTTCGCAAACCGGCTCGCGCCGCTGACACAGAATGCCGGACAGGTCTGGGAAACTGCGGTCAGGGACAACAAGCTGCCTGATGCGCCCACGCCGCAGCCTGTCGATCTGCCTGAGGACTTCAGGAACGGCACACTTGCCCAGCGGATCGGCTATATCGTCAAGGCAGTGGTGTTATCCAGGCATCGGGCTGAAAGCACGGAGGCGATCAAAGCCCTTGTTGAACGCTATATCGGTGCGGCAGAAAACGTGGAAGCCGAAGGGGAAGAGATCGCGGCCCAAGAACGGCCATTGCGCGATCAAATAGAGGCCGTGCGCAAGTGCGTGGAGAACACGGCGCCCATCGTCTCGATTCTGCGGCAGCTCGACGATCTGGAAAGGACGCGCAAAGAATATGTCGGCTACATCACGCGCGTGGTTCTGATTGACAAGGCCGCAACGGCCCTCGAAGCGTTTCAGGGATTTGAGGGCCTTGTGTTTCAGCAGGTTTCAGGGTTGATCCAGGCGCTCGACACGGACACCAGAAACTGGCTTGGCACAATCTACAGCCCACACTACAGGGGCGGCCCGGCCTATAGCGGCATAGACCTTGGCGAGGAAACGGGGCTCGGTTTGCGCGCCGCCATCGGGGGGATGCAGGTCCCAGCCTACAAGATTATGAACGCTTCGCTCCTGCGCGCCTGCGTGTGGGCGTTCGTGTTCAGCCTGTGGGATCGCGTCAAGGTCCGGCTCGGCGGGCTGGACTGCATGCTCCTTGACGACCCTCAAACGCATTTTGACCCGATCAATGCGGAAAACCTGGCTGCGGCGATTCCCCAAATGCCGGGACATGGCATGCACCCCTTGATCACGTCGAATGACAACAGGTTTGTCGCATCGATCCGGGACAAGTTGCCCGACCGCTCGACCGTTACTCCGACATGGCATGCCTGGACGCTCAACCCGATTTCCAGCTCCCGCCTGACGGCCGGGGTTAGTCCTGCTGTGGAGGAGATTTTCGAACGCCTGCGGGAATGGCAGGAAGACGAAAACAACGCGGCCAAAGCGCAGCAGTTCGTCAGCACGGTCCGCCTTTACGTGGAAAACCGGCTTTGGGACCTGCTGGCAACCGATCCGATGGTCATGCACAAGCCCACTTTGGCTGAACTGATCCAGTCGGTGCGATCCGCTCAGAATAACGGCGAACGCCCGTTCGAAGAGCCGCCCTTCCAGGCTTTGCTAGCCCATGCGGCGCTGCGAGACAATGCGCCGTTCTATAAGATTATCAACAAGGCGCATCACCGCCTTCATGAAGTGACACCGCACGAGGCGGGAGAAGTAGCGGAGCCGTTCAAGGAAATCGACAGGCTGCTGCGAAGCTGTTCGGCTTCCTATGCCCGGTTCATGGGGCGCCTTACGCGTGAGGACAAGGACCTTTATCTCGCCAGCCTGCCACAGCCACCCGCTCGTGTTGCCCTGAACAAGACGCCAATCCCGCTGCTGGGAGAAGTCAGCGCGCGAAGCCACGCCGACAGACTGGCGGCGGCTGCGGCGGGTGAGGTTTTCGACTTTGGCGTACTTGGCGATATTGCTCTTTACGGCGTACGGTCGCCGGGTCTCGGCGCCCTGGCCCTGCAGGGGCAGGTGGTAGCTGTGTCCCTCGACAGAGAAGCGCGTGATGGCGATCCCGTCATCGCCCTCAATGGTGACAAGGTTTACTGCCGACGGTTTCTTGGGGATACGCGCGACCCTTCGCGCATTGCTCTTGCCTGCGATCAGTCGGGCACTGAAAGGGTTCCGCCAACCCTGCTGCTCCCCAGGACAAAGACACTTCTGCTGCCGATCATTGGCGTGCTGTACGACCAGGAAAGGCTTGACGGAAAAGAAGAAGCCTGTCCGGTCGCAACCAGCAAACTGCTGGACAGAAGGCTCGTTGCCGTGCGCGTAGTTGATGACAGCGCCTACCCGGTCATCCGGAACGGGGATATCGCTGTGCTGGAAGCCGTCGAGAATCTAACTGGCAGCGAAATAGCGCGGCTCGAAGACAGAATCGTTGTGGCGGTCCTGGGCAGCGAGGGAGATAGTTTCGCCTATCTCAAGCGGCTCGGAGGCGAAGTCTTGCCCGGCATGCGAATCCTTGAGAATGTGGGTATGAAGGGCAGCGCTCTTGCGGTCGCGACCAGTGCCGATGCGGGCTCACCCGGCATCGGCACACTGCAGAGGCTCTGGCGAGTGCACGGCATGTTCAGAGACCTAGGGTGACCTGCCGTCCCGACACTGTTACTTTTTGCGACCAATTGCGCGTTAGCTCATAGCATCTCGCCGAGGCGAGCAGCAATATATTCATAGCGGTCTGCGCCAAGACCAAGCAACTGCAGTAGAAGTCTGTCGAGAATGATTTGACAGCGCGCCGCGTCCTCCGAAAGCGCTGAGCGTGCAGTACGGGCAATCTGACCGCGGCGACGTTCTTCGTCCTCAATATACTGGACGATCTGGACGATCATTTGTTCGACAGTGGGCGTGCACCCCTCAGCCGCTGCGAGTGATAGGCAGAGTTCTTCGACCTTTTGAAATTCACGCCCCTTTAGTAGTTCGGTCAACTCTTCGATCCGGAGACGGTCGATCTGTGTGTCTGTGCCTCCAAAAGCCGGGCAAGGAATGTTTAGCAACTGGTAATGACTAACCGCCGCGTTTGTGCTTCCGAGCCGAAAATACCAGTCGGCAAAAGCGCTGTTGAGCACGAAGAGCACCAATTCAAGCGGAACCTCCGCATGCTCTCTTGTCGTGTAATTGATCTTGTGATTGCAGAAACATCCCCTCGGAATGCGACAGGCAATAATCCTTCTGAAGTTATTTTGAGCGCTGCTTTCTTGAAGTCCAACACGCTCTAGCCGGTAGTGAAAAGCCTTGGTGTTTTCGCCGCGCCCATCGAGGAATGCATCGACATCGAGATAGATGTCCTCTCCTTGAGACGCGTCCCGAAGCTGGTAAAGCGAGATGTTCGCACCGCGCGTGATATGCTGGCCTTTTTCCGGCGTCGTGAGGAATCCCTTCCCGGTGGCGACGGTCTGATTGACCTCTCCCTGAAAGAACTCGACATAGTCGCGTAGCCGCGCGATCTGATCGTGCGGCAGGGAGGCCATCAAGTCCCAGTCGTCTTGTGTACAGCTGACGACTGTTAAGTTCTCCGGGTCATAGACCTTGATACTGTTGCTGTCGGTCCACAGGGGCGATGCGCTGTCCTCTATAAACCGGCCGGGGTGCACATAGGACGCGAAGCGCCATGCCGACCGTTCTGGCCCCGAGGCCTTTCTGTACACGAACAAGGCGGTGGCGAGCTTGGCGTCCGGAAAAACTCGGCGGGCAACGCTGTCCTTCTGCGGGAAAGCATGTATCTCGGAAAAGGCACCTTGCGCTAGTAGCATGCGGCGAATGCCGCTGGTCTGCTCGTCGCCAAGAAGAGGCATAGGCACGATGAAGCTGAATTGGCCACCGTCGGCCAGGAGATGGGCGCAGCGGGCAATGAACAGCTTATACAAGTTGTTCTTGCCGACGCGAGCCGGCTCAAGCTGCGTGTCTAGTTCGATAAAGCGCTTTATATGGTCGACGTTCTGCCCGGACTCTTTCTCGGATAGCACGTCATAGGGCGGGTTTCCGAGTATCACATCAAAGCCAGCCTTCGCTTTATCTTTGGAAGCGAGGAAAATGTGCGGGTAAGCGAGCTCCCAATGAAACGGAACCACTCCCTTGTTGCTTAAAAACGAAAAGGCGGACTGCGCCCACTCAGATTCTATCAGTTTGTTGAAACGGCGTTGGGTGCCGAGCAGCTCAAGGGTTTCTGCGTAGTTCTTGGAGTCAACCGTCGACGGCTGCATCGCTTCGGCCGTCCAAAGGTCGGCGACTGCAGAAAACCGTCTGCGCGCAGGCAAAAACCGGCGACGGTAGATGCCTTCCTTCTCTTTGACATGCTGGGCGGTATCAGACGCAATTTCGCCAATCGCTTCCAAGGGGGCAAGCAGCGTCGGGAGAGCCGCGTTGATCTCGCGGCTGAACTGTCCCTCCAGCAACCCTTTGTCACGTGGCAGGCCATTTATGCGGTCGATCCTTGCGCCAATAATGCTGTCGCCATGTTGAAAATGGTGATCCAGGAATGTCAGCGGAGCATCCGCCGCAACTGTTTCAAGCCATAGCGCAAGCTTGGCGAGTTCGACGGCCATCGGGTTCATGTCCACACCGTGCAGACAATTCTCAGCGACACGTCGCTTCCAGTAGGTAATGGTGGACTCATCCTCCTGCAGATCGTCGGCGCCCCGGTCGCTGGTATAGGGATTTGTGGCAATTTCTTCGGCAAGGTATTGGCAGGCTCGAATCAGGAAGTGACCTGATCCCATAGCCGGGTCCAAAACTTTGAGCTCCAGAACGCGGTCATCAAAGGCACCCTGAAGGTCATAAAGCTCCTTTGACAGCGCATCTCTAGCATCAGGGGGTGCCGACTTTAGAGCCTCTGCCTTCGCAGCAATCTCTTCTTGCAGGCGGTCAAAAATCGAATTGCACTGCGCCCCGAGCGTCTTCTGAACGATATGGTCGACGATATGATCTGGCGTGTAGTAGCTGCCAGTTCGTCGGCGTTCTCCTTTATCGGTCGCGAGATAGATGGTGCCTGCCGGATAGGTTATCGATGTCGCCTCGTAGCCTTTCGGCACGGGGTCACCAGCAGGTTGGATCAGTTCCTGCCTCGAAGCGCCACGGCGCGCCCTGACGACGCGCATGTCGCACGCGGCATAACGCGGATGTAGTTCTAGCAGTCCTTCATAGACGCTGCCCAATTGCTGAATTGCGAGATCGCGATAGTCTACCCTGAACAGCCCAAGTTCCGGACGGTCTGGCTGCGGCGCCCGGCCCAATTGATCAAGGACCCGGACAAGGTACCAATCGGGAAGCGCATTCTCGGCAAGGAATGAGTCTGCTTCAAGATCGAACAAGCCACCGTTATAAGCCTGAACACCGTATCTTCGGTGGCCGCGGTCGATGAGATCAAACAAATCCTGCAGGTCATTCCACAGATCTGTCCTGTCGCGCGGGTAGTCCGTTCCCGTCAGGCCCCGACTCACCTGATCGAGCCGGACCGCGATGTCGTCGCGGTGCCGGGCCAGCGAGCGATTATTCGTATAAATCTGGTTTAGGCGGTATGGCAGAAGGCCGCGATCTTCCGCATACATGATGAAAAGTAGCCTGTAGAGAAATATCAGGCTGTGTTCCTGACATATACGCAGATCGCGTTCCGGATCGAGACCGTTGGGCTCATAATTGATGAAACCCTCGATGCACATGCGTTGCGCTTCAAAGACCCGATCTTTGAGCTCTTCGCCGACGCCAAGAGAATACTCTGAACTCCCTTCCACCGCCCGCTGGATCAGAGGTTTTCGTTCATCAGGCTCAGCAAAGCCAAACGGACTGAACAAAAGGTAGAACCTGAGAAAATCCTCTCTTTCAGAACCTGTGGGACTGAGCTGCAACTGACCACCTGCCGGAGTCAGGCTGTCGAGAAGCGCCGGCAGATCGATCTCTAGGTACGTCTGAAACCGGGGTTTTGACGGCCCGAGAACACGAGGGACGAGGCGCCAGAGGCGACCGTTCGTCAATATGCCAAAATCCCGGAGGCTGTGATTGAGATACCATTCGATTTGTTCGGGGGGATATTCGCGGGCCCCGCCAACGCGTGTCGGCCGGTCCAGGCTGACATGCCAAGCTTTCGCATCAGCAACGGCGGTTGCATGCTCCCAGAAGTCAGGATTCGTCCGGCCGGCCTTGACAGCAGAAGTGAGATTTTCATCCGTCAGGAACAAGGCATAATCGGGCTCCCGGCGGTTCAAGTAGGTCTGGTATTTGATGTGCCAGCCGAGGGTTTCGAATACCGGCTGGATAAATTTTTCTTCAAGTCCAGCCTCGTTGCCGTATAGCTCCACGCGCTCCTTTTCGGTGCGCCAGAGCGACAAGAGACGCTCCAATACGTCCTCTGCGGCACTGGCGTGCTCCTTCCACTCAGTTTCAAGTGGGAGACGGTGTTCGAGCCAGTGATTGGAAAGGAAGTCTCGGTTGCGCAGTGGCGAAAGCGGCAGAGTTATCTGTCGTTCATCGGTAAGTATGGACCGTTTGCGCGGCGGCATGGTTATTCTTCCACGGTTAGGCCGGCTGGTTTCTTGTTCGCTTTGATGCGGCCGGTTTCCTCCACAAGAGCGGTCAGGCGCTGGTACTCCTCGACGGCAAGGACCACCGCAACCGCGCGGCCATGCTTTTCAATAGTGACAGGTTGAGCTCGCGCGGTATCTAGCAGAAGACCGAACCCGTTCTTGGCGGCTTTCGCCGACATCGTTTTCATCGCGAATCCCGGTGAGCTATTTTGTCCATTTTGGCTACTTTCGCGCCGAAGAGCAATCGTGACATACCCGAGCTACTCCTCAAATCTCCCGGTCAAAATCCTTGTTCTCCTGCCGGTCACGTCTGGTTGGCCTACTAGTACATGGCTCGTTCCGGGTTGTGACGGTCATGTATGGCAAACGCGAATTGACATCAGTCACCAATCGGGTCGCGACCGTGTATTTCAGAACCCCGCTCGCCGTCATGGCACGGAATGCCATCGTCGTTACGTCGAAACGGCAAATGGTCGGGTGACATTTGAGGCTGACCGGATCCTCAGCGAGAAGAAACGGTGATCATCCCTGATCTCTTCGCCAACGCCGGCGGAGTGGGAGCGGCAGCGCGGCCCATGGTCGCCTGATCAGCTCGGCTTCAATCCATAGAACGTGGCCCTTACGCCCGGGTGGTTTCTCAAGTTCGACTTCCGCGATCGCACTACCCGCTTTCAGCTGCTCCTCCACGAAGTGCAACGCCTCCAGCGGCGCGAAGCGCATGCGCGTGTTGGGCTTCGCGACCGTCGTGGGACGCCATTCGCACGGCCTTTCGGGACTGAATCATACATTGCGAATCTCTGTCCGACTCACCAGCACTCAAGAGCACTATTGAGTTTGGAGAAATTCCGACGGAATCGTTTTCGCCGAGAATGCCCTCGTCTGCACGCCGGAGACCATCAGCTTCATGTATGCCTGATAGTTCGGCAGATTTACCAGATCGGGTCGCTCGGGAACATTGCTTGCCAATTGCTTGGCGAAGACAGCGGCATCACTCGCACCGACCCGAAAGACGATCAGCGTCCCCACATTCCCCAGGATCGCGTCGAGCACCGCCTTATCGACCTGAGACGTATATTGGTGGCTCAAGACCAATCCGAGCCGATATTTGCGGAGTTCCGAGAGCATGTCGGTGAACGCGGAGGTGGTGAACGAATGGAACTCGTCGACATATAGGAAATAGGGGCGGCGCGCAGATTCCGGCTGGCTCTGCCGGCTATACGCCGCCAGGGCAAAGGATGAGACGATCAGTCCGCCGAGGGTGTTGGCAACGTCGGCACCGAGCTGGCCTTTCGCCAGGTTGACAACGAGAACACGCCCTTCGTCCATGATTTCACGGAAGCGAAGCGGTTTCTCTGGTATGCACACGGCATTCCTCACCGTTGGGTGCGCCAGAAACACGCCGAGCTTATTGGCGATCGGGGCAACGCCGTCGACGGCAGTTTTGTAGTTCATTTTGGGGTATTCCACGGTCCAGAAATGTCGGACCTGCTCGTCGGTCAAGTCCGCGGTGACCTTCGTGCGAAAACCTGTCTCCAGGAACATCGGGATGATGTCCTGGAGCGTTGAGCCCGGTCGGGAGAGCAGCGCCAAGAGTGCATGACGAAGCAGGTGCTCCATACGAGCGCCCCACGCATCCGCCCATTGCTTCTTCAGCGTTTCTATGAGGCCCGACGCGACCAACGGCCGGTACTGCTCGGCGACATAGGTGAGAGGATTGTATCCGACAGGACAAGCGGGATCGGCAGCATCCCAATGGATTGCCCCCTCTCCGGCCACTTCGGCTATCGACCGAGCCAGATCCCCGTGGGGATCGATAAGGCAGCAGCCCTGGCCGTTCGCGATGTCCTGCTTAATCAACTGCGAGAGCAGCGTGGACTTACCGGTTCCGGTCTGGCCGATGACGTATGTGTGGAACAAGCGATCGGACTGACGGATGCCGAACAACCGCTCCGGCTGCCGTCCGCGGGTTTTACCGATCGTCGTGACGATCTCGCCAACGGACCTCACAGGCAGGTTTCGCCAGACTGGCAACCGCGCTGTCCGGACGCGGCCTTGCGATAGCCGCCCATGAACAGCGCAAACAGGTGTTCCACCTCCGGCGATCTCGCCAGCTTAGCCAACTCCTTGAGGGCCCGATCCTCAGCGTCGCTATGCTCAGAAGTTCGAGAAATGGTACGATGATGTGCACAGGAGAAGACACCCAAGGCATCTTGGGTGTCTCGTAGCCAATTTGATGGCTCAATCGTTATGGTTTTGTCTTTGACTGAGCGGTTCGAGGTTGCGATTTCGACAATTTCGCGTTTTTCGGCCGGGTCGGCAAAATTGTAGTGATTTTCAAGGCTTTTCAGGCGTTCGAGAAATTCTCGGATCACCGCCGGATCGTGGTGGAATCGCGCATCTTCGCGTGCAGCTTTTTGCAGTGCGGCTTTCTCCAGCAGCAGCTTTTGTTTGCGCCTGCCAAAACTCTCGGCGTCGATGATCTGGTCGATGGCGGCGTCTTCCAGTCGCTCCAGGCGAGCATCCAGGTGCGCCAATTGCATTGCTCGGGCTTGGGCGTCGGTCTCGCTGTCATGATTCCTCGTCCAGAGCTTGGCTTTCCCCTCGACCTCGGCGATTGCCTGGTCCGTGAGCGGCGTAGCGGCTAACACGTCTGCGATCCGGTCGGCGAGCCGTTCTTCACGGATGCAGTTGCGTGGACACTCCGGGAACTGGCAGCGATAGTAGACATGACCTTTTTGTCGTTCCGGGATCATGGAGCGTCCACACCAGCCGCAGGCAAACAGCCCTCGGAAAAGGTGATTGTGCCGGGTGACCTTCTTGCCGCTCTTGCCGGCGCGAACGAGCGCGACACGTTCGAACAGCTCCGCTGAGATCAGTGGTTCGTGTGCGCCCTCAAATACCTCGCCGGTGCGTCGTATACGGATGACGCCGGTGTAGAAGGGGTTGCACAAGAACTTGTCCACGCACCCTTTCGAAAGTGGCTGTCCCGACCGCTTCGCAAGGCCTCGTGTGGCCATTTCCCGCCGCAACGAATGCAGTGAGTATTGTCCCGACCCATATAGCTCAAATGCAAGCTTCACCAATGGCCCCTTGAACGGGTCAATGGTCTTCAACTGCCGTCTGCCGTTGTTTTGGTAGCCGATCGGTGCCGTGAAGGGATAGTAGCCGCGATCCAACTGGCCACGCTGGCCCTTGAAGATTTCCGAGCGCAAATTGCGCACATAGTCTTCCGCCACCGCCATCTGGATGTTGGCGGTGAGCCGTCCGCCCCGGGAGCGGAAATCGAGGCTCTCGGTGGCGAAGTGGACGTCAATGCCGCTGTCGGCCAATTCACCGATCTTGGCCCAATCGAAGAAGTTGCGCGCCGACCGGTCGATCTTGTGTATCACCACGCCGACCGCCTTGCCTGCGTTGAGGGCTTTCAGCATCTGGTTGAAGACCGGACGGCCTGACTTCGCTGCCGTCTGCTGTTCCTCAAACCACTTGGTGATGGTGATGTTGTTTGCTTCTGCAAATCGCAGAATGGCGTCCTTCTGCGCCTCCAGTGACACGCCTTCTCCCTGCTTGTGCGAGGAAACGCGCACGTAGCCGAAACACTTTTTCATATGGCATTGGGATTACGGTCGGACTCTACCACATCCTCGAAATTCGGCGAATCCTTCCACGGCCAGGTGCCCTCCCTGACCATGCGCTCATAGGCGCGTTCGCAGAGCGCCAGGTAGCGCTCCAGCTCAGGCGGTAGCTCATGCTTGTCGTGTGACATGCCCACAAGTGTACGAACAAGAGTTCGAAGCGAAAGACCCCAGAAGGTGTAGATTTATGCACAAGGGGGGACGTTGTTTTAAGGTGCAGAAAAGTTACCCTGTTCGGGCGATGGGAAAGAATGGAGGGTACCGGGAAAGGTGCCGAAGCGGTTGGATGAGCGGATCGACGCGGTTCCCGGTATGGAGGGGTTCTACCCCTCCATAGATAGGGCAAGCCGGTTCGATCCGCTCGAAGGCAGTTCTTTGACACGTTAAAAGTAATCCCCTGGTGCTGCAGCTCCCCATCGGGCCGAAGACCGGGGACCAATCAACAATCAATGCATAGTTCTTTTGCTCACGACCTGAAGACGGCCAGGCGCCGCTCGGGTCTGTCGCAGGCTGACTGCGGCCATCTACTCGGCATCCCGAAGCGGCGGATATCGGCCTTTGAAACCGGCAAGGACCTACCCTCGGTGTCCGAGATCTGCTCGCTGTCGCTCGTCTTCGGGCGCAGCTTCGAGAGCCTATTCAGTTTGGTGTTTCTTGAGGCTCGCGCTGATCTGAGGAATCGGCTCGCCACCTTGCCTAGAGCGGCACGTGGCTGGCTCGGGCGTCTCAACCGGCAGCATACGCTCAACGTGCTGGCCGAACGTTTGGAAGATAGCCGCGCTTTCCGTGTCTGAATTTCGGATCATGGGGATCGCCGTAGCTTCAGGGCGGCTTGGCTACGCGGTGCTCTCATCCGACGACAAGCTCATAGACTGGGGTGCCTCAAGGGCTGCCGCCCGCTCGCCGGAAGCAGCCAAGGCGAAGGTCGGCGCTTGGATTGACCTCATTCATCCCGGAGCCATCGTGACTGAGCGCATTGGCAGCAACCCCCGCAAGCGCGGGCGGACGCTGGATCTAATGCAGGCGGCGCATGACGCTGTATGGGAGAGTGACGCCATCGGCGTAACCACCACGAAGGTGCGGCGGTACAAGGACAAGTACCGCGAGGCAGCGGCCCTGGCACAAGAGTTCCCGGA